>Ga0209584_10000001_pt1 | contig 56096 bp, 44 predicted proteins | sample NGEPerD_FD_184507 | JGI IMG/M metagenome (GOLD analysis project Ga0209584, IMG submission 184507) | Arctic peat soil microbial communities from the Barrow Environmental Observatory site, Barrow, Alaska, USA - NGEE PermafrostAB12-D... | ecosystem: Environmental > Terrestrial > Soil > Wetlands >...
CTGGACCGGTGCAACCGGACGGCGCCAGATGGCATGTACAGACCAGCACGACGACGGCGCCGGAAGTGACCTGGACGCAGTCCATCTGGACCCGATCCGAGGAGGCCCCACCGTGACCGTGCCCACCGACAAGCCCACCGACAAGCCGAACACGCCCATCACGGTGGCCATCGTCGACGACCACGACGTGGTGCACGCCGGGATCGAGGCCTGGTGCCGCGACGCGGACCCGCCGATCACCGTCGCAGCCTCCTACACCGATCCAACCGAGCTCGATCCCGCCGCCTTGGATGTCGACGTCATCGTGCTCGACCTGCAGTTTCAGGAAAGTCGTTCCGGACTGGAGGTCCTGCGGAGCTTCGTGGCGGCCGGGCTACGGGTAGTGGTCTACACCATGAGCACGGACGCCGCCACAGTGCTGACCTGCCTGGACTACGGGGCGGCGTGCTTCCTGACCAAGTCAGAGGGCAGGCGACATCTCGTCGCGGCGATCCAGGCCGCGGCCGCCAATACGCCCTATCTCGGTCCGACGATGGCCGGCGCGATGGCCGACGACCGCCGCGAGGAACGGCCCATGCTCTCGCCCAGGGAGCAGGAGGTGCTGTTGCACTGGTTCCGCACCGACTCCAAGAACCTTGTCGCCAGCGCGCTGTACATCAGCACCGCCACGGTGAACACCCATCTGGCGCGGGTGCGCACGAAGTACGCCGCGGTGGGACGGCCGGCCACCACCAAGGCCGCGCTGATCGCGCGGGCCCTGCAGGACGGCTTGATCACCCTGGACGATGTCTGATCAGGAGGGTTCCCCCTGACTTGCTGGTGCGGGTCGGCCGGATTGCGGATGATCGGGTCGTTCTATCCGACCCGATCATCCGCGGTGAGCACGGCGAGCTCTCTTGCGCAGTCGGTGCAGGAGTCTCCAAGACCTAGACCCGGTTCATCACCTTGGACGGCCCGCGGTGCGCCAGCTGGCTCTTGGTTGGCTTCGGCCGGATCGGCCACCAGGTGAAGGCGCCCATGTCGATGGCCAACGCGGGCACCAGCAGGGTGCGCACGATGAAGGTGTCCAGCAGCACACCGAACGCCACGATGAACGCGATCTGCGCCAGGAACAGGATCGGGATGACGGCCAGCGCCGCGAACGTCGCGGCCAGCACCAGGCCGGCGCTGGTGATCACCCCGCCGGTGACCCGCAGCCCGCGCATCACGCCGTCGTGCGGGCCGTAGAACGCGACCTCCTCTCTTGCCCTGGTCATCAGGAAGATCGAATAGTCGATCCCAAGGGCGACCAGGAAGACGAACGCGAACAATGGCACGGCGGGATCGGCGCCGGGGAAATCGAAGACGTGGTTGAACATCAGCGCCGACACACCCAGCGCGGCACCGAAGGACAGCACGGTGGCCACCGTCAGCAAGAGCGCCGCGACGAGCGACCGGAGCAGCAGGATCAGCACCAGCAGCACGGCGAGCAGCACCGCGGGGATGATCACCTTGAGGTCGCGCGCCGAGGTGTCGACGGTGTCGATCTGGATAGCGGTGTTCCCGCCGACCAGGATCTGGCTGCCGTATTCAGGAATCGCATGCACGGCGTCACGCACCGCGCGGACGGTGTTCTCGGCATCCTCGGAGTCGGCGGTTGCGGTCAGGGTCGCCTGGATCTGCACCAGCCCGTCGACCACCTTCGGCGGCGCGGTCGGTGACGGCGGACCGCCGGCTGTATCGGTGACCACGGTCGGGTCACCCGAGATGCCCTCGACTCCGGCGACCGTGCTCACCACCTGATCGGCGGCGGCCTCCGGCGCGATGATGACGACCGGGTTGCCGGAGCCACCCGGGAAGTGGTCGCTCAGCGCCTGGGTGCCGGCGATCGAGTCCACGTCGGTGAGGAAGACGTCGGTCTGCGCGGTGCCCGATGCCTTCAACGTCGGCACGAACAGGCAGGCGATGGCCAGGCCCGCCGCGGTGATCAGCCAGATCCGCCGCGGATGGCGGGCAACGGTGACGGAGATCCGTTCCCAGATCCCGCCCTTCTTGCCGGTTCGGGCGTCCACGTCGTCGTGCGGGCCGGCGGCCTCGTGCCGCGGCGTTTGGTCGCCGGCACCGTGTTCGGCACGCGGTGCGCCCTCGACCTCGTGCTTGCCGGGCGACGCCACGTGCCGCACGTGATGGGTCACCGGGTGCGGGATACGCGGCCAGAACAGCCACCGCCCGGCCATCAGCAGCGCCGGGAGCAGGGTCAATGCGGCCACGAACGCCGACGCGATGCCGATCGCGCCGACAGGGCCGAGCCCGCGGTTGGAGTTCAGGTCGGAGAGCAGCAGGCAGAGCAGGCTGATGATCACCGTGCCGGCGCTGGCCGCGATCGGTTCGACGCAGGCCCGCCAGGCGCGCGCCATCGCGGTGTACTTGGACTCGACGTTGGTCAGTTCCTCCCGGTAGCGGGAGACCAACAACAACGCGTAGTCCGTGGCGGCGCCGACCACCAGGATGAACAGGATGCCCTGGCTCTGCCCGTTCAACGGGATGACGTCGTTCTTGGCCAGCACGTAGACCAGGCCACCGGCCATCGCCAGCGCGCTGATCGAGGTGAACAGCACCACGAACGGCAGCACCAACGCCCGGTAGACCAGGATCAGGATGACCAGCACGGCGGACAGCGCGACCAGCAGCAGCAGCCCGTCGATGCCGGCAAAGGCGGCACCGAGGTCGGCGATCAGGCCGGCCGGGCCGGCGATGTGCACCTGGGCGCCGCCGGAATCCGCCTCCGCTGCAGCGCGGATGCCGTCCACCACGTCACCGAGCGGGTTCTTGCCCTCGGAGTCGACCGTGGTCACCTTGTCCGCCGACAGCGGGACCACGACCAGCGCGGCCTGCCCGTCCTGGGACGGGACCAGCGGGATCGGCACCGGTTGACCGGGTACGGGGCTGGCCACCAGGTAGTCGCCGATGGTTCCCAATGCCGGCTTCTCCGGATTGGCCGGCTGTGCGGCCAGGGTCTGGGTGAACGTGTTCCACGACGCCAGCTGCTCGGGGGTGGCCGCGCCGCCACCCGTCTGGAAGATGACGAAGGCGGGCAATGAGCCGGAATCCTGGAAGGTCGCTGCGGCATTGGCTGCCTGCACGGATTCGGCCGCGCCGGGCAGGAACGACTCCTGATCGTTGGACTGCACGGTGGACAACGATCCGATCGCCGGGCCGCCGACGCCGGCGATGGCCAGCCAGGCAACCACCACGGCGATCAGCCCGACGGCCCGCAGCACCGCCTTTCGCCGTGACGGCGGCGGCGGCGCCTGCGGTGGCGATGGCGACGGCGACGGCGACGGCGACGGCGATGACTCGGTGATTTCATCCGACCCGAGAGGCATGACGGGCCACATCCGTTCTGTGATGAGAGGGCGTGCACGGCGAGCACTGCTGCTGCACATCAACTACCGTCCAATGACGGCCAGCGGATGCTCAGCACGCTGAGTATTCTGAATACTGCCATATCGGCAGGCCCGGAGAGGTGCGGTCGTGACACGTCAACCCGATCGAGGTCAATGGGCCACCGGTCGGCTGTTGGCGACCGCCGCCCGTCTGGTCGAGCAGTCCTGGAACGCCCGGTTGCGCGAGCACGGCGTCAGTCACGCCGGAATGATCGTGCTGGCGACGGTGTCCCGGCGCCCGGTCGGCCAACGCGAGCTGGCCAGGGACCAGCACGTCACCGAGCAGACGATCGGACGCACCATCGCGCATCTGGAATCCACCGGCCACATTCGCCGGAGCACGGATCCTGACGACCGGCGCCGCCGCACCGTGGAACTGACTCCGCCCGGCGCCACCCTGCTGGCCGAGATCTCCGACCGCGGCGAACGGCTCACCGACGACGTCCTGCGCGCGGCCGCGGTAGACATCCCGCAGTTCCGGCACGCCCTGGAGGCGCTGATCCAGACTCTGGATCCCGGTGCACTGCATCGGTCCTCGACCATTACCGAGAGCAACGAACGCTGACGGCGAACGGGTCGGTGCACACCCGGCAGATACGCGAGGCGGAGGGTCTAGCGCAGCATTGTCACCCTGAGTACTGTCAGGCCATCCTGAGGTCAGGGTGCGCGGGCAGTGAGGGGGCCGGGAATGTACTTCCTCCCCCTTGATGCGCAGCCTCGATATACCAGGGTCCGGCGTGACGGGGTCCGGCGTGAGAGGGACCGGCGTGACAGGGACCGACCCAGCATCCTGCACCCCGTGCCGTTGATCGGCGGCTTCCTGATCATGCTGGCGGCCACCGCCGGGCTGTTCCTCACCCGAACCGCACCGGGGTTCGCCTCCGCTCCGACAACCATGGCGCTGGCCGCCTTCGGGGTGCTGGCGATGGCCGTGGGCGTGCTGCTGGTCATCGGATTCGTCTCGGGCGCGGTGCTGCCGCGCCGCCACCTGGTGATCTCCGGAATGGTGCTGCTCAATCTGCTTCCGCTGGCCGCAGTGCTGGCCTCCCCCACCAACCCCGACGCCAGGCACCTGCTCGCCTGGCTGGTATTGCCGACCCTGATCGCGGCCGGGACCCACGACGAGCGGCTGCATCGCATTCAGCTGGGCACGGCGGGAACCGTCGCCTGCGCGGTCGTTGTCGTTGCCGGCCAGGGGGTTGACGGAACCCTCATCGACCTGTGCATCGTGCTGGGCGCGTTGGCGGTGCTGGACGTGCTCTTCCGAGGATTGTCACTGTCGATGGCCGCACGGCTTGCGGAATCCCGCAGGCTCTCGGTATCCGACATGCTCACCGGCATCCTGAATCGTCGCGGGCTGACGGCGGCGGTTCCGGATCTGGTTGCCAGGGCCGAGGCGCTCGGTACCTGCGTGGGCGTGCTGCTGGTCGACATCGATCGCTTCAAGGAGATCAACGACCGGTTCGGCCACGGGCAGGGGGATCTGGTCCTGCAGCGGGTCTGTCGCAGTATCGCGGGCTGCCTGCCGGACAGCGCCCTGCTGGCCAGGACCGGCGGGGAGGAAATGGTCGTCGTCGTCGCGGGGTCCGCCGACCCGGTGGCTACGGCGATCCGGCAGGCGGTGGCCGGCGCGAGTCTGGATCCGGCGGTGACGGTGAGCATCGGCTTCGTCGAGGCCACCCCTGCTGATTGCCGGCCGGTGCGGCGACTGTGGGATCTGGTCGCCGCCGCCGACCGCGGCCTGTATGCCGCGAAAAGTCAAGGGCGGGACTGTATCCGGCGCGGTTCGGTGACGGACCGGATCCACCCCGAGCGGATCGCGTCCGACCGCAGAGAAGCGGACCGGCTGGAGGCAGACCGGTGTGAGGCAGACCGGTGTGAGGCAGACCGGCACGAATCGCGCCGGGTCGGCCCCGGCCGGGTGCACGACACCCTGTTCGGCTGGGCGTTGCTGGCTTTCAACCTGGCGGCCGCGCTGGCGATCGCCTCTGGCCGGGTACGTCCTGCGGCCGGGCTGATGACCATGACGCTATGGTCGGGCGTGCTCGGCGGGCTTGTCCTCGGCGTCGTCCTGCTGACCCTGCGGCCGTGGATCCCGCGCGCCGTGCTCGCGGCGACGATCGTGGCGGTCGACGGGTTGATCGCCATCGTCGTTGCCAACGCGGTGAACCCGCACTCTCGCCAGCTGGGGCTGCTCACGGTGGTGATTCCTGCCGTCGTCGCGGCGCTGTACCTGGGTCGATGGTTCAACGTCGGCCACCAGCTGGTGACCCTCGGGTTGTGCGCGGTCGCCGCCTACCGGGCCGGTATCGACGCGCTCAGTTGGGGACTGGAGAGCACGCTGAGCGCGGTGGCGCTGGTCGGCGCGGCGACCCTGATCTTCCAGCTGCGCCGCCGGCACGACGAGGCGCTCGCCCGGCTCCACCACTGGTCCACGCGGGATCCGTTGACCGGCCTGATCAACCGCCGAGGCCTTGACCTCGCGTTCGACAGGCAGGATCGGCGCCGCCCGGTGGCCGTGATCGCCCTGGACGTCGACGACTTCAAACTGATCAACGACCGACTCGGCCACGCCGCCGGCGACGAGGCGTTGGCCCGGCTGGCAGAGGGCCTGGCACCGCTGGCCGGCGAGCAGACGCTCGTCGCCCGCACCGGCGGTGACGAGTTCGTGCTGGTGTCCACGTCGCTGGACAGCCACTCGCTCACCGACCGGCTGGAGGCGGCGCTGGCCCGGCTGCCGATGGCGCTGACGGTCTCCATCGGCCGCATCGACATCCCGGCCGGATCCACGGCCGGCCTGTGGGAGCTGGTGTCGATGGCCGATCAACGGCTGACCGTCGCCAAGACCGCCCGGCGAGCCGTGCGGGCCCTGCCGGGTCAGTCCGAGCTGACGGCTTAGCCGTGGCTCAGCCGGTCCTGGCGACTAGACCCAGGCGGTCGCCGGGGAGTCCGGCCGGGCGCACCACCAATGCACCCGGATCGTCGTCGTTGACGTCCACGATCACCGTCTGACCGTCCCGGATCCGGCCGGCCAACAATTCCTTCGCCAGCTGGTCCCCGATGGCGGATTGGATCAGCCGGCGCAACGGCCGGGCGCCGTACATCGGGTCGAAGCCGCCGATGGCCAGCCACTCCCGAGCCTCGGGTGTCACGTCCAGCACCAGCCGCCTGGCCGCGAGTCGCCGGCTCAGCGCGTCGACCTGGATGTCGACGATCGCCGCGAGCTGCTCGGTGTCCAGCGCATGGAAGAACACGATGTCGTCCAACCGGTTGAGGAACTCCGGCTTGAACGCCACCCGGACCACCGACATCACTGCCTCGCGACGCTGGTCTTCCGACATCGAGGTGTCCATCAGCTTCTGGCTGCCCAGATTCGAGGTGAGGATCAGCAGCGTGTTGCGGAAGTCGACCGTCCGTCCCTGGCCATCGGTCAGCCGACCGTCGTCGAGCACCTGTAGCAGGATGTCGAAGGCGTCGGCATGGGCCTTCTCGACCTCGTCCAGCAGGATCACCGAATACGGCCGGCGACGGACCGCCTCCGTCAACTGACCGCCCTCCTCGTACCCGACGTACCCTGGCGGCGCGCCGACCAGCCTGGCCACCGAGTGCTTCTCGCTGTACTCGCTCATGTCGATGCGGACCATGGCCCGCGGATCATCGAACAGGAAGTCCGCCAGCGCCTTGGCCAGCTCGGTCTTGCCGACACCGGTCGGGCCGATGAACAGGAACGAGCCGGTGGGCCGGTCGGGATCGGAGATGCCGGCGCGGGCACGGCGCACCGCGTCGCTGACGGCACGCACGGCTTCCCGCTGCCCCACGACGTGCTTGCCCAACTCCTCCTCCATCCGCAGGAGCTTCTCGGTCTCACCCTCCAGCAGCCGGCCGGCCGGGATCCCGGTCCAGGCGGCGATGACGGTGGCGATGTCATCAGGGCCGACTTCCTCGCTGACCATCGGGCCCTCGTGCTCGTCGACCTCCCGCTCGGCCGAAATGGCCTGCGAAAGTTCACGTTCCAGCGCGGGGATGCGGCCGTACAGCAGCTCGGACGCGGTCGCCAGGTCGCCCTCGCGCTGCGCGCGTTCGGCCTGCATCCGCAGCTCGTCGACCTCCTTCTTCAGCTGACCGACGCGGTTCAGGCCGGATTTTTCCTGTTCCCACCTGGCTGTCAGCGATGCCAACTGCTCGGTCTTGTCTGCCAGGTCACGGCGCAGCCGGCCGAGCCGTTCGACCGACGCGGGATCGGATTCCTTCTCCAGCGCAAGCTCTTCCATCTTCAATCGGTCGACCTGCCGCTGGAGTTCATCGATTTCCACCGGGCGCGAGTCGATCTCCATCCGCAGTCTGGACGCGGCCTCGTCGATCAGGTCGATGGCCTTGTCCGGCAGGAAACGGGCCGTGATGTAGCGGTCGGACAGCGACGCGGCGGCGACCAGCGCGGAGTCGGCGATCCGCACCCCGTGGTGCGCCTCGTACCGCTCCTTGATGCCGCGCAGGATGGCGATGGTGTCCTCGACGCTGGGCTCACCGACGAAGATCTGCTGGAAACGCCGTTCCAGCGCCGCGTCCTTCTCGATGTGCTTGCGGTACTCGTCCAGGGTGGTCGCGCCGACCATCCGCAGCTCGCCGCGGGCCAACATCGGCTTGAGCATGTTCGAGGCGTCCATCGCGCCCTCGCCGGTCGCCCCGGCGCCGACCACGGTGTGCAACTCGTCGATGAACGTCACCACTTGGCCATTGGAGCCCTTGATCTCCTCCAGCACGGCCTTCAGCCGCTCCTCGAACTCGCCGCGGTACTTCGCGCCGGCGATCATCGAGCCCATGTCGAGAGCGATCAAACGCTTGTTCCGCAACGATTCCGGGACGTCGCCGGCGACGATCCGCTGGGCCAGGCCCTCCACCACGGCGGTCTTGCCGACGCCGGGCTCACCGATCAGCACGGGGTTGTTCTTGGTCCGGCGGGAGAGAACTTGAACCACTCGCCGTATCTCTGGATCCCGCCCGATGACCGGGTCGATCTTCCCCTCGCGGGCCCGCTCGGTCAGGTCGACGCCGTACTTTTCCAGCGCCTTGAAGGTGCCCTCGGGATCCGGCGTGGTCACCTTGCGGTCGCCGCCGCGCACCACCGGGAACGCCTCGATGAGGGCCTCCGAGGTCGCTCCGGCGGCGATCAGGATGTCCGCGACGTCGGTGCCTGGCCTGGCAAGGGCGGCCAGCAGGTGCTCGGTGGACAGGTACTCGTCGCCGGCGGAGCGCATGATCTGCTCGGCGCCGGTGAGGATGTTGACGACCGCGCGCGACAGACCCGGCTGGGCGACGGTGCTCCCGCTGACCCGGGGCATCCGGGCCAGCACCGCCTCGGTCCGCGACTTGATTGCCTCGGGGTCGGCGCCGACGGCCCGCAACAGCCCAGGCGCTGTCGATCCCTGGGTCACCAGCAGCGCTCCGAGCAGGTGCGCGGGTTCGACGGAGGAGTGTCCCGCCGCGGTCGCAGCGGTCACGGCCGCGGTCACGACCTCGCGGCTCTTGGTGGTCAGGATCTCAAGGTTCACGGCTGCTGCGATGCCTTTCTCTGCGGTTGGGCGTACCTGAGCCTACGCGTGGCTCCACACTATGCAACGCAGAAAAGTTGAGCCTATTCCGCTCAACCCTGAGCCCTCCCTGATCAGACCTGATCAGACCTGATCAACTACGATCCAGGACGAGTTGGGCAGCGAGCCAGCGACTGATCTCCTCGCCCGCCAGCACGCCCAACTCGGAGGTGACCCGGACGTGCGGCCGCACCCAACCGGTGTCCGCCAGTTCCCCGTGCGCCGGCCGGATGGCCGCATCCGCCAACATCAGAAAGCCCGCATCGAGCGCGCCGTCCCCCGCCGCCAGCAACCGATGGGCACCGGTCCGATTCAGCACCTCCGTCAGTGCTGCCTCCTTGGTCAGCTCCCGCGGCAGGGCGTAGATCTTGCGGCCCTGCACCGACACCACCCACCCACGCCGGGCGCACCAACTCGTCCATGTCGGCACGAAATCTCCGGGCAGCTCCGCGAGGTCGACCACCAGGTAGCAGAACAAGTCGTCGGCCACCCGACGATTGCGCACCCATGGCTCGTCCGCCTGTCGAGCCAGGCCGTCGACAACCTCGGCCAACGGCGCGCCGGAGCCCGCGATCCTGGCGTCGACGGCGCTGCGCCAATCCTGGTCGGCGGCGCCGTTCACCACGATGTGGCCGCCGTTGCTGGTCACTGCGTATGCCGGCCTTCCGCCGGGCAGACGTACCCGGCTGTACTGCTCCAGCGTCCTGGTCGTCGTCGGGACCAGCACCGCGTGCTCACGGACCTGTTCCAGCCAGCCGCCGGCGAGGCTGGTCATGAAGGACTGCGGCCGACCGTCGAGTTCCTCCACGCAGATCAGCCGCTGCACCGGCCGGTCACCGTTCGTTCCACCCGACCCGACGGCAGCGGCGGAGTAGATCAGCGTCCGGTCCAGATCGACCGCGACGACGGTGCTCACCCTTCGCCCGAAAGGTGGCGCACCAGCCCCACGCAGGAGTAGGCCAGCCCCGGTACCACCTCGATCGGTACGCCGCGCTGCTCGGCCAGCAGGCGCAGGTGAGCGTGGTCGGGGTGGTTTCGTTCGCGGACGAGGATCTTCCACGGCACCCGCCGCAGCAGGACGCGGGTTGCCTCTCCGACGCCCGGCTTCACGAAGTTCACCGACTCGATCCCGTATTGCTGACGGATCTGTTCGACGGCGGCCCAGCCCTCGAAGGTGACGCGGCGGTCGGATCCGGCCAGCGCCGGGAGTGCGGCGGTCACCTCGTCGGTGACACCGGCAAAATGATCGCTGACCGCATCGAGCAGTACCACGGACACGTCGGTGTCGGCCAGCTGCGGATAGAACTTGGCGCCGTGGAAGTCCTCGGGGCCCAGGTGAATCCGGTTGAGCACGGTGCGAGAGACCAGGCCGGACACGGTCGAGTTCAGGCACGCTGATGCGATCAGGAAGTCGTCCCGGGTGCCGAAGGTGCGCACGCTGTGCCCGGGGTCCGCGAGCACGGCCAGGTCGTCGGAGAACCGGGGTCCACCGGCCGCGGCGACCTCGTCGAGGGCCGCCGTCAGCTCGCGGGCAATGGCGCCCTTGCCGGTCCATCCGTCCACGAACACCACCGATGCGGGGTCATGGTGATCGGCCAGGTACTGCAGGGCCACCCGATCGAGGCCCCGGCCGCGGACGATCGACACCGCGTAGTGCGGCAGATCGAGACCGTGGAATCGCTGCGCCCACCGGCGCATCAGGATCCCGACGGGCGTCCCGGCTCTGGCCAGCGACGCCAACACGATCCGCGGTCCACGCTCGGCGAGCACCAGTTCGGTCACCAGTCCGACGGCCTGCGCGAGCCGGGCGGCGGAGCCCGCCAGCACCTGGTCGAACAACCGCTGATAGGCCGGATCCGGCTGGTACTCCACCGGCAGCGTCTCCGCGTAGTGCTGTCTTCCTGATTGGATCGCGGCTTCCCGAACCCGGATGTCACCCTCGAGATCGACGGAGGACAGGTCGGTGAGCAGCCACCACACCTCCTCCGGCCGGTAGCTGCCGAACGTCGGGCCGACCAGCGGCGCGGGCAGGGTCTGGGTCACGCCGGGAGCCCGCACAGCACCACATCCGCACCGGTCGCGGCGGCGATCGCGGCCGCAACCCCGTCCGCACCCGGCCGGGCGTCGCCCTCGTCGACCACCACGATCACGTCCGCGTCGTCTCCTGCGTGATAGAGATGCCGGGTGACCGCGGTGCCCGCATCGTCGCTGACGAAGTCGATGCGCCGCCGAACGGGATAGCCCGGCTGGTCCACGGCGTGCACGGGAGATCGGGTGGTGGACTGGAACGTCACTCGCCGCCCGGGTGGCTCACCGTGAGGTGGGTTCTCGACCAGGTCGAGGGCGATCCGCAACGGGAGGTACATCAGCTCCTCCGACCCGACGACGAGCACCCGCCGCGCCGGTCCGCACGCCTGCGCCACCAACGCCGAGGCCGTTCTCAGCGCGCGGTCGAATCGGGCTCGTTGGTCGGGCATCACCCCGTGCCGCCCGCCCGTTGGCACGTCTGCCGGCCAGGGCAGGTCGATGTGGCGCGGCACTTCGGGTCCGCCGACCGGCAGCACCGACGATGGCCGATCGGAGTCGTCGGGGAACTCTCTGGCTACCCGCTCGACCAGGTCGGCGGGCAGCTCGATCCGCCCGCCGACCAACGACACCACGTCGATCCGGCAGGCCAGCCGGTGCGCCATGTCCGCCCGGGTGCGATCGTCGGCGGCCGACCTGACGTCGACCAGACCGGCCAGCACGTAGCGGTCGCGAGGCCGGATCGCCTGCAGCTCGGTGATCACATTCAGGGCGGTGCGGCCCGTCGACAGCTCGTCGTCGACCAACACCACCGCGCCCGCACCCGCCAGCAGCGACGCGGTGCGTGGACTGAGTAGATGGCCCGCGGCGTGCGAGTGCGGCTCGGTGAACTCCGCCGAGACCGTCACCCCAGCCACCCGCCGGCGGGTCGAATGCAGGTACGCGGCACCGGGCAGTTCGTCGGCCACCAAGTGGCCGAGAGCGGTCGCGGTCTCGGCGAAACCGAGCACCAGCACGCCGGTGTGGTCGGCGGCCGGCCCGGCCGCCACGTCCACCAGGCCATCCAACACGGCACCGGGTTCGTCGCCGCGGACTGCCGATCGCGCCGCCGCGGACAATATCGGCGGCAGGGTCTCGTCCTGGCCGGCGAGTCGGCGGGCCACCAGCGCGCCGAGCAACCGGCCGAATCCGGCGGCCACCCGGGGATCCACTGCCACATGCTTGCCCAGCACCGTGGATACCAGCAGCTGAGCCCGCTTGGGGTTGCGGCGCAGCCCGATCTGCACCAAGTCGCCAAGACCCACGCCGACCGGCGTCCGGACATCGACCAGGCCGATGCCGAAGCGATCACCCGCCCACGATCCGCAGGTCATGCGGCTGCCCGCTGGACGTTCAGGATGTCCACGTGCGAGATCCCGTGCCGGGCGACCCCGAACGCGTCGGCCCGCTGCAGGATGCGTTCGGCCCAGATCCGATGCGGCCGGATCTCGTTCATCTTGTTCCCGAAGCCCGACGGGCGGACCCCGCCGTCCGACGACGCCGGGTGCAGGACGTCCAGGGCGTCCTGGTACTCCTCGAGGGAGACGACCGCCAACGCGTGGACCGGCGCGACGTGCAGCGGATGGATCACCGTCTTACCGGTCAGCCCGTTCGCGCGGTCCAGCATGATCTCGCGCATCAACCCATCCAGATCCCGGCTGAGCAGTTCCCTGCGCAGCCCCGCAGCCTGCCGCTCGTCGAACGGCGTCTGGCGCAGTTGCGGCCGCAGGATGCGCTCGTGATTGGCGAAGTACTCCCAGACCGGAGCGCTCACCGGAAATCCGGTCCCGTCGACCCGACCAAGGTGGTTGACGACCTGGGTGATCAGGTCCGCCGCGATGCCGACGTCATAGATGGACAGGTCGCGATCCCGCCGGATCCCGAACAGGCCACACAGGTCGGTCGCCCCGATCCGGATCGCCAGGACTCGTGGGGCGTGCCGCTGCAGCAACTCCCGGATGCCGGCGAGTTCGGCGTCCCGGCTCTCCCGGTACAGCGCCTGCGCCGTTTCGATCACCGGCATCGCGTAGATCGGGTTCTCGGACTTCTCGTCCGCGTCGGCGACGGCCTGCAGATAGCCGGCACCGCCGGCCACCGAGAACTTCGGCAGCACGAACCCGCTGACCACCGCGAGTGCGGGGCCGAGCTGGTCCGTCAGCAGTCCCACCTGGTCGGGTGAACGGACCCGGACGAACAGCAGGCACTCCGGCGGATCCTCGTGCAGGTCCCGCAGCGACTCACCGGTGCTGGTCAGCGCCCCGTCGACGGAATCGTCGGAGATGGCGTCCTCGAGGTCGATGACGAGCGACCGGACCCCCTGGGCGGCCTGCCGCCGGACGGTGGCAGCCAGCGATCGCCTGGTGGCGGGGACGTAGAGGGTGGCGCCGAGCGCCTGGGCAAGCACCACCCGTGCGCTGTCCCGACCGAACGGTTGCGGCGCGCGGTGGAACACCGCGTCACGTACCGCCGGTTCAAGCTGATCGAAGTGACGCATCCGCTCTCCAAGGTTGGGTGCGACGAAACGGCAGGGCCGGGGGAACCATTCGTTGCGGGGGGGAGTTGACCCAGCGATGTTCCGCGGGCGCCGTCAGGGCATGTAGAAGATGCTCGGACGACGGTACATGTGCATCGCGGTGACCAGATCGGGCAACCGCTTCGATCATTTGATGGCGAAAGGGACGAACGATGGGCGTCAGCCTCAGCAAAGGCGGCAATGTTTCTCTGACCAAGGCGGCTCCGGGTCTGAAGGCGGTGGCGGTCGGCCTCGGCTGGGATGTCCGGTCGACCACCGGTACGGACTTCGACCTCGACGCCAGTGCGCTCGGGCTCGGGGAGAACCACAAGATCGTCGCTGACGAGTATTTCGTGTTCTTCAACAACACCAGTTCCCCCGAGGGCTCGATCGAACACACGGGTGACAACCTGACGGGCGAGGGGGAGGGTGACGACGAGGTGATCAAGGTCGACCTCACCACGGTCCCCGCGACGGTGTCCTCGATCGTCTTTCCGGTTTCCATCTACGAGGGCGATTCCCGCGGCCAGTCCTTCGGTCAGGTCCGCAACGCCTTCATCCGGGTTGTTGATCAGGCGAACGGCACCGAACTCGCCCGGTACGACCTGTCCGAGGATGCCTCGACCGAAACCGCCATGGTCTTCGGCGAGCTTTACCGCAACGGCCCCGAGTGGAAGTTCCGCGCCGTCGGACAGGGCTATGCGTCCGGCCTGGCAGGCATCGCCCGGGACTTCGGCGTCAGTGTGTGACCTGGCCTGACGCGGCCTGACCTGATCGCCTGGAAAGGCTATTCGTGCATCTCAAGATCTTCATGTGGTCCTACATCGTCACGGCACTTTCGCTGGTGGCAGCCTTCATCTACGGCAGTTGGTCGGCGGTGGTGCTGTGCGCGATCCTGGGAATCCTCGAGGTGTCGCTGTCGTTCGACAACGCGGTGATCAACGCCACCGTGTTGGAACGGATGAGCAACTTCTGGCAGACCATCTTCCTGACCGTCGGAATCGTCATCGCGGTGTTCGGGATGCGGCTGCTACTGCCGTTGGTCATCGTATGGCTCGCTGCGGGGCTCCCTCCGCTGGAGGCCTTCACCCTGGCGATGAACCCTCCGCCGGACGACGCGGCATATTTCCCTGACGGCTCGCCGAGCTACGAGACACTGCTCACCGATGCCCACCCGCTGATCGCGTCCTTCGGCGGGATGTTCCTGCTGATGCTGTTCCTGAGCTGGCTGTTCACCGAGCGTGAGTTCACCTGGCTCAGCTGGCTCGAACGCCCGCTGGCCAAGGCAGGACGGCTGGACTACCTGGCGGTCATCATCTCCTGCGTGACCCTGTTGGTCGCCTCACAGACCCTGGCCGAGGATCCGCAGACCGTCCTGTTCTCCGGGCTGATCGGGCTGGTCACCTTCCTGGTCGTCAGCGGTCTCGGCACGCTGTTCGAGAACACCTCGGGAGAGCACGCCTCGCTGGACAGCGGAGAGCCTGTGGAGCCGGCACGGAGCGGTGGGCCCAACAAGCTCGTCCTCGCGACCGGCAAGGCCGGCTTCTTCCTCTTCTTGTACCTGGAAGTGCTGGACGCGTCGTTCTCCTTCGACGGCGTCATCGGGGCGTTCGCGATCACCTCCGACCCGATCATCATCGCCCTCGGTCTCGGCCTGATCGGGGCGATGTTCGTCCGATCGCTGACCATCTACCTGGTCCGCAAGGGCACCTTGTCGGAATACGTCTACCTGGAACACGGTGCGCACTGGGCGATCGGCGCGCTCGCGGTCATCCTGATCGTCTCCATCGGCTACCACATCAGTGAGTTCATCACCGGTCTGCTCGGGGTCGCCTTCATCGGGGCGGCGCTGCTGACCAGCATCCGGCGCAACCGCGCCCTGGCCGCCAGGGGCGAGAAGGTCGGCGCGGTGCACGCCTGACGGTGACCCGGCGCCACTGACACGAAAGGACCAGCAACAGCACATGGCCATCGATTACACCAAACGACCGCAGCCTGCTCCGCCTCCCGCGGCGACGGGTGTCTCCCCGGCGCCATCGGGTGCGCCACGGAAGGTGACGCTGACCAAGGGCGCTCCCAAGGTCTCGCTGACGAAGTCAGGTGGGGTCGGCGGTGTGGCGCGGGTGAATCTCAACTGGTCGTCGCAGAGCCCCGAGCCTGCCCCGGCGTCCGGTGGCGGCTTTCTGTCCCGGGTGAAGAAGGCCGCGGCGGCGGGGTCCGCGGCGAAGGGGGTCGACCTCGATCTGGGTTGCCTGTACGAACTCGCGGACGGCCGCAAGGGCGTGGTGCAGGCGCTGGGCGGGTCGTTCGGGTCGCTGAACTCGCCGCCGTGGATCTTCCTCGACGGCGACGACCGCTCCGGCACCGTCGCCGGCGGCGAGAACATGTCGATCAACCTGGACCAGCCGGGAAGATTCCGCCGGGTCTTGATCTTCGCGATGATCTACGAGGGGGCACCGAACTGGGCGGCGGTGGACGGGGTGGTCACCCTGACGCCCGCCACCGGCCAGCAGATCGAGGTCCGGCTGGACGACACCGGCGCCGCATCACGGATGTGCGCCGTCGCGCAACTCGTCGAGTCCGGCGGCGACCTCGTCTTCCAGCGGGAGGTGCGGTACATCGACGGCGGCCAGGTCGCCCTTGACAAAGCGTTCGGGTGGGGAATGAACTGGGCGCCCGGCCGCAAGTAGTCCCTAAAGGTCGAACTCGGCGGCGTCGATCCCCACCGCATAACAGGCATCGCGGACCGCGGCGCGTTCCTTGGCGTCGAAATTGCCGTCCGCGCCGCCGATGATGATGCCGATCTGCAGCACAGCCCTGGCCTGCTCGGGCTTGGTGCGGAGCTTTCCGATCGTGGCAATCGCTTCGACCTTGCCGAACTCGAAATCGCCGGCCAATTTGGAGCAGTACCAGTCGAATTTCTGCTGCAGCTCATCCGGCGGAAATACCGACAGAACCTCGTTGCTGCGGATCAGCGCCGATGTCTTGGACTGTTCCGCCGGGTCGACCGACCCGTCCGCGGCGGCGATCAACGCGCACATCGCCATGCTGCCGTTGGCGAATTCCTTGTTCTTGAACTGACCCGCCTTCGTCGACAGCTGCGTGTTCATTTCTCTGGTCTTGGCCTTGAGTGAATCCCAAAATGCCATATTTCCTGTCTCCCTCGTTGGTCATGCCGGTCCCGGCAGGTCTTGTCGATACCTCCAAGTAACGAATGCCTATTGACGTCGGTTCCGTCAAGGGCACCCGACCACGGTCGATTTCCGCATCAGTCGGCCAAGGCCACGGACTTTCGACATCTGAGAGTACCGCTGCTGATACTGGATCAACCTCATGATCCGGCTCCGCCGCAGCAGACTTCGAACGCAGTTGCGGCGCGGGTGGCGTCCATGGGCGAACCTTTTCGATGACCTCGGCATAGAAATCGTCCAGTGCCTTGTTGACGCTCGTCACGAAGCTGCCTTTGACCCCGGAGCGCTTCGTGCCCATTGGCTGGTGGCGACTGATCACGAACGCCGATGGCTCCCATTCACGATTGGGTAACAGGGCGTTCGGGCGGTCGCGAATATCCGCCAGTCGCTCGCAAGTCGTTTCGGACCGGGGCGCGAATCGCGCCTCGACCAGAACATCATCAGGTGCGGACTTCAACTGCCGAGACAACCAAGTGACCCGACTTCGCAACGAGCCCTCCTCCGGCGCAGGGTTCTCGATATCAGCGTCGGAGCGAACCCGTCGATCCTCGCCGATCAGGAGCACGACGAGATCCACATCCGCCGGTCCCGAATCGGCCCACCGCACCGTCATTCGCAAATTCTTGACGGTTGGATCGAGCGGGATGTTCTGCCCCTTGACAATTCGGTGAGTCCCAATATTGCGGAGCGTAGCCCGACGAGTAGCAGTCGGCCGTTGGCAGTTGGCACTCGTTTGCGCCGCGAGCCGCCGTCAGAACGAACGCAACGCCAACGGCGCGAGTTCCTGTGCGGTACGGGCTTTTCCGGGCGTGCCGATGGCGGTGAACGTCCATCCGGCACCGTCTCTGGAAAGCCTGGCCATCACCACGGCGGTGTGCGTCCCTGACCCGGTGAGTTCGTACTTGACCAACTCGCGATCCCCGTCGGCGGAATCGACGACCCGCGCCGTGGCGTTCTCGATCTGCGTGAAGTTCTGCCCGCTGAACGAGTTGACGACGAAGACGATGTGCGCGACGGCCGGCGGCACTTGCGGCAGGTCCACCAGGATCGACTCGTCGTCCCCTTCACCCTTGCCGGTCAGGTTGTCCCCGGTGTGCTGCAACGACCCGTCGGCGGATCGCAAATTCCCGTAGTAGACGATCTCCAGCACCTGATGATCCGCGGACAACAGCAGTGCAGAGGCGTCCAGGTCGACCGATACCTCTTTCTTGCCGCCGAACAGACCCTTCTTCTTGATCGCGTCCCAGCCGAGGCCCATGCGTACCTGTCGCAACCCGCCACCACCTTGCTTGGTGAGGCTGACCGTTTGTCCCTTGCTCAGGCTGACGCCCATGAACTGCCTTTCTGTCGTGGTTCTCTCAGTCTGCCGGAATGTTGCCGTCCAGCCAGGTGATCCGGTCGAAACCGTAAGCGCTGCAGGCCTCCTGAACCGTCCGGCCGACCGGTTCCATTTCCGAGCGCAGCACCAGCTCGCCGTGAACGTTGTACATCGACGCCAGCACGGCGACGGCATTCGACGGCGGCAACGTGATCGGCAGTTCTACTCGGGCTCCACCGAACGTCGTCACCACGAGGGTACCGGCCCAACCGATGTCGGCCCCGTTGCCGGAGAACCCGAACACCACCATCCGTTCCAACTGTCGGGATTGGCGCAGATCCACCTCCAACCGCTCGAACTGCTGCCGCCCGGCGAGCACGATGGGTCGCCTGGTCTCGCCGGGCGGAGCGGTGCTGCGTCCGGCCGCGTGCTGCACCGTGGATGATCGGCCCGATTGCAGCTGGTAGGCGCAGCCCAACCGGACGTCACCGATCGACGGAGCGGTGACGGCCTCGAACAGCAGCGTGCCCACGCCGGATTGCACCCGGGTGAGGGTCACCGTCGGGGAACGGGCGGTGAGAATCGTCGGGACGTCGGGCCGGGTCCTCGCCTCCTGGCGCGCCGGTGAGCGTGAGCGACCTTCGACGGAGGCCACCGGCCGGGTCCGTCCGGGCGCGGGCGGGGCGGTTGCGGAAAGGTCGAGTGAGGTATCTGGCGGGCCATCGCGAAAAGCCCCGCTGTTTGTCCCGCTTGGCGGCACGGGGCCGCGCGGGGCGGACAGATCCAGCGGATCGACGGAGAGATCCAGCGGATCGACGGTGCGCGAGGGCGGTCGTGCTGCCGGCGGTGCCGAAGGGGGCCGCGATCGGCGTGCCGGCTCGGGCTGACTGGCCGGCGACGACGGAACAGCTGCCGTCGATCTGGCCGGTGAGCTGGAGTGACGGCTCCGCTGCCCGGCAAGGAACTCGGCCAGCGGCGACCCGGCCGGCGGGGACCCGGCCAGCGGCGACCCGGCCGGCGGCGACCCGGCCAGCGGCGACCCGGCCGGCGGCGACCCGGCCAGCGGCGACCCGGCCGGCGGCGACCCGGCCGGCGGGGACGCGGTCGGCGGGGACGCGGTCGGCGGGGACCCGGTCGCGTTTTGGCGGCGCGACCGGTGTCGCAAGAAGCCGAGATCCGGGCGCGCGGGAGCGCGATCAGGCGCCGACGGGTCGAGGCTCACAGGGGCACCCCATAGTCCGCTGCGATTCCCCGGACGCCGTCGTCGTACCCCTGCCCGATCACCTTGAACTTCCATCCGGTCGGATGCCGGTACAGCTCCCCCAGGCAGATTCCGGTCTCCGACCGCAAGGCCGGCGCCAGGTTCTCCGACCGCACCAGTTCCTGCCCGTCCCGCAGATCGAGCACCCGGACGATGCATTCCCGCAACTGGCCGAGGGTACGGCGCGCTCCCACACCGTCGTTGATGTAGAGCGCGACCACGATCCTGGCGATCTCCGGCGGGACGTCGCCCAGGTCGACCTCGATCTGTTCGCGGTCGTCGCCGAGCGCCTGATCCAGCTGGCTGACAGACATCTCGGGGGAGCTGAGCTGGTTGAAGAAGACGAAGTACTGATCAGATGGCGCGCGACCGTTGGTGTCGCACAGGATGGTCGCGGCCACCAGGTTGTCGTCCAATGTCCGTTCGGCACCGGAATTCCACCGGACGCCGAGCACCACACCAGCGAGGCTGGGTATTTCCTGGGTCAGCGCGACGTTGGCGCCGCGTTTCATCGGAGGGGCCATTTACAGATCGAGTTCCGATCGGGCGAACTTGCTGCGCAGGAAGTTGCCCTGCGCGATCAGTGAGTTCGCGTCGTCGTTGCGGACGGCGGTCAGTACCTCGGTGGCCCCGTCCAGCAGGGCGTCGAGCTGGGCGCCGAGGGCCGCCGTCGGGCTCGGGCCGGCGGCTCGCGGTTCGTCGCGGATGGCGGGGTCGAGCGCCAGGAAGGTGCGAAGGGTGGTCGGCAGGTAGTCGCGCAGGATTCCGTTGAGCGACACCCGTGCGTGGATGTCCAGCTCGCGGTCCCGGGTGGCGTACAGGACGGTGCCGACCGTGTCGGTGATCCGTCGCGCGAGCACCGTCGCTTCGGTCGGGAGTTGGCCGGCCGAGGAGTTGATGAACCGCGTGACCCGGAACAGTTCGGCGGCCAGTGCGGTCGGGCTGTCCGGCACCTCGGTGGCGGGCTGATGTGGCGACTGCGTGCCCGGCGCCTCCTGCCGTCGCCCGAACAGCCAGTTGATCACCACGCGGTCAGCGCCCTCCCGACACTCGGAACCCCTTCGGCGACGATCCCTTCCGGCGACGTCTAGGACCCGGACGCGATCTCCCCGCGGCGGACGCGCTCCAGATACGGCTTCGCCCGATCGATCTGTCCCTCCAGGGCGGCCACCGTCGCGGCCATGCTGTCCACCGCCTGGGCGCGGAAGGTGTCGACCGCGTCCATCGTCTGGAACACGTTGTCGAAGGCGGCCTGCAGCTTCTCGACGGCGATGGTGCTGCTGGCCGCCTGCTCGTTGATCTGCGCACCCTGGATCCGGAGCTGCTCGGAGGTCCGTTGGATGAGGTCGCCGGTGGCGGCGTTGAGCCCGGTGATCTGGTCGAGGACCAGTTTCTGCCGAGCCAGTGCCTGGGACACGATCACCGCGGTCCGCAGGGCGGCAATGGTCGTGGTCTGCGCCCGATCAACACCCCGCATGAGTTCGAGGTTGTTCTTGCGGACCAGGTCAAGGGCCATGTAGCCCTGCACCGCGACGGCCATCTGGGTCATGATGTCCTGCCGTCGCTGCCGGATCGGGAACAGCGCGTCCGACCGGAGGGTGTTCGCGTCCTCGGATCTGCCGGCCGCCTCGAGCCGGGCGATCTCATTCTCGACGGCCGTGTCCAACGCCGTGGCCAACTCGTTGTACTCCCCGAGCTTTCCCATCAACGTCCACATGTTGGCCTTCTCGACCTCGATGCTGGCGTTGTCCTTGCCCAGCTCGTCCTTGCCGGACGCCAGCGACCGGACGATCGCGTCCAGATGACTCTGCGCGGACTGGTACTTGGCAAAGTACCTGTCGACCTTGTCCCCGCCAGGGATCCATTTGAGCACCTTCTTGATCCCGGTGAGATCGGCGCGGTTGGGGTCCAGCTCGGTGATCGTCACCCGCAGGTCGGCCAGGGTGCCCGCGACCCGGGTTTGCGCGTCGTTGCCGCCACGCCCTTTCGCGCCGTTCAGCGCCGCGGCCGGCCGCTCCAGCATCCGGCTCGACACGTTCGCCGACTCACGCATCTCCCGATCGCCCAGCCGGGTGATCGATTCGACCTTGGTGGCGAATTCAGGCGACCGCACGTCCATGGCGGCCAACTCGCCGGCGAACGACGCCGCCCTGGCCTGGAGCTCGGCTTGGCGGGCGTCGGCGACAGGTACCGCACCGGCCGCCTGCTCCGGGGCCACGACCTGGACGGGCGCCGGCGGAGCGAGCACCAGGGCGCCCGCTGGCGGCGCACTACTCGGACGCCCGGCCGGCACGGAGCCGCTGGCACCCAGATCGAGGTCGGTCATCTACGGACTCCTTCACGACGGACATCTGGCCGGCCCCGACGACGCCGTTGTGATGTTCGATCGCAGTCGCAGGAAGCCCGATCCCATCGTAGGCGGCCGTCTGCGGGGGCGGAGGAGTCCGGTGTTCCAGGAGGGATCAGTCCACTGGTCGGTAGGCCGCGACCAGCGGGCACTGGAACGGGTCCCTGGCCCGCAGCCCGACCCGGTTCAGGTAGCGGACGACGATGCCGTACGACCTGAACAGCCCGACGTCGGTGTAGGTGACCGACCGACTGCGGCAGAACTCGCGGACGATGGGCTTCGCCCGACGCAGCGTCGGCCTTGGCATGCTCGGGAACAAATGATGCTCGATCTGGAAATTGAGGCCGCCCAGCAGGAACGTGACCGCGCGACCATCACCGACATTGCGCGACATCAAGACCTGGCGCCGGAAGAAATCGATCGACATGTCCTTGGGGACCAGCGGCATGCCTTTGTGGTTCGGCGCGAAGGAACAGCCCAGATACACCCCGAATACCGACAGCTGCACCGCCAGGAAACCGAACGCCAGCCCGGCCGGCAGGAATACGAACAGCAGCGCCAGGTAGCCGAATATTCTCACGCTCAGCAACGACAGCTCCAGCCACCGACGTTTGATATGGCCACGGGCCAACAGCGTACGAACGCTCTGTTGATGCAGGTTGATGCCCTCGAAGATCAGGACGGGGAAGAACCACCACCCTTGGTGCGCCGTCACGAAGGCCAGCAGTCTGGACCGCTGGGGGCCGTCCGGCGGGTAGAACCGGAGGACGTTGGGCGCGATGTCCGGATCCTTGCCGATCTGGTTGGGTGCGGCGTGGTGCCGGGTGTGCTTCTTCGTCCACCACGTCGAGCTCATGCCGACCAGCAATCCGCCGACCACCGACGAGAGCATCTCGTTGGCCGGCCCTGATGCGAAGATCTGCCGATGGGCAGCGTCGTGACCCAGGAATCCGAACTGCGTCAGCAGAATACCCACCGCGCCGGCCAGTATCAGCTGGAACCAGGAATCGCCCAGCAGGAAGAACCCGACCGCTATTGCCGCCAGAGCGGTGACCAGCAGCGAGATTTTCACCGCGTAGTACAGATACCTGCGCCGCATCAACCCCTGCGCCTGAACCAGGCTGAGCAGGGCCGCGAAGTCGGATGGTTGGGAATGGCGTCCACGAACCGGGGACGGGGTAGCGATGGTCATGCGGACCTCTTCCGCCGGGAAAAAAGACACACCGGGCGACGAGAAGATACTCGGCGGCATGGCGGCCCGAAGGCGGCGACACCGGCCCCGGCCGGCTGTTACGGTCAGCGCCTTCCAGGTAACCCGCGCACACCGGCGCCTGTCAAGTCGAACTGCTGTCGAACGATCCGGAACATCCCCTTCGCGCGGTACCGTCGGATGGTGGAGTCCGATGACCTTCAGGCCAGTTCAGACGAGCTTCTGGCCGGTTCCGATGACCTTCAGGCGAGCTTGGCCTCGTTGTCCCGCCTGTCGACCGGCAGCTTGGGGCTGGAAGATCTGCTCGTTCAGGTTGCCACCTTTGCGGCACGGGCCATTCCGGGTGCCGACGGCGCCGGCCTGACGATGATCGAGAACGACCGCGGCGACACCATCGTGGCCAGTGCACCTTTCGTGCGGGACATCGACGCGATCCAGTACGGGATCGGCGAGGGTCCGTGCATCAGCGCGGTCGCCGAGCGCGCCACCGTCCGATCGGGGTCGCTCGGCGGCGAACCGCGCTGGCCCCGCTTCGGGCCGCGAGCGGGTCGGATGGGGGTGCACAGCGTCCTGTCGCTGCCGTTGCTCACCCCGGAGGGCGTCTTCGGTGCGATGAACGTCTACGCCCACAGCAAGAACGCCTTCGACGACCAGGCGGCACAGATCGGCGAGTTGTTCGCCGTGCCCGCGGCGATCGCCGTGCAGAACGCCCAGGTCCTGGCGCACGCCAGGAGAGTGGCGGCGACGCTGCGGTCTGCGCTCAACGCGCGCGCGGTGATCGATCAAGCCGTCGGCATTCTGATGAGCCGCGCCGGTTACTCGGCGGACGAGGCGTTCGACAGATTGCGCCACATGAGTCAGACGCAGAACACCAAACTGGCCGTGGTGGCGCGGTCCATCGTCGATGAGGCGGTGCGGCGGGCGCGGTCCCGACACACCGGGGGTTCCCCCGGGGCGTAGCGTCGGTCAGAACGGGGCAAATGCGACGGACCCCGATCCGCCGTCGCCCCGCACGCCGTGCGACGCAACCGCGCCGCACGGGCCGGGTAGAACCGAAGAGCGGTCGGGACGCCCAGGAGCCTTCCTGTGGACATCTCTGCCGCGCTGGCGGCCGATCTCACCCAGTTGACCGATGCCCTTGCCGATCCGGGCGCTGACCTGAACGGCATGGTCGCCGGGCTGCACGAGAACCTCACCACCGCCATCTCCTCTGCGATCGGTCTGGCGATCACCGTCCGGGTCGCCGGCACCGAGGTGTGCGTCAGCACCGTTGGCAGCAACCTCGGCATCAGCACTGAACCGCCGGCCGTCACCTCGCTGGCGGTGCCCTTGTGGTGGCCCGATGACACCCTGAACGGCAACATCACCTTCTACGCCTCCGCGCCGGGCGCCCTTACCGATCTGGCCGCGGATCTGGAGTGGCTCTTCGGCGAGCAGGAATCCCTCGCGCTGGACCGCGACCTTCCCCCGCCACGCGGCGATCTGGGCATCACCGGCCTGCACGAACTGTCGGTCATCGGGCAGGCGTGCGGTGTCCTCATGACCCGTGGCCGATCGCCGGAGGCAGCCCGCGCGGAGCTTGATCACGCCGCCCTGGCGTCAGATACCACGGTGGGGGTGATTGCCGACCGCCTGATCCGGGGTCTGCGGCCGGCCAGCCGACCGTTCCCGGAGTAGCGATCGGAAGAGAACCTGATCACCTCAGGCGGGTCGGGTGGTGGATCACGGCACGACCGGGTACCAACAAAGCATGGCCAGCCGTCAGAAACCCGCAGCACCTTCCGGTCCGGCAGCGCCGACCGGGTCCGGGTCGAAGGCGACCAGGCATGCCGAGATCGAGACCAAGCTCGAGATCGCCCCCGACGCGACGCTTCCCGACCTGTCCAAACGCCGCAAGCTCGCGGCGACCGGAGTGGTGGCCGCCGCGGAGCCGGCCACCTATCACCTGGACGCGACCTACTACGACACCAGCAACCTCGACCTGCTGCGCTCGCGAATGACCCTGCGCCGCCGGACCGGCGGCCCGGATGCCGGCTGGCACCTCAAACTCCCGGCCGCTGCAGGAGCGAGAACCGAGGTGGGGCTTTCACTCTCGGCCGGCGACGACGGCAACGTGCCCGACGAGTTCGTGAACCTGGTGCGTGGGGCAGCTCGGGGCCGCACGCTGCGTCCGGTGGCCAGGGTGGTCAACGACCGGACGGTCCGTCACCTGCTGGACGCGGATGGGCGGACGCTGGTCGAGATCGCCGACGATCACGTCAGCGGGACACCGCTGCGCGAAGGAACCGCCGCACCGAGCCGGTGGCGCGAGGTCGAGGTGGAGATCGTCGACGGCACCACCGAACAACTGGCCACCACGGTGGAGCTGCTGATCGCGGCAGGCGCGGAGAAGGCCGCGTCGGCATCGAAACTCGCCAGGACGCTGGGGATCGCCACCGCGTCACCGGTCCGGCGGACCAGGTCGGCCGGCGCCGCTGTGGTCGCCGCGCTCGGCCGGCAACGGGACCTGCTGATCACCGCCGACCGCGGACTGCGTGAGCGGACCGAGTCGGCGCCGCACGACGCCAGGTCCGCCGCCCGGCGGCTCCGGGCCGGGCTGACCGTGTACGAACCGCTGTTCGAGGGGACGAACGCACCCGGCCTGCACTCGCGGCTGCGCTCGGTGGGATCGGCGCTGGACGCGGCCCGCGATCTGGAGGTTGCCGAGCGCCGGCTGGTCGCCCAGCTCTCCGATGAGCCCGAGGCCTACGCCGGTCCGGCTCGGGCCCGACTCCGGGACGCCTTCGGCCGGCGGTCCGCCGCCGCCCGCACGGAGATCGATGTGCTCATCGACTCCAAGGACTATCTGCAACTGCTCCGTGATCTCGACGACTTCGTGGACAAACCACCACTGTCCCGCCGCGGCCACGGCGCGTCGGCGGTGGAACTGCCCGCGCTGATCGGCGACGCGTGGATCGGGTTGCGTGAACTGGCGGATGTCGCGCTGGCCGACCCGGGCAACATCTCGGCCGTACACCAGGTCCGCAAGGCGGCCAAGACGATGCGCTACGCCACGGAAGCCGCAGTCGGGCCGCTGGGCTCGGACGCGGTGGTGTTCGCCTCCGCGCTGGAAGAGATCCAGGAGACGCTCGGCGAGTTCACCGACGCGGGCATCGCGGCCGCGTTCCTGGCGGAGTTCGCGCTGGAGGACGACACCGACGGGGTCTCCGGGTTCACCTTCGGCCGGCTGCACGCTTTCGAGCAGACGATGGCGCACGGCGCGTTCGACGAGTTCTCCGACGCCTGGGACCGGGTGGAGGACGGGGACCTGGTGGCCGCGCTGGGGCGGTAGCGCCCACGGCTCCCGGGCGGAGGCTTGCGGGCGGGCGTCGGAGATTGTGGACAACTCGGCGCTGATTTCGATCAATCCGTCATGATCTGACCCTGCAGATTGCCACGGGAGATGTGACACCGCCGGATCGTGGCTCTCGACGATCCACTTGGATCGCTTGAGGAGTTCGACGGTGTCTGACATGCTAGGACTGGTCGTCCGCATTGCTCGATCAGGACGCAGACACCGCATCGGCAAGCAGCACATTCTCTCGGCAATGGTTGATGCGGGGTTGCCTGACGTCGTCGGCGACACGTTGCACTACGTCGGCACCGACGATCGAGGCCTCGAGCTGGAGATCGTGGCCGTCCCAGACGACTCCGGGCGCGCGGACCTGACCGTGATCCACGCCATGCCAACAGGTTTCAGGAGGGGAGCCCATTGATCGATCCACATGACTTCGTCGTCGGCCCCAATGCCACGGTTTCCGACATCGATCTGGACGTCGAGGAGGTTCACCTCCCCGACGGCACTCGGCTGACCGAGGCGAAGGCCGAGCAGCTGGCCGCCGAGGTGCTCGCCGAGGTCCGGCGGCGAAATCTCGTGCCCGGCGGGAAGTCGCTGAACGGCAACGGCTCCCACTCACCGCGGGTGCAGTTCCGGGTGCCCGAGGAGATCCGCGAGCGGGCGCAGAGCCGTGCGGCGGCCGAGGGAATCAGCCTGTCGGCGCTGGCCCGACGGGCATTGGAGCGCTACCTGGCGTCCTGAGTTCGGCGCGTCCTGACCTCGGCTCGGGATGGCTCAGCGGCGCCCGCGGTCGGCGGCCAGCCGGTGTAGCGCCGACACCAGCACGTCGATTTCCTGGCAGGTGTTGTAGAACGCCAGCGACGGTCGAACGGTCGATTCCACCCCGAACCGCCGCAGGATCGGCTGCGCGCAGTGATGCCCGGAGCGGACCGCGATGCCCTCCTGATTCAACGCCGCGCCGACCTCCTCGGTCCGGTACCCGTCCAACACGAACGACATCACGCTGGCCTTGTCCCGCGCGGTGCCGATCAACCTCAGCCCGCTGACCTGCGCAAGCCGCGGTGTGGCGTACTCCAACAGGGAATGCTCGTACCCGGCGATGTTCTCCAGACCGACCCGGGTGACGTAATCCAGCGCCGCGCCCAACCCGACCGCGTCGGCGATGTTCCCGGTGCCGGCCTCGAACCTGGCCGGCGGTTCCTGGAACGTCGTCTTCTCGAACGTCACATCGGCGATCATGTTGCCGCCGCCCTCCCACGGCGGCATCGATTCCAGCACCTCCGGCCGGCCGTAGAGCACACCGATCCCGGTCGGTGCGAAGATCTTGTGCCCGGAGAACACGAAGAAATCCGCACCCAGCGCCTGCATGTTCACCCGCAGATGCGGCACCGACTGCGCCCCGTCGATCAACACCCTGGCGCCGGCCCGGTGCCCCAGCTCGACGATCTGCTCCGCCGGCGTCACCGTCCCCAAGGCGTTGGACACCTGCGTCACCGCAACCAGTTTCGTCTTGTCGGACAGCAGTTTCGCGTACTCCTCCAGCAGGATCTGACCGGAATCGTCCACCGGGATCACCCGCAGCACCGCGCCGGTCTCGGAGATCAACTGCTGCCACGGCACGATGTTCGCGTGGTGCTCCAGGTGCGAGATGACGATCTCGTCACCGCGGTGAATGTTCGCCTTCCCCCAGCTCTTGGCCACCAGGTTGATGGCCTCCGTCGCCCCGCGGACGAACACGACGTCCTTGTGCGACCCCGCGCCGATGAACCGCGCCACCGTCTTGCGGGCGCCCTCGTAGGCGTCGGTGGCCCGCGCCGCCAGTTCGTGCGCGGCGCGGTGGATGTTGGAATTCTCGTGCCGGTAGAAATGCGCCAGCCGGTCGATCACCGCCTGCGGCTTCTGCGTGGTCGCGGCATTGTCCAGCCAGATCAACGGTTTGCCGTTCACCCGCTCGGCCAGGATCGGGAAATCCCGGCGCACCTGGGTGACATCGAACGCCGGGTAGCCGCCGATCGGGACCGCCGCCGGATTCGCCGGATCCGCCGTCGCGGGGGCCTCCGGTCGATCCAGAAAGTGGTACGTCTGCTGCGGCGGCTGCACCGGGACCGGACTGAACGCCGCCGCGGCCAGGCCATCCAGACCCGCATCGAGGCCGGCATCCCCACCGGTGCCGTCGGCCGGCCGGTACGGACTGGACTCGGCCAGGAAGTAATACGGGGTGGACGGGGTCGGCACCGGGGCGATCGAATCCGGGACCGCCGACCCCAGCCCCGTCAACGGCGGCTGCGGCACCGACGGGGCACCCACCGCGAACGGATCCGACAACAACCCGGAAGGCAGATCAGGGGCGTCCGGCACACCGGGCGCTCCGGGCAGCCCCGGAACCTGCGGCACCGCAGGCACTTCGGGAATTGCCGGACCGGCATCCGGAATGGCGAACGGCCCCGACACCACATCCGGCGGCGGCCCACCCGGCAGCTGAGTACCGGGCAGCTGAGTACCGGGCAGAGGGGAAGGCAGCGGCTGGGTCTCCCCCGGTACCCGGGCAGCACCCGGCACCCCGGGGGCACCCGGAATCCGCGCGGCACCCGGAATCCGCGCGGCACCCGGAACCTGCCCACCACCCGGAATCTGCGCGGCCGTCAGATCCACGGACGCGGCCGGCACCACCCCAACCCCGGTCAACGCCTGACCCGCCGCTGGCAGCCCCGGCGCCCCGCTCAGACCCGGAACCGTCGGCACAGCGGGCATCTCCGGCGTGGCGATTCCGCCGACGGGGAGGCCGAACGGCAGATCCGGCGGACCCGCGATCGGCACCGCGGTGGACGCCGCACTGACCACCGTCGGATCCGGTGACCCGCCCGGCAACCCGATCCCCGAGACGAGTAGGTCGCTCGCCGGGATCCCCGGCACACCCGCGCTGGGCAGCGGCCAGGACAACCCCGGCATGCCAGGGGTCAACTCACCCGGCCCCGCCAACTGCACCCCGGTGATCCCCGGGATCACCGGGTTCTCCGGCGCGGCAAGGCCACCCATGCCGGCCGCGCCGGACACCGAGTCCGAGACCTGAGTCAGGTCGGGCACCGATCCGCTCGGTGAGACACCCAGCGCCGCAACCGGATCCGTCTGGTCGATCCCCTGCCCGTCCGCGTCGGGTGAGCCCGGCGTATGCGTCACCCCCGACGCGGTCGCCGGGACGTCCACCCTCGGCGCGTGCTCGACCTCCCCCGGCGTGACGTCCGCCGCCGGGCTTGCCAACCCGACTCCTGACCCGACAGCCGGCCAGCCCGAGCCCGCGGGCAACCCAGGTAGCGCCGCGAAGAACTCACCGGCCAACCGGTTCAACGTCGCCTCGTCCGGCAACAACCCGTCCGGCAGCAACCCGTCCGGCACCAGCCCGTCGGGCAGCAACCCGGCAACCCCGGAAAGGGCTACCCGATCACCGGTAGGTATGGGCGTAGTCATGGAACTTGTCGACCTCGACATCGTCCAGCACCGCCAGCGCATCGTCGGTGAGCACCGCGAGCGAGCAGTACAACGACACCAGGTACGACGCGATCGCACTGCGATCGATGCCCATGTACCGCACGGACAGCCCCGGTCCCTGCTCCCCGGCCAGGCCCGGCTGATACAGCCCGACGACGCCTTGCCGTGCGGCCCCGGTGCGGATCAGCAGCACCTTGGTCTTGCCGTTCTCCAACGGCACCTTGTCCGACGGGATCAACGGCAGGCCCCGCCAGGTCAGGAACGGCGACCCGAACAGGCTCACCGTGGGCGGCGGCACCCCCCGCCGGGTGCATTCCCTGCCGAACGCGGCGATCGCTTCCGGGTGCGTCAGGAAGAACGCCGGTTCCTTCCACACCTTGCTGATCAACCGGTCCAGATCGTCGGGGGTGGGCGGCCCCGCCAGCGTCGGGAACCGCTGCGAATCAGCGACATTCGCGAGCAGCCCGTAGTTCGGGCTGATGATCAGCTCCGCTTCCTGGTGTTCCTTGATCGTCTCGATGGTCAGCCGCAGCTGTTCCTTGATCTGGTCGTGCGGGCGCGAATACAAATCGGAGACCCTGGTGTGCACATCCAGAATCGTGGACACCGAATTCAGGACGTACTCGCGCGGGTTTTCTTCGTAGTCGACGAACGTCGTCGGCAGCGGCGACTCGTCGTAGTTGCTGCACACCACGTCGACGTCTTCGGGATGCTTGACCTTGTTCACCCGGTAGTTGCCGGCCTCGACCGGCACCCAGGCCAACATGTGCACCAACCACCTCGGGGTGATGGTGGCCATCTGCGGGACGGTCTTGGTGACATCGGCGAGATTCCTCGCGCCAACATCACCAAGCGCCTGGGACTGGGCATTACCTGCGACCATGCGGAGCGCTCCTCGGAACGACGACGGCTGGGCTGCTTCAGCCGCCGGGATATTCAGACCCTAACCGCTGCGGCATGGCCGCGCGGAGTCGGTACGGCCTCGATACGGCCAGAGCCCGAGGCGGAACACCTGCCGGAATCCGCGACCCCCCAGACGGTCGCGGATTCCGGCAGGTAGCAGGTGGTCCGGCCACCCCGACCAGCCCGACTACCCCGCCGTTTCGGGTTGGGGCATCGGCGGAGCCGGAAGGCCAGCGGAGTCGGCAGTCTCGCCGGGACCGTCACGACGGCGGGAGGGCAACCGGCGGGCCAGGAACCAGGCACCGGCGATCGGCACGGCGGCCGCCAACGCGGCCATCCGGACACCGAGCGCCAGGCTGGATTCGGTCGCCTCCTGCACTCCGGCCACGCTGGCCGGCGGCAGTGTGCCGAAGATCGCAGTGGCCGACGGGTCGGCGGGGCTGCTGGCGATGACCTGCGCCAGCACCGTGCGCTGCGCCTCCGGGATCTCCGGGGCGGAGACTGCCAGCCGACTCCCCAGAGTCGCGGCGAGCACCCCGCTCATGATCGCGGTCAGCACCGCGACACCGACCGCGGATCCGATCTGCCGTGCGGTGCTGGACAGCCCGCTCGCCTGCCCGATCCGCGGAATCGGAATCTCCAGCAGGGTGGCACTGGTCAGCTGGCTGATGGCGAAACCCACACCGGCGCCGTAGATCAGCAGCGGTCCGGACATCCACAGCACGGACGCGTCGGGGTCGAGGGCGGCGGCCAGCAGCACCAGGCCGGCCACCTCGAGGCCGAGCCCGATCATCACCCAGGTGCGACCGGTGACCGATTTCCGCGTCGCGGTCAACGGGGCCGAGATGAACGACCCGAGCGCGATCGGCAGCACCACCAGTTGCCCCTGCAGCGGCGACAACCCGCGTCCCACTTGCAGGTACAGCGGCAGCAGGAAAAGGATGCCGAATTCGCCGAGTGCCACCACCAGAATCGCCAGGCTGCCCGCGGAGAAGGAGGTGATCTTGAACAGCGAGAGATCCACCAGGGTCGGCTTGCCCGCGTTTCCGCGGAGACGTTCCACCAGCACGAAAGCCCCCAGCACGACGACACCGACGGCGAGCGAGACGAACCCGATGCTGAGCGCGGAGTCGACACCCCAGTCGATCGGCCCGACGCTGGCGGCGGCCGTGGGTTCGAACCAGCCGGCCCGCGGTGCCTCCACCAGTCCGTAGATCAGCGCAGCCAGCCCGAGCAGGAGCAGCAACTGGCCGATCGGGTCCGAACCCCTGCCACCGCCGCGTCCTGCGACAGCGGGCACGGTGCGCAGGATGCCGATCACCACCACGACCGCGATGGGGAGGTTGATCAGGAACGCCGACGGCCAGCCGAACCAATCGACAAGGGCGGACCCGACCAGCGGGCCGAGCGCGGCGGCGGTGCCGATCGTCGCCCCGTAGACAGCGAACGCTGCGATCAGCCCTTTGCCCCGGAACAGTGAGTTGATCAGGCTCTGGACCGTGGGCAGCACGGCCGCGGCGGACGCGCCCTGCAGCAACCGGCCGGCGATCAGCACAGCGCTGTTGGGCGCGAGCGCACACAACAGGCTGGTGATGGCGAAGGCGATGACGCCGATGATCAGCACCTTGCGCTGACCGAGCCGGTCGGCCAGGCGGCCGAAGCTGATCAGTAACGACGCCAATGCAAGGCCGTACCCCGAGACCACCCACTCTGCCGCGGTGAGCGACAGCCCGATATCCGCGCTGATCGAGGGCAGCGCCACGTTGACGATCGTCGAATCGATGATGGCCAGCGCGGTGGCAAGGCCGAGGAACACCAGGGCGCCGCGGGGTCCGCGGTCGTTCTCCCCGTGCGCCGTCATCAAATTTCCCTCGTTTGCCAGGTGATTACGCCGAACTAGCCACTCGATTGTCTAATGACTTTCGGTTAGCCTGACAGCGTGGACGACGTCGCGCAAGCAGACGAACCCGAAAGTGGTTCGACGGCGGCCGCGGCGCGCGCGAAGTACAGCGACCTTTCGCGGGCGCTGCGAGCGATGCAGCAGGCGGGCGCCGAGGCGAACCTGGAAGTGGCCCGCAGGCTTGGCATCGGCCTGACCGACCTGCACGCGATGAACCACATCTTCTCCGGTGCCGTTCCGATCGGGCCGGTGGAACTGGGCCAGCGGCTGGGCATCCGCAGCGCCAGTGCGACCGCTCTGGTCGACCGCTTGGAGCACTCCGGCCACGTGCGTCGGCAGCCGCATCCGGACGACCGACGACGGGTGGCGCTGGTGCCCAGCGAACAGTCCGCGATCCGGACCATGGCCGCCATGGCGCCCATGCTGGCCGGCATCGAAGCTGCGGCCGCCAAGCTCAGCGACACCGAGAAGGACGTCGTGACAGGCTTTCTCACCGACGCCGCTGAGGTGATGAGGACCTACGCCCGCGGGGGCACCGCGAATTGACGGACGTCGTGACCGGGCCGGCGGACGCGGCCGACGGACCCGGTCTGCCCAGAGCAGATCCGCTCCAGGTGGATAGCGCGGCAGCCGACGGACCTCCCGGCCCATGGTGGGTCATGCGTCCACTCGGGCGGGACCGTAGGGACATCAACGACGGGAGGCACACCATGGCATCGGAGACGACGATTGCCGGACCGTTCGACGATCAACTGGCAAGCCGGCTGATGCACCAGCGCATCGTGGTGCTCGGGCAGGAGGTGGACGAGGAGATCGCGAACCGTATCTGCGCAGAGTTGTTGCTGCTCTCCGCCGAGGACCAGCGGCGGGACATCAGCCTGTACATCAATTCTCCAGGCGGATCGGTGTCCGCGGGCCTGGCGATCTACGACACGATGCGGCTGATCCCCAACGACGTCAGCACGCTGGCGATGGGGATCGCCGCCAGCATGGGGCAGTTCCTGTTGTCGGCCGGCACCCGGGGCAAGCGGTTCGCCCTGCCGCACGCGCGGATCCTGATGCACCAGGGTTCGGCCCGCATCCAGGGCACCACGGTCGACGTGCAGATCCAGGCCGAGAACCTGGAACACACCAAGTCTGTGATGAACCGGTTGATCGCCGAACACACCGGGCAGGAGCTCGCGACCATCGCCAGGGACGCGGACCGGGACCGCTGGTTCACCGCCGAGCAGGCGCGGGACTACGGCTTCGTGGATCGGGTCCTCGAGTCGGTCGCAGACATCCGGCCCGCGGCCGACCGGCACCGCATCGGGCTGGCGTGATCATGGGCCACTAAACCGTGCCGACCGTGGTGGAGAAGACGCCGGCAGGCGAACGCGTGGTCGACGTGTTCAGCCGGCTGCTCTCGGATCGCATCATCTACCTGGGCACTGAAATCGATGACGACGTGGCCAACCTGCTGGTGGCCCAACTGCTGTATCTGGAGTCGGACAATCCCGACCGGGAGATCTCCGTCTACATCAACTCTCCGGGGGGCTCGATGTCGGCGATGACCGCGATCTACGACACGATGCAGTTCGTCCGCGCGCCGGTGGCCACCACCTGCGTCGGGCAGGCCGCCTCCGCAGCGGCGGTGATCCTGGCCGCCGGCGCACCCGGGATGCGCTTCGTGCTGCCACACACCAGGGTGCTGCTACATCAGCCGTCGGCGGGCGGGCAGGGCACGATCTCCGATCTCGCCCTGCAGGCCAAGGAATTGCTCCGGGTTCGCGAGCAGATGGGGCAGGTGCTCAGCCGGCACACCGGCCAGGACGTCGCCACCTTGCGTGCGGACACGGACCGGCACAAGATCTTCACCGTGGAACAGGCCGTCGCCTACGGGTTGGCCGATCACATCATCAGCACGCGGGTACTGGCCGGAGAGTCAGCCGGCTAGCAGCACCGGGCCGGTCGGCCGGGTGGTCGCCCGGTCGACCGCGCCGGCGGAGCGAAAGGCGAACTGCCCCAAGCTGATTCCGAGTGAACCGCAGGCCGCCGCGAGCATCTCCGATGACGCCTCCTTGCGGCCTCGTTCGACCTCCGACAGGTACTGCACGGACATTCCGGCCCGCTCGGCGACCTGGGCGAGGGTGCGGTGTTGGCGGTGGCGCTCGTCGCGCAGCACGCTGCCGATGACCTCGCGCCACAGTGGTTGAGCCGGAGCCGGGGGGATCGGCCCGTTCGAGGACGGGCCGACCGCAACCCGGCCCACGGGTGATCGTTCCGCTCGTCTCCGCACCGGGAATGCAATGACGTCGCCCATCACGCTTCTCCTCTCGACCGCTGCCCTCGACAGTAGGGTGGCCGGCCGGCCCGGGCGGTGGTGTTCGCGACGAGCGGAAGGGCCTAACCGGGGCCGGCGGCGATCACGGCCAGCACCTCCCCTGTGAAGTCCTGATGCCTGCCGCCGCTGTTTCGAATCCGTTCGAGCAATGGGGCGATCGATGCTCCCGCGATGACGAAGGGCCGGACGACGCCCTCGTGCTCGCCGAGATCCACGGCGTCGGAAAGCGCCGCGATGCAGGCGGCGTCCCTACCCTGAGCCAGCTGCGCCTGCGCCCGCACGACTCGGGCCTGCGCCGCCTGGGTGCGGTACGGCAGGTCGGGGTCGAGCATGGGGTCAAGCAGATCCATCGCTCGCTCGCTGGCGTCCAGGGCGAGATGGGCTCGCGCCAGCACCAACCGTTCCAGGCACCCCGCGAGCCCGATTGCCTCGCCCGGGGCACCCAGCAGATCGATGGCTGCAGCGGGAGACCCCGCGGCCACCAGCGTCTCCGCCTCGGCCACGGTGCACCAGCGGCGGAGCAAATCGGGCAGCGCGCCGAGGCTCGCGATCCGCTCGCCGAGTGGCCCCGCAGTCGTCGCGATCGCGGGGGCGCTGCCGCGGGCCGTCGCGAGCTGGATGGCGGCGACACCGAGGACCACCCGGCAACCGGCATCGGTCCCGCGTTCGCTCGCCGCCAATCCCCTGTCGATCTGCACGGCGGCCCGGTCGAGCTGATGACGGGCCAAATGGGTCAGCGCCAGCGAAACGTAGCCTGCGGATGCCTGGACCTCCGAGCCCCAGCCGCGGCGGTCCAGCGATCGCTGCGCGTCGGACGCCCGCCGGTAGCCCCGGCGGAGCCGGCCGTGCAGCACATCCAGCAGGGCCAGATACACCTCGGCGCTGAACCCGGCCAAAGCGATGCCGAGCGTCCTGGCCTGGGCAAGAGCCGCGGTCAGGCTTGCCTCGGCGAGTGCGAACTCGCCGGCCCACAGCTGGCCGGCGGCGAGATTGTTGGTACCGACCACGCGGTAGTGCGCGGCGGCGGGCAGGTCCCTCCCGTCGGTGCGGTCGACCAGCGCCAACAGCTCCGAGGACGCCTGGGCGACGGTCGCCACGTCCACACTGCGCCCGTACGCGGAGCGTTCCACGGCGATCAGCACCGCCGCTGCCGGCCGCACGTCGGCAGCAACGGTCGGCAGGAGTTCGACGGCCCGGCGCACGTCCCTGCGAGTCGCCTGATAGTCGCGGCGGTAGTAGTGACACAACGCGGCCGCCAGCAAAGCGCACAGCGGCGGATCTGCGGCGGCTGGATCAGCACCATCAGCGGTGTCGGCAAGTGCGGCGACCGGGTCGAGTGCCGCCACCAGGTCGGGCCCGTCGCTGCTCAGCACCAGGTGGAACGAGGCCGTCAGCATCCGGGTCAACTCGTCCCAGTCCTGTCCGCGGATCGCATGCCGGATACCCTCGATGGGCTCGTCGTTCGCGCCGAACCACGTCGCGGCCAGCCGGTGCAGCCCCGGTACGATCTCCGGCTGCTCCTGGGAAAGCTTGTGTTGCAGCATCTCCCGGAAGAGTGGGTGGTAGCCGAACCACTCACCCCTGCCGCCGAAACGCACCACGAAGGCGTTCGCCGCGACGAGCTTGTCAAGGATCATCCGGCCGTCGCTGCGTCCGCTCAGCACGCCGGCCAGGTCACCGTTCAGCCGGTCGGCGACGCTGGTCCTGAGCAGGAAGTCCCGGTCGACCATGGACAGCCGTCCGACGACCTCGCCGATCAGGTAGTCCGACACCGAACCACGCGCACCAGAGAACCGGTCGATGCCGGAGTCGACGTCGGTCGCTTCCAGTGACAGGGCCGCCATTCGCAGACCAGCAGACCAGCCGAGGGTGCGATCCAGCAGCTGGCGCAGCTGGATGGCCGTGACCTTGATACCGCTGCGATCGAACAACTCCGCGGCCTCGGCATCGGTGAACGCAAGATCATCGGACCGTATCTCGGTGAGCTCCCCCGGCTCGGGTTCCAAGAGTCGTTGCCGGTGCAGGCGCAGCGCCGGGTCCGTCCGGGTGGAGATCACACCGACCCGGCCACCCCATCGGAGGCCAGCCACGCCGCGACCGCCGAGGTCTTTCCCGCACCTGCCACAGCGCTGATCAGCGTCACTCGACCCGCGGTTCCCCGGCTGAGTCGGTACTCGAGCCGGCGCCGTCGGACCAGACCCGGGGTCAGCGTGGTCCGTGGGGGGCGAAGGCGAAGTTCGATCCGCACGGTATCGGGCAGCACCGGATCCGACACGGGCACCCCCTTCGCGACCGTCGACAGTACGAGGCGCTCATGGTAAATCCGTCACGCGGCAGGTGGGTCAGCCACACTGCGGTGTCAGGATCAGCCCCGGCGGGGACGTCGCCAGGTGACCAGCGCGGTGGTCGGTTCCTGCCACGGGACGACGTCGCGGCGGAGCCCCGCGATGGCGTTGGCCGCGGCGTTCGCGGCGTCCATCCGGGATTGCGCCAACTCCGCCCTCAACTCGGCGACCTCCTCGGTCACCTCGGCGAGCCGGGCGCGGAGCGCGTCGACCTGCGACTCCAGCTCGATGATCCGCCGGATGCCGGCGCGGTTGACACCGTCGTCCTGGCTGAGCTTTTGCACCTCGCGGAGCAGTTCGATGTCCCGCTGCGAATAGCGGCGGCCGCCTCCGGAGGTGCGGCCGGGCGACACCAGGCCCTCCCGGTCGTAGGACCGCAGGGTCTGCGCGTGCATGCCCGCCAGCTGGGCGGCCACCGAGATGACGAACAGCGGCGCATCCAGTTCGAATCCACTGGACACCGGTCCCTGGGATGATTCCCGACCGGCCTTGCGGTGGTCCTCGGGTGACCCCCCGCGGGAGCGTGGCCCGGTCATGACTTGGCCGCCGTCCCCGCGCCGGAACCGGCGCTCTCCCGAGCGCGCAGAGCCCTGGTGATGGCCTCGCGCGGGTCCGCGTCCTGCGCCTTCGCGAACGCTTCCAGCGCCGCCTTGGCCTCCGCGGACAGCCGTTGCGGCACAGACACTTCCACCGTGACGATGAGATCTCCGGTGACGGTCTTGCGTTGCACCCCGGCGGCCTTCACCCGGAACTTCCGGCCGGAGGCGGTACCGGCCGGCACCCGCAGCCGGACGGACCCGGACAGCGTCGGCACCGTCAGATCGGTGCCCAGCGCCAGTTCCGGGAACGTCACCGGGACGGTCAGCGTGAGATTGTCGCCGGCGCGGCCGAACAGCTCGTGACCGGACACGTGCACCACGACGTACAGGTCGCCGGCCGGGCCGCCGCCGGGACCCGGTTCACCCTTGCCGGCGAGCCGGATGCGTTGCCCGTCGGACACTCCCGCGGGAATGCGGGTGGTGAGCCGACGGGTGTGCAGCACGGTGCGGTCACCGTGACAGGTCGGGCAGGGATCGTCGATGATCGATCCGGTGCCGTGACAGTTGGTGCACGGTTCGGAGAACGCGAACGAACCCTGGTTGCGGGTCGTCAGCCCGGTTCCCTTGCACACCGGGCAGTCTCGCGGCGAGGTGCCCGGCCGGGCACCGACGCCGTGACAGGTCGGGCAGGTGGTGCGCTCGGTGATCCCCAGCGGCACGGTCACCCCGGACACCGCGTCGGTGAAGGAGATCCGTACCTCGGTCTCCACGTCGGCGCCGCGCCTGGCTCGGGGGGCCCTGCTGCCGGCGGAACCGCCGGCCCCGCGGTTGAACAGCCCGCCGAACAGGTCGCCGAACCCGCCGGCGCCGCCGGCCGACTGCCCGCCGGCGTTACGCAGCAGGTCGTTGATGTCGAAACCCGCTGTGCCACCGGCGTTCCCGGCGCCGGGCGAACCGAATCCGCGGAACGCGCCGGACGCCATCAGGTCGCGGGCCTCGTCGTATTCCTTGCGCTTGGCATCGTCGGACAGCACGTCATAAGCCTCGGACACGGCCTTGAACTTGTCCTCGGACTGCTTGTTGCCCGGGTTCTTGTCCGGGTGCAGGTCCCGGGCGAGTTTGCGATAGGCCTTCTTGATATCGGCACTGCTCGCGGTCTTCGTGACCCCGAGTTCGGAGTAGAAATCCTTCTCGTAATAGTCCTTGGCGCTCACCCGGAACCTCCCTTCGTGCTCATGTTCATGTGTGATTTCACGTGTACTGATCGGTCAGGGGCGGCCTGTGCGCTCAGCCGAACCGCTCGCCGGGCGTGCTCGCCGGATCCTGGTCGCCCGGAACCGACCCTTCCGCTGCCGGTCCCGCTTCCGGGACCTCGGCGCCGACCTCGCCGGCGCCGGTGTCCAGACCGCTTGCCTGACTTGCGCTCTCGTGCTCCGGACCGGTCACCACGACGACCGCCGGCCGCAGCAGCCGGCCGCCCAGGGTGTACCCGCTGCGGAACACCGCCGTCACCGTCGGTTCGGTCACCTCGGTCGATGTACCGAACTGCACGGCCTCGTGCACTGCGGGATCGAAGGGATCACCCTCCGCGCCGAGCGGCTCGAGGCCCAGCTTGCGCAGTGAACCGGTCAGCTTCTCGGCAACCGTGCCGAACGAACCGACGAGGTCGCCGTGGGCGCGCGCGCGGTCCAGGTCGTCCAGCACCGTGAGCAACTCGGTCACCACCGTGCCCTTGGCGGCGGCGATCACCTGCTCCCGATCCCGGTCGACCCGCTTGCGGTAGTTCGCGTATTCGGCTGTCACCCGTTGCAGGTCGGCCGTTCGCTCCGCCGCTTCCTGGCGGGCCAGGTCGAGTTCGGCGGCGGAGAGGTCGACCGTCAACGGCTGGGCAGCGTCATGGGGATTGCCGGGATCCGGCGCGGCGTGCCGGCCGGCGCCGGGGAACGGGCTCGAACCGCCGACCGGCCCGCCCGACGGGTCGCGCACCTGACCCGTCAGCGGATCGATCCGCCGGTTGTCCTTGATCACCGGCTCCGGCTCTTCGGAGTGTCCCTGACCGTCCCGGTAGGGCCCAGTCACTTCTTCTCAGCCTCGTCGACGATTTCGGCGTCGACGATTTCCTCTTCCTGCGCCGAACCGTTCGAACTGCCGGAGGCACCGGCCGAGCCGTCAGCAGCCGAGCCCGCGGCTGATGCATCGGCCTGGGTCTGCGCGTACAGCGCGGAACCGAGCTGCTGCGACTCGTTGGCCAGCTCCTCCACTGCCGACTTCAGGGCCGGGATGTCGGTGCCCTTGAGCGCCTCGTTGACCTTGGCCATCGAGGTCTTGACCCGCTCCTTGGGCTCCTCGGGGAGCTTCTCGTCGTTGTCCTTGATGAACTTCTCGGTCTGGTAGACCAGCGCCTCGGCCTGGTTGCGGACCTCGGCCTCCTCGCGGCGGGCCTTGTCATCCTCGGCATGCGCCTCTGCCTCGCGCATCATCCGATCGATGTCGTCCTTGGGCAGCGCGGAGCCGCCGGTGATCGTCATCGACTGCGTCTTGCCGGTGCCCAGGTCCTTGGCGGACACGTGCACGATGCCGTTCGCGTCGATGTCGAATGTGACCTCGATCTGCGGCACGTTGCGCGGTGCCGGCGGCAGCCCGGTCAGCTCGAACATGCCGAGCTTCTTGTTGTACGCCGCGATCTCCCGCTCACCCTGGAACACCTGGATCTGCACGGACGGCTGGTTGTCCTCGGCCGTGGTGAAGATCTCCGAGCGCTTGGTGGGGATGGTGGTGTTGCGCTCGATCAGCTTGGTCATGATGCCGCCCTTGGTCTCGATGCCGAGGGACAGCGGGGTGACGTCCAGCAACAGCACGTCCTTGACCTCGCCGCGCAGCACGCCGGCCTGCAGGGCGGCACCCACCGCGACAACTTCGTCCGGGTTGACGCCCTTGTTGGGCTCCTTGCCGCCGGTCAGTTCCTTGACCAGCTCGGTGACGGCGGGCATCCGGGTGGAACCGCCGACCAGCACCACGTGGTCGATGTCGCCGACCTTGACGCCGGCGTCCTTGATCACCTGGTGGAACGGGTTGCGGGTGCGGTCCAGCAGATCGGAGGTGATCTTCTGGAACTCGGCGCGGGACAGCGACTCGTCCATGAACAGCGGGTTCTTCTCGCCGTCGACCGTGATGTACGGCAGGTTGATGGACGTCTGCTGCGAGCTGGACAGCTCGATCTTGGCCTTCTCCGAGGCCTCACGGATCCGCTGCATGGCCATCTTGTCCTTGGTCAGGTCGATGCCGTTGGCCAGCTTGAACTTGTCGACCAGGTACTTGACGACCCGCTCGTCCCAGTCGTCGCCGCCGAGTTTATTGTCTCCAGCTGTCGCCTTGACTTCCACGACACCGTCGCCGATCTCCAGCAGCGACACGTCGAAGGTGCCACCACCGAGGTCGAAGACCAGGATGGTCTGCTCCTTCTGGCCCTTGTCCAGGCCGTACGCCAGCGCGGCCGCGGTCGGCTCGTTGACGATCCGCAACACGTTCAGGCCCGCGATCTCGCCGGCCTCCTTGGTGGCCTGCCGCTGGGCGTCGTTGAAGTACGCGGGAACCGTGATGACGGCGTCGACCACGGGCTCGCCCAGGTACGACTCCGCGTCGCGCTTGAGCTTGCCGAGCACGCGGGCGCTGATCTCCTGCGCGGTGTAGGTCTTGCCGTCGATGTTGACGGTCCAGTTGGTGCCCATGTGACGCTTGACCGAACGGATGGTCCGGTCGACGTTGGTGACCGCCTGACGCTTGGCGACCTCACCGACCAGCACCTCGCCGTTCTTGGCGAACGCGACGATGGACGGGGTGGTACGGGCGCCTTCGGCGTTGGCGATGACGGTCGGCTCGCCGCCCTCCAGGACGGAGACGACCGAGTTGGTGGTACCGAGATCGATACCGACGGCACGCGACATGCAATCCTCCTGCTGCCTCCCGGCCGAGCTGTTACCGGCCGGGGTCTTGGTCGCGCGGCCCGGGTCGGTACCGCGCGCTATGGGCGGCCGCGCTGCCTGTCGGCTGCGCCGGCCACCCGATACTGCTTCTTGGTGATCTGACTGTTGATGTGACTGCTGGTCTGACTGTTGATCTGAACGGTGATACGAGCTCCACAATGCCGAGGCCTCGCAGAGCTGTCAAGCGACCTGAGTCGAGCACGCTCAAGTTTACTGATCCGTCCAACCGCAGGCATCGCGGAACTATTCCGCGCCGCGGGGCGCGAGAAGCAAGGTCCACGGGCAGGCACTGTGCTGATCATCTGCGCGTCCATCCCGGCTGCGCTGATCATCTGCACCGAAACCGGTCCGTTACGGGCGCTTCGCCGGTATTTTCCTCCGCGTATCCCGTACGAGGGCAGCGTTGATCAGCGTTGATCAGCGCATCGAGTCGGCTGCCGACATACTGACAGCGATCTCGTATGCTCTGACATATGCGGACCACCATCAGGCTGCCCGACGACCTGTATCAGCAGGTCAGGACCGAGGCAATGGCCGCGGGGAGAACGACCACGTCCTTCATCGAAGAGGCCCTGCGCGCGGCACTGCTGCGCCGGCAAGCGGTCCGCCCGGACGGCGAGCACTACCGGGTGGAACCGTTCGCCGGAACCGGCATGCTGCCGGGCGTCGATCTCAGTAACAGCGCAGCGCTGCTCGAGCTGATGGACGGGCAGTGACTATTCCTAGTGATCATTCCTGACGTGAACGTGCTGGTCGGAGCGTTTCGCGCCGACGCCGACCGGCACGCCGGGCTCCGCGACTGGCTCGAGCGAGCGGTTTCCGGCCCCGACCTGCTGGCGTTGTCGGATTCCGTGCTCGGCGGCGTGGTCCGCATCCTGACCCACCCGCGAGTGTTTACGGTGCCTACTCCACTCGGTACGGCGCTGGACCAGATCGCCGCCCTCCTGGGCGCCGAGGGAGTCGTCCGGGTGGCACCCGGACCGCGTCATTGGGACATCGTCGATCGGCTGTGCCGGGACGGCGACGCCCGCGGCAACCTGGTCACCGACGCCCAGCACGCGGCCCTCGCCGTCGAGCACAACGCCGTGTGGATGACGCTGGACCACGATTTCGCCCGGTTCCCCGGCCTGCGCTGGGCACATCCGCTTGCCGGTCGAGAGAGCCATCTGCCCCAAGGAGACAATGCCCCGTGACCTCTACACCGGCCGCCGAGGCCATCCATCGTGAGCTGACAAGTCGGGGTGCGCTGACCCTGGTGGAGTTGAGATCGGCGCTGGCCGGACAGAACATCGACGTCACGGAGCACGATCTGGACGAACTCGTCGACGGCGAGATCCCGCTCGTCACCGAGATCGCCCTGACCGAACCGCCGGTCTACATCGCCCTCGATCGCGTCCTGCTGGGTCGGGTGTTCACCCACCGCCTGACCGCGGAGGACATCCTGTCGGACACGGTTGCCATCGAACCAGACCTCGTGGCTCTCTCCACGATTACCAGCGAACCACCCTTCGACCGGCTGGATGACGGCGAAAGGATCGACCAACTGTTCATCCAGGCCGGGCAGGACCTGGCTACCTCATTCGACCTTCCCCAAGGAACGCTGGTCGAGTTCGGGCCGGGAGACCTCGTCGGCTTCGCGTTGACCGACGACGGTGTTCGCGTCGAGATGGTCGAACAGACCGTCGCGGCTCCCGCCCAGCTCGCCGATCACATCCGACTGCTCTCACCCGACGACGCACCGTTGATGCTGGAAGAACTCATCCTGCAGCTCTGCGTCGAAGACCCAGAACTGTTCGCGTCGCCGTTGCCGCCGCTCACCGAACTGCTCACCACCTGGGAGGTGGAGCGGGCGGGCGACTATGTGGCGCCCGTCGGCTTCGACTTCGCGGCGTGGCGGACGGTCCGTAGCTTGGTCTGGCTGGGCCATCGGTACGGCATCGCGGAAGAGGAAGCACGCGCTGTGGGCGTTTTGCGCGCCCTGTACTTCGAAGTCGCGCACATCGTCGACGCATTCGAACCGGACATGTCGGCTCAACCAGACCAACCAGACCAGCCGCACGACGCGCTCGCCAGTGCGGGTACCGCCGACGTTCCCCTCGGCGAACCAACTCGCGGATCGATCCACGACCCGGAAGTCCAGGCCGCTGTCCGGTTGCTCGCCGACCCAGACGTCGCCGATGCACTGTTCGACGAGACCGTCGGGGATGGTGTCGACGAGGCTGCGGCGCTGGGTGTACTGGTCGAGTCGCTGGAACCGACGGCCCCGCGGCAGGTCCGGCCGATGCTGCGCTTGCTGCGCGCTCAGTGCCGTGAGCGCCTCGGCGACGTGCTGGCCGCGGAAGCGGACTTCAACGAGGCCCTCGCCCTCGACCCGCAGCTCGGGATCGCACTGGTCAACGTCGCCCGCTATGCGTCGGACCGGGGCGACGCGGTCCGCGCGTTGTCGCTGTTGCGGCGGGCAGGGGTGGCGGAGGACGAATCGCTTGTCCAGGAACTGGGGCAGTTCGTTCCGGTCGAGCGCAACGACGTGGGCCGCAACGATCCCTGCTGGTGCGGATCGGGACGCAAGTACAAGCGGTGCCATCTCGGCCGCGTCGAACTCGCCCCCCACGATCGCGCGACATGGCTGTACAGCAAGGCAGTGAACTTCCTGAACGACGGCCCGCATCGAAGAATGCGGGCCGAACTGGCCGAGATCCGGTCGGACAACCAGGGCCGCCACCCCGAGGACTTCCTCGGTGATCGCGCCGTGATCGACGTCGCATTGTTCGATGGCGGTGTTCTGAACGATTTCCTGGATACCCGCGGCGTGCTGCTCCCCGACGTGGAGCAGCTGATGCTGGCGCAGTGGCTGACGGTGGAACGGTCGGTGTTCGAGGTCGAGATCGTGGAACGCGGGCGGAGCGTGACGCTGCGGGACATCAGGACCGGCGACCGTCACGACGTTGCCGACAAGGCGTTGAGCAGATCCGTGCGGGAGGGTGATCTGGCCTGCACCCGGCTCCTACCGGTAGGCGACACCGTGGAGATCTTCGGCGGCGTCGAGCAAGTGCCGCTGCACCTGCTCGACTGGACCCTGGAAGCGCTCGACGGCCGGACCGGCGAGGATCCCGACCCGCACCGGATGATGGAGGTGCTGTCGGCGCGCTTCCGGCCACCCGCGCTGAGCACCGGGGAAGGAGATCCGCTGGTGCTGTGCGCGGCGGAGTTCTACCTAGCGCTGAGCGACACCGACTCTCTCGCAACGGCTCTCGACGAGATCTATGGTCCGGCGGATAAGCACCGCGCCCTCGACGCCGACGGCTCGGCGCGTCGTTGGAGCCACACCTCACCGACCGAATTCGGTGCACGGGTCCTGGCTTCGATGATCCTGGACGGGACACGGCTGTCCGTGGAATCGAACAGCACCCGCCGATTCGACGAGGTGCTTTCGGTGGTGCGGGCCGCGGTCCCCGCGGCATCGTTGACCTCCGAGACCCGGGATCCCGCGGAGGACGTCTTCCGGCGCAGCCGCGAGCGGTCCGGCGTCTCCGGAGCGGGATCGCCACCGGGACGGGCGTCCACCGAGTCGCCGCTGCTGGATCAACCGGAGGTCGCGCAGGCTCTGGCCGAGTTCACCGCGGACTACGAGAAGCGGTGGCTGGACATGGAGCTACCGGCGCTGGCGGGGTTGACACCCCGCCAGGCCGCCGGCGATCCCACGCGGCGCGAGGACCTGATGCGGTTGCTCAACTCCTTCGAGGACGTGCCCGTCGGGCCCGGCACGATGAGCCCAGCCAGGCTGCGGGAGGCGCTGCGGCTCTGATCGTCGCCAGCGGTCCGGCGAGGCCCGGAGCCTCAGGCCGGCTGAACCGCCGGGGTCAACCCGCCCTCCAGCGTGGAGACCGAGACCGCCTGCGCCGCGGGCACACTGCCGCGGGCATGCCGACCGGCAGTGCGGCGTCGCAGACCGACGTACGCCGCCACCCCGCCCAGCGCGACCAGCCCGGCGGCGAGCAACAAGCCGGCCCGGTAGCCGCCGAGGAAGGCGTCCAGCGGGGCGTCACCGGCGGCCAGCAGGGCCGACTGCCGAGCGGTCAGCACCGCACCGATGACGGTGATGCCGAGCAGCCCGGAAACCTCGCGGGAGGCGTTGAAGATCCCCGACGCGACTCCGGCCTCGGCGCGTGGCATGGCTTCCAGCACGCTGGACGTCAACGGCACGGTGAGCCCGCCGCCGATCCCGATCAGGGCGAAACTGGGCATCAGGGAGGCGATGTCGGCGTCAGCACCGAGCAGACTGACCGACGCGATGCCCGCTGCCATCAGCAGCATGGCCGCGCCCACGACCCGGTAAGCACCCAGCCGATGGGAGACCCGCTCGGAGATCACCGCGCCGGCGGCCATCAACAGCGCCATCGGCACGAACGCCGCGCCGGCCTTGGTCGGCGAGAAACCCAGCACGCCCTGCAGGTACAGCGAGGTGAAGAAGTAGATGCCGAACAACCCGAAGCCCCACATCACCAGCGCGATCAGCCCGCCGGAGAACACCCGCTCGCGGAACAACGACATGGCCACCATCGGCTCCCGCACCCGCAACTCCAACCACACGAAAATCACGCCGAGCACGCCGGCGGCGGCGAAGCAGGCCAGGATCACCGGTGAGGTCCATCCGCGGTCGTGGCCCTCGATCAGCGCGAACGTCAACGCGAACAGGGCGACGGCCGAGGTGAGAACACCGGGAATGTCGATCCGTCGCGGTCCGGAGTCCTCGCTCGACTCGCGAATCGCGCCGGCAGCGAGGGCCAGGGTCGCCAATCCCACCGGCACGTTGATGAAGAAGATCCAGCCCCAGCTGGCGTACTCACTGAGCAGTCCGCCGATCAGCGGCCCGACCGCGAGGGCGAGGGCGCCCACCGCGCTCCAGACCCCCACCGCTGCCGCGCGTTGCCGGGTGTTGGTAAAGGTCGCAGAGATGATGGCCAGCGTGGTCGGGGTGACCAGCGCGGCGCCGAGCCCCTGCACTGCGCGGCTGGCCACCAGCACATCGACACTGCCGGCCAGTCCCGCGGCCAACGACGCCAGCGTGAAGATCGACAGCCCGATCAGGAAAAGCCGTTTGCGGCCCCACACATCGGCCAGTCGGCCACCGGCCAGCAACAGGCTGGCGAACACCAGGATGTAGGAGCTGACCACCCACTCCAGACCGGAGGTGGTCAGGTGCAGGTCACGTTCGATGGCCGGGATGGCCACGTTGACGATGTTGTTGTCCAGGTAGGTCATGAAGGTGGCCAGTGCCACCGCCAGCAGGGTCCAGCGGGATCGGTCCACGAGCGTCTCCTCTACGGTGTACATCTACGCCGTATAGCGTGGACTCTACGATGTATAGTTGTCAACATGGTTCCGACGTCGACTTCGCGCCGCAGTGCTGCGACCAGTGCTGCGACCAGTGCTGCGACCGGTGCTGCGGCCACCGCCGGTCACCCGGACGGCGCGGCGCTGTCGCGGGAGGCGATCGTCGATCACGCGCTGGCCATGGCGGACCTGGAGGGTCTGGACGCGGTCTCGATCCGGCGCATCGCCCAGGACTTCGCGGTCACCCCGATGGCCCTGTACTGGCACGTGAAGAACAAGGACGAGCTGCTGGCCGCGATGGGCGACCGGATCCTGGAGTCGCTGGTGATGCCTGCCGACGGCGGCGAGCGCGACCTCGACCAGCTGCGCGAGCTGATGACCCTGCTGGTCGCCGCCCTGAGCGCACATCCTGGCAGCACCGGCCTCGCCCAGGTGCGTGTGCTGCAGTGCGAGACGGGTCAGCTGCTGGCCGAGCGTGCGCTGGACATCCTGCGGCTGTCGGGGTTCTCGGTCGAGCAGAGCGCGAATCTGGCCAGGGCGTGCCTGCAGACCGCGATCATGCTGGTGTCCGGGCGGCCCGGGGCAGAGACCAGGACGCCGCAGGACGAGCGCGCGGCGGTGCTGGCCGGTAAGCATGCGGCCCTGGCCGGACTGCCGAGGGACCGCTTCCCGCATCTGATCGAGTGCGCCGCCGCGCTGACCGACTGCGACGACGAAATCTCTTACTACCAAGGCGGTATCGAGCTGTTCATCGCCGGGGTGCAAGCGCTGCGACGGCGGTTGCCGACTCGCGATCAGCCACTGTCTGCTGAGATCAGCCGGCCGAGATCAGCCGACTGAGCCGGCCAGCCGCGAGACCACCGGGACGACGAACTCGGACAGGTCAGGCGATCACCCGGGCAGCATGGTCGATGCGCTGCTGACCGGTGCCCCAAGGGACGCCCAACCGGGCCGCGTCCCGTTCCGCGTCGGGCCGACCGGAACCGATGCCCAGGTCGAATCTGCCGTCGGACAGCATCTGCAGCGCGGAAGACTCGCGCACCACCGCGGCCGGCGATCGCAACGGGGCGGCGATCACCCAGGTGCGCACCCGCAGCACGCTCGTCACCGCCGCGGCAACGGCAAGGGCGGGGAACGGCGATGGGGTCCAGCGCGTGTCCGGGACGAGGAGGCTGGTCCAGCCCTGCTGCTCGATGGAGCGGGCGCGATCGGCCCACCCCCTGCGCTTTCTCCTGGAACCGCGAGAACCGCACAAGAGATTTCTGAAACCGGTCATCGCACCGACGCTGCCAGCGGACGGTCCGGCCGGGATCAGGGAATTTCCCGCAGCCCATTTTGCGAATCCCACCCACTCTTTGACAAACGGTGACCGTCGACTGGCCACCCGAATGCTGTAGTCCAGCAGCGCTCATCACCCTCAAATCGTCACCCACGTCGGCATGCGAGTGGTTTCGACGAGGAATCGGGTCAGCACGACAGCAATGTCGTCACGATGGGTTATCTTTGGGCGAATTCGGGGGGGAATTTGTCGATCTATCGGCGGGGTTGAAGGCGCGCACCCCGATGCTTCATGTCGGTGGAGGGGAAGTCATGACGGATGCACCGCGTCGGCGCTCTTGGTTCGCGCGGCGGCGGCCGGCGACGACCTTGGGGACGGTGCTGGCGCTCCTCGTGTCCACCGCGGCGATCGCCGTGCTGAGCGCTCCGTCGGTGGCGGCCATCCCCGCGCCGGCCACCTCGCCGGCTGCCGGCGTCGTGACCGCCGACGCCCTGCCGACCGTGCAGATCGATGGTGTCGTCTGGTCCCAGGCGATCGTCGGGAACACCGTCTACGCGGGCGGCAGTTTCGCCAATGCCCGGCCGGCCGGCGCTGCGGCGGGCACCAGCCTGACTCCCCGGGCCAACGTGCTGGCCTACGACCTCACCACGGGTGTCCTGAAACAGGACTTCGCCCCGGCGACGAACCTCCAGGTGCAATCGATTGCGGCGTCCCCTGACGGAACCCGCGTCTACATTGCCGGTGACTTCACCCAGGTGAACGGCATCACTCGTAATCGCGTCGCCGCGTTCGACACAGCCACCGGAACAATGATCAGCACGTTCGTGCCGAACGTGAACGGCCGGGTGAAGACGATCATCGCGACCGACACCCAGGTCTACATCGGTGGCACCTTCTCCACCGTCAACGGTCAGCCGCGGACCCGGTTGGCTGCCATTCGCGCATCCGACGGGGTGGTCCTCGGCTGGAACCCGGGGGCCGACTCGACCGTGAACGCACTGGTCCTGACACCGAACGGCTCGAAGGTCATCGCCGGCGGCAACTTCCAGAATGTCAACGCCAGCCCCTCCTACGGCCTGGCCGCACTCGACTCCGCCGACGGCGGGCTGCTGCCCTGGGCGGCCAACCAGACCGTCAAGAACGCCGGGCCGAACTCGGCCATCCTCGGCCTGAGCACGGACGGCACGTCGGTCTATGTGAACGGGTACACCTTCGGCGTCGGCGGGAACTTCGAGGGCGTCTACTCGGCCGATCCGGCGACCGGCGCCATCCGGTGGATGGAGGACTGCCACGGCGACACCTATGCGAATTACCCCGTCGGCGACGTCGTCTACACGGTCAGCCACGCCCACTACTGCGGCAACATGGGCGGATACGGCGAATCGGTGCCGCGCGGCACGTATATGCACCATGCGGTGGCCTTCACCGCCCATGCCACCGGCACCGCCAACCACGACCCGCGGGGCTACCCGGACTGGTTCGGTCAGCCAACCCCGTCGATGATCAACTGGTTCCCCGCCATGGACAACGGGACCTTCACCGGCCAGAACCAGGCGGCGTGGACCATCACCGGCAACGGTCAATACGTGGTGCTCGGCGGCGAGTTCCCGACCGTGAACGGCGTTGCCCAGCAGGGCCTGGTGCGTTTCGCCTCGAGGTCGATCGCGCCCGTCAAACGCGGACCGCAGGTGACCGGCAGCAAATTCATGCCCAACCTGAGTTCGCCCGCCGCGGGAACGGTGCGGGTCGGGTTCCAGGCGAACTACGACCAGGACGACACCTCACTGACCTATCGGGTGGTTCGCAACAGCAACGCCTCGGCGCCGGTCTACGTCACGACTGTCGATTCGACCTTCTTCAACCGGCCCACCATCGGCTTCACCGACAAGAACCTCACCCCCGGCGCGACCTATCGGTACCGGCTCTACGTGCGGGACCCCGCGGGCAACGAAATTGCCGGCGACACCGCGACGATCGTCGTCTCCGGCACCGGCCCCTCCAGCAGCTACGCCACCACGGTGCTGGATCAAGGAGCCTCCAACTTCTGGCGGTTGGGCAGCTCGGGGACCGCATTGGACTCGGCCGGCCTGTCGAACGCGGTGGTGGGCACCGGGGTGTCGGCCGGCGCTGCAGGTGCGATCGTGGGCGACGCCGATACCGCGTCCACCTTCAACGGGACCATCGACGCACGGGTGTCCACTCCGGTCGCCTCGCTGGCTCCGAACGTCACCAACGCCTACAGCGCGTCGGCCTGGTTCCGGACCACCGGCAGCACCGGCGGGAAGATCCTGGGCATGGGCGACGCCCAGACCGGCGCTTCCGCCAACTACGACCGGCACATCTATCTGGACAACGCCGGCCGGCTGAACTTCGGGGTGGCACCGCGGGGCACCGTGACGATCACCAGTCCCGGTACCTACCGGGACGGGCAGTGGCACCAGGTGGTGTCCACCCTCGGTGCGAACGGGATGGTGCTCTACGTCGACGGACAGCAGGTTGCGGCCCGTTCCGACACCACATCGGCGGAGGACATCTTCGGCTACTGGCGGGTGGGTGGCGACGCCATCGGGACCACCTGGCCGAACCGGCCGACCAGCACGTTCTTCACCGGCGACATCGACGAGGTGGCGATCTTCCCGACCGCGCTGACGGCCGCCCAGGTCGCCGCGCAGTGGGTTGCGTCCGGACATGGAGCCCCGCCGCCGAACACCCCGCCGGTCGCGTCGTTCGCCGCCGCCACCTCCGGGCTGACGGCCACGCTGGACGCCACCGCGTCGTCCGACCCCGACGGCTCGGTGGCGTCCTGGGCCTGGACGTTCGGCGACACCACCACCGGCACCGGCCCCACCACCAGCCACACCTACACCACCCCCGGCACCTACACCGTCGCGCTCACCGTCACCGACAACCAGGGCGCCAGCACCTCCACCAGCAACCCGGTCACCGTCACCGCCACCGCGCAGGCAGCCGTCGCCGCCGACGCCTTCGAGCGCACCGTCACCAACGGGCTCGGCGCGGCCGGGACCGGCGGATCCTGGACGCTCAACGGGGCGCTGTCGCTGTTCTCCGTCTCCGCGGGCACCGGCCGGATCTCGATGAACTCCGCCGGAGCCGGACCGATGGCCTTCCTCAGCGCGGTCTCCGCGACCGATGTGGATACCACCATCGACATCGCGCTCAACAAGGCGCCCACCGGGACGGGCGGGGTGATCGGCTCGGTCATCCTGCGGCGCACCGCCACCGCCGACTACCGGGTCAAGGTCAAGATGCTGCCGACGTCCACCCAGCTTCAGGTGTCCAAGGTGGTGAGCGGGGCCGAGACGACGCTAATCACGCAGACCGTGGCGGGCCTGACCTACCTGGTCGGCGACACCCTCCGGTTCCGGGCGCGGGTGTCCGGGACCGGAACCGCGACGCTGTCCGGGAAGGTCTGGAAGGTCGGCACCACCGAGCCGGCGAACTGGCAGGCCACGAAGACCGACACCGAACCCACCTTGCAGACGGCCGGTGCGTTCGGGTTGCAGGCGTACGCGTCGAGTTCCCTCACGAATGCCCCGATCGTCGCCTCCTTCGACAATCTGAATGCGGTCCCCGCTGCCTAGCGACCGTTCCCGCAGGCGTCACACCACCGTGACTCGCCCGCCATACAAAACCGCAGCTCATGGCTGACAATGACCCGGTGACCGACACCGAGACCGCCGATCAGGCAGATCAGGCCATCGCATCCCTTTCCGAGATCGGGAGCGTGGTCCAGGCCGCCAACGCCGGGGGGCACGAGCCGCATCACAGCTCGGGCAACTTCCCCGGCATCGCGGACTACGCGTTCCTGTCCGATTGCGAGACCAACTGCCTGATCTCGCCGTCCGGCGCGGTCGAGTGGATGTGCATCCCACGGCCGGATTCGCCGAGTGTGTTCACGGCGATCCTGGATCGGGCCGGCGGCTCGTACCGGGTGGCGCCCTTCGGCGTCCAGGTGCCCGCTGCCCGCAGGTACCTGCCGGGCACGTTGGTGCTGGAAACCACCTGGCAGACCCCGACCGGGTGGCTGGTGGTGCGGGACTCGCTGATCATGGCGCCCTGGCACAACACCCACGAGCGGTCCAAGACCCACCGCCGGTCGCCCACCGACTACGACGCCGCGCACGTACTCCTGCGCACCATGAAATGCATCAACGGCACCGTCGACCTCTCGGTGCAGTGCGAGCCGGTTTTCGACTACGCCCGCAAGGGCGGTCAGTGGGAATACCCGGGCGCGGACTACAGCGAGGTCACCTGCACCGCGAGCGGGCAGCCGACGCTGCGGTTGACCGGCTCGCTGCGGATGGGCGTCGAGGGCCGGATCGCCATGGCCAGGACCAAGATGTCCCGCGGCGATTCGCACTATGTGGCGCTGACGTTCTCGGAATTGCCCGCACCCAAGGACAAGGACGATGCCGAGTCCTGGATGGAGCGCACCAGCGAGTACTGGCGGCAGTGGCTCTCGCAGGGGACCTTTCCCGACCACCCGTGGCGGGCGTACCTGCAGTCCTCCGCGCTCGCCCTCAAGGGCCTGTCCTACGCACCGACCGGCGCGCTGCTGGCCGCGGCGACCACCTCTTTGCCGGAAACCCCTGGGGGGGAACGGAACTGGGATTACCGATACTCGTGGATCCGGGACTCCACCTTCGCCCTGTGGGGGCTGTACACCCTCGGCTTCGACCGTGAGGCCAACGACTTCTTCTTCTTCATCCACGATGTCTGCCGCGACAACCCGAACGACCTGCAAGTCATGTACGGCGTCGGCGGGGAGCGGCACCTGGACGAGGCGAAACTGGATCACTTGTCCGGATATGACGACGCCACGCCGGTGCGCATCGGCAACGGCGCCTTCAACCAGCAGCAGCACGATGTCTGGGGCGCCCTGCTCGACTCGATCTACCTGCACACCCGCTCGCGCGAGCAGATGCCGGAAGAGCTCTGGCCGATCGTCATCGCCCAGGTCGAGCAGGCGTCGGCGCACTGGCGGGCACCGGACCGCGGGATCTGGGAGGTCCGCGGGGAACCGCAGCACTTCACCGCCAGCAAGATCATGTGTTGGGTCGCACTGGACCGCGGGGTCCGGCTGGCCCGGCTGCACGACTCACGCGCCATCGCAGACAAGTGGCAGGCCATCGCCGACGAGATCCACGCGGACGTGCTGGCCAACGGCGTCGACGACAGGGGTGTGCTCGTCCAGCGCTACGGCTCCGACGCGCTGGATGCCTCGCTGCTGCTGGCGCCCCTGGTCCGGTTCCTCCCGCCGGACGACTACCGGATCCGCGCCACGGTGCTGGCTATCGCCGACGAACTCACCCACGAGGGCCTGGTGCTGCGCTACCGGGTGGAGGAAACCGACGACGGCCTGGCCGGCGAGGAAGGCACCTTCACCATCTGCTCGTTCTGGCTGGTCTCCGCGCTGGTGGAAATCGGCGAGGACGACAGGGCCAATGCGCTGTGCGAGCGGCTGCTCTCGCACGCCTCGGCGCTCAGGTTGTTCGCCGAGGAACTCGACCCCGTCACCGGGCGGCACCTGGGTAACTTCCCACAGGCGTTCACCCATCTGGCCCTGATCAACGCCGTCACCCACGTCATCCGGGCCGAGGAGTCCGCGCGGGCGCACGGGTTCAATCCGGCCAACCGGCCTCGTTGATTCCCTGGGCTGATTCCCGGGCCGATTCCCCCGGGGCTCGCCTTCCCGGGCTGATTCCCCGTGGCTGGCCTGCCGGGCTGACCTCCCGCCCGGTCGCCGGCCCGTGGGTAGGGTTCGGGTGACGACGGGAAGGGACCTCGATGGCCAGAACGCGACTCGCCTGGGGAGGGCTGACGGCCGCGGCAGCGGGCGTGGCCACGATGCTGTTCCTGCTGCTGTCGCTGTTGCTACCCGGAACCTCGCAGGCCGATCCGCCGTTCAGGTTGCCCGGGCAGATCACCGATCAGGCAGGCGTACTGAGCGATGGTGACGTGGCCGCGATCCAAACGTCCTTCGACGAGTTGTCGGCGGAGGACAACGTCAATCTGTTCGTCGTCTATGTCGACACCTTCACCAACCCTGACGCCGCCCAATCCTGGGCGGCGGACACCGCCGCGGCGTCCGATCTCGGTGCGAACGACATCCTGCTCGTAGTCGCCACCGGAGGTCGCGCCTACGCCGTCAACGTGCCGACGAACTTCGCGCTCAGCTCGAGCCAACTGACGTCCATCGCCGAGAACGACATCAGGCCCCAGCTGGCCAAGGACGACTGGGCAGGTGCCGCGATCGCGGCGGCCGACGGCTATCGGAAGGCCCTTGGCGGTTCCTCGTCGGGCTGGTGGTGGGCCGCCGGCGGGATCGTCGTGGTCGGTGGCGGTGGCTACTTGCTGTACCGCCGGTCCCGGCGGCGGAAGGCCGAGGCCGGCTCCCAGGCCGGGTCGGCCCGGAGCGGGGAACCACTGGAACCCCTGGATCAGCTGTCCGCGCGGAGCGTGCAGGCGCTGATCGACACCGACAATGCCGTCAGGGCCAGTGAATTCGAGCTCACGGCCGCGGAGTCGGAGTTCGGCCACGAAGTGGTCAAGGAGTTCCGCGCCACCTTCGAGTCGGCACGGGAATCGCTCACCGCGGCGTTCGAGATCCGGCAGCGCATCGATGACGACGTGCCGGAGGACGAACCGACGCAACGCGCCATGATGGCCGAGATCCTCAGCCGGTGCGCGGACGCCGCCGGCAAGCTCGACTCCGAGTCGGACCGCTTCGACGACCTGCGTGACCTGCGCTCCCGGCTGCCCCAGGTGATGGCCGAGCTCCCGCCGGCGATCGACGCTCAGACCGCCCGGCTGCCGGTGGCGCAGACCACCCTTGATGGGCTCCGACAGCGGTACTCGCCGGCCGCCCTGCAGACCGTGGCCTCGAATGTCGACGAGGCCACCAGCCGGCTGACGTTCGCCCGGACGAGCTTGGACCAGGCTCGGCAACTCGCCGCCGCACCGGCAGCGGGCGCGACTCAGCCCGCCACGCCCGCCACGCCCGCCACGCCGGATGCGCCAGCCCAGCCGGGTGCGACCGCGGTGCTGGCTGCGGGCGCCGCGCAGGAGGCCGTCGGCCAGGCGCAGACCATGCTCGACGCCGTGGAGCGGATCGATGCCGACCTGAACGCGGCCGGCGGCCAGCTGGCCCAGGCCTGCGCGGCGGTGGAGCAGGAACTGGCGACCAACCGAGCGGCGCTGGCGGCCGCGAAGGCCGGCAGCGCCACCGGCGATCTCACGGCACGACTCGATCAGATTCAGGCCATCCTCACGGTGGCCCGTTCCGCACAGGGGACGGCCGACCCGCTGACGGCGCTGGGGAAGGTCACCGAAGCCGACGAAGCGCTCGACACGATTCTGGCTGCCACCAAGGACGCTCAGCAGTCCGAGCAGAACGCGGAGGCCGCGCTGGGTCAGGCGCTGGCGACCGCGCGAGCAGAAGTGGCCCAGGCCGACGACTTCGTCGGAACCCGGCGCGGCGCGGTCGGCAGCGAGGCGCGCACCCGGCTCACCGAGGCGCAGCGCCACCTGGCCGCGGCGGAATCGTTGGGGAATGCCGACGCTGCCGGCGGGCTGGCCCACGCCAAGCAGGCCATCTCGCTCGCCCGCCAGGCCTCGCAGCTCGCCCAGCAGGACGTCGGCGGCTGGAACGGCGGAGGTGGTCAACGCGGCGGCGGCGGTGGACTGGCCGGCGCCGTGCTCGGCGGGATCCTGATCGACTCTGTGCTCAA
>Ga0209584_10000002_pt1 | contig 49053 bp, 44 predicted proteins | sample NGEPerD_FD_184507 | JGI IMG/M metagenome (GOLD analysis project Ga0209584, IMG submission 184507) | Arctic peat soil microbial communities from the Barrow Environmental Observatory site, Barrow, Alaska, USA - NGEE PermafrostAB12-D... | ecosystem: Environmental > Terrestrial > Soil > Wetlands >...
GAACTGGACTTCGGGCCGGTACCGGACGCCACCACCCAACAGGCGGACGGCGCTCGCGGGGCCGACATCGACGGGATCCACGTGCACTCGGTACGGCTGCCAGGGCTGGTCGCGCACCAGGAGATCATCCTCGGCAGTGCTGGCGAGACCCTGACGATCCGGCACGACTCGTTGCACCGCTCGTCGTTCATGCCCGGTGTGCTGGCGGCGATCCGCGCTGTGCCGGGCCGGCCAGGACTGACCGTCGGCCTGGACGAGCTGCTCGGGCTCTCGGACTGACCCCGGCGTGCGGATCCGGCTGATCGTCGGCCTGCTGGTCGCGTCCCTCGCCATTTATTTCTGGTTGCTCACCGACAGAGCGGTGGCGTTGCTGTCCTCCGGGTCGGCGGCCGGGATCGCGCTGGGCATCGGGGTGCTGCTACTGCCCGTCCTCGGCGTCGTCGTGGTCGTGTTCGAGCTCCGTTTCGGTTGGCAGACGCAGACTCTCGGCCGACGACTGGCCGCCGACGGCGGACTTCCCGACGATTCCGAACTGCCCCGACGGCCCTCCGGTCGCGTCGACCGGGACGCGGCCGATGCGCATTTCGAGGTCATCCGGGCACAGGTGGAGGTCGCGCCGGAGGACTGGCGTGGCTGGTACCGGCTGGCGCACGCCTACGACCTCGCGGGGGACAGGAAACGGGCCAGGGAGGCCATGCGGCAGGCCATCGAGCTGGCGAGGCACGAGCCAGCCTGATCATCCCGGCGGCGTCGACCGCGGCGGGAACGGCCAGGTGGTCAGCACCACTCAGTCGGAACGCCGCGCTACACCGCCACCAAGTCGATGCCGCCGGAGTACCTGATCTCCACCAGTTCACCGGCGCCGGTGTCGAAGGCCCGGGCGGCACCGTCGGCGGACCAGCCGGCCACGGCCGCGAATCGGCGGCTCGCCCCGTCCGTCTCCGGCAGCCACCAACGGCCCGACGTCGCGCCCACCCGGCGCAACTCATCGGCGGCACCGGCCAGCAGCCGGCCGCCGTGCCCGCGCCGTCCCCACCGCGGCACCACATAGATCACCTCGATCTCGCCGGCCAGCTCACCGTCGGGTTCGGCGGCGACCGCGGCGAAGCCGACCGGCTCGGATCCCTCGGTCGCCAGCAGCACGGCGCCGCCCCGGCTCAGCCGCGCTTCCCACGACGCGGCGTGCGCCGCGGGGTCGGCCAGCACCACCTCGGATGGCAGCACGTCGGAAAACGCCTGCTGCCACACCTGCAATTGGAGTCCGGCGATCGTCGTGGCGTCACCCACGTCCGCGCGGCGCACCCGGCTCTCGGCCAATGGACTCCCTTGCCCTTCTTGCGTGTCCTTCTCGCGGACCGGCGCGTCTGCCCAGTCGCCTGCCGGCTGATACCGACTCCGCAACCCGTTGTCGGTCCCTGGTGGCAGCATGCCCGGTGTGCCAGTTTCAACCACCAACAGGTCAACCACCAACAGGTCAACCACCAACAGGTCCACCACCAACAGGTCAACCACCATCAACGCCGTCAACGGCGGTGTCCCGCGCATCGCTGCCGTAGCCGCCTCCACGGCCTCGCCGCAGAGCCCCGAACTCACCCCCGGCCAGGCCCGCCGCATCGCCATCTCGGCGCAGCAACTGGGAGCGCCGCCGCGCCCCGCCGACTCCCCGGCGATCAACCGGGGACACCTGATACGGCTGGTCCGCTCGATCGGCCTGCTGCAGATCGACTCGGTGAACGTGCTGGCAAGGGCCCACCTGCTGCCGATCTTCAGCCGGTTCGGCGACTATCCGGTGAGCGTGCTCGACGGCGCGGCCTGGCCGCGCTCGTCCCGGGACCGGCTGCTGGTCGAGGCCTGGGCGCACGTGGCGTCGCTCATCCCGCTGTCCGTGCAGCCGTTCGTCCGCTGGCGGCAGGAGCAGTTCGCCACCGAGCCGTGGGGCCGGGTGGACACCTTGCGCCGCAATCATCCCGGTTTCCTGGACACCGTGCTGGCCGTCATCGCCGAGCAGGGTCCGAGCTCGGCAGGCGACATCGAGAAGGCGCTGGAGGCGCCCGGCCGGGAGACGTCGGGATGGTGGGAGTGGTCGATCACCAAGACGGCCTGCGAGTACCTTTTCGCGGTCGGCGCGATCGGGGTGGCCTACCGGCGCGGTTTCGAGCGCTGCTACGACCTCATCGAGCGGGTGCTGCCGGCCGAGATCCTGGCCACTCCTACCCCGGCCGTGGCTGACGCGAAACGCGCGCTGCTGGCGCTGGCGGCCCGTTCGCACGGCATCGGGACGGTCGCGGATCTGGCCGACTACTACCGGGTCTCCGTGCGCAGCGCGCGGATCGCGCTCGCCGAGCTCGTCGAGGAGGGCGAGGTCACCCAGGTCCGGGTACGCGGCTGGAGGGAGCCGGCCTTCCTGCACAAGGATGCGCGGATTCCGCGTCGGGTCAACGGGTCCGCGTTGCTGTGTCCGTTCGATCCGCTGATCTGGGCCCGGGACCGCACTGAGCGGCTGTTCGGCACCCGCTACCGGATCGAGATCTACGTGCCCGCGGCCCAACGCCAGTACGGGTACTACGTACTGCCGTTGCTGGTCGGGGAACAGATCGTCGGGCGGTTCGACCTGAAGGCAGATCGGGCAACCGGGCGCTTGCTCGTGCAGGCGTCCTGGTCCGAGCAGGAAACAGATTCCGCGGCGGCGGCCGACGCCGCAGCGGTCGAACTGGTCAGGATGGCCGGGTGGCTCGGTCTGGGCGAGACGGTGATCCTGCCCCGCGGCGACCTGTGGCGCACGCTGGCCGACCGACCGGGCATGCGGCTCGGATCCGCCGGCGAGGCCAAGGCGGCCGAGGCCAGGGCGACCGAGGCCAGGGCGACCGAGGCCAGGGCGACCGAGGCCGGAGCGACCGAACCGGCGCGGGACACCCGGTAACCTGCCCGGGTGACTCCTCTGCCCGCGTCGGTGGCTGCCGGTCATCCGGCGACCGCCACCGTGGGGCGCGACATCCTGGCCCGCGGCGGTTCGGCCGCGGACGCGGTGGCCGCGATGATCCTCGCGGGCTGCGTCGCCGAGACGCTGTTCACCGGGCTCGGCGGAGGCGGCTTCGCCACCGTGTACGACGCACGCACCAAGAGCGTGCACTGCCTGGACTTCTTCGTCGCGGTGCCCGGGCTTGACGGCACCGTGCCGGCCGCACCGCGGGCGATCCAGGTCAGTTTCGGTGACGTCGAGGTGCCCTACGCGGTCGGCGGCCCCAGCGTTGCGGTGCCCGGCACCCCCAGCGGCGTGGCCGCCCTGCACGCCGCGTTCGGTCGCCTGCAATGGGACGAGATCGTCGCGCCGGCACGGGATCTGGCGCACGACGGGGTGCCGTTCCCGCTCGCCCACGCGCAACTGCTGCCGGACGTCGCCGCCGCCATGGTGCTGGGTGACGGCGTGGCGACCTACACCCGGCCGGACGGCGACGGCGGCCGTCGGCACCTCGGCCACGGCGAGTTGCTGCACCACGAGGGCCTGGCCCACACCTTGGACGACTACCTGCAGCACGGGCCGGAGATCCTGACGACGGGCCGGCGAGGACGGGCCCTGGTGGATGCCGTCTGGTCCGACGGCGGCGCGCTGTCGGTGGCGGACATGGCCGCTTACCGCGTGCAGGAACTGCCGGTCCGGCATGCCGAGTTCGGCCCCGGGACGATCTGCGTGCGCGGGAACGACCTTGATCACTTCGCCGGGACCGCCGCCGCGGTCAACCGGGTACTGGTCGGTGCGGGCCCGGTGGAGCGAGCCCGCCAACTGGTGGCAGCATTGCGGGCGACCGCGCTGCGCGCCGAGACGACCACCGTGGTCGCGGTGGACAGCGAAGGGAACGCCTGCGCCGCAACGCATTCGCTGGGTCTGGGGTCAGGGGTCTGGACCGGCGGCGTGCACGGCAATTCGATGCTGGGTGAGGGCGAATTGTTGCGGGGCGAGCTCCGGCCCGGTGAACGGATGCCGTCGATGATGGTGCCGATGGTGGTCTGTGACGACTCCGGTGGCCTGCTGGTGGTGGCCGGAGCGGCCGGCGGCAGCCGCATCCGGCCCGCCCTTCTCCAGGTACTGACCGGAGTGCTCATCGACGGCCATGGCGCGGCCGAGGCGGTGGCGGCGCCGCGGCTGGTGGCCACGCCCGACGCCGTGCACCTCGAGCCGGGTTACGCCCCGGACGTCGTCCGTGCGCTCACCGAGGACGGCGAACAGGTGGTGCAGTGGCCCGAACAGCGGCCGTATTTCGGTGGAGCGGCGGTCATCGCCCACGACGGTCCGGCGGCCGACCCACGGCGCGGCGGCCTGGCCCTGCGGCTGGAAGCCTGAGCTGACGGTCCGGTCATGCCCCCGCGGCCGCTCGGTGGCGGGGTCGACATCGTTCCGATGGGGCTCGTCGGCCATCGGGCTCGTGCTGGTGCACATCGGCGGGATCATCCTTCACGTCAGCCATCGCTGCCAGTGGCGCATGCGCTCTCGAGCGAGATCTTCGATCAGCAAACTCATTTCAGGCCTCCGAGGATGGCCACCCAGGCTGGGTGGGGTGGAAATTGTTGGGGCTCTTGTGGTTGCGCCGTCAGCATTGTTCACCAACGGGTGTGCTCGGGACGTCGTGCCGGCGATGTCTTTTCACCGGCCAGCGCGTCTCCGCTTCAGCGCTCGTCCACCTCACCCGGACGCGGCGGGCGGCGGCGGTCCTCACGCGGGTCCGGGCGGCGGTGGGGTGCGGGTCGCTGACCGCAACCGAGTGCTGGTGCGGAACGCATCCGGTGCGAACTGCTCGAGGTCCCGCTCGACCTGGGGTCGTCCGACCGGCGCCCACCACCAGGAGTAGCACCGTGGCGGGACCCGTAAGCCCGCATGCGGACTGCATCGTCACGGGCCAGCCCCGGGCCCTCAGCTCCGCTGCCGGCCCGGCGCCGTCGCCCGAAAGGACGACGCGGTATTCCACGGGGTCGTCGGCGAACCGCCCGTCGGGAACGACGCCCACGTACACACCGACGGCGACGCCCACTGCGTAGCCTGCGATGTTCGCGGGACGGTCGAGGTGCGTCAAGACCTGACCGAGAGCGACAACAGAGGGCACCGCATTGACGGCGCCGAGCACGGCCGCACTCTGCTTTCGCCCGCGCGTCGCCAGCGCGACCCGGACCTGCCACCGGCCACCTCGAGGACGACCAGCACGGCGATGATCACGGGCTGAACCGTTGCGCTCCAGATCGTTTGCTCCCTCGTCCGCGTTCCGCGCCGGGCCGGCGTGGTGAACCAGGAGAAAGGGCACCACCAGCTGAACCAGGCCCTGTCAGTCCCCTTGTCAGACCGCCTCTGTCAGACCGCCTCTGTCAGACCCCCACGGCCCGGCGCAACCGGATGTTGCCCGAGGTGGTCTTCACCCGGATGTCCAGCACCGGCGCGTCGTCCTCGGGTGCCTGGTCGCTGACGGCGAAATCGGTGTCGGTGTTACCGGAGATGGTGTTGAGCTCGACCGACGCCAGGGAACCGGGATGGATGCCGATTTCCACGTCACCGGACACCGCGACCGCCTCGGCCTGGCCGGCGGCGGCGTCCACCAACCGAATGTCGCCGGAAACCGTTCGGGCACTGGTGTTTCCGCCGGGGTTATCCACCCGGATGTCGCCAGAGGTGCTGTGCAGCAGCGCATCTCCGGTGGTGCGGTGCAGGCCGATGTCACCCGAAGCGGTGCGCACGTCGCAGTCGCCGCTCTCCGAGATGGTCACGTCACCGGATGCGGTCTGCACCACCGACCGTCCCAGCACCCGGTCGACGGTGATATCGCCTGACGCGGTGCGGGTTTCGAGCCGGTCGGCCACCCCGGTGAGGATCAGGTCCGCGGACTGCGTCTGCACGCGAACCCCGGAACCCGTGGGCGCCGTGACATGAACGGCGAACGACGAGCGCCAGCCCTGCCGGGCATGGTCGGTATCGACGATGAGGGTGCCGCCGCGACCCTCGTCCGTGGTGTCGCGCAGATCGACCAGTACCCGCTCGGCCGGGTCGATGTCGTCCTGGTCGGTGCCGTACCGGTGGAAATCGTCCTGGTCGTCGGCGCTGCGGACGTCGAACCCACGGCGGGCGCCGTTCGACGGGCGGGCGCCCGCAACGGCGCGGAACACGTCGTCCAGGAAGCCGAACGGGTGCGACGAACTTGCTGTCACCTCCACGGTGGTGGTGGTGACGTCGGCGAGATCGAGCCGAATCTCCCCGGAGGCGTTGCGGATCTCGATGGTGATCGGGTCGGGAGTCAGAAAGGTGTGCATGAGGTCCTCATTTGTTTGCAGCGCATGACGGGCGCGACTGACAGGTACTGGGGCGCAACAACGACGGCACAAGAGGCGGCCGGCGAACCGGAGTCGGTGGTCGGCCGGGCTCAGCCTCGGACGTACCCGGTCACGGTGCGACCGCCCGGACCGTGTCCGCGGTTGCCCTTGCCGGGCACCGCCGAGCGCACCGAGTCCGACACCGCGCGGGAGATGTAGGTGTTCAGCGACACGCCTTCCTGGGCGGCGGCCCGCTCGGCCTGCGACTTCAGCTCGTTGAACAGCCGCACGGTGGTACGGGACAGCTCGCCGCCCGCATCCTGCATGGCGCGGCGCAGGTCGTCGGCGCTCTGCCCGCCGTCAGCCGCACCGGAGTCACGACCGGAGCCGGTCCAGCCCGTGGAGTCCGCAGCGGTGGCAACGGATTCCTGCGCGTGACGGGTCACCGAGACCCGGACGTCGCGGCCGTCCAGGCGGAGCTCGACGCTCGTGTCTTCCAGCGCGCCGGTCACCTCGGCGGCCAGGTCGGACAGCGCATTCATGATCGCCAGCCGGGCTGCCGGCTCGATGGCGGAGGCGAGCAGCGCCGCCGCCCGCCGGGAGTCCTCGTCGCCGACGGACGCTGCGGTCAGCAGGTCGTCGCGGAGGTTCTGGGTGTAGGGAGTGAGGTCCATGACGCCACTATGACACCACGATGACGCCATTTCAAGCCTTATGACGTCATGTTTAGGATCAACCTCGTGACCTCACCTGTCGAGATGCCCGCGCCGAGTCCCAGCGAGAGCCCCAGCCGGTATGTCGGCCTGCTGCGCGAGCAGGTGCGGCATGAGTTCAACGCCAGCCAGCAGTACGTCGCCATCGCGGTCTGGTACGACGCGCACGACCTGCCGCAACTTTCCGCGCACTTCTACCGGCAGGCGGTGGAGGAGCGGAACCACGCGATGATGATCGTGCAGTGGATGCTCGATCGCGATCTGCAGATCAGCATTCCCGGCGTCGACGAGGTCAAGGGCGACTTCGCCAGCATCGTCGAGCCGATCGCGCTGGCGCTGGCGCAGGAGCAGAAGGTCACCGACCAGATCAAGGCCCTGTTCGCGACCGCCCGCGAGGAGGACGACTTCCTGGGCGAGCAGTTCATGCTGTGGTTCCTCAAGGAGCAGGTCGAGGAGGTCGCCGCGATGACGACCCTGCTCAACGTCGCCCAGCGCGCCGGTGATGACTGGTTCGACGTGGAGACCTACCTGGCGCGGGAGAGCGTCGGTGATTCCGGCGGGGACGCCAGCGCGCCGGCGGCCGCCGGCGGGGCCCTGTGATTCTTCAGTACCTCTCGTGACCGGCCGACCGCCGTCGGACACTCGACCGCGGGTGCGACTGGTGGCCCGGACCGAGTTCCTGCCACCGGACGACGTGCCGTGGACCACCGACGCATCCGGCGGTCAGGCGCTCGCGGAGTTCGCCGGCCGGGCCTGCTACCAGTCGTGGTCCAAACCGATCCCGGCGACCGCGACCAATGCCGGGTACCTCGACCACATCCTGCAGGTGGGCCACCTGTCGGTGCTCGAGCACAGTACGGCGACGTTCTACATCACCGGGATCTCCCGGTCGGTGACCCACGAATTGATCAGGCACCGGCACTTTTCCTACTCCCAGCTGTCCCAGCGCTACCTGCCACCGGACGGCCCCGAGGTCGTCGAACCGGACCTCATCGCCGCCGATCCCGCCCTGCACGAACGGTTCACCGCGGCCGTATCGGCCTCCGCGCTGGCGTACGCCGAACTGCTGGGGGCGTTGGAAACCGCGGCCGCCCAGGCACCTGACGGCACGCTGGCCCGTAAACAGGCCAGGCAGGCGGCCCGCGCGGTGCTGCCGAACGCCACCGCCACGGCCGTCGTGGTCACCGGGAACTACCGGGCGTGGCGGCATTTCATCGGGATGCGGGCCACCGAGGCCGCCGACATGGAGATCCGTGGCCTCGCAGTCGCCTTGCTCGTCGAGCTGCAGGCGTTGGCGCCCAACGTGTTTGCCGACTTTCGAGTCAGCGCTCTGCCCGACGGCACGGCGGTGGCTGCGTCGCCGTTGGTCGGCGACGGCTGATCCCGGCCGCACCGGCGCACCGGGTGCTGAGGTCGGTCAGAGTGCCTTCACCGCGGTCATCTGGAAGGGCGGGCCCTGCTGGCAGGTGGTCATCACCCCCTGCAGGAACGAGCCGGTCACCTCGACCTTCGCGCCCGGGGTGAGTGCAGCGGTGAGTTCGGGTGCATCGTTGCCGAGCAGATTGGCCAGTACCGTCCCGTCGTCGTCGGCCAGCAGCACGCAACCCGCCTCCACGCCCTCCCGGACAGTGCCGCGGAGCGTCACTTCGGCGCCGGTGCCCGCGCTCGGAACCGTGGGCACGACAGTGGGTGCGGTCCTTGAAGACACACTCGCCTGTGCTGACGACTGTGTCGAAGAGCTGATCGAGGTCACCGATGCCGTCGCAGGTCCGGGGGTGCTCACCGACGCACACGCCGAAACTGCCGACGCTGCAGCGGCAATCGCCAGCGCGAGCGCCGCACCCCGTAACCACCTGCATCTCGAATCCGGTACCACGACGCCTCCCTGCTGACGGCCGTGCGGCGGTCGGTCCGAATCACGCTACCGACCGATGAGCAGACGGACCCGCCGCGGGATGGGGTTGCATCGACCACCGGGTTCCGACGGTTCGCGGCGCTGGGGATAGTGTCTGCCGAACGGGACGAAGCACCACACCGTCCCAACGCTGGTGTCCGGGTCGGGTTCTCGGAAGGAGAGGCGATGAGCCGCCGGCGTCATCTCGCCGTCCTGCTGGCCACCGCACTGCTAGTGGCAGGCTGCACCGGTCCGCAGGCCGCGACAACTCAGCAAGCAACGACGGCCGCGACGAGCTCCACCAGCGTCCCCACGGCCGTGCCGGCCTCCGATCCGCCGATGTCCGATGTGCAGGGGTCGATGGACCACTCATCGGACACCGCGATGGTGATGAGCGGATCACCGGCCGCTCCGGTCAGCACCGCCGCGGCCGGACCCGGGCCGTCAGCGCCGCCCGCCCCGCCCCCGGCGGCGCCGGCTCCCGCGATCGACGTCCTGCCGGGCATGCCCGCCGTGCCGGACCCGCACAACATCTACTCCGAGGCCGCCGCCGGCAAGCTGGGCCCAGCCGCGCTGGCTTCGAAGGCCTACGCCTACGTGCCGAACACCAAGTCCGGTGACGTCTGGGTGATCGACCAACAGACCTTCCAGGTCGTCGGGAAATTCCCGGTCGGCAAGGAAGTGCAGCACGTGGTGCCGTCGTACGACATGTCGGCGCTGTACGCCACCGACGACATCGGGAACGTGATCCGCCGGATCGACCCGACCACCGGGCAGGCCGGCGAGACGATCCCGGTCGCAGATCCCTACAACATGTACTTCACCCCCGACGGGAAATACGCGATCTCGGTCGCGGAGGCCTTGCGCAGCCTCGTCTGGTACGACCCTGCGACCTGGCAGGAGGTCGACCGGGTGCGCTATCCGGACTGCAAGGGCATCGACCACGGGGATTTCACCCCGGACGGCAAGATCGCGGTGTTCAGCTGCGAGTTCGCCGGCCGGGTGGCGGTCATCGACATGCAGACGCACCAGCTCATCCGGATGGTCGACATGCCGCAGATGAACACCACCATGGGGCCACAGGACCTGCGGATCGCGCCGGACGGATCGAAGTTCTACATCGCCGATTCCGATTCCGACGGCGTCTGGGTGCTGGACAAGGATCTGCAGACCGTGACCCGGCACATCGACACCGGGGATGGCGCGCACGGACTGTATTTCAGCCGGGACGCCGCCGAGCTGTACGTCACCAATCGCCACGAGGGGTCGATCAGCGTGCTCAACGCCTACACCGGCGACCCCGTCGGGAAGTGGCAGATTCCCGGTGGCGGGAGCCCGGACATGGGCAACGTGAGTGCGGACGGCAGCCAGTTGTGGGTGTCCGGGCGTTACGACAACGTGGTGTACGTGATCAACACCCACGACGGCAGCCTGATCACCAAGATCCCGGTCGGCAACGGACCACACGGTCTGGCGCTGATCCCGCAACCCGGCCGCTATTCGACCGGGCACACCGGCATCACCCGCTGACGGCGCGTCACAGGCTTGCTCCCGCAACTTTCGGGGGTCAGTCGTCCTCCTCGAACGGCGGCGCCACTGTCCAGCTCTCCCAGCCGTGCTGATGCAGGGCGAGCCCGGCCGGTGCCGCACCGAGCAGGATCCCGAGGGCGATCAGGGCGGCGGCCACGGCCCGCCTGGCTCGGATGGTCATCACGTTGCACTCCTTGCCTTGCGCCACTTGACGATCGCCTGCCGCACCGGTGGTACCCGCAGCACGATCGACGGTCCGAACAGCACCGCCAACGGGCCGAGCGCCCGCAGACCCACCAGCAGCACCAGGTGCAGCACGACCAGTCCGGCCACCACCCAGACCACCTTGTGCAGGACCTTCCAGTACCTGCCGAGGACGTGCATGGACAGCCGGTTGGAGGTGATGGCCAGCGGCACCATCACCAGGGTCGCCGCGGCGCCCGCGGCCACGAACGCGGTGCCGGCAATACCGTCCAGCCACCCTGTCGGAGAGGTGAGCACCGCAATCGACAGGTCGAGCACCGCCAGGCAGAACGTCCACAATCCCAGGTCGCGGCCGAGGATCAGGTGCCACCGCCAGCCGGTCAGAGTGGCCAACGGCCCGACCGCGAGGGTGGCGGCCAACGTCAGCAGCGCGGTGAACCCGAGGATGTCGTTCGCGTCCGTCGCCAGGGCCGCGGCTGCGCCCGGCTCGCCGCCCAGGTAGGCGGCTACCGCAGGGGCCAGCGCCAGGATGGAGGCGATCGGCAGCAGCCGGGCGGTCCTGACCGCGTACTTCCACCAGGCCCGCGGCGGTGCCGACGGTCCTCGAATCTGTGTGACGGCCATGGCCTCGCCCTTCCCCCGGTCATATGTCTCCAGCTGATCAACCACAGGGTGAACCACCGGCCCTGAACCCACGCTGAATGCCCGGCAGCCACCCGACAGCTACCCGACACGGAAAAAATTCAGCCCGCGTCAAGTTGCGGTCGGTCATGCTGGAACCGTGCGGATACTCGTGGTCGAAGATGAGGCGCATCTCGCCCGGGTGGTCAAACGCGGCCTGACCCAGGAGGGTTTCAATGTCGAGGTCGTCTGCGACGGGCCGGAGGCATTGCACCGGGCCACCGAAAATCGTTATGACGCGATCGTTCTCGACATCATGCTGCCCGGTCTCAATGGCTACCAGGTCTGCGCCGAGTTGCGAAAGAACGGCGTGTGGACACCGATTCTGATGCTCACCGCGCTCACCGAAGCGCTTGATCACGCGGAGGCCCTCGACCTCGGGGCCGACGATTTCCTGGTCAAGCCATTCAGTTTCGTGGTGCTGGTGGCCCACCTGCGGGCGTTGGTCCGGCGTTCGGAGCGCGAACGGCCCGTGGTGCTCGCGGCCGGCGACCTCCGGCTCGACCCGGCCAGGCACCGGTGCTGGCGCGGGGAGACCGAGATACCGCTGACCGCCCGGCAGTTCTCGTTGATGGAATGCCTCATGCGCCGCGCCGGCGAAGTCGTCGGCAAGACCGATCTCCTGGAGCAGGTATGGGACCTCAACTACGAGGGCGACGGGAACATCGTGGAGGTCTACGTCCGCAAACTGCGGCAGAAACTGGATATCCCGTACGGCCGCAACTCGATTCAAACCGTGCGACTGGTGGGGTACCGGCTGGATCCCGACGGCGGATGACCATCCCGCCCATCGGCATCCGCACCCGGATCACGGCGATCGCCTGCGCGGCTTTCGGGGTCGCGGTCATCCTCGGGGCGGTGGTGCTGGTCTGGGCGGTGCGCGACGCCGTTGAGCGATCGCTCGACGACCGGGCCCGGGCCGCCGCCGCCACGGTGGCCGCGCAGGTTGCGGACGGCCGGCTCGACGTCATTGCCGGCACGGTTTCCACCCAGGTCGTCGACGCGACCACCGGCGAGGTCATCGCCGCCAGCCCGGATCTGCAAGGGCAGCCGCGGTTGTCCGACCGACCGGCCTCCGATGCCATCGGGGTCGACCCGATGCCTGCGTTGGGGTGGGACGAGGCACGGATCAAGGTGCTGGCGGCCAACGATCCCACCGGCACGCCGGTGCTGATCTACGCGCTGGTGGACGAGGAGCAGGCCAAGGAGAGCGTGGCCGCGGCCAGGACCGCTGCGGTGATCGGGGTGCCGCTGCTGGTGGCGTTGCTGGGTGTGACGGTGTGGTTCGGCGTCGGGCGGGCGCTGCGCCCGGTGGAGCGGATCCGGGCAGAGGTCGCCGGGATCTCGGCCGGCAATCTCTCCCAGCGGGTCCCGGAGCCACCGGGCAACGACGGGGTGACCAGGTTGGCGCGGACGATGAACGCGATGCTCGACCGGCTGCAGTCCGCCGCCGTCCGGCAGGACAGGTTCGTCGCCGACGTCTCGCACGAGTTGCACAGCCCGCTGGCGTCCAGCCGCGCGGAGCTGGAACTGGCCCGAGCACACCCCGACTCCACCGATTGGCCGGCGGTGACCGAGGAGCTGCTCGACGACAACGAGCGGATGACCCGGGTGGTGCGGGACCTGTTGTTCCTGGCGCGGTCGGACAGCGGCGCACCGCAGACGAACCGGGTACCCATCGACGTCGACGATCTGGTCCGCGGTGAGGTGCGCAGGCTCGTGGTCCCGCCGGGAGTACAGGTCGACACCGCCGAGGTCGAACCTGCCGACCTCACGGGGAATCCCGACGAGCTTGGCCGAGCGGTGAGAAACGTTCTGGAGAACGCAGTCCGGCACTGTTCCGGCCGGGTGCGGGTCGAGGTCACAGCGATCCCGGCCGGCGTCAGCGCCGAAGACCCGGGACCACGGGTTCGGGTGTCGGTGTCCGACGATGGTGCCGGCATCGCCGATCCGGATCGCGAGCGGATCTTCGAGCGCTTCACCCGGCTGGACGATTCGCGCACTCGCGCCACCGGCGGCGCGGGTCTGGGGTTGGCCATCAGCCGGGAGATCGTCGCCGGACACGGCGGCACGATGACCGTCACCTCTACCCCGGAGGGCGGGGCTTGTTTCGTCATCGACCTGCCCGCCTGACGATTGCGGAAAGCGCGATCACGCCGCCCGCGTCATGGGCTCAGAATGTCTCGGGCACCAGAACGGTGACCGGGATGTATCTGCTGCGCGACCCGGGGCGTCCTTTTTGATGGGCGTTGGGCCGCTTTCATTCTGGTGTGGCCGATTCGCCGGGCAGGTCCGCGGGGGTCCGAAGGCGATCCTCCGGCTGGCACAGGGCAACCATTCGCCGGGGGGCGATCGACGGGCCACGCCAGTTCATTGCATCGGCAACAAATTCTGGGGGATTGGTGAAAGAACAAGTATTTGTCTCGCGAATCAATGGGGAAGTCGTGCGCCCGATGTTCGGCCGGGTCGAGCCGCCGGCCATGGACATTTCCGTCCTTGGCCCGATGGAGATCACGATCTCCGGGCGCTCAGTGGTGCCCACCGCCCGAAAGACCCGCAGCCTGCTGGCGCTGCTGGCGCTCAACTCCGGCCGGATGGTCAGTACGTCGCGCATCCGGGAGGAATTGTGGGGTGACGAACCGCCGCGGAGCGCGTCGACGACGCTGCAGACCTATGTGATGCAACTGCGCAACGCGTTGGCGGAGGCGGCGGTCGATCAGCCGGATGCCGGCCGGCAGCTGCTGCAGACCTGTGGCAACGGGTACGCCCTCAACCCCGGTCGGGACGGGCGGAGCGACCTGGTCGATTTCGAGCGCCAGGTCACCGCCGCGAGCCGACGACTGGAGGACGGTGACCTGTACGCCGCGTCCACCCTGATGCGGGATGCCCTCGAGCTGTGGCACGGCACGGCGCTGGCCGACGTGCAGTGCGGGCGGGTGCTGGACGGCGAGGTCGTCAGACTGGAACAGCGCCGCCGGTCGGTGCAGGAGCGGCGGATCCAGATCGACCTGACGATCGGCCGGCACCACGACGTCGTCGATGAACTGGCCCAGCTGGCCTTGCAGGATCGCACCGACGAAGGGGTGCACGGCCACCTGATGCTCGCGCTGCATCGCTGCGGTCGGCGCGCGCATGCCCTGCATGCCTTCCATCAGCTCCGTTCCGCGATGCTCGACGAGCTCGGCCTGGAGCCCTCCCCGAGGCTGCATCAGCTGCAACGGGCGATCCTGGACGCCGACCCCGAACTGGAGACCGGCGGCCACTTCAACAAGACCGTGACCGGGCTCAGCGCGATCGCTTCAATGCCCACGGGCCTGCGCACCGTTGGTGGCGGCCGCGCCGGTTGACGGCGCTGGGTTGACGGCGCTGGGTTGACGGCCCCGGGGAGAACCCCGGGGCCATCGACTTTCAGCCCCACACCGCCTTGGCGTGGTGCAGCGCCGCACGATCCGGTCGCAGCGCGGCATGCGAAGTGGCGCAATGGATATCGCGCCAGGCTCGCTGAACGGCGGCCCCGGACTGCTGAGCCGGCGCACCCGCGGCCTGGAACAACCGATCGATGGCTCCGGTCAGCACGACCGCGCTGCGGCTGGCATCCCGCGCGTTGCGCGCGGCCAGCGCGGGCGCGAACTGCCCGCTGTCGGCAACCTGGAGGGCGCGCTGCACGAGCAATGCTGCCACGTCGATGTCGGCGGACACCTCAGCCAGTGTCAGCTGATTGAAGGCGATCGTGGACGCCGGCCCGTCCGGACCGGACTGGTCGCGAATTCCATCGCTCCAGGCGGCCAGCGCCCCGCGGGCCGCGCCCAGCGCGGGGGAGACGAAAAGCGGCGACGCGACGGCGAGCAGCGGAGCCCGGTGACAGGTGGCCTCGCCGCTGCCGGCGGCCCCGCGCAACAGCGACGCATGAGCGAACACCCTGTGGCCCGGCACGAAAGCGCCGTCGAGCAGCACCGAATTGCTTCCGGTCCCGCGCATGCCCACCGTGTCCCAGCTGTCGAGCACGGTGAAATCGCGGCGCGGCACCGCGAAGAAGTGCAACTGCGGGGGGCCCTGTGGTCCAGTCTGTGGTTCACTTTTCGAGTCACCACGACGGGCGGCGACGGGCGCGCACAGCAGCGCCCAGTCCGCGAAGTCGACGCCGCTCAGCGGCCGCCAGGTGCCGGTCAACCGGTAACCGCCGGTTACCTCGGCGGCGACGCCACCCGGGACCAGCCCAGCGGCGATCAGCACGTCTGGACGGTCTGACCAGATCTCCTGCTGGCCGGGTAACGGCAGCAGGGCCGCCATCCGTGACGAGGTGGCGAAGATCAGCGCACACCAGGCGGCGGACAGGCAACGCTCGCCGACCGTGGCCACCGCAGCGGCAAGGTCGGAGAAGCCGCCCGCGTCGCCGGAGAACCTGGTGGGTACGAAGTGCCGTGCGAAGCCGGCTCCCACCAGGGCATCCACCACCTCGGGGGCCAGCCGCCGGTCCCGCTCGGCCTGCGCGGTGTGAGCGGCCGCGCACCGGGCGACCCCCACTGCGGCGTCCGACAACAGGCCATCCGACAGGCCATCCGACAGGCCATCCGACAACAGTCGCGAACTCTGGGCGATTGTCATGCTGCAGCAACACCTTTCGCGTCCGATTCGACGATTCTGTCGACCGCTCTGTCGATGCCTCGGACGACGATTGCGGCGTTGAACCCACGGATGCCGCGGGCGAGAACCAATGCGGTCCGCACGTCGAGCGGCCGGGCCGAACCCCGGACCAGGTCAAGGCCGTACTCCTCCGGAACGTCAACTGTGTGAAACGTGGGCGGCACCAGCCCATCCCGGATCGCCAGCACCGCCGCCACCACATCCAGCGGGCCGCCGCCGGCGCACAGCCGGCCGACCAGGCTCTTGGGCGCGGTGACCGGCACGGCATCGCGCCCGAACACCTCGACGATGGCCTCCGCCTCGAGTCGATCCAGCCGGGGCACACCGGCCGAATCGGCGAAGACGACGTCGACGTCTCCGGGTTCGATCCCGGCGTCGGCGAGCGCCAGACGCGCCGCCCTGGCCAGCCCCGGCCGCCGGTCCGATCCCGGTGCGGGATCGAAAGTCGCTGCGTACCCGGCGATCTCGCCGTACAGCCGAGGCGCGCCGCGCTTCCGGGCCGCCCGTTCGGATTCCAGCACCAGGATGGCTCCGCCCTCACCGGGCACCGAGCCCGAGGCCGCGGCATCGAACGGCCGGAACGCCAGCGCCGGATCGCTTGTCCGGGAGATGTGCCCGTTGGTCTGATGGCAGGTCCAACCCCAGGGATCCAGCGACGATTCGACGCCACCGGTCACCGACAGGCTGGTGCCGGAGCGGATCGTCCGGCGGGCCTGGCCGATCGCATCCAGGCCGCCGGCCTGTTCGGAGACGATCACACCGCTGGGCCCGCGCATGCCGTGCCGGATCGAGATCTGGCCGGTGTTGACCGCGTAGAACCAGGCGAACGACTCGTAGACGCTGACGTGCTGCGGACCCTTCGTCCACAGTTTGTGGATCTCGGTATGGGTGAACTCGAAACCGCCGGTGGCGTTGGAGGTGACCACGCCCATGCCGTAGTCCTCCAGCTCGGCCGGCACCACCGCCGCGTCGGCCAGCGCCTCGTCGGTGGCGGCGAGCGCGAGCCTGGTCACCCGGTCGGTCTGCGGCAGCAGCCGGCCCGGAATGCGCCCCTCGGCGCTGAAGCCGGTGATCTGTCCGGCGAGCGCGCTGGGGTACCCGGTGGCGTCGAAGCGCCGCAGCGGTTCGATGCCGCTGCGTCCGGCGAGGGTGGCGGCCCAGTAGTCCGCGGTGTTCATCCCGTTCGGGGCCATGGTGCCCAGCCCGGTGATGACGGTCCGGTCCTCCAGGCCGTCCGGCGGCCCGTCGGCGATCTCTACTGTGTCGGTCATGCCTTCACCCCTTCCACCCGGCGGAGCACCATGGCGGTCTGGAACCCGCCGAAACCGCTGCCCACGCTGAGCACCGTGTTCGTCACGTGGTCGCGCGCTGTGATCGGGACGTAGTCCAGGTCGCATTCGGCATCGGCATTGTGCAGGTTGGCCGTCGGCGGCACCACGCCGTACTCGATGGACAACGCGCAGGCCGCCACCTCGATCGAGCCGATCGCCCCCAGCGAATGGCCGACCATGGACTTGATGGAGCTCACCGGTATCCGGTAGGCGTGCTCGCCGAGAGACCGCTTGAACGCGGCGGTCTCGTGCCGGTCATTCTGCTTCGTGCCCGACCCGTGCGCGTTGATGTAGTCGACCGCCGTCGGGTCGATCCGGGACTGATCGAGCGCCTGCCGGATCGCCTCGGCCATCTCGCGCCCGTCGGTTTTCAGCCCCGTCATGTGGTACGCGTTGGAACGCGTTGCGTACCCGGTGATCTCGGCATAGATGTGCGCACCGCGCCGGCGAGCGTGGTCGTAGTTCTCCAGCACCAGCATCGCAGCACCCTCGGCCAGCACGAATCCGCTCCGGGTCAGATCGAAGGGCCGGGACGCGGCGGCGGGATCGCTGTTGTTCGGTGTGGTCGCCTTGATGGCGTCGAAGCAGGCCACCGCGATCGGTGAGATCGGCGCATCGGTGGCACCGGCGACCACGATGTCCGCCGTCCCGTCGGCGATGAGTTGACGGGCGTACCCGACCGAGTCAAGGCCCGACGTGCACCCCGAGGAGACGATGCCGGTGGGGCCTTCGGCGCCCACCGCCCAGGCGACCTCGGCGGCGATGCTGCCGGGGGTCAGGTAGTCGTACAGGTGGGCGGAGGCGTAGGCGGGATCGACGAGCCAGTCCCGGCCGCCGTCGGAGAGCACCAGGTACTCCCGTTCCAGGCTGGTGGTGGCGCCGACGGCGCTGCCCACGCTGACCGCCACCCGGGTCGGGTCGAGCTGGTCAAACGCCAACCCGCTGTCCTGCATGCTCTCTCGGGCCGCAACCACGGCGAGCATGGCGGCCCGGTCCATCCGCCGGATCTCCCGTTCGGTCAGGCCGGCCACGGCCGGGTCGAAGTCGCATTCCGCGGCCACCTGGGAACGGAACGGCGACGGGTCGAAGAAGCTGATCCGCCGGGTCGCGGTGCGGCCGGCGGTGAGTAGATCCCAGAAATTCTTGGTGCCGTTTCCGCCGGGCGCCAGGACTCCGATGCCGGTGATCACAACTCGGGACGTCATTATTGCCTCCACTGGGGGCGCGGTTCACGCTGCACGCCAAAGGTTTCGTCGAGGGTCACCAGACGAGCATGCGGGCGGTGACTTGAAGGCGACTCGAATATCAATCGGTCGGGAGTTTCGGTCGAGTTCCGGACCGAATATCCGAGTAGGCGTCGAGCGCGGGTCCAGCGGGGTGCCGCACGGTGGCCGGATGTCCACTGCCGACGATGTGACGATTGACGCCCACCGCCCCGTCCTGCTGCTGCTCGCCGGACAGGGCGCTCAGCGGCCCGGGATGGGTGTGGGTCTGTACGACGTCGAACCGGTCTTCACCGCGGCGGTCGACGACCTGTTCACCCTGATGGGTGCGGAGGGCAGGCGGGTGCGCAGCGATTGGCTGAGCGCGGAACCCGACGTGCCGATCGACGATGCCTCCAGGGCGCAACCGTTGCTGTTCGCGATGAACTACGCGCTGGGCCTGACGCTGGCCGCTCGCGGCGTGCGACCGGCGTTGCTCCTCGGGCACAGCATCGGCGAGCTCGCGGCGGCGTGCCTGGCCGGGGTGTTCGACCTGCGGCACGCCGCGGGCATCCTGCTGGCTCGGTCCGAGGCGATGGCGCAGACTCCGGCCGGCGGGATGTTGGCGGTGGCGAGCTCACCGGCCGAACTGGGCAGTCTGCTCGGCGAGGCGGTGGACCACGCGGGCGATGCCGACGTGGTGGTGATCGCGGCGCACAACGCGCCCCGGCAGACGGTCCTGGCCGGCCCCGAGCGTCCGCTGGAGCGGGTACGGCGGCGGCTGGTGGACTCCGGCGTGACCTGCCGCCCGGTGCCGGCCAAGCAGCCGTTCCACAGCCCGGCCGCGGGTTCGGCGGTGCCGATCCTGGCGACCGCGCTCGCACAGCAGGCACTTCGGCCACCGCGCACGCCGATTCAATCGACCCGCACCGGGAGCGCGGTCACCGCGGGTGAGGCCATCCGGCCGGAATTCTGGGCCGAGCAGATCGCCACTCCGGTGCTGTTCTGGCCGGCCCTGGATACGGCGCTGCACCAGGCGGCGTGGACGCTGGTCGCGGCCGGGCCTGCCGGCGAGCTGGCGGTCGTGGCGCGCCGGCACCCGGCCGTGAAGGCCGGGCGCACGGTGATCGCGCACCTGCCGGTCCCGGGGCCCGGGGAATCCGCCGAACACTGGGACCGGGCGGTGCAGGAGCTGGCGGACCAGGCAGCAGCCTGAGGCAAGGCCCAGGCGTCAAGGCCATGACGTCGGGGCCTGACGTCAAGGGCCTGCCCTGCACGCGGCACCGCGGGCGGTGATCGGATGATCAGCCGCCCGCGGTGGCGCTCACAGGCCCTCAGGCTTCGTCGACCACCGCGACCACCCTGGTCCACCCCGCCCCGGCGCCGGCGATCGACACCGGGAAGCAGCAGATGGTGAAATCGGTGGCGCGGGGGAGCGCGCCGAGGTTGGCCAGCTTCTCCAACTGCAGGTATTCGTTGGTGCGGCCGTAGATGTGGGCCGGCCACAGGACCTCTTTGTCACCGGTGCGCTGGTACTCACCGATCATCGTGGCCGCAGGACGGTCCAGCCCCCAGGCGTCGATCCCGATCACCCGGATGCCCTGCTCCACCAGGAAAGCGGTGCCCTTGCCGGTCAGGCCGGGGAAGCTGGTCAGATAGTCGGCCGATCCCCACAGCGCGTCGGCGCCGGTCCACAACAGCACGATGTCACCGTGACGGAGTTCGCAGCGCGCGGCCGCCGTCGCGTCGATCAGGTGATCAACGGTGATGCCATCGCCAGGCGATACATGCCGCACATCCAGCCGCACGCCCCGTCCCATGCACCATTCCAGCGGCACCTGGTCGATGCTCTTCGCGGGCGTGCCGCCGCTGATCGGTCCGTAATGCAGCGGCGCATCCATGTGGGTGCCGGTGTGCGTGGTCAGCGTCACCGTCTCGTTGGAGATCGCCATGCCACCGGGAAAATCGTCCGGACCGAGGCCGAGAACCGTTGCGCCGGTGCGGTGATCGAGTAGCTCGATGACGACCGGCGTGGCCTCGCTCGGCGTCGAGCGGGTCGCGACGCTGAGGTCGATCAACCTGGTCATGACGCCGGTGCCAGCGACGCCGCCGTGTTCGACCCTGTCGCCCGTTCCGAGGCAAGTTCGGCGGCCTGCTTCACGGCGCCGAGATCGGCGACGCTGTTCCGCTCGACGGCGGCGCACAAGAGCCGATCTGCCTCTTCCGGCTCGAAGCGGCCGGCCACCTTGCCGTCGACCGCGGCCCGCACCTCGAAGTCGTGGGTCAGCACCAGTTCGGTCAGGCCGTCCGGCCCGGCCGACGCCCGCCATTCGCCGCCCATGCTGCCCACGATCGGCGCCGTCTCCAGCTGGCGGTAGGCGATGATGTGCCGGTCCGCGTCGATGTCCCGGCGCGAGGTCCATGAATTCAGCTCACCGTTGACCAGCACGAAAAGCCTTGCGATCTGGTAGTTGTCGCCCTGCTCCAACAGGTCGACGCGTTGCGTGGGCGGGAAGATGTCGGCGTAGCTCTCGACGTCGAGCAGGACGCGCCACACCACATCGATGGGCGCGCTGACGGTCACGGAGTGCTCTTCGTGATGCATGGGTATTTCCTCCAGACGGAACGGGCGTGCAGCGGGTGCGGACGGAAGGTTCTCCGGGTCAGGCCGCTTCGGCGAACGGGTGCAGTTCCTCGTGGTTGGCGTAGGCGGCCTCGAAGTGCAGCCGCTGCTTCCAGTCGGTCACGAAATCGAACACGGCGGGGAGCTGGGAGAAACGGTCAAGGGTGGCCAGATCCTTGCAGCTGAACTGGACGATCGAGTCGGCGGTCATGCCGCGGGCGCCCTTGTCGGCGCCGAGCCACAGGTGCGGTTGCAGATCGAATCCCTCGGTCAAACCCGTACCCACGACCAGTTCCCGCATCTCGGAGAAGAACTGCTTCTTCTCCTCGTCGGAGACGGTCTCGGGGAAGCGGTAGATCAGGGTGTGCACGATCATTTCTGGGGTTCCTTTCGGTGGGACCGCATCGGGTGATCCGGCCGGCGGTGATCTCGGGTGCTGATCTCGGGTGCTGATCTCGGGTGCTGATCTCAAGGGTCGACTGCCGGCCTCAAGGGCGCCTTGAATCTCGTTGGAGCGCAACGCAGTTTGCGGTGGGCAGGCCGGTGGAGGCCGAGCTTCACCCCTCCGCGACCACGACGGCTACGGCCGTGCCGCGGTCGTGGCTCAGGGACAGGTGCCAGGTGGTGATGCCCAGGCAGCGGGCGCGCAGGGCCAGCGGGCCGCCGACGGTCAACATCGGACGACCGGACGGCGCGGTACCGACTTCGATGTCGGTGAGCCGCCATCCGGGGTCGGCGTGCTCGAGGACCTTGGCGACCGCCTCTTTGGCGGCGAACCGGGCGGCCAGCGACGCCGCATTCCGCCGGTGTCCGGTGCGGGTGGTCAATTCTGCTGGAGTGAAGAGTTTCCTGGCCAGCAAGGGAGTGCGGTGCAGCGCCGCGGCCACCCGCTCGATGTCGGCCACATCGACCCCGATCCCGCGCACACTCATGACGCGATCTCGGCGGGTTCGTTGGCCGGGGTGTGCGCGCCGGCCGGGGTCGCGTCCCCGGTGCGCCGCGCCCCCTCGAGCCGGCGGAATCCACGGTCGAAATAGACCATCGGATGTCCGGGTTCGGACCGCAGCCGGTAGATCCGGCCCATCAGGATCATGTGGTCGCCGGCGTCCTGCCGGCTGGTCGTCTCGCACTCGAAGGTGGAGAGCGCCCCGTCGACCGCGGGCATGCCGTCCGGTGTGGTGGTCAGCTGGCCCACGCCGAACTTGTCCGCGAGGCTGCGGCTGAAACGGTCGGCGACCTCGCGGTGCCGGTCGGCGAGCACACTGACCACGAATCGAGTGCACGAGTGGAAGACCTCGAAGGACCTCGCGGATCTGGCGATACACACCAGGACCAGTGGCGGCTCCATCGAGACCGGGATGAAGGAGCTGGCGGTGAAGCCGAATCGATCGCCACGGCGGTCCGTCGTGGTCACGACGGTGACTCCGGACGCCAACTGCCGCATGGCTTCCCGGTAGCTGTCCGGCTGCACTCCGTCCGGTGGGTCAGCTTCGCCGACAGCGTTTGCGGTGCTCACGGTCGGGCTCGTGACAGGGATCAGGGTTGGGCTCTCTGGCGGGATCAGCTCGGCCCGCACCGGGCGAAGCTGGCCGGCGCGGATGTGTGGCGCTGCCGGACTCGCGGGTGCGCTCGCCGGGACCGACGGCGCGCCGTGCTCGTACTGCGCGCACCGGCCCGCCGCTGGCACCGGCGGCAGCGCGACGACCTGCCCGGCGTAGTTCATGCCGGCGCCGAACCCCATCAGCAAGGCTGCGCCGCCGGGATTGGCCGCGCCGGAACACAGGAGTCGCTCCATCGCCAGCGGAATGGAAGCGGCGGAGGTGTTTCCGGAAGACTCGATGTCCCTGGCGACAGCGACGTGGTCCGGCAGACCCAGCCTGGTGGCGAGCACCTCGATCATTCGCAGGTTGGCCTGGTGCGGGATGAACGCCGCGAGGTCGGACGGTTCCAGCCCCGCGCGCTGCAGTACCAGCCGCGCGGCGGGCACCACCGCCCCCAGCGCCCATCGAAAGACCCGGCGGCCGTCCATCTTCATCGCCGGCGGCGTGAGCGTCGGGTCGGCCCGGAATTGTTCCCAGGTGATGCTCATCCGCAGCGCGTCCAGGCTGTGATGGTCGGCTCCGCGCACCACTGAGCTGATGCCGGGCTCTTTCGACCGACCCACCACCACGGCGCCGGCCCCGTCGGCGAACAGGAACGCGATCTCACGGTCCGTGCGGTCCACGATGTCGCTCATCCGCTCGACCCCGATCACCATGACGTAACGGGCGCCACCGGTTCGTACCGCGTCGCTGGCCACGGCAAGCGCATGGCAGAAGCCGGCGCACGCCGCGGAGACGTCGAAGCCGCCGGCGTTCACCGCACCGAGGCCGACGGCCACCGAAATGGCCAGCGGGGGGGTCTGCACGAGGTTCGACATACTCGCGACGATCACGCCGTCCAGCTCGTCGGCGTCGATCCCGGCGTGCTCCAGCGCTCTGCGGCCGGCGATGATCGCCATCGCGGACAGCGTCTCGTCCTGGCCGGCGAACCGGCGGCTGCGAATACCCGAGCGGGTGGTGATCCATTCGTCGGATGACAGGATCCATTCACACACCTCGGCGTTGGTGACCTCCCGGCGCGGACGGTATGTGCCGAGCCCGACTATGCGGCTGTTGGTGAATTCGGCGTTCCGGATCGACAGACTCATCGGGCCCTCCCTGATTGTCATCGGCGCGATGCAGGTTCTGACGAGAATGAGGCAGCACTCCTCGAATCGGGCTGGAAGGCTGCTCAACCCGTCGGGTCGAGCCGGTTTCGAGGAATCCTCGATGCCGTGCGCCGATGCTGGTGAGGCGACGCGGACTGCCGCGCCGTCGTCCCGCAAGCACCGCTTCGACTTTCGATCGTCTTGGATCGTCACCGCCACCTGGAGGTTCACCATGGCCGCATTCACCTTGGCCGACTTGAAAGTCATCACCGACGCCTGCGTCGGCGGGGACAGCGGGCTCGGCCCGGAGACCGTCGACACCCCCTTCGAAGAACTGGATATCGATTCGCTCGCGGTCTACGAGATCGTGACCAGGGTCGAGGAGTCGCTTCATTTCGGTGTCACCGACGACGAGATCGACCTGCTGCACACCGGTCAGCAGATTCTGGATTTCGTGAACACCAAGCTGACCGGCGTCTCCATCGGATGAGGCCGGCAGAATTCCGGCACCGCACCGCTGGCCAGATCCGCGCTCGACGCGCTTCGTGATGGGGGAACGGCATGGCCGAACAGGTCGTCACCGAGCAAGCAGTCACCGATCAAGACGTCACCGAGCACGTCGTGATCGCAGGGGCGGGTCCGACCGGCCTGATGCTGGCGGCGGAACTCGCGCTGGCCGGCGTCCGGGCGACGGTGCTCGAGGCCCTGCCGGCGCCCACCGGCGAATCCCGGGCACTCGGGGTCAATCCGCGCGCCGTCGAACTGTGGGAGCAGCGCGGGGTGACCGCCCGGTTCCACGACGGCAAGCTCATTTCTCGGTTGCATTACGGAGCCCTGCCGCAGCATCTGGACCTCGACCGGCTGGACACCCCCTACGGGGTGATGATGATCCCGCAGCGCCGGACCGAGCAGGTGCTGGCGGAATGGGCCACCGACCTGGGTGCGCAGATCCGCCGCGGCCAGGCCGTCACCGGGGTCCGGCAGGACGACGACGCCGTCCTGGTGAGCATCAGCGGTCCCGACGGTGACGACGAGCTCCGGGCCGGCTACCTGGTCGGCTGCGACGGATCCCGCAGCGCCGTCCGGCGCGCCGTCGGGATCGACTTTCCCGGCACCGCATCGACTGTCGACGCCGTGATGGTGGACGTCGAAGGGGTACCGTTGCAGTTTCAGTTCTTCCGGCGCACCGACCGTGGGCTGTGGGCGATCTTCCCGATCGGACCCGGTGTCTTCCGGGTGGTGATCTACGAATTCGGCGTGCCACCGCGACGGCACGCCGCGGCACCGGACTTCGCCGAGATCTGCGAGGTGGCTGAGCGGGTCGCCGGGCTGGACCTGCGTGCCGGCACGCCGCGCTGGCTCAGCCGGCACGGGAACGTCACCAGGCTGGCCGACAGCTACCGCGTCGGCAGGGTGCTGCTGGCCGGCGACGCCGCGCACGCGCAACCGCCCGCCGGTGGCCAGGGATTGACCTCCGGGCTGCACGACGCGGTCAATCTCGGCTGGAAGCTGGCTGCACAGATCAACGGGTGGGCGCCCGCGAACCTGCTGGACAGCTATGGCAGCGAACGACGCCCGGTCGGCGAGCGGGTGATGGTCAACGCCAGGGTGCAGAACCTGCTGATGTCCGGCGGGCTCGAGATCGACGCGCTGCGAACCATTTTCACCGAGCTGGCCGCGCTTCCCGAGGTCAACCGGCGGTTGGCCGGCGATCTCGCTCAGGTCGACGTTCGGTACGACCTGGGTGATGCCGATCCGTTGGTCGGCCGGCGACTGCCGCCGGCCGACCTGCACACCTCAGCGCCGCCCAGATCGGGTGAGGCGACAACCCTGTCCCTGCTCGGCAAGGCTCGCGGTGTGCTGCTGGAGCTCAGCGCGGAACCCGTGCTGGACACCCTTGTCGAGCCGTGGTCGGACCGGGTCGACGCGGTCGCGGCAAGCACGGCCGACCCGCTGCTGGCGGACCTGTCCGCGGCGCTGATCCGGCCGGACGGGCACGTGGCCTGGGTCGCCCGCCGCCGGGGCGGACTGGACAAGGACGGCCTGGACGCCGCGCTGCGGCGTTGGTTCGGCCAACCGTCGTTCGGTTGACCTCGGGTCATCCACCCAGCAACGCCGCCCGAGGCCGCCCAGCTGGCCCGTCCACGACCGACAAGGAGCCTCATCGAATGTCCGAGCTCACCGACCTCGATCCCGACGGCGGCATCGCGCTCCAGGGCGCCGGGGCCTTGGTGCGGCAGATCGCTGCTGGTGCGCTGTCCAGCCGCGACCTTCTGGAGATCTACCTGGACCGGATCCAGCGACTCAACCCCTCGCTGAATGCAGTCGTCACCACGGACATCGACGCGGCGCGCAGGCAGGCGGATGCCGCCGACGCTGCGGTCCGGGACGGGCGCCGGCTGGGGTCGCTGCACGGCCTGCCGATGACCGTCAAGGACACCCTGGAAACCGCGGGAATGCGCACCACCTCGGGTGCACCGGAACTGGCGCAGCACATTCCGGCCCGGGACGCCGAGGCAGTGGCCCGATCGCGCCGCGCCGGCGCGGTCATCTTCGGCAAGACCAACACCGCGACCTACGCCTCCGACGCGCAGACCAGCAACCCGGTCTTCGGCACCACCAACAATCCGTGGGCGCCGGAACGGTCGCCCGGCGGTTCCTCCGGAGGTGCGGCGGCGGCGATCGCCGCGGGCCTGTCCGGACTCGAACTGGCCAGCGAGCTGTCCGGTTCGGCCCGGTTGCCCGCGCACTACTGCGGGGTGTACGCGCTCCGCCCCACGCACGGGCTGATCCCGACGCGCGGGAACATCCCGCGCGCGCCGGGCTCGTTGCGCACCAACGACATGGTGACGCTCGCGCCGATCGCGCGCACGGCAAAAGATCTCGAACTTGCACTGCACGCGCTGGCCGGGCCCACGGATCCAGAGGCGGTCGCCTGGCAACTCCGACTGCCGCCGCCGCGCGCCGGCCGGCTCTCCGATTACCGGATCGGGGTCTGGCTGGACGACCCGGCCTGCCCGGTGGACCGCCAGGTCGCCGACGTGCTTTCCGGCGTGAGCGACGCGCTCGCCGCGGCAGGAGCCCGGGTCAGCGAGGTCCGGCCACTCGATCTCGACGCCCACAATCGCCTGTACTCACAGCTGCTGTACGGCGCGATCAGCCTGGGCGGACCTGACTCGGTCCACGAGCAGAACTGTTCGCGGGCAGCTGATCTCGTCGCCGACGACGTCTCTCCGTCGGCGGCGATGCTGCGCGGGCTGACGCAGCGGCATCGCTCGTGGCTGCGGGCCGACGAGCAGCGGGCACGGGTGCGGGCGGGCTGGGCGGAGTTCTTCGCCGACTACGACGTGCTGCTCTGTCCGGTGTCACCGGTCGCGGCGATCGAACATGATCACCGGCCGGATGTGATGGCGCGAACGGTGACCGTGAACGGTGAGCAGCGCTCCTACTGGGACCAGATCGGCTGGACCAGCCTGGCCACCGCGGGCGCGCTGCCGGCGGCCGCCGCCCCCGCCGGATTCACCTCCACGGGCCTGCCCGTCGGAATCCAGATCATCGGGCCCCATCTGCAGGACCGGACGGTCTGCGACATGGCCGAACGGCTCAGCCGTCTCGTCGGCGGCTTCCGGCCACCGGTCGCCACTACCGCCGCACGCGGGCTCACGGCCCTGCGGGCCTGACCACGCCGGATCGATCAATCCGCGCACATCAATCCGCGCACACCGAAACCACCACCACGAACCAGGCCACGAGCAAGGGGATCATCATGGGCTACGAATTCGATGTCGTCATCGCGGGCGGGGGACCGGTCGGTCTGGCGCTCGCCTGCGAACTGCGACGGGCGGGCGTGTCCACGCTCGTCCTCGAGCGACGCATGGAGCGGGACCTGTTGGCACGGGCCGGATCCATGGGTCCGTTGGCGTTCGAGGCACTGGACCGGCTGGGCCTGGGGGACGACCTGCTGCGCGCCGAGCAGGAAACCTTGGCGTCCTACGCCAAGATGTTCAGCGAATGGGCGGCCGCCTCGGGAAAGTCTGCCGGAGACACCACAGGAAATGGTGCGGCAGGGGCCGGCGAACAGGCCGAGGCAAGGGCCGAGGGCAACCGTGCGGCCCTGGCCGAGCCGTCCAGGAAGGCTCCGAAGGAGCACTTCGGCGGGATCGAGAAGATCGATCCGAACCGCCGGACCGATCCTGACCGGCGCCGGGTTCGGGTGGAACAACCCGAACTGGAGGCCATCCTGGAGCGCCACGCTACGGCGGCAGGTGCACAGATCCGTCGCGGGCACGAGATCCTCGGCCTGGACCAGGACGAGGAAGGCGTGTCCATCGACGTGCGGCACGGCGAGGACACCTATCTGGTGCGCACCCAGTATTTGGTCGGTTGCGACGGCGCCGACAGCACGGTGCGTCGCCTCACGGGATTCACCTTCTCCGGAACCGAGCCGAGCGTCACCGGGCGGATGGCCGTGGTGGACATGGCCGATCCCGAAAAGCTCGCCCCCGGCTTCCATTTCACCCCGGTGGGGCTGTACGTGCACGGGCTCGGCATCAACCGGCTGTCCACCGTCGAATTCGACGGGCCGCCGCGTGACGACGACGCCCTGTCCCGCGACGAATTGCAGGACAGCATCCGGCGGGTCAGCAATACCGACGTGACCATCGAGGAGATGTCATCGGGCACCCGGTGGATCGACATGGCGAAGCAGGCCACCGAGTACCGCCGCGGGCGCATCCTGCTGGCCGGCGACTCCGCGCACGTCTACGCGCCGGTCGGTGGTCAGGGACTGAATGTCGGGATCGTCGACGCGGCCAACCTGGGGTGGAAGCTCGCCGCCCAGATCAACCGGTGGGCGCCCTACATGTTGCTGGACAGCTACGGCGCTGAGCGCGCACCGGTCGCCGCGCGGTTGCTGCAGAACACCAGGGCGCAGATCGCCCTGATGCGTCCGGACCCGCAGAGCACCGCATTGCGGGAACTGCTCGACGAGCTGATGGACGTCGACGAGGTGCACCGGCACATCGCGGACATGCTGGCCGGCATGGACGTGCGGTACGACCTCGGCGATACCGCCACGGCGGACCCGATGGTCGGGCGGCTCTGCGCCCCCATGAAACTCACCGAGCGCGGTGGCTCACGGCACGGCCACCGGGAGATCGTCGCCCTGGTGGACCTGCAACGGGACGGTACCGGCGTGCTGCTGGACCTCACCGACGACGCCCGGGTGTGCGCGGCGGCCGCCGAATGGACCCGGGTCCGGCAGTTCCACTCCCGCTCCGAGCGCGAGGACATCAGCGCCGCTTTGATTCGGCCTGACGGCTGTGTGGCCTGGGTCCTGCGCGCCGGTGCGGAGTTCGATCCCGACAGTCTGCGCAAGGCCCTGCGTACCTGGTTCGGCGTGCCGAAGGCCGTCTGACGGTTGCGGGCCGCCCGCGATACACCTTCGACATCACCCTCGCAGCAACAGTTCCGGTGCAGTTCATCGATCAGGAAGGCCGCCCATGAAACCGCCCCTCATGCTCACCGCCGAGCAGACACCGCAGATCCCGGTCGAAGCCGGACCGGCGCCGGAGCCCCCGCGGGACACCGCCGTGCTGATCGTCGGGGCTGGCCCGACAGGCCTGACCCTGGCCTCGTTCCTGGCGCATCGCGGGATCCCTTTTGTGATCGTCGATCGGCGCCCGGCGGGATCGACCGCCTCTCGCGGCGCCGTCATCCACTCCCGGACGCTGCAGGTGCTCGATCGCGTCGGCGTCGGGGCCGCGCTGGTCGAGCGGGGCGTGATCATGCCGAGATTCACCATGCGGCAACGCCATCGCGCGATGCTGACGGTGCCGTTCGGTGGCGTGCCCGGTCCGTACGGTTACTCGGCCAGCGTGCCGCAGAACGTCACCGAGCAGGTCTTCACCGCCCATCTGTCGGCCGGTGGAAACCAGGTCCATCGGGGCTGGGAAGTGGTGGAGCTGCAGGTCGAAGCCGGCCAGGGCAGCTCGCCGGATCAGGTTTCGGCAGTCCTGGTGGACGGGGCCGGTCGCCGCCGGAGCATCACGGCGCGATTCCTTGTCGGCTGCGATGGGCTGCACAGCCGGGTGCGGGAGCTGTCCGGCATCGGCTTCGCCGGGACCAGATACTCGCAGACCTTCGAGATGGCCGACGTGCGCATGGACTGGCCACTGCCGCGGGACGGCATCGACCTCACCATGTCCGCGGACGGCTTGCTGGTGGTCTTTCCGCTCCCGGACGGGGTGTTCCGGATCATCGCCACCGTCAGGTCCGGAACCGGGCAGAGTGGTGAAGCGGACGCAGCGACAGGAACGGCGACAGCCGAACCCGAGGGCCAGGTGTCACCAGAACAGCTGCAGCGGATCCTGGACCGGCGGGGACCGCTCGGGCGCCGCACGGGGCGGTCCCTCTCCCGCTCCGGCCGGGCCCGCCCGGTGCTGCGTGACGTGCTGTGGACCACACGGTTCAGCATCCAGAACCGGCTGGCCGACACCTTCCGGTCCGGCCCGGTCTTCCTCGCCGGGGATGCGGCTCACGTCTACAGCCCGGCCGGCGGTCAGGGCATGAATCTGGGTATTCGGGACGCCGCGGAATTGGGCGAGGTGCTGTCCGACGTGCTGTCCGGCCGCCGAGACCCGGATCACCTGGACACCTACAACGACCGTCGCCGGCCGTTGGCGCAGGATGTCGTCACCCTCACCGACCGAATGACCCGGGCGGTCACCCTGACGAATCCGGTGAAACGCGGGATCAGAAATGCGGTGGTCACCCTGATGGGATTGATTCCGCCATTGCCCGGCAAGCTGGCGACGAAGCTGTCCGGCCATGCCGAACCGCTGTTCGGCGAGAGTGCCCACCGCGGCGCAGATTCCCTGGCGCCGGTGGTCCGCGTCTGACCGCCGAGGCCCTGCCCGATGACGCGACCGCGTGGCACTGCGGTCGCGTCATCTTTGTCTTTGAATCCCTTGTCTCTGAATCTTGTGTCTGATGGCTCGGCCACCCTGGTCCGATCCTCCTGGACATTCCCTCCAGCGCGTCTCTAGCCGAACCCCGCAGACTTTCTCCAGTCCCTGACGTCCGCACTTCCCCAACTAAATGGAGTGATCACATGAACACTGCAGACCTTCGCCGCATCCTCACCGCCTGCGCGGGAGAGGACGAATCAATCAGCCTGTCCGGCGACTACCTTGACCTGGAATTCACCGACCTCGGCTACGACTCGCTGGCTCTCATGGAGATCGCGGCGCGGATCAACCAGGAGTACGCGGTCGCGGTGTCCGAGGAAGAGATGATTGAGCTGGCCACGCCTCGCGCCGTCCTCGATCGGGTCAACGAGCTGATGGTCAAGGCGGCCTGAGACACCACCGTTCCTCGGTACCGTCGCAGGACCCGACACACCAAGGCCGGCGGCTCCAGAGTTCTGGAGCCGCCGGCCTTGTGGTTGCTGTGCTCAGTCAGTCGATATCAGTCGACGCGTGCTGGCCGAAGGGCTGGACGGCACCCACGACGGCGAGGTCGGAGTGCCCGGCGGGCTTGCTGTCCGGCGACGGGTGCCTGATGTCGAACGGCGGCGGCACCTGCATCGGCTGCAGGCGGTAGGCATTCTCCCGGCCGATGGTCTCGACCCGATGCCTGCCCCGCCTTGGCGGGGCGGACGGGAAGACCACCGCCTGCTCCTCGGAGTCCATGGCTGCGCTCGCCGGGTTGCTCTTCACCAGCAGCAGGGCTATCACCCCGGCCAGCAGCGCCCCCAAGCCGCTGAGCAGGAAGATCAGGTCAAGGCCGTCCGCGAAGGCCGCCTCAATCGCCTGCTCGGCCGACAGCCGGAGGTCGGCCGGCACCGCTGCGACCAGTCTCGGCGACTGTCCGGTGGACAGCACCGATGCCGCGAGATCGGGCGAGCTGAACATGCCCAGTTGCTCCTTGGCCCTGGCCGCGAACACCGTGCCAAGGACGGCGATGGCGATGGCATAGCCCAACTGCCGGAACGTGTTCGTCGCGCCACCGGCCATCCCGGCCCGCTCCCGCGGCGCTGCACCCAACGCCGCGTCGGCCAGCGCCGGGTTGGTCATGCCGGCTCCCAGGCCGGTGACGAACAAGCCAGGGAGCAGAACTGTCCACTCCGAACCGGCCGACACCCGGGTCTGGATGAGCACGCCGATGCCGATCAGCAGCAACCCGACACCGACCGGGATCTTGGGCGCGAACTTGTGCATCCGCCGGCCGGTGATCGCGGCCACCACGAACGAGGTGATGCTCAGGGGCATGAAGACCAGGCCGGTCTGCACCGGATCCAGGCTCTGCACCGATTGCAGCCACACGGAGACGAACGCGAGGTTGGCAAAGGCGCAGCCGTTCAACATCAATGCGGCGAACATCATCGCAGCGAACGACGGCTTGCGCATCAGGGTCATGTCGAGCATCGCGTGCGGCTTGCCCTTTTCGATCAGCACGAACACCACGAGACCGACGATCCCGACATCGAGCGACACCAGCGTGATGGGGTCGCTCCACCCGTTGTCGTTGCCGCTGATCATCCCGTAGACGATGGCCGCGACCGCGGTGGTGAACACGACGGTTCCGCCGATGTCCACCCGGGTGGCGGCGGGATTGCGCGACTCGGACAGCCCCAGCACGCTCACCACCAGCGCGATGACCGCTACCGGGAGGTTGACCAGGAAGATCGCCCGCCAGCTGAAGTGCTCGGTGAGCAGGCCGCCGATGATCGGACCGGACGCTGCGGCGGCGCCGTTCACGGCGCCCCACAACCCGAACGCGATGCCGCGCTCCTTTCCGGTGTAGGTCGCGGCGATCAGCGCGGTGGTGGTGGCGAACATCGCGGCCGCGCCGACGCCCTGGACGGCGCGGGCCGCGATCAGCATCGAGATGTTGGTGGCGAGGCCACAGGCCAGCGAGGACACCGCGAACAGGACCAGGCCCGCCAGATAGACACGTTTGCGGCCCAGCAGGTCGGAGGCGGCTCCGGCGGCCATCACCAGTGCCGCCAGCAGCAAGGCGTAGATGTCGAGAATCCACTGCAACGACGAGAACGATGCGTCGAGTGCCGTCGAGATGGCCGGCAGGGCGACGGTCACGATCGTGACGTCGACCAGCAGCATGAACGTCCCGAGGCAGACCGCAAGGAGTGGTACCCACCTGCGCATCTTTGGTCCCCCTGATCAATGGTCGGAGTACTGAACACCTACATACTAGCCGAACACCGTTCGGCACGCTAGAGTAGTGTTCATGTCGGATCCACTGTTGCGTTCGGGCGTCGTGCCGGGCGCAGTTCCCGCCACCGAGGCAGCGACCATGCCCGAGCCGCCATGGTCGTCACTGCGGAACAGGCCCGCGCGCCCGGTGCGCCGGCCGCTCACCCGCGACGCGATCATCGACGCCGCCCTGCGGGTGGTCGACAGCGAGGGCCTTGTCGCGCTGTCGATGCGGCGACTGGCCACCGAACTGCGCGTGGTCCCGGCTTCCCTGTACGGGCACGTGTCCGGCCGGGAGGAATTGCTGCAACTCCTGCTGGACCGGGTGGCTGGTGAGATCGACCGTCCCCCAGCGGATCCCGACGATTGGCAAGCGGCCTGCCGGGAGTTCCTCCGGTCGCTGCGCTCGGCGCTGGTCGGCCACAACGATCTGGCGTCCGCGGCGATCGGCAACATCCCGACCGGACCTCACTGGATGGAGCTGGTGGACGGCCTGCTCGGTCTGCTGGTGGCCGGTCGGATGCCGCCGGCCGCCGCCGCCTACGCCTCCGATCTCCTCATCGAGCACGTCATCACCGACGTCTACGAAGGCGCGCTGTTCGCGCAGCGCATCGAGGCGGATCCGGGCTACTTCGATTCGCTGTCGCAGTACCTGCACGCGCTGCCGGCCGACCGGTTCCCGAACATCGCCGCGATGGTCGACCACTTGACCGCGGGGGGCAGCGGCAGCGGTGACGCCCGCTTCGAGTTCGGCCTTGACGTCATCTTCCATTCCCTGGCGAACGCCACCGTCGCGACGGACGACGAGTCGACGCGGGCGGCTGTCGTCCGACCGGTGCGCGGAATCCACGTACCGTCGACGGCATGACCTTGGCCCACTCCGAACGCGCAGCACTCGCCGATCTCTTCGACGAACTCGGCCCCGACCAGCCCACCCTCTGCGAGGGCTGGGATACCCAGGACCTGCTGATCCACCTGGTCATCCGGGACGGCCGCCCGGATGCCCTGGCCGGAACCTACGTCAAGCCGCTCAAGGGTTGGACCGACAAGGTGGCCGCCGGATACGCCGAGCGAGCATGGTCCGAGCTGGTCCAGCAATACCGCTCCGGGCCGCCGGTGTGGAACCCCGCGGGCTGGGGCAAGCTGGACGACCTGACGAACGGCGGCGAGATGTTCATCCATCACGAGGACGCCCGCCGCGGGCAGCCGGGATGGGAACCGCGCGAGCTGGACGCGGCGTCGGTGGCGGAGCTGGAGAAGATGCTCGGATCCGGGATGTCGAAGCTGGCGCTCCGCAAGTTCCCGGTCGGCATCGTGGCCGAACTGCCGGACGGCCGGCGCATTCCGCTCAAGTCCGGTGAGCCGGCGGCCGTCGTCGCCGGTGAGCCAGGCGAGATCATCCTGTGGATGTCCGGCCGGGACGCGGCGAGGGTGACCTTCACCGGGGACGACGAGGCGGTTTCCGCGCTGCACGCCGGCTCCCGAGGATTGTGAGCGGGCCGGTTCACGAACGGTTCCACCGGCAGTCCCCATCACCGTCTTGTGCCGACGGCCGGGTCGTGACCGGAACGGGTGGCCGCGCCCGGTAGGTTTGCTGAATATGACGACCCTCAGCGCCGGGCCCGCCGGCCGGCCAGGCCGGCCCTTCGGTACCACCCTCACCGCGATGGTCACCCCGTTCACGGCAACCGGCGAACTCGACGTCGACGCCGCCGGCCAGCTGGCCGAGCGTCTGGTTGCGGCCGGCAACAACGGTGTGGTGGTGAACGGCACCACCGGTGAATCCCCGACCACGACCGACGCGGAGAAGGAACTCGTCATCCGGGCCGTGGTGGAGGCCGTCGGCGACCGGGCCACCGTGGTGGCCGGCGTCGGCACCTACGACACCGCACATTCGGTCCGGCTGGCCAAGGCAGCCGAGAAGGCCGGCGCGCACGGCAATCTCATTGTCACGCCGTACTATTCGCGTCCCCAGCAGGAGGGCCTGCTCGCGCATTTCGCGGCAGTGGCCGACGCCACCGATCTGCCGGTGATGCTCTACGACATCCCGCCGCGTTCGGTGGTGGCGATCGCGCCCGACACCCTGCTGCGGCTGTCCGAGCACCCCAGGATCACGGCCGTCAAGGACGCCAAGGGTGACCTGCTCGCCGGGTCGAAGGTCATCGCCGGGTCCGATCTGGCCTACTACTCCGGTGACGACCCACTGACGTTGCCGTGGATGAGCATCGGCGCCGTCGGCATCGTCAGCATCATCGCGCATGTCGTCGGGCCACACGTCCGCGCGCTGGTGGATGCGGCCGAGGCCGGCGACTATGTCACCGCGCGCAAGCTGCACGAGGCACTCCTACCGGCACACCGCGCCATGGGCCGCACGGGCGGCGGTGCCGGGCTGGTGTTCGCCAAGGCGGCCCTCCGGCTGCAGGGCTTCGGCGTCGGCGACCCCCGGCTCCCGCAGATCCCGGCCACCCACGCGCAGACCGACCTGATCGCCAAGGACCTGGACGAGATCGGACCGCTGCAGTGAGCCCGACCGGCTCGAGCGGGTCCGCCGGTCAGGTCGCCGCAGCGGATCCGCCGCCGAGGTTGCCCCAGGGGGCGCTGCGGGTGGTCGCGCTGGGCGGCATCGGCGAGATCGGCCGGAACATGACCGTCTACGAGTACGACGGCCGCCTGCTGGTCGTCGACTGTGGGGTGCTGTTCCCGGAGGACGGCCAGCCCGGTGTCGATCTGATCCTGCCCGATCTGCGTCTGGTCGAGGACCGGGTCGACGACATCGACGCGGTGGTCATCACCCACGGGCACGAGGACCACATCGGGGCGTTGCCCTGGCTGCTGCGGCTGCGCAAGGACCTGCCGGTGATCGGGGCTCGATTTTCCCTGGCCCTCATCGCCTCCAAATGCCGCGAACACCGGCTGACGCCGAAGCTCGAGGTGATCGCCGAGGGCGAGCGGCGCGTCATCGGGTCCTGGGACCTGCAGTTCTTCGCCGTCAACCACTCGATTCCGGACGCGCTGGCTGTCGGTATCCGCACCCCGGCGGGCACCGTGCTGCACACCGGGGACATCAAGCTGGATCAGCTCCCGCTGGACGGCCGGCTCACCGACCTCGCCGGGTTCTCCAAGTTCGGCGAGGAAGGCGTCGATCTGTTGCTGGTGGATTCCACCAACGCCGAGGTGCCCGGATTCGTGGCGCCCGAGCGGGAGATCGGGCCGGTGCTGGACACCTACATCGCCAAGGCAAAGCAGCGGGTCATCGTCGCGTCGTTCGCCTCACACGTGCACCGGGTCCAGCAGATGCTCGACTCGGCGCAGAGTCACGGCCGCAAGGTCGCGTTCGTCGGGCGGTCCATGGTGCGCAACATGCAGATCGCCCAGGATCTCGGCCTGCTGTCGGTGCCCGACGGATTGGTCCGGTCGCTGGACAAGGCCCTGGACCTGCCGCCCGAGCGACTGCTGCTCGTCTCCACCGGTTCGCAGGGTGAGCCGCTGTCGGCGCTGTCCCGGATGTCGCGCGGCGAGCACCGGTCGGTCAACCTGCGCTCGGGCGACACCGTGATCCTGGCCTCGTCGATGATCCCGGGGAACGAGACCAGCGTGTTCACGGTGATCAACGAGCTGTCCCGGATCGGTGTCACGGTGGTGCACCAGGGCGTTGCCAAGGTGCACGTCTCCGGCCACGCCTCCGCCGGTGAACTGCTCTACCTGTACAACGCCGTGCGCCCGCGCAACGTGATCCCGATGCACGGCGAATGGCGGCATCTGCGCGCGCAGGCCAGGCTCGCCGTGCTGACCGGGGTGCCGGAGGACCGGGTGGTGCTCGCCCCGAACGGCACGGTGGTCGACCTGATCAACGGCAAGGCGCGGGTCAGCGGGCATGTCGAGGTCGGCATGGTCTACGTGGACGGCAACGCGGTCGGGGACGTCGGTGACAACACGCTGTCCGACCGCTTGGTGCTCGGCGAGGGCGGCTTCATCTCCATCACCGTGGCGATCGACAAGCACACCGGACGAGCGGTGGCCTCGCCGACGATCTCCGGACGGGGGTTCTCCGACGACCCGAAGGCGCTGCACGCCGTGGTCCCGCTGGTCGAGGCCGAACTGTCCAGGACCGAGGCCGACGGCATCACCGACCCGCACCGGGTCGCCCAGGCGGTCCGCAGGGTGGTCGGCAAGTGGGTCGGCGACACCTATCGTCGGCGGCCGATGATCGTGCCCACGGTGCTCGCGGTGTGACGTGCCTGACTTGCCCGCCGTGCCCGAGGGGCCGATCTCCCCGCGCCCGATCTCCCCGCGGCTGATCTATCACTGCTCGCTGGTCGCCGACTGGCAGACGGCGCAAGTGGTGGGGGAGTACACCGTCTCCTCGCGAGGCCGGACGCTCGAGCAGGAGGGCTTCGTGCACGCCGGTTACGTAGGGCAGATTGCCGGTGTGCTGCAACGCTTCTACGCCGACGTCGCCGAGCCCATGTGTCTGCTGGTGATCGATCCGGACAAGCTGGGCGCCCCGGTGATCGCCGAGAACCTGGCCGGCGGCGAAGAGCTCTTCCCGCACATCTACGGGGCGATACCCGTCAGCGCCGTGGTCGAGGTCACCGCGCTCGTCCGGGACAGACACGCCGGCTGGCGATCACCGGTCGGCTGAGCCCGGGCGCACCACCCGCAGCCGGGGAGGCCCTTCGGTCAGACGCGGCCGCCAGCGGTCGCCGGGGTTCTTGGCCCGGTGAAAGCGCCCGCCGCCGCGGAGCAGCGGCGTCGGCTGCGGCGGGACGCCGACCTTGTCACCCGGCGGTGCTGCCAGGTCGTATTCCACGTTCCCGACCACCAACAGTTGGCCGCCGGTTGTCACCAGCGCGGCGATGGTGCAATCGAGCCAGCCGAGGGCTTCGGTGAGCAGCGGAGCCCCGGAAATCGGGCCGCGCCGGAACGGCATCCTGGCGAATTGCTCGGCACCGTCGGGACGGTGCCGGCTGGCGAAGTACCTGGCGGTGAACTCCTGATGGTCGGCCAGCAGGGACAACCCGAATCCCGGCGCACGGGAGAGCAGCTGGTGCATCGAGCCGGACCTGCGAACCGCGAAGGTGACGACCGTCGGGTGCAGTGACACGACTGACAGCGACCCGATGGTCAGCGCCGCGGGGATGCCGTCGGCGATCGCGGTGAGGACCGCGACTCCGCTGGGCAGCAGCGAACTGGCCTCGACCGCCGGATTCGCGGCTCGCTGATCGGTGCCGGCAGGGTGGGGTGGGAGAAAGGCGACCGAACGCAACGCGCGGGTCGTCTCCCGGCTCGCCGAGCCGGGACTGTCCGTTCGCATGCCGTTGCCTGTCATCCTGCCCCCCGGGGAAACGTCACCGGCTCTGCTGGCCGGGCCGCCTCCGACAGGAGAGCAGCACGGCCGCACCGATACCGCACCGCTACCTTTCCGCACGCCGACCACCCGTTCGGGCGGGCCCCACGGCGACGGACATCCCCGCCGACGGTCACCCGCTGATCACGCCCGCCGATCATTCCGGGCATCAGTACCTTCCGGTTGATGCGACCTCAGGATCAAACGCCAGGCGATACCCCCGTTTGACCACCGTCTGGACCAATCGCGGATCGCCCAGTGCCGTGCGCAGCCGCCCGATGGCGACCTCGACTGCATGCGTGTCGGAGCCCCCGCCGGACAACTCCGAGATCAGCTCGGCCCTGCTCACCACCTGGCCCGGGTGCCGGGAAAGCGTGCGCAGCAACGCCATTCCGGTCGGACCTGGGGTCACGAACACCCCGTCGACGAGCACACCGGTGCCGCGAATCTCCAGCAGGTGCCCCGCGGCGGTCACCTTCTGCGCGAGCCTGGCCGGCAGTTGGACCGATAGCTCCCGCACCATCGCGCCCAACCGTGCCCGACCCGGTTGAACCACGGGGATGTCGGCCCGGATCAACGGGGCGGCCGTCACCGGCCCGACAGCAACCGCCACCACCTGGTGCTGCAGCATCGCTGTCACGGCGGGCAGCAGTTCCTGATCCTTCGCGGTCTGCAGGAAGCTGACGGCGGCCGGCGCGCTGGTGAAAGTCAGCGCGTGCACATCGCCCTGGGCGACCTGCGCGCACAGCCGCAGCAACGGGCCTGGATCAGCCGGCCGCACCCATCCGTAGACCTTGGCCTCGAGCACCGAGGCGCCGGCGGCGCGCAGCGCATCGACCATGTCGCGCAGCGGTTCGCCATGTTCCTGCAGGACGACCCGGCATCCCTGAAGATCCATGGTCAGCAACCGTTCCAGCACCTCGGTGGATGATTCGGAGCCCGGCGACCATTCGCCGAACAGCCCGGCGGCGTGCATCGCACCGACCACTTTCGGCCCGCGGGCAAGCAGCGTCGCGCCGGACAGGGCCTGCAGGAACGGCTCGACGACGCCCCAGCCGTCGGCCGCTTCCACCCAGCCGCGAAACCCGATCGCAGTGGTGGCCACCAGGATGTCCGGCGGCTCCGCGATCACCTGAGCCGTGATCGCCCTGAGGTTGTCGTCGTTGGCCACCGGAACGATCTGGATGGCCGGGCCGTAGGCGACCGCGGCGCCGTGTCGCTCCAGTGCGGCACCGAATTCATGACGCCGGCGGGCAGCGGTGATGCCGATCGTGTACCCGGCCAGCAGGCCCACCCGCTGCGTGACGGAGTGCCCCGAACGCCTTGGTGCGGTCACCTGCTCTTCCGGGCGCGCATCGGTGAAGAACGGTCATCCGTGCCACTGGCGGCCATGGGTTTCACTATTCGCTGCGGACAAGTCCCCGCGTTGCCGTGCTGTTTCGTCCACGTGGCGGGCCACTTCCGCACCGCCGGCCTTGTGACCGCTCGACGGACCCAGGAATCCCGTGCGCCCCAGGGCTCCGTCCCGGTTCTCCGCCCTCACAGCCTGCCGCGCCGGCATGTGCGGAAAACGGAACGGACGGGTAACGCGACCGTCACCGCACAGCGTGGTTGCTTCGTCACGATGAGTCCCACACGGCGGGGCAGACCCGCCGCGTCAACCGGTCACCGCCGACCTCGTCTGTCGTGTCGCCGATCCCTGTCGGGGATCGGTCCACCCCAGAAAGGAGTCGCCTGTGACGTCCACCGACAGGTCCGGCGCTGCGCGCGCCAACAGCCCCACCAGTAGCCCCACCACTACGCCCACCGATACCCATTGCCCGTACTGCTCCCTGCAATGCGGCATCAGCATGATCGCCGGCGACCGCCCGGCGACGCTGGTGCCGCAGGAGGATTTCCCGACCAACCGCGGCGGGCTGTGTTCCAAGGGCTGGACTGCCGCCAACCTCCTCGATCACCCCGACCGGTTGCTGACGCCGCTGGTCCGCACGATCGCCGGGGACCGCACCAGCCCCTTTCGCGTAGCCGAATGGGACGAGGCGCTTGACCTGGTGGCCGATTGCATCACGTCCGCGCAGCAGCGCTACGGCCTGGACAGCGTCGGCGTTTTCGGCGGCGGCGGGCTGACCAACGAGAAGGCTTACACTCTCGGCAAATTCGCCAGGGTGGGGCTGCGGACATCGGCCATCGACTACAACGGCCGGTTCTGCATGTCGTCGGCGGCAACCGCCGGAAACCGCGCCTTCGGCGTTGACCGCGGGCTGCCGTTCCCGCTCTCCGACATCGCCGAGTCGGCCGCGATACTGCTGGTCGGATCCAATCCGGCGGACACCATGCCGCCCGCCATGCAGTACTTCGACGCCGGGCGGGCCGGCGGGGCCACCCACATCGTGGTCGACCCGCGCCGCACCTCGACCGCGCAAGGCGCGAGCCTGCACCTGGCGCCGATCCCTGGCACCGACCTGGCGCTGGCGAACGGCCTGCTGCACATCGCGATCCGGGACGGCCTGATCGACCAGCAGTACATCGCCGAGCGCACGATGGGGTTCCAGGCGGCCAGGGCCGCGGTGTCCGCCTACTGGCCGGACCGGGTCGAACGCATCACCGGCATCGACGTCGGCTCGCTGCGCACCGTCGTGCACACGCTTGCGCAGGCGCCGTCCGCGATGATCCTGACCGCCCGAGGCGCCGAACAGCACAGCACCGGCACCGAGACCGCGCAGGCGTACATCAACCTGGCGCTCGCACTCGGGCTGCCGGGGAAGCGGGCCTCCGGCTACGGCACCATCACCGGGCAGGGCAACGGCCAGGGCGGCCGGGAACACGGGCAGAAGGCCGATCAGCTGCCGGGCTATCGCAGGCTGGACGACCCCGAGGCCAGGTCGCACGTCGCCGCCGTCTGGGGCGTCGATCCGGACGCATTGCCGCGGCCCGGCCGGTCGGCCTTCGAGATGATCGACCGGCTCGGCACCGACGGCGGCGTCCGTGTCCTGCTGGTGCTGGCGTCCAACATCGTGGTGTCGGCGCCGGACGCCAACCGGGTCCGCAGCAGGCTCGCCGGGCTCGACCTGCTGGTGGTGTCCGACATCTTCCTGTCCGAGACCGCGGCGGTTGCCGACGTCGTCCTGCCCACCGCGCAGTGGGCGGAGGAGGACGGGACGATGACCAACCTCGAGGGCAGGGTCATCCGGCGCAGGATGGCCCTCCGGCCACCGGCGGGCGTGCTGGACGACCTGCAGATGTTGCGCCGACTCGCAACCAAACTCGGCAGGGGACAGTACTTTTCGGACGACCCGCGAACGGTGTTCGAGGAGTTGCGGCGGGCCAGCAGCGGCGGCATTGCCGACTACGCCGGGATCAGCTACGAACGGATCGATGCGGAAAAGGGCGTGTTCTGGCCGTGTCCCAGCCTCGATCATCCCGGCACCCCAAGGCTTTTCGCCGAACGCTTCCCGACACCCGATGGACGGGCGAGGTTTTTCGGTGTCCGCTTTCGCCAGGTGGACGAGGTGCCCAACTCCGAATATCCGTACGTGCTGACCACCGGCCGGCTGCTCACCCAGTACCAGAGTGGTACCCAGACCAGGCGGTTGGGCGGCAGCATGGTGCCCGATCCGCACGTGCAGATCCATCCGAACCTGGCGCGCCGGCTGGGTATCGGCGCCAGCGACATGGTGGAGGTGCGTTCCCGTCGGGGGGCGGCGGTGTTCCGCGCCCAGTTGTCCGATGAGATCCGGCCGGAGGTGTTGTTCCTCCCGTTCCATTGGGGCGGGGCCTCCAATGCCAATGCGCTGACCGATCCGACGCTGGATCCGCACTCGAAGATGCCCGAATTCAAGTCCTGCGCGGCCACCGCGCGGCGGATCGGTGGGCCCGACGACCTGGCGCTGCTGACCACCGTTCCCGAGCAACCCGAAGTGCTGGAATTCGCCTCCTCTCCGATCCCTCGATGTCCACAACGATCACCGCACAGACAACCGCACAGACCACCGCACCGGAAGGACGCCGCTGTGCACACGAAAAACCGTTTCCTGCAAGGCATCTACCAGTTCACCGGAGCCGGGATCGACAAGCCGGCGCCGCTGGACGCCGCGCTGAGCTACCTGGTTCCCGACGGATCGGTCGCCCAGGCCCTGTACTTCCGGGGTGGCAACACCACCGACGAGTTGATCGCCGTGGTGCTGATGCGCGACGGGGTGCCGATGCGGTACTTCCCGTTGGGGGCGAAATCCGATGTGCACGTGCCGCTCCGGGTGGTCGAGGACCTGGAGGGCGGCACCGCGGTGGAGTTGTACCTGGCGGCGCCTGAGGGGCTCTCCGGCTCGGTCATCATCGACGTCGGACTGGTGGAGGTCTGATGACTCTGCTGGAAGACGCACCGATCACCGGGGCCGACGAGGACCTGGACCCCGGCCCCTACGACACCCGGCGCAAGCTGGTGGTGATCGGCAACGGCATGGCCGGCGCCCGTGCCGTCGAGGAGATCCTGCAACGCGGTGGCGCAGAACAGTTCTCCATCACCATGTTCGGCGACGAGCCGTACGGCAACTACAACCGGATCATGCTCTCGCACGTGCTGTCCGGCGAGGAGACCGACGCCGACATCTTCCTCAACAGCCTGCCCTGGTATGTGGAGAACGACATCACCCTGCACGCCGGGGTGCGGGCCACCCGGATCGACCGGTTCAGCAAGCTGGTGTACGCGGTGAACTCAGCCGACGGGACGACCTCCCAAACGCCCTACGACGTGCTGATCATCGCCACCGGCAGCCGCTCCTTCATGCCGTCCATCGAGGGTCTGCGAACGGCCGACGGGGACCTCCTGCCAGGGGTGTTCGCGTTCCGGACCATCGACGACACCCGCGGCATGATCAACTACGCGCAGCACGAGGATCACCGGCGCGCCGTGGTGATCGGCGGCGGACTGCTCGGTCTGGAGGCCGCCCGTGGCCTGCAGGCCTACGGGCTGCAGGTCGACGTGGTGCACGCCGGGGCGCACCTGATGAACGCGCAGATCGGCCCGGCCGGCGGCGAGATCCTGCGCAAGAGCGTGGAGAAGCTCGGCATCGAGGTGCACACCAAGGCCCGCACCACGGCGATCATGGGCGAGGACAGGGTCCGCGGCGTCTGGCTGCTGGACCACCCGCTGCTGGAATGCGACATGGTGGTCGTCGCCGCCGGCATCAGGCCGAACGTCGACCTGGCCGTCACCAGCGGCTTCACCGTGGAACGGGCCATCGTCGTGGACGACTACATGCGCACCATGGACGATCCCGATGTCTACGCGGTCGGCGAGTGCGTGCAGCACCGCGGCGAGGTCTACGGACTGGTCGCGCCGCTGTGGGAGCAGGCCGTCGTGCTGGCCGATCAGGTCACCGGCACCGACACCACTGCGGCCTACTTCGGGTCCCGCACCGCGACCAAGCTGAAGGTCGCCGGGGTGGACGTGGCGTCGATGGGCGTGCAGGGCCCGGAGCGCGACACCGACGAGCACATCGTGTTCTCCGAGCCCAAGCGCGGCGTCTACAAGTCACTGGTCATCCGCGACGAGAAGCTCATCGGCGCAACGATGCTCGGCGACACCTCGAAGGTCGCGTTCCTGATGCAGGCCTTCGACCGCGGGCTGCCGCTGCCCGAGGAGCGGCTGGAGATGCTGTTCAACCTCGGCACTCCCGCCGAGGAGGTAGGCGCCGCGGAACTGGCCGACGACGCGCAGGTCTGCAACTGCAACGGCGTCTCCAAAGGCACCCTGGTCGCCTGCGTGGAAAGCGGTGTCACGTCGGTCGCCGGGGTGATGGACAAGACCAGGGCCGGTAAAGGGTGCGGGTCGTGCAAGACGATGGTCTGCCAGATCGTCGAGTGGGCCGCCGGCGGCGCGGTCCAGGAGGACCCATCGGCGAACTGGTACGTGCCCGGCGTCCCGATGGACAAGCCGGAATTGATGGCGGCCATCAGGGACAAGGGCCTTCGATCTGTGTCGGCGGTTTTCGCGGCATTGGCCCCTTCCGGTGCGGAGGACGCGAAATCCAAGATGGGGCTGGCGTCCCTGCTGAAGATGATGTGGGCCGACGAATACATCGACGAGAAGGACGCCCGGTTCATCAACGACCGGGTGCACGCCAACATCCAGAAGGACGGCACCTTCTCGGTGGTGCCGCAGATGAAGGGCGGCGTCACCACCCCTGCGCAATTGCGCAAGATCGCCGACGTCGCGGAGAAGTGGGACGTCCCGATGGTGAAACTCACCGGGGGACAACGGATCGACCTCTTGGGCATCAGGAAGGAGGACCTGCCCGGGGTGTGGGCCGACCTCGGGATGCCGTCCGGGTATGCCTACGGCAAGAGCTTCCGGACGGTGAAAACCTGTGTGGGATCGGAGTTCTGCCGATTCGGCGTGGGTGATTCCACGACGCTGGGAATCAGGCTGGAATCCCGGTTCCAGGGCCTGGAGTCGCCGGCGAAGATGAAGCTGGCGGTGACCGGCTGCCCGCGGAACTGCGCGGAGGCCTACGTCAAGGACGTCGGGGTGGTGGCCATCGACGGCGGCCGCTGGGAGATCTATGTGGGCGGCGCGGCCGGCGCGCACATCCGCAAGGGCGATCTGCTGGCCACCGTCGACGACCCGGACCTGGTGGTGACCCTCACCGGCCGGTTCATGCAGTGGTACCGGGAGAACGCCAAGTGGCTGGAACGCACCTACGCGTTTGTCCCGCGGATGGGCATCGAGTACGTCCGTGCCGTCATCGTGGACGACAGCCTGGGCATCGCCGAGGACCTCGACGCCAGCATGCAGGCGTCGATCGACAACTACAAGGACCCGTGGCTGGAAGGCGCGGCACCGGCCACACCCGGCCAGTTCCGCACCTCGCTGCCGCTCGAGGTACTGCCGCAGGTGCCGGTCCGATGACGGCGGTCAGCGACTCCGGACTCGCGCACCGGCTCGGACCGATCGACCAGATCCCGGTCGGCGAAGGCCGTGCCTTCGGCGTCGAGGGAGTCCAAGTAGCCGTGTTCCGGCTCAGATCCGGTGCCGTGCATGCCGTTTCCGCCGTGTGCCCACACAGGGGCGGACCGATCGCGGACGGGCAGATCGACGGGAGCATCGTGCTCTGCCCGCTGCACATGAATGCGTTCGAGCTGTCCACCGGCTGCTCGACCACCGGCCAGGAACCGCTGGCGAGCTGGCACGTGGAGGTCGACCAGGCCGCCGAGATCGTGCTGTACATCCCTTCCAACCCCGTCCCCCCGCTCAGAGCTGAGGTCGTTCGAACATGAGCCCCGCCGTCGACACCCTGCGCAATCTCGTCCCGTCCCGGTCCAAGTCGGACCCCAACAAGCCCCGCAGCAAGTATTGGATCGACGACTGGCGGCCGGAGGACCCGGTCTTCTGGAAGCACCCCGGCGCGGCGATCGCCAAGCGCAACCTGACCTTCTCCGTGCTGTCCGAGCACATCGGGTTCTCCGTCTGGAGCATGTGGTCGGTCATCGTGCTGTTCATGGGGCCGGAATGGGGCATCGACCCGGCCGGGAAATTCCTGCTCACCGCGCTGCCCACGCTGGCCGGCGCCGCGCTGCGGCTGCCCTACACCTTCGCGGTGGCCACCTTCGGCGGCCGGAACTGGACCATCGTCAGTGCGCTGCTGCTGTTGATCCCGACCACACTGATCGCGATCTTCCTGGTGCCGGGCACGTCGTACACGACGCTGTTGATCGTCGCGACGTTCGCCGGTGTCGGCGGCGGCAACTTCGCCTCGTCGATGACGAACATCAACGCCTATTACCCGCAGCGACTCAAGGGCTGGGCACTGGGCGTCAACGCCGGCGGCGGCAACCTGGGCGTGCCGGTGGTCCAGCTGGTCGGCCTGCTGATCCTGGCCACCGTCGGCGCCGGCGCACCCCGGCTGCTGGTGGTCATCTACATCCCACTGATCATCGCGGCGGCCATCGGGGCCGCGATCCGGATGAACAACCTGACCCAGATGTCCAATAGCAAGCGGGCCATGCGGGAGGTGAGCAAGGACCGGAACACCTGGATCATCTCGCTGCTCTACATCGGCACCTTCGGATCGTTCATCGGGTTCAGCTTCGCCTTCGGCCAGGTGCTGCAGGTGCAGTTCGCCGACGTCTTCTCCACCCCGGTCAAAGCCGCGTACCTGACCTTCCTGGGACCGCTGATCGGGTCGCTGATCCGGCCGGTCGGCGGTCAACTCGCCGATCGGCTCGGCGGAGCCAGGGTGTCCTTCGTCAACTTCGTCGCCATGGCGCTGGGGGCGTCGGTCGTGCTGGTGGCCTCGCTGATGCAGTCCCTGCCGCTCTACCTGGTCGGCTTCATCATGCTGTTCGCTTTCAGCGGCATCGGCAACGGCTCGGTGTACAAGATGATCCCGGCGATCTTCAAGTCCAAGTCCGGCACCGAGATCATCAACGGTGCGGACCCTGCGGTGTCGATGGCCAAGTCGCAGCGGATGGCCGGGGCGCTGATCGGCATCGCCGGCGCCATCGGCGCTTTCGGTGGCGTCCTGGTCAACCTGGCCTTCCGGCAGTCCTTCCTGGCGACCAAGTCGGCAGATTCCGCCTACATCGGGTTCATCGCCTTCTATGCGGTGTGTTTCGTGGTCACCTGGTTCGTCTATATCCGCGAGTCACCGCGCAAGCTGGAGGGCGTGTGACGGGGAAACGGGCGATCAGTGGTCGAAGAGTGGCAAAATCGGCACCCTGATGACCGAGACCGGATTTCCCCTGCACCTGTCCCTGACGGGCCGCCGCGTTGTGGTGGTCGGCGGGGGACCGGTGGCCGCGCGCAAGGTGGCCGCCTGCCTGGCGGCGGGCGCCGACGTGCTGGTCGTCGCGCCGTACGCCTGCGAGCAGATCGTTGCCGACGCGGCCGCCGGCCTGCTCGGCTGGCAGCAGCGGGACTACCAGCGGGGCGACCTGGTCGGTGCCTGGTTGGTTGTTGCCGCCACGGGCGATCGAGTCACCGACGAGGCTGTCGAGGCGGCCGCCACCACCCAGCGGACGTTCTGCGTGCGCGCCGACGACGCCGCCGCCGGTAGCGCCCGGTCTCCTGCGACACTGCGCCGCGATGACCTCGTGATCAGCGTCGGCACCTCCGGCACCGGCGGCACCGCCGACCCGCGACGGTCGGTCGCCGTGCGCAACGCCATCGCCCAGGCGCTGGACGCCGGCACGTTGCCGCTCCGGCGGCACCGCCCGGCCGGCGGGCATGTGGTCCTCGTCGGCGGCGGGCCGGGCGAGAAGGATTTGCTCACCCTGCGGGCCCGCCGCGAACTGGCGGCAGCCGACGTGGTCGTGGTGGACCGGCTGGCCCCGCTGGCCGTTCTCGACGAACTGGGCCCCGAGGTGCTGGTGATCGACGTGGGCAAGACGCCGGGCCGGCACCCGGTGTCCCAGCACGAGATCAACCAGTTGCTCGTCGAGCACGCGCAGGCCGGCCGGCGGGTGGTGCGGCTCAAGGGCGGCGACCCCTACGTGCTCGGCCGCGGCGGGGAGGAAGCCGCGGCCTGCCGGGAGGCCGGCGTCAGCGTGGAGGTGGTGCCCGGGGTGACCAGTGCGTTCGCCGTACCCGCAGCGGCCGGTATTCCGGTCACCCACCGTGGGTTGGCCCGGCAGGTGACGGTGCTGTCCGGGCACGACGCGCTCGATGGCTCAGACGCCGCGGACTGGCGCGCTTTGGCCTCGGACGGCGGCACCCTGGTGATCCTGATGGGCGTGGCGGCGCTGCCGCGGATCTGCGCGGGACTGCTGGCAGCGGGGATGGACGCCAGCACGCCGGTCGCGGTGATCGAGAAGGGCTGGAGCCCGGAGCAGCGGGTGACGAGGGGAACCGTCCAGGACATCGTGGAGCGAGCTCGCAACGCCCGGTCGCCCGCTGTCATCGTGATCGGCGCGGTTGCGGCACTGGGTGCTTGACGCCCGCCCAGCATCACTGCGCCGGCTGCGACTCGAAGGCAGCCAGCGCACCGACCAGCACGGCCAGCGCCACGAAACCGATCGTCAGCGCAACTCTCGCGCCGCGCCGGCCGAACACCGACTGCCAGGCGCGGTACCGATCGGTCTCATGACTGAACCGCCGCCAGTGCACCAGCATGGTGCCGATCAAGATCAAGATAACACTCAAGCTCAAGTAGACAGTGATGATGGTGGCGGTGCGCAAGTCCCATCACCATCCCTCTGAGTCTCGCTGTGCCTCGACGTCCACCTCCCACGAATACCCCTTTCCGATGTCCTGACGTTCCGGCGGGACTGTGGTCTTCGCGCTCGAGCCACCACCGGTGTGGCAGGTGGGAACAGTGGGACGGGAGCGGCTAGCGTGAGCGCATGGCCGGACAGACCTCCGCTTCACCGCGCTCCGGTTCCCGATCCGGGAACCGCGCCGACACCCGCACCCGATCCAGTTCCGCGTCCGGGAAAACCCCGGCACGCGCCTCCGGATCAGGCGGAACCCGTTCGGGTTCGCGCCCCGGCGCCAAGGGCGGCCAGGCCAAGAGCTCGGCCGCCCGCGGCGCGAAGGGTGCATCCGGGTCGCCCAGAACCCGACAAAGCCGGCCGCCGCGGCACGAGCCGTCGCCTGTCGTCACCGCAGCAAAAGGCATCGGCCGTGGACTGCTGCGGATCTGGAATCTGGTCGCCCGCTGGCTGGGCAGCCTGGTGCGGGCGACCAGATTCCAGATC
>Ga0209584_10000004_pt1 | contig 48374 bp, 44 predicted proteins | sample NGEPerD_FD_184507 | JGI IMG/M metagenome (GOLD analysis project Ga0209584, IMG submission 184507) | Arctic peat soil microbial communities from the Barrow Environmental Observatory site, Barrow, Alaska, USA - NGEE PermafrostAB12-D... | ecosystem: Environmental > Terrestrial > Soil > Wetlands >...
GGGGTGTGGTGTGACACGACGAATGAACCGCTGGCCGCCATGCTGCGCCCGGGGAGAGCCGGGGCCAACGACGCCGGCGACCACATCTGTCTGCTCCACTGGGCCCTGTCAGGACTGCCCGAGGAGTACCAGACCGGCCACTTCGCAGACGACCACCCCGCCCTCGTCACCCATCCGATCCTGGTGCGGGCCGACTCGGCCGGTGCCAACCATGGATTCGTCGATGGCATTGTCGCAGCCAACTGCGACTTCTCCATCGGCTTCCGCATCGACCAGGGAGTACGTGACGCCCTGGCCCTGGTCCAGGAAGAGGACTGGCTCCCGGCCAAAGAGACCGACGGCTCCGTCCGTGACGGTGCCTGGGTCACCGAACTGACCGAGCTCATGCCGCTTTCCGCCTGGCCGGAGGACACCCGGTTGCTCATGCGACGGGAGCGTCCCCACCCCGGGGCTCAGCTGACGCTCTTCGACTCGGCAGAGGGCTTCCGTCACACCTGCTTCATCACCAACACCGAGGGCAACGACATCGCCTCCCTCGAGCTCCGCCACCGGGGACATGCCCGGGTGGAGGACCGGATCAGGAACTGGAAGGACTGTGGCCTTTCCAACCTGCCCTTCGACTCCTTCGTCCGCAACGAGGCCTGGGTGGCCACCAGCCTCATCGCCGGAGCACTGCTGGCCTGGAGCCAGATGGTCTGCTTCGAAGGCGCGCTGGCCAAGGCCGAACCGAAGACCATGCGCTACCGGGTCCTCCATGTGGCCGCCCTCCTCGTGCACAAGAGCAGGGGGCTCATCCTCCGGCTGGACAAGACCTGGCCGTGGGTGGATGACCTCTCCAACGCCTTCGTCAAGCTGCGAGCGGCAATCCCCTGACCAGCCGGGTCAGTACGCCCGACCCGAAAGCACTGCTGCAGGGCGTGACATCCGAACACGAATGACAACACCGCGGCGCTTCACGCCCGCGATGTGGTCCGGTCGACGAGATCGATCACGACCGTCAACTCGTCGACGACTCTGCCGTCGGCAGAGGGTCGGACGAATGATCGAGGTTAAGGGCAGCGTGATCAGGGTCAAGGTGGAGCACCTCCCCAAACCTACCGGACGTATCAAGAAGACGTTGTGGCTGTGGTGGTCAGGAACCGGTGAACCCGACCTCGATCTGTGCTGGCGGGCCTACCTCCGCAGGTTCGACATCGAGCACACCTTCCGATTCGTGAAGGGGACACTGGGCTGGACCACGCCGTCGGTGTGCACTCCCGAACAGGCCGACCGCTGGACCTCGCTGGTGATCGCCGCCTACACACAGCTCCGGCTCGCCCGCCAACTCGTCGACGATCTCCGGCTGCCATGGGAACGGAGATCCGACCCGAAGAAGCTGACCCCCGTGCGGGTGCGCAGAGGGTTTCGGCGACTGCGTGCAACTCTCGGCACACCCGCCCATCCACCGAAATCCACGACGCCCGGTCCGGGGCGGCCAAAGGGAACCCGAAGACCCCCCAGAATCCGTTATCCCGCAGTCAAAAAGGCTGCTTGAGCTGGTCGCCTGGGTTTAATCCCAAGTTTAGACGGCGCCGTGTCGGCTGCGAGACCCGGGCGGACGATGCCAGCTGGCTCGACGGCAGCTCAGTCCACCAGCGTGCCCCCCGCTACGATGCGGTCCGAGGCCCAGGATGGATCGACGCCAGGCGAGGCGTGGTGGGCAGGGGTGTCGGTTGCGACCCTCGATTTCTGGGGTGCCTACCGGGCGGTCTTCGCCGACAAACTTCGCCCACGCACCCTGGTTGGTCGACCCCCTTCATGTGGTCAACGTGGCCAACACGAAGTTCGACGAGTGCCACCGGCGGGACCAGAACGAGATGCTCGGGCACCGCTCCCGCAATGACGACCCGGTCACTGGTCTACGCCCGCAAGCCAGACCGGCCACGGACAACGACGGTTGCTCCCCGCTGAGATCCGAGGTCTCCGTTGCCCGACCCCGAGGCGGCGACCACGACCACTGCGAACAGGATCCCGAGCCTGCCGACGACGCCGAAGGCCTTCCTCCCCGAGAACCTCCTACCAGCGTGGCATCCTCCGTGGAACCGGGATGTTCGGCGTTCCCCCCGACGCTGCATGCGTCGAGGCTCCCGGCCGTGGGTTCCCCGTCCCTGCGCTCGTGCTCCCCGACCAGCTCGGCCAGGTTGTTCGGCGATTCACCCCAGGTCCATCGCTCGACCACTCGAGGTTCCTGCGGCTTCCTGTCACCTCGAGATGCGAATACAGGTGATGACAGCGATGATTGTACGAACGGCCCCTCAGGCAAGTTCGGACACTGCCCGAGCCAACTGCCTGATGGTCCGCACCTCGTGAACCGCAGTGCAACTCTTTCGGTAGGACTCCATGAGAGAATCCGTGGTGCCCCACAGGGGCGCCGGCTCGGGGTTGAGCCAGTACACCCTCCTTGCTCGATCCGCTATCTTCTCGAACTCCGAGACCCCCCCGTCCCGATAGTTGCTCCGAGCGTCTCCCGAAATGACCACGGTGGTCTGGCTTCCAATGGAACCCTCCAGGTAGAGGCGGGTGAATGCCGAGAAGGCGGCACCGTAGTTGCTGTGCCCGTCTGGGCCGATCACGCCCTCTCGATCCACGAGTCGGTTCACCGGGACTTCAACCCGTGCCTCCCTGAACACATCCGTCACTTCGGCGATGCCGTCGACGAAGGCAAAACTGCGGACTCTTCCGACTTCCTTGTGAGCTGCGTGCACGAGGGTGAACGTGAACCGAGCGAACTCCGCTACTGAGCCGCTCACGTCACAAAGGATGACGATGTCGGGACGCGATGGATGCCGGCGACGTTGCACCACATCGAAAGGCACGCCTCCGGACTGCAGAGACCGACGGACGGTCCCCCGAGGGTCAAGGCGACCTGTTGATCGCCGCTTCCTCTTCCTCGCCACCCGAGCGGCTGTCTGCCGCATCAATGGCGCGATGACCTTTTGAATCTCGTCGTAATCGCTGCGGAGGATCTCGTGCAGGTCCGTGTCCTCCGGCCTCGGGGAACTCCGCACCGCAGGTTCGTGCTCCCAATCCGCTCCGCGTAGGCGCTGGTCGATCTGAGCGGCGAGCTGTCGCCTGAACTCCTCGATGAGTGTCGAGATCTCGCTGCGACGTAGGGCCAATTCAAGTTCGTCCGTCTCGTTGGCGCTGCGCAGCCGTTGCATGGCCGCACTCAACATCCGTGAAAGATCGATAGCCCTAACGACCCGTTGCATAATCCTTCGTTCCGTTGCTGACCCTTCGTCGTTGCCGTACATATCGACCGCTTGTCGAGCCAGAGTCTCGAGGGCTTCTTGATCCCCTGAGAGAAGAGCCTCGAGTATCTCTGCACTGGCTGGCAATGGGCCCCCGGCCGCTGGCGGTTGATTCGCGGGCCTGTCCTCGTCGCTCGTACGTTCCGCCTTCGATGTCCCCGTCGAGGAAGGCGCTGAACCGAAGGCCGCTTCGAAGCACCTGTTGAAGACTCCCGAGGGATCTGGGCGCTTCATCAGGGCAGAGCGAAGACATGCATTGAGAGCGCTCTTGTTCATGAGATCGAGGTAGCGCAGGGATTCGGTGGCATCGATGACCTCGCTGGTGGACACAGCGAAGCCCTCAGAACGCAGGAGCTCACCGAGTTGGACGACCCGCTCGACAAGCTTCAGCATCGCGCCAATCTGTCATTGATCTCGTCCGCAGCATGGTGCAGAAGGGGAAGAATGTCACCGCGGAGCTCGCGAAGGGTTATTCGGCCAGCGTGAGTCGACACGTTCATTCCTGCAATGACGCGTCCTCTCCGGTCTCGCAGTGGCGCGGCGACCGATCTCAATCCCTCTTCGAGTTCCTGGTCGACAACGGCGAAGCCTTGCTCGCGAACGTTCGCGAGTTCGGCACGAAGTGCGGCCACATCGGCGAGCGAGCGCGAGGTGGGCGGATCGATAGGTGCGTTCTCCAGGAACCGGTCAAGGTCGGTCCTCTCGAGATTGGCCAGGATCACACGGCCCATCGAGGTCCAGAGGGCCGGCAGCCGTGAACCGATCGACAACGAGATCGTCATGATGCGTTTGGTATTCACCCTCGTTACGTAGACCACCTCCGCCTCGTCCAGCACGGCAGCGCTGACACTCTCGTGTACCTGGGTAGAGAGGTTTTCCATGAACGGCTGAGCAATCTCGCTCAGCTGCAGGGAGGAGATGTAGGCGTACCCGAGGTCCAGCACTCTCGGTGTGAGCCCGAAGTACTTACCGTCGGTGGTCACGTATCCCATTTCGAGGAGGGTGAGGAGAAGGCGGCGCGCTGTCGCCCTCGTGAGCTCTGTGGAGCGGGCCACGTCGGCGACCGTCATCGACGGATGTTCCCGGCTGAAGGAACGCAGCACAGAAAGGCCCCGGTCCAGCGACTGCACGTAGTCGCCGCTGCGCTGAGTCCGGACGGTGCTGTCCTTGGCTTGACACGGAAACTCCATGACGTCAAACTCCATATGTTCGTGTAACGGAAAAGTGTACGGATAGCGCACACACGTGTCAAGTGAGGAGACGGTGTTGACGACCTACTCAACCAAGTTCGGTTCGCTCGAGGAGTTCGAGAAGGGCCACATTGAGATCATCGATGACGATCCGAAGCATTTCGCGTTCTCGAACATCTTCGAGGTGGCCTCCACCTTTAGGCCCTACGAGAAGGTCGTTGTCGCCAAGAACGTGAAGTACGTCCTCGAGGCCATCCGAGCTGAAGGCACCAGCGTTTGGCGTACCTGCGCCCACGACGAGTTCGTCACCGTCCTCGACGGCGAGGTGAAGGTCGAGCTGGTGAAGCTCAACGTGCCGGCGGTGCGACCCGAGAAGGAAGGATCGGTTTCCCTGGCCGGGGACCCGGTAGGGACACCCATGGGATACATGATTCTGCGTCGTGGCCACCAAGGTTTGTTACCTGGCAATGCCGCCTACCGATTCGTTGCCGCACGTCCGAGCGTGATGCTTCAGCAGGCCATACACGGAGATGACACCATCGAGCGCTGGGCCGAGATCTGCCTCAGCTGACGGCTTCTGCGTACGAACAATTACCCGATCAAGGAGACCCCGCGATGACCATCGACGTCCAAGCCACAGAACCCAATGCCCACGGGTATCGCGAATTCACCATTGGTGGCTTTCGCTTCGGGCGGGACGAGTTCTTCGCCCACATCACTTGGCCGACCGGCGGCCACGTGACGTCGATCGATGCCTTCTTACGTGCGCTCCAACGAGACGTCGCGTGGGACTTCTTCTATGGAACCGTCAACTTCGACGACGTTATCGGGACCGTGAACCACTATGGAACGGTCGACCTCTTCGCTGGTCGATTCAACGATTCGTACCGCCGAGCCGAACTCGATCACTCCGAGACCTACGAGACCCCTCTTATTCGAGAGACCTTCCGTTCCATGCTCGCAGACTGGACCAACGCCAATTTCGACCCCTTCGCCAGCCCGGCCGAGACGGACAACCCTTTCGGCCAGAAGGACGGCGACAACCTCTCGGCCGTCACGCGACGCCGGGTCTCTGCCTCGCGGATGGTCGGGATCCCAGGGGACGAGCCCATCCGTACGGACGAGAGCGGCTTTCCGGTGAATCGGATGTTCGCAGATGTCCCTCAGGATGAGCCCGAGGTGCACCCCAATCCCGGGTTCGAAACCGAGGTGGCCGCATTCAGTCTCTTCGCCTATCTCAGCCGAAGCGATGTGACCTGGAACCCCAGCGTCGTCAGCGTCTGCAAGGACAGTCTCTTCTGCCCCACTACCGAGGAGTACATCCTTCCGATCGTCCACGGCAACGACCGGGTCGAATGGTTCATACAGCTCAGTGACGAGATCATCTGGGATGTCCAGGACCGCGAGTCCGGTGCACCGCGTTCCAAGGTCACCATGAAGGCGGGCGATGTTGCAGCAATGCCTGCCGACATCAGGCACCAAGGCTACAGCCCGAAGCGGTCCATGCTCCTGGTCTGGGAGAACGGTGACCCGGGTCTACCTGAGCGAATCAGTCGCGGGACCGAGAACGTCTACCCAGTCGACTTCTAGAGCGATGCGGAACCAGCTTTTCATCGCCGGCGAGTTCGTCGACGCGATCGCAGGGGGTCGAATCGAGGTCCACAACCCCCATGATTCGTCTTTGATTACCGAGATCGCTGAAGCACGCGCCGAGGACGTCGACCTGGCCGTCGCATCTGCACAGGCCGCATACCCCGATTGGAGGCTTACGGCTGCATCCGAACGCGGGCGGCTGCTCCTCAGGCTCGCGGACGCACTGGAGGCGCACGCTGATGAGTTCGCCCGACTCGAAACGATCGACACCGGGCATCCCATCCGGGACACCTCGGGACTCGACGTACCCCGAACCGCAGCCTGCTTCCGCTACTTCGGCGGCATGGCCGATAAGCTCCAGGGAGAGATAATCCCGGTCGAAAGAGGCTTCCTCAACTACGTGCAGAGGGAGCCTCTCGGCGTGGTGGGCCAGATCGTACCCTGGAACTTTCCTCTGATGTTCTGCTCATGGAAGATGGGCCCGGCACTCGCCGCCGGCAACACGGTCGTCCTCAAGCCGAGCGAGTTGACCCCGCTGACCACTCTCCGGCTGGCCGAACTCATGCATGAGATCGGGTTCCCGGTCGGCACGGTCAACGTGGTTCCCGGATACGGCCATACGGCCGGCGAACGACTGGCCAGCCATCCCGACGTGCAGAAGATCGCCTTCACAGGCTCGACGGCCGTCGGCCAGCGAATCGTCGAGATGTCAGCAGGCAACCTCAAGCGGGTACAACTTGAGTTGGGAGGCAAGGGGGCGAACATCATCTTCGAAGATGCTTCCATCCCTGCGGCGGTGAACGGCGCGGCTTTCGCCATCTTCCACAACCAGGGTCAAGCCTGCATAGCCGGCAGCCGGATAATTCTCCATGAGAGCATCGCCAGCGAATTCCTCGAACGCTTCGTAGCCTTGGCAACGTCGATCCGTATCGGCGATCCACTGGCGCCGACAACCGAGATGGGGCCGCTCACGTCGCCCCGACATCGCGACCGAGTGCTGTCGTACGTCAAACTTGCAGTAGACGAGGGCGCCGAGATCGTGACGGGCGGCCATGCCATCACCGAAGGACCACTTGCTCAGGGATGCTACGTCGAACCCACCGTCGTGCTCTCCGAATCGGACGCGCGTGTCTGCCAGGAGGAGGTGTTCGGCCCCTTCGTCACAGTGACCACCTTCAGCGACGACGACGAGGCCATCGCCATCGCCAACTCGACCGACTACGCCCTGGGGGGTGGGCTGTGGACGCAGCGGCTCGACCGTGCCCACCGTGTGGCCGACGGTCTTCGTGCCGGCATGGTGTGGATCAACTCCTACAAGCGCGTCAGCCCCGGCTCACCGTTTGGCGGGACCGGGCGCTCGGGGTATGGCCGCGAAATGGGTTTCGAAGCCATGCGAGAATACACAGAGACCAAGAGCATCTGGGTGAACGTCGATGCTCAACTTCCTCCCTGGTACCAGCGATGAGCCGGTTCTGCTCTCTCCATGACGCCGTCCAAGACCTGATCGAGACGGGAAGTACAGTCGCCCTGGAGGGCTTCACACATCTGATCCCCCACGCCGCCGGGCACGAGATAATCCGACAGCAGTTTCGGGAGCTTCACCTTGTCCGGATGACCCCCGATATCGTCTACGACCAGCTCATCGGCGCAGGCTGCGCCAGCAACCTCACCTTCTCGTGGGGTGGCAACCCCGGGGTCGGCTCTCTTCACCGGTTGCGGGACGCCATAGAGCACCAATGGCCCCGCCCGCTGGCGATAGAGGAGCACAGCCATGCGGGGATGGCAGCGCGCTATGTCGCAGGCGCGGCCAATCTGCCGTTCGGTACGCTCAGGGGCTACGTCGGGACCGACTTGCCCGGTCATACCGCAACGATCCGGCAGATCCAGTGCCCGTTCACCGGTGAGTCCGTCACGGCCGTGCCAGCTCTTCGACCCGATGTGGCGATCATCCACGCCCAGCGAGCCGACCAGGCCGGCAACGTGCAGCTCTGGGGCATTGTCGGCCTCCAGAAGGAGGCGGTGCTGTCAGCCCGGAGGAACATCGTCACGGTGGAAGAAGTCGTAGAGAGTCTGACCCCGGTCCCGAATGCCGTCGTACTGCCCTCGTGGGTCATCGATGCTGTATGCCTGGTCCCAAATGGAGCGCATCCCAGCTATGCCATGGGATTCACCTCCCGCGACAACACCTTCTATAAGGCGTGGGACGCCATCTCGAAGGATCGCCATGCATTCGCCGACTGGATCGATCGGCACATCCTACGAACCTCCGACCACAGCGAATTCCTGAGGTCGATCAGCGTCGAGGTGAGCACAATTGCCTGAGTCCTACAGCCCAGAGGAGTTGATGATCGTCAGCGCCGCCCGTCGGCTCGGACTCTTGGCCAGCGCCGGCCATCCGGTGTGCTTCGTCGGAATTGGCCTGCCCTCAGCCGCCGCCAACCTGGCGCGGCGGCTGTACTCCCCTCCCCCTGTGCTCGTGTACGAATCAGGATGCATAGGTTCCAAACCTGCGAAGCTCCCGCTCAGCATAGGGGACGGCGAGTTGGCCGAAACCGCCGACGCGTTGATCAGCATTCCGGAGACGTTCGCCTACTGGCTCCAGGCCGGACGAATCGACGTCGGGTTCCTCGGCGGCGCCCAGATCGACAGGTTCGCGAACATCAACTCCACCGTGATCGGCAACTACGACAATCCCACAACGCGCCTCCCGGGCGCAGGCGGCGCACCTGAGATCGCAGCTTCGGCCAAGCAGGTGATGGTGATCATGCGACAGACGGTTCGCTCGTTCGTGGAGCGATGCGATTTCCGGACTTCGGTCGGGCACGGCTCCGGCCCAGGAGACCGTCAGCGCTTCGGGCTGCTCGGGGAGGGCCCGCGTTGGGTCATCACCGACCTCGGCATCCTCGAGCCCGACCCTTCCAGCTGTGAACTGACCATGGTGGCCGTGCAACCCGGGGTGACGCGGGACCAGGCATCCTCGGCCACTGGATGGGCGCTGAAGTTCGCTGAATCGGTCGTCACGATCGACCCGCCCTCAAGCTCCGAACTGCGGGCGCTCAGGCAACTCGAGATGGCCTAGTGCAATCGTTCGCCTTCAACTCCTTCGAGTCGCGCACCATCTTCGGAGCCGGCTCCCTTCAACGAGTTCGTAGCGAGATCGAGGGCCTCGGAGCTCGGCGGGTGATGCTCGTCCACGGCGGAGCCGCCACCAAGGCGGCCGACGCGATCGCAGCTCAGCTCGACGACAGATTGGCCCTTCGGTGGAATCGAGTTGCCCAACACGTACCGGTTCCCCTGGCGCAGGATGCCAGGGAAGCGGCAGGCAACTCGGCGATCGACGCCATCGTGTGTGTCGGCGGTGGATCAGCGATCGGGCTGGGCAAGGCAGTCGCCCTGACCCACGGCGTACCGCTCGTGGCGGTACCAACCACCTACTCGGGCAGCGAGCAGACGGCCATCTATGGCCTGACAGGCGACCACCACAAGGAGACCGGGGACGATCCACGGGTACGACCGCAGGTCGTGCTCTACGACCCCGACCTCACCCTCGGGCTGCCCATCGAGATCTCCGTTCCATCTGCGTTCAATGCGCTGGCACACTCGATCGAGGCCCTGTGGGCTCCTGGATCCAACCCGTTCGCATCTTCAGTGGCAATAGAGAGCGTCCGACACATAAGCGCCGCCCTCCCAGCGGTACGGGCCAGACCTTCTGACCCCGAAGCACGGAGCCAACTTCTCCTCGGTGCCGCGATGGCCGGCATGGCACTCGGGTGGACCGCCACCGGCCTTCACCACAAGATCTGCCACGTCCTGGGAGGCATGCTCAACCTGATCCATGCCGATACCCATTCCGTCGTTCTGCCTCACGTGCTCGCCTTCAACGCACCAGCCATCCCCGAAACAATGGCTCGCTTGGCGTCCGCCCTCGAGGTGCCGCCGGGGAGCGAGGCTGAGGCTCTCTGGGACCTTGCCATCGTCACCGGCGCGCCCACCCGCCTGGCCGACCTGAAGAGTTCACACGGCACCTTGAATCGGGGGGACCTGTCCCGGGTCGCTGCGGCAGTCGACCTAGGGGCCAACCCTCGGCCGGTCACCTCCGCCGATGTCCTCGGACTGCTCGAAACAGCCTTCGACGGCAGCCGGCCCTCATCCTCCGCGTACCCACTGCCCGACAGGCAGGTATCAGAATGACCGAATCTTACATAGTGGACGCCGCCCGCACCCCTATCGGCCGCATCGGTGGCGCTCTGGCTGATATCAGACCCGACGACCTCCTCGCTTGGACGCTGCGAGCCATTTTGGAGCGCAATCCCCGGCTTGATCCGGCGGAGGTGGACGAAATCTACGCCGGTAGCTCCAACAGCTCGGGAGAGGACAACCGCAACGTGGCGCGGATGGCAGCCCTGCTTGCCGGCTACCCCAGTACGGTGCCTGGCGCCACCGTGAACCGCCTTTGCGGCAGCGGCCTTGAGGCGGTGCTCGACGCTTCGAGGGCGGTGGAAGTGGGCGATGCCTCCATTGCCATTGCCGCCGGAGTGGAGAGCATGACTCGGGCCCCTTGGGTGCTCCAGAAGCCATCCAAGGCCTATCCCACGGGCCACGAGCAACTGTGGAGCACCACCCTTGGCTGGCGGATGGTGAACCCGCAGATGCCGGTGGAGTGGACCGTCAGTCTGGGCGAGGCCACCGAGATTCTGGTGGACAAGTATGCAATCTCGCGCGACGAGCAGGATTGCTTCGCCCTCGAATCCCATCGCCGGGCGGCCGAGGCATGGGACAACGGCTTGTTCGACCTCGAGACCGTCTGCACGACCGAGACCGGGTTGCAGCGGGACGAGTGCATCCGACCCGACACCTCCCTCGAGGCGCTGGGGCGGCTGAAGCCGGCATTCCGGCCGAACGGTTCGGTGACCGCCGGGAACTCCTCGCCCATGAACGACGGGGCTGCTGCGCTGCTGATCACCTCTAAGGAAGGGGCCGAACGACTCGGTGCCGAACCGCTCGCCCGTATCGTGTCGCGCGCCACCAGCGGCATCGAACCGCACCTTTTCGGTTTGGGGCCCGTCCGAGCGTCCACGATCGCTCTTCGTCGAGCTTCCCTGACCTGGGGTCAGATATCCGCCGTCGAACTCAACGAGGCTTTTGCCGCACAGAGCATCGCCTGCATGCGTGAGCTTCCCGAGCTGGACCCGAGCACGCTCAATACTCAGGGAGGGGCGATAGCCATCGGGCACCCGATCGGCTGTAGCGGGGCCCGTGTCCTGACAACCCTCTGCTATCGACTGAAGCGGTCCGGAGGTCGTTACGGCCTAGCCACCATGTGCATCGGCGTCGGCCAGGGGATCGCTGTTGTCATCGAAAACCTCAGCTGAGCCACGATACTATGAATGAATAGGCGCCTCCGCTACATAAAGATCTCCGGAGCAAAGGACCTGGTCTCATGTCAGATGATAACGCCATACTCCTCGATGAAGTGCTGAGACGATACGAGAACTCTCCAAATCCAAGATTGGCAGAAATCACCCGAGGAGCCATTCGGCACCTCCATGCATTTGTGGAAGACGTTCAACTACAGCGCCACGAATGGGCCGCGGCCATAGAGTTCCTCACCGCCGTGGGCCAGATTTGTAGTGACACCAGGCAAGAGTTCGTCCTCCTCAGTGACACCCTCGGCGTGAGTACCCTCGTCGAGAGAGTCACTCAGGAAGGCTCCGCGGGCGCAACTGAGAACACGGTCCTCGGCCCATTCTTCGTACCCGGTTCACCCGAGAGAGCCAACGGTGAATCCATGCTCGAGGACGACGATCCCGGAGAGCGAGTCGCAGTCCGCGGGAGAGTGACGGACCTGCGCGGTAATCCTCTGGCCGGAGTCAACATCGACACCTGGCAGAACTCGTCCTCGGGCTTCTATGCCTGCCAGCAGCCAGGGGTCCAATCTGCCGGCAACCTGAGGGGCATCTACCGAACCGATGCCGATGGCAGGTTCGAGATTCTTACCATCCGCCCGACTCCCTACCCCATCCCGGACGACGGGCCAGCAGGAAAGCTCCTGAAGGACAACGGTAGGAACTGGTGGCGTCCCGCCCACATCCACCTCTGGTTCAGCCTTGATGGATACAGGCCCCTCATAACCCACCTGTTCGACTGCGAGAGCGCGCACCTCAATGATGATGCAGTGTTCGGAGTACGGGCCTCGCTCCTTCGAAGCTTTATGCCCGACAGGTCGGGGACACTTACAACCACGTTCGACGTCACACTCGACGATGCCCATGAGAGCTCAGTCGCCAAAAGATCCCCGACCGAGGCCGACTCGGCTGAGTCGGACTGCGTACACCCATGAGCCCGGGTGGTACATCGGTGGACGAAGAGGGCGAGCACCCGTCAACTGACCCCACTTCATTTCGGTCGGTTCTGGGCCATTTCGCTACCGGGCTTGTCATCGTGACCTGTGCAGATGCTCGCGGACCGATTGGCTTCACAGCCCAATCCTTCTCGGCTCTCTCTCTCGATCCGCCATTGGTGCTGTTCTGCCCATCAAAGTCCTCGACTACATGGCCTTCGATCCGGCAGGTCGGCACATTCTGCGTGAATGTGCTCGGAGACGACCAACAAGAACTTTGCCAAAGGTTCGCAGTATCTGGTGGTCCGAAGTTCGAAGACGTCGGTTGGACCTCCAACGCAGAGGGCCTGCCGCTTCTCAACGACTGCATCGCCTATATCGAATGTTCCCTTTACGAGGTACATGACGCCGGTGACCACGAGATCGCAATCGGACGTGTGCTCGATCTTCGGCCCGGACGGCCTTCGCAGCCGCTGGTCTACTTCCGCGGGATGTATCGACAACTCCTGCACACCGAGGATCCGCCGACCTGAATTCCGTTCCGGGACATCCACCTGCACCGGCAACTCCGCCCGTGGGCGTTAGGGGTCGGGCGCCCTCATCGCAATATCTGATAGAAGAATATTTGATAACCCCTCACGGGGTGCCACGGCCTCGTACGGCCGCTGGCGAACCGGCCGAGAGGGCGTACTCAGTCTCCGTTACGAGACATTCTGCCCAGAAGCGTATTTTCCGGTCAGCTGTGGGGTCGGGCCCTCGAGGCCGGCGGTGGCTCTGTCGAGTCGGGTCTCGCGCTTCCAAGTGCGCTTCAGGTCGTCGCGTACCAGGGTGCGGAGCCGACCTAGATTGCCTACCTCCAACTCCACAACGTCTTCATCCATGAACGGATGCAGACCGCCGTGGTTGGTTCCGGTCGCAAGAATGTCGCCAGCCTGGATGGTGTGGACAGACGAAACGAAGGCGATGCTCTCGGCGATGTTGTACGCCATGTCGAGCGTGTTGAATGACTGCATGAGTATGCCGTTGTTCCACAGCCGAACCGGGAGGTTCTGTGGCTCGGGGACCCCGTCGGCCGTCACGACGAAAGGCCCGATCGGGCAGAACGTATCCCGCGACTTCATCTGGTAGAAGGCGTTCTCGCGGGGTGGGATGCCCCTAGCTGACCCGTCGATCAGATTGGTGTAGCCAAAGACGTAGCTCAAGGCCTCCTCGACGGGGATGTCCTTACCGCTCCGGCCTATGACGACGCCGAGCTCGGCCTCGCCTTCGAAGATGGTGGCGGCGATATCGGGCAGGATCATCGTGTCGCCGGGGCCGACGATTGAACTTGGCGTCTTGTGGAATGCATTAATGGGAGGCTTCTCGGACAGGCTGCCATCTTCCATGTAGTTGCGCGCCATGCAGTCGATGTTTGCCGGAGCCGGCAACGGTGGACGCACCCTGACGCTGTCCAATGGCACCCCGGCACCCGCATCGGCTGCGGCTTGCAGTCGGTCGCGTAGCTCGTCCCAGCGGGTGATGACCCCTGTCATCAGCTGCTGCGGCGTCATATGTGGGACATCCGCGACGGCGTCGCTCACGTCGACGACGGAATCGCCCACTGCGACACCGAGCGTGTAATCATTGAAAAACAGCAGCTTCATTCCGTTGTCCCTTCGCTTGGTCCATTCTGCCCGAGCGCACTATGAAGCATCGCTGGCGTCAGGCAGGTCCGAAAATCCCCCTGACGCGGCAGGCGGTGGGAGCTTGGCGTTCCTTGTTCAGACTGCCTCTGATGTTATCACATATCACGTGTTAAAATCCAGAGGGCGCCGCACCCAGCGGGGCACGACCGCCAGCACATGCCCTCGGTGCAGCGGTTGATTACGCAAGCTCATGCCCTGTCAGTGGGCTGGAAGGTTCCGGTGAGACTGGATGGGTGAGCCGGGCTTCGTACGGTCCCTTGATGTGGTGTCGGCGGTCGATCAGGTCACTCTGGAGATCAGGCGCTCGATACTCTCGGGAGACCTCGGACCAGGGCAGGAGTTCTCTCTGCGGAAGATCGCCGAGCAACTCGGCGTCAGCCTTATCCCGGTCCGAGAGGCACTGCGACGACTCGAGAGTCAGGGCCTCGTCGTCACTCGGCGAGCTAAGAGCGCAATGGTCGCCCCGCTCGACCCACAGGAGTTTCGTGACGTCTACCGGCTGCGCCTGACTATCGAACCCGAGCTCGCGGGACGGGCCAGCGCGCTGTTGACGGATGATGACCTCGAACGGCTTGACGAGCTTCAGGTGGCGCATGCACGCGCACCTGACGGCGACGAGCGCCACCAGGCGCACCACGCTTTCCACACAGCAATGCTCCGGCCGGCGGCAACGCCGTGGGACGCGCGCGTCCTGGACATGCTCTGGCATGCCTCGGAGCGGTACGTAGGCTATGCATTCAACGGGATTGCCGCTGACCCGAGCGAGCCGGCGCGCCGCGGCAAGGCGCACTCGGACCTCGTAGCCGCCATTCGCACCGGGGAGTCGAAGACAGCCTCGGAGGCGCTGGCCAGGCACCTCATCCACACGGAAACGATCGTTCTGAACGCCATCGAAACCCTGGAGAGTGGCGAGACGCGGGCATCCCTCCGGATGACGCCCTCTCGCGTGGTGGAGAAGCGACCCTCGGTCTGAGGCGATCGAAGGCGCAGAGATCCCCCCGTTCACGTCGATGTCTCCCCCGGAGCAAATCGTGTCAAGCAGTCCGTTCAGGTCACTCTTGATAATGGTCACTGGGGGTCTCCTTGGTTGAGCCTGCCGGCCCAGCCGAATGTCACCCGGTGGCCAACTCAAGGCAGTGGACCCCTGGAACTACACCACTCAGTGGGACATCAACTCCCTCGGGCCAGCAACGGCGGGGCGAAGTACCTGACGAGAGCCAGTCAGTGCTCCGGCTGTAGGACGAGATGACCGGGAGCCACGGTGACGAACAACATCCACCGGTCTCCCTGACCTCGTGTGACGTGTCCATCGCCGTTCACGTCGTCGATAAATGCCACGTCGCCGGCATAGGGTCGAGTCAATGTCCCGTCGCCGGTCTCGCTCTCACCGCATCCGTTGAGGGTGATCCCCAACTGCGGCCGGGGACCGTTATGCCATACGCCCTCGGCGTAGGCGCCATCGCCGTAGTCACGCCGCGTCACAAATGCGCCGAGCGATGCTACCCACGCGTCGGTCGGAGGGATTGGGAGCATCCGGGTTGGCCAGCGGAACGGCTCCGACCGCGACGAGCCTTTGTCGTCGTAGATCCAGGTGAGCAGGGGCCGACCCGGTCGACGGAATGGATCGGGGCGGGCCTGGTTGTCCCCAACCGCCGGCAGCCAGCCCGGTGTCAGCACGAACATGAGCCATGCGTCGTTCGGCCACGAATAGTCAACCGCGCGGCTGGAGCGCACGTCCGCGGCAACAACGTCGCCCGGGCCTAGCAGGAAAGGATCGTGCGCCCGCGGTGTGACCCGCACTTCGCCAGAGAGAACCACGATGAGATGAGCGCCGCATGCCGCCAGGTCCGGCAACTCACCGGTGCGGAGACGGGCCAGCCAGAACGATGTGGCCGGAATGACATCGCCCGGCCCCTTTTCACGGGCTTCGCGATAGGGCAGGAACCCCGACCCGACCTCCAATTTGCCGCCCGTCTCACACACCCGGAGCACTCGCATCAAACGCACCCATCTGAGGGAAGCATGAGCCCCTCACTCTCGGAATTCCTCCGCACTTCCTCGACATCCACCGCAACCCGCGCACCTGTTTGGCTGAGGACCTGGTCGAGGCCGATGCCCGGAGCCAACTCGACCAAGCTGAAGCCGGCAGGCGTGATCTCCAGCACCGCAAGGTTGGTGATGACGCGATCGACACAGCCCCGACCGGTGAGTGGGAGGGTGCACTCTTCAACCAGTTTAGGAGAGCCATCGCGTCCGACGTGCTCAGTCAAGACGATGACGCGTCCGGCCCCCGCGACCAGATCCATCGCGCCGCCGATCCCGCGCACAAGATGCCCCGGCACGGCCCAATTGGCCAAATCTCCACCAGCTGAGACCTCCATCGCCCCGAGAACGGTCACGTCGACATGTCCGCCGCGGATCATCGCGAACGACATCGAGGAGCTAAAGAACGACGCCCCGGGTTGCACCGTGATCGGCTGAGTGCCGGCATCGAGCAGATCGGGATCGGCGAGCTCCGGCGCAGGGGCCGGTCCGGCACCGAGGACACCGTTCTCGGTGTGCACGACAACATCGAGATCCCGAGGTAGGTACTTGGAGACGAGGGTCGGCAACCCGATCCCCAGGTTGACATATTCACCGTTGTGCAACTCGAGCGCGGCCCGAGCAGCGATCTGCTCCCGCGACCACCCGGCCGTCACGTCGGCACTTCCTCGGCAGCGCACACGACCCGGTGGACGAAGATACCCGGGAGGTGAACCGCGTCCACATCGAGGTCACCTACTTCCACCACCTGAGCAGCCTCGAGGATCGTGGTGCGGCCGGCCATCGCCACGTCCGGATTGAAATTGCGTGCGGCAGCGTGGAAGATCGCGTTGCCCTGGCGGTCCGCGACCGCGGCACGAACGAATGCGTAGTCGGTCACGATCGCCCGTTCGAGCACGAAGTCACCCTCGCGGTCGCCGAATGGAAAGCGCCGCACCTCCTTGGGCTCCGAGGCTACGAGTACCTCCCCGCCGGGTGCATACCGCAGCGGCAGGCCACCTTCTGCGACCACGGTGCCCACCCCGGTCGGAGTGAAGAAGGCGGCAATGCCGGCGCCGCCCGCGCGTAGCCGCTCGGCGAGCGTCCCCTGCGGAGTGAGTTCGACCTCAATCGACCCTGCGAGGTATTGCCGCGCGAACTCCTCGTTCGTCCCGATGTAGGAGGCCGTTACTCGGTCGATGCGATTGTCCCGCAACAGGACGGCGAGGCCGACCCCGTTGAAGCCGCAGTTATTGGATACCACCCGAAGATGACGGGCGCCTTGGCGATGCAGGGCGTCGACGAGCGCCCATGGCACTCCGGCCGTCCCGAATCCACCCATAGCGATGCTGGAGCCGTCGGCGATGTCGGCGACCGCCTCTGAAGGCGAGGCTACGACCTTGTCCATGTGACCTGCTTTCTGAGTTGAGTGCGCTCATCGCAGCCTGGTGCCGGCTCCGGTTGCCCCGAGCATCGACGAGACGGCCGTGCCGAAGAAATCAGCTGTGCATGCTGTGGGTGCGACCGGCATCCCCGGCTCACCCACGTGAGCCCACTGGAGCAGCGGCGCGGGTGGACTGGGCGTGGAGATCGCGGACGGCCTCCGGAGTGGCCAGGGCCTGATTCAACGCAGATACCAAGGCTCGGGCGGAGGTGGCACTCAGCTCGATCCCGATGCGTGCACCGACGCCGTCCTCAGGGTTGACAAAGTCAATGAGGACTGCGTGGTCGAAGGGCGCGCAGGAAGGGTGATCGTATGAGACGTTGGCTTGCGTCACGGAGATCCACTCGGGGACGCCCCGGGCGCGTCCTGTCATCGGGACCTTTTCAGTGATCCAGGTGCACATGTGCATCTTCCCTTCGTAGATGGGCCTCGAAGAACGCGAACACCTTGCTCCAGCCGTCGACGGCTTGCTCTTGTCGATAGTTGGGCTTGTCATGGCAGAAAAAGGCATGCCCGGCGCCGTCGTACCTGTGGAACTCGAAGGTCTTTCCGAGTTCAGTGAGGACCCGCTCTATCTCATCGACCTCGCCAGGTTCCGGGTTGGAGTCGTCGTTGCCAAAGATCCCGAGGAGCGGCATCGACATGTCGGCGGCGCGGTGTATGACGCCCCTTCCATGGGGCCGCCAGCCGGCCGGGTCCGACTGTCGGGGGAGGATGCTCCCTCCCCAGCAGTCCACCGCGGCGTCAAGTGACGGCACGTCGCAGGCCGCGAGGAACGCCTGGCGCCCCCCGGAACAGAAACCGATGACGCCCACTCTGCCGTTAGCGCCGGGTTGTGCCCGCAAATACGCAGCTGCTCCGGCGATGTCGCCGGAAACCTGTTCGTTCGGCATTGCCGTGGCCAGGCCGTCGGCTCGTGCCGCGGCGGCGACATCGGCCCAGTCACCCGGTCCGCGGCGGTGGTACAGGTGTGGCGCAACCGTTGCGTAACCGGCGTAGGCGAACTTTCGCACGACCTCCTTGCTCCACGGGTCGAGCCCTGGAGCGTGGTGGAGGACCACGACGCCCGGCGTGGGGTCGGGTGCGACGGGCCGCGCGTAATAGCCCTCGATCACATCTCCGAGGTGACCCGGGAACCCGACCATCTCGACGATCATTCCGTCCTTCACCACAGTCTCCGATTCCTGAGCATGGGCGGCTTAGGCAGCCTGCATCTTGGCGAGGATCCCGCGGAGGTCCTCCTCCGAGAGTGCCAAGTCAATCGGCTCACTGAAAGGTTGCGGCCAGTCCAGGTCGGTGTGCCAGTACACCTCGACACGGTTGCCTTCCGGGTCACGGAAATAGCACCCGATCGCGTTCCCATGATTGGAGACGTGGTCGATGGAGTAACCGCGCTGCACAATCTGCGCGTAGAAATCCCGAAGGTCGGACAAGGAGTCGACCACGAATGAAAGCTGCTGCGGGTCGGTGTGCCGCTCGAGGTCTCTGACGAGGAGCAGCTCATGGTGCTCCTCGGCGGGGCGTGAGCTCAAAAAGATACGACGCTCGTCGCGATCGGTCATCGTCATACCGAGGAATCCAGAGTAGAACTCCAGCATTACCTCAGGGTCGGCGACGAAGATCCCGACGTGTCCGAGCCGGCTTACTTGAGGCATGGTGATGTCTCCTTTGTGCGTTCATGGTCAGAGAGAAGGCGCAGCGCTCGGGACGGGATTCAAGACGAGTGCGTGCGCCACCCCGACCATCCAGTAACCACGTCGAGTAGACCGTCGATGTCGTCCGGAAGCCGATCGCCGCGCCAAGCGACATGGTGATCAGATCGGATCAAGGTGAGGGCGCCGTCATAGATCTCGGCGAGTGCTGATCGGTCCGACTCCTCCGGGGTCAGCACTTGGAGCGGAATGCCACGAGTCGCGGCCGCATCGACCGCCTCGGCCGTGTTGGCCTCGCCTAGGACGAGCAACGTGAAGCCCCATCCAAGGTGGTCATACAGTGAGGATCCGTCCGCCAGCCAGTGGTGCGGCGCGCGGTTCCCCGGCGCCGAGGAGGGGACATAGTCCTCGAACGAAGGCGGTGGCTCCTGCCCGCGTTCCCGGGAGATGATGGGAGAGGACGAATAGCGGTAGCCGAGTTGGCCCCCCATTCGCTTGAATTGCAGGGCCTTCTGGATCTCGATGTCCTCGGCCACTCTCGCCCGGACCGCGTCGCCGTCGGGACCGTCCGCCTCGATGCCGTCGCGCACCAGTTCCGACGCTCCCACCGCCTGGTTACGCTCACATCCCTCAAGGATGAATCTCGTAGCTTCACCGCGCTCGATGCTGAAGCTCGGGAGCAGCATGGGGCCACCCCAGCCCTCGACCAGTGCAGCCAGCTTCCAGCCCAGATCCGCGGCGTCCCCGATCCCCAGGTTCATCCCGAAGCCTCCCATGGGGGAGACCAGGTGTGCTGAGTCGCCGACAAGCGCCACACGTCCGAAATCGAAGCGAGGTGCCTGCATCGAGTGGGTTATGAACTCTCCACCATCGACCGGCTCTACATCGAACTCCTCACCGATCGCTCGGAAGAGCATCTTTCGACAGGTCTCCCAGTCGTCTCCGTCGACATGGTCCGGGAGTGGCGAGCAGAAGTAGGCCCAGTGGTCAGTGCCCGATTGCGGGACCAGGCTGTCGCACGCACGGTCCTCGTTGTAAAAGATAAGCATCGAGGCCATCGGGGTGGCCTTCCATAGATCCGCCAAACTCGGCGCCTTTATATGCCAGAGGAAGCTTCGGGCCAGATCGGGATTGCCCTCCATACGCACGTTGAGAATCTCGTTGCGAAGCCGACTCCGACTTCCCTCGGCCACCACGAGATAGTCGGCGACAACCGTTTCGAGCCCGGTTTGCGTCCGGACCTCGATCGTGACGTTGCGGTCGTTCTGGTGAAATGACTCGACCTCGGTCTCGAGCCTTAGATCGACGAGCGGTAGGCCTGTGATCCGGTCGTGCAGCGTCTTCTCGATCGCCTGGTTGGGAGCCCACTCGGCAACTTCCGATGCAATGGGCAACCGTTCGGACCACTCGTACGCGTTGGGAAACCTGAGGATCTCGTGCCCGGTTAGCCGCGTCACGAAGGCGACATCCCGCCGAATCAGCGGACTGACGGGGTCGTTGTCCCGCAGGGCATCGGCGATCCCCCACCGGCGGAAGTGCTCCATCGAGCGGACGTTGGTCATGTTTGCTCGGGCGAGCAGGCGCGCTCCTGCTGACCTGCGCTCGAAGACGACTACGGAAACCCCCCGGAGCGCCAGGTCGATGGCCAAGGCCATCCCGACAGGACCACCTCCTGAGATCGCGACGGGAAAGTCGCTTCTCATACCTTCTCTTTCCATTACCTGCTCGCCTTTCGTTGAGTGGGGATCACATCGTTCGTTGAGTGCGGGCCGCGTCCGAGAGCTCCCGCGCCAGCTGTCGCGTCATCGGCCACCTCCCCGTGGAGGATTTGGGTCAGCTGGCTGATGACGCGAGCGATTGCGAACCGCCGGGCCACAGCCACGCCAGCTGGCTCGGACAACCACGCCTGCATTCCGAATCGCATTACGCCCCCGACCGTCGTGACGATCAATCGGGCCTCATCGGCCGGTGACACCTCGGCGCCGAGGCGTCGTCGGGTCGGGTGAGCGCGGAACTCGGCCTCGACCAGGGCCGTCAAATCCATCTCGAAACGGTCAATCGCCGAGTGGTGCATGTGTAGCAGTTCGGGAGTGGACTGGATGAGCGACCGGCGCTGTGCTGCGGTGGGGCCGTCCAGCGGTGGAGCATGCGTGTCGAAAGCTTCCAGTACCCCTTTCAGGACTGTGGGCGCGTCGGCGAGTTGCTGCCTGACAAGCACCGGGTCCTTCATCTCGATGGTCGGACCACAGATCGCCTGATCCCGCTGTGGGAAGTAGTTGAAAACCGTGCGCAATGAGACGTTTGCCTCTTCCGCGATCGCGATCGCTGTCGTCGCCGAATAACCGTGCTCGGTTGCGACCCGAAGTGCCGCCTGCTGTATCGCACGCCGCGTCTCCGCCTTCTTGCGCGAACGTAACCCCTCCTGTGCAGGATTTGCTAGCACGGCATGCATCTTTGCACTGCGTGCACGATATAGCAAGACCCTTTCGTCAATCCGCTCACGCAGCCGTAACCCCCGTGGCCGGCGTCTCAGCCCACTTCGGGTACGTCCCCGTATGTGTGGAAGCGCCCCGCCGGGTCCCTCTCTCGGCGAATGGCTTCGAGTCGGTCGCGATTCGCCGCAGCCATAAAGGGGCCACTTCGACGTGCCAGGTTCTCGTCGGCAAGCTGGATCCCGCTCGACAGGGGGGATAGGTCGGTGATTCCATCGAGAACCCAATTCGTAACTGTCGTCTCCTGGGCTGGGTCCTCCCAGAGGCCATACAGCGCGATGTAGGTCTCGTCCTCGAGCGAGTAGGCCATGTCGGAGCGCGCGCGCTTTGGCGACCAGTTCATCCAGATAAAGTGCGCCGGAGGCTCCGGCAAGGCCTCCAAGACCCGGTTCAGTCCCGGGAGGAGTTCGTCGGCGGAGGCATGGGTCCACATGTTGTCGACGACATGGTAGTGATCGAGCGGGTAGTTCGACATCGTTTCAGTCGTCAGTTTCTGCAGCGCGATCTGCCCAAACGGCGTGAACTGATGAGCCGCCTCCGGCCGGGTCTCCAGGAAGGAGAGATCATCAAGGGCCTGTTCCTCGGTGTCGGCAAAGACGGCAACGATGAGCAAGATGCCGGGCTGGCCAGTATTCGGGAGTCGGCGTGAGACCACGAACATCAGTTCGACCGAGTTCGGCACGGTTGGACCGACTCGATGGGTCCAGCGAAGAAGTTCCTCGAACATATCGACGGGGTAGATTCCGAGGCGGGCGCCGATTACCGGAGGGCGACGGTGCAGCCTCAGGTGAAATCGTGTGACAACTCCGAAGAACCCGGGGCCAGCGCCCTGAGCGGCCCAGTAGACGTCGGCGTTCTCGTCGGGGCTCGCGTGCCGAATTGTGCCGTCACCGTCCACATAGTCGAGCGCCAGCACGCTCTCGCACGCCATCCCTACCGCGCGGGAGTTCCAGCCGAAGCCACCCTGAAGGAGATAGCCTCCCAGGCCAACGCCTTGGCAGTGCCCCACGGGGAAGAACAGATCCTGCTCGGCTAGAAGGTCATCGAACTCATCGCTCCGGCAACCCGGTCCCGCAGTGGCGAGCATCGTAGTCTTGTCGATCGTGACCTGGTTCAGCCGCGAAACGTCCAAGAGCATACCGCCCGCCCGCACGTGATTGCATGACCAGCTGTGTCCGCCGGAACGGATCCCCACCTTCCAGCCATTGGCCGCAGCCAAACGCACTGCGGCGGCCACCTCATGTTCCGTGGTCGCCTGTACTATCACCTCCGGATAGCGATCCGGGACGTGCCGATTGCGGCAAGTAGCCTTCCGCGCCTGCTCGTAACGCTGATCACCGCGCCGGATTACCTCACATCCAATGGGCATTGCTGTCATCAGGCCATTCCTTTCGTGGCTTCTCCCTGAAGCGCCTGAACCTGACGCGTGCATGCAATCAGGCGCTGCGGGTAAGCACCACCACGATATATGTGATCACACGGCGTGGGCGGACGTGGAGGCCTCTCGACGACACGAAGGAAGGGAACACTTCGACCTGCCGGTCGAGATGATCCGGGGGCTTTGTCCCGGGAGGCCGAGAAAGTCCGGGATGGCGCGCCTGCCGGACCCCGGTGGGGGCATTAACTGCCCGCGCCGTTCATTGCCGTCACATTGCCACGGAATCGCGCCGCACTTCGAGCACCTTCGTGGAACTCACACGAGGAAGAGCAGGGGTTCTTCCAACAGCACTTTCAAATCGGCGAGGAACCGTGCAGCGATCGCTCCATCTACGACTCGGTGGTCACTCGACAGCGTGAGCGTGCAGACCTTGCCGGGTACGACTGCACCAGCTCGCACCACGGGCTCGTCGCGGATGGATCCGACCGCGAGGATCGCTGCTTCTGGCGGGTTGATGATGGCGGTGAACTGCTCGATGCCAAACATCCCCAGGTTGCTGACGGTAAAGGTGCCGCCGCGAAACTCTTCCGGCTGGAGCTTACCGGCGCGAGCGCGGGTGCTGAGCTCACGGCTTTCGGCAGCGAGGACGGTAACAGTTTTCGTATCAGCATCTCGCAGGACGGGGACGATCAACCCTCCGTCGAGTGCGACGGCGACGCCGACATTGATCGCATGATGGTACCGGATGCGATCTCCATCGAACGAGGCGTTGAGGGCTCGGTGGCGACCAAGCGCCGTCGCGACAGCCTTCACCATCAGGTCGTTGAGGCTCGGTGCCGGGCGGTCCTCCCGGTCGGCGATCACTCTGCGAAGCTCATCGTGCTGCGAGAGCAGTTTCTCGGCCGCGAAGGTGACGGTGGCGTAGAAATGGGGTGCGCTGCGGGCGCTCTCGCTCATGCGACGCGCGACGGCGGCGCGCATGGAGCTGAGGCCGACGTCTTCGTCACCTTCCTCAACCGGTCCGAGCACGTGCCCCGAGTCAGGTGAGCTCTCGGGATCTTCGGCGGGGGGACGCTGTCCCTCTTGTCCCAGGGCATCGATGTCCGCACGCACGATGCGCCCTCCGGGGCCGCCCCCGGCGACGGCGTTCAGGTCGATGCCGCGCTCACGCGCCACTGCCCGCGCGAGGGGTGACGCCTTCGGACGAGCTCCCCTTGGCGTGGGGGAAGGGGAGCATTCCTCCGCCGCCCCGACCCCCACAGACGTCCCAGAAGGCGTGTGGGACTTACGGGGGTAGTCAGCGAGCGCCGAGGTGACCGGGCCAGAGTGCTGCACCTCGACACCGCTCTCCTCGCCGTCGCTCCGGAGGAATGCAATGACTGTGCCAATGGGCACCGTGGCGCCGGCAGCAGCCTCCACCCGGTCGAGCACACCATGATCGAACGATTCGAGATCCATAGTGGCCTTGTCCGTCTCGATCTCGGCAACGACCTCCCCTCGCTCGACGGAATCCCCGGGCTGCTTCAGCCAGGTGACGATCGTCCCCACCTCCATCGTGTCGCTCAAGCGCGGCATGGTGATCTCGATCATCGGGACCTCGCCTTGCCGGAGCCCTCGAGGGTGTCGTAGATCACAGACACGAGCTGATCGGCATTCGGGAGCGCGGCCATCTCGAGCGGTTTCGCATACGGCAACGGGACCTCAGCTGCTGCCACCCGCCGGACCGGCGCATCCAGTTCGTCGAAAGCCTCCTCGGAGATGGTTGCGGCGACCTCGGCGCCGATACCGTAAGAGCGCCAGTCCTCTTCGATGACGACCGCCCGGTTGGTCTTTGCGACCGAGGCGATGATCGTGCTGCGGTCGAGAGGACGGAGACTACGGAGGTCGACCACCTCCACGCTGATTCCGTCACTGTCGAGCCTACGTGCGACGTCGAGCGCGATGAGGCTCCCCCGGGAGTAGCTGACGACCGTGCAATCACTGCCCTCCCATCAACCGGACCTCGGTCTCCCAGCACGAGGTGCTCGCCGCCTTCGCCGGAGCGGTCGTCATCGGGGCCGGGGTCTTCCTTATCACCTGGGCCTTCAACTTCGGCACCTCGGTCAGCTGAGATGCTCATCGGGCTTTCTGTATTCGATCCGCTGGGTGGCTGACGAGGTGGCCGACAGCCTCGAGCCCGGTTGCCGAAAGCAGGGGCATCGATGCGGGACGCCAAGGACGACGTCTTGTCCTTCACCCAGTTCCCCTTTGACCGCTGGCGCAAGATCTGGTCGATCAATCCGATCGAGCGCCTGAACCAAATTAGGCGATCGGGGACACCCTCAGGGCAGTTTCAACACTTCCTACACTGGTTGATCAAAGGGGCCAGCCTGATCACGTCAGCGGTCACCAACGACCGGGGCTGTCGAGCGGTGCCAGCGACCCAGCGGATAATCCCCAGGGCAACGCTCGGCCCGCTACGCTGAAGGCCAGAGAGTCGAGCGGTGAGGAGGGGTAGCAGTGTCGATGACCGACGAGTCCAGTGCTGGTCCGTCTCCGTGGGCACGGCAGCTCCACGCACATCTGAAGGGGCACGTCGAGACTGAGCGAGCCATGTTGGAAAAGTATGCTGAGGTGGCGGAGCGGACCGACTCCAAGGCGTTTCGGTATCTGGTCAAGCTGTTAGTCGACGAAGAGGTTCAACACCACCGTCTCTTCAGCGAGCTGGCCGACTCGCTGGAGGCCCAAGCGCTGATGAAGCGTGAGGAGCCCGACATCCCGCACATGGATTTTCAGAGGGCCGACCGTGCGGCGGTGCTCGAAGGTGCGGAGGAGCTCCTTGAAAACGAGGAGCGTGACATCGGCGAGCTCAAACGGTTGCAGCGCGAGTTGCGCGACGTGAAAGACACAACGCTGTGGGGACTCTTGGTAGAGCTGATGCAGCGCGACACCGAGAAACACATTGCGATCCTCAAGTTCGTACGCGATCACGCCTGATCATCCAGAAGGAACCGTCCCCAAAAGCGCGGCGTCCGATCAACCGGCATGACTCCCACGTGCCGTTCCGGGCGCAGGATACATTCGCGAGCACCTTGCTCGCCCGCACCGTCCCCAACGAGGCATCGAACCGTCGGACGTGATCGGCGGCCGTGAGTCACGGCGTGGCCGGATCGTAGCTCTGGCCTGCCTCGTCACCAGGTGAGGTGCCTCTCATAGCCCGAGGCCGTCACCGAGGTCGCGTCCAGAGCCGCTGTCGCGACTCCAAGAGAATGCCGATGGTTCCGGCAAGGGCGTCACGTCACGGGCGGCATCCGATCGGGCAGTGTCGAGAGCGTGCAGCCGATCCCACAGTGACGAGAGCCACGGCTGGTCGAGCTCGCCACCCGATCCCCCGGGTGCCGCAAAGGCCGCCGACTCGACGGCACCGACTGCCCGCTGCCAGTGGGCACGCTGTTCGGGGTCCCGTGGTTCAGGTCCAAGCGCGTCCGAGGTTTCGAGGCTCCAACGGCCTCGGTAGGCCTCGATGGCCCCTGCAGCCGACTGCCACTGTTCGGCACCGGTGATGCGCCCGGGAAGCGGGCCCAGGACGGCCGTGGTGTGGTCCGGTTGGCTGTAGGCGGCGGCCCTGGCCGAGTCGGTACTCGTGACGCCGGAGATCCCTGTCCAGCCGGGACCAGGTCTCGATCTCGGTGCGGTGAGCGGTGACCCACACCTCGCGCTGCCGCTGCAAGTCGAGGAGCATCTTCACCTCGTCAGCGACTCCGGACCGGGATGGTCCGAACCTCGACGTTTCGAGGGGTCGGAGGTAGACATCGGCCAGCCGGCGAGTCACGTCAGCCGGCGCGTGATCGGCGATCCACCGGCCGAGGGTGGCCTGTTCCCGGAAAGCGGCATCGAGGTCCTCTGAGTTCACGGTCGGCCACGTCGGCAGCCGGTCCCGGGCCATGGTCTGCTCCCGGTTCTGGGACAGGGCATCGACGAGGGACTGGACGGCGTCGCGTTGGGCGAGGTCATCGGCGTGGTGGCCGATCTCCCACCTCGGGTTCTCCGGGCAAGCGACGTAGAGGTTGTTCGACAGCCGGCCCCGGGACAGCTGGGTGTAGCCGGCCTCCTGGTAGAGGCTGTCGCCACCGAGGCCGAAGGTGTGGTCCACGGTGATTCCCTGGGAGCGGAACACCGTGAGGGCATAGCCCAGGCTGGTGGAGGTTTCGGCGTAGCTGCGGGGGAGAACGGCTTGACGTCCGTCGTCGAGCTGGACGACCAGCGACCTTGTCAGCTGGGCGTGTACCTCGTCCTCCATGCCTGCAACCACGTCACCCTGGGTTCGAGATGCGTCACCCTCCCTGGTGAGGGCACTATCCGTTGGCGCCCTCTCCGCTGCGGTCGTAACCGCCACCACGGTGCCGAACGTACCGTTGCGGAGCCGGAGCAGCTCGGGCGCACCACCGAGGTCTGCGGCCTTGACGCGCTGGTTCTTCTCGAAGATGACCCTGTCCCCCACGCTGAACGCCTTGGCCCCGAACGTGCCCTCCTCACCCAGCTCACCCGCTGCCTGGCGGCGGGCCCGGACCATGTCGTTCAGCGCTGCGACGTCGGACCGCCGGACGGCCAGGATGGCGGTTGTCTGGTCGCGGGTTGTGTGGTCACAGTGGACCACCCACCAGTCCTCGACGATGCGCTGGCGGGCCTCATTGATGGTGCCGGAGATCGTCACCCGGCCGTGCTCGGAGTACGCGTGGACCGCGGGGGTGACGTCTCCCCCTCGCAGGGCAACGAGGGCATCGCGCTCCCACTGCTGGTCAGCCCCGGTCTGGCGGCGGTTAGTGGTGAGGGTGACGACGTGGTCGCCCAGCTCGGCCGACAGAGTGCGTAGCGCCCCACCGGCGTCGATGGAGGACAGCTGGCGGTTGTCTCCGACGAGAACCAGCTTGGCCCCTACCGCGTCGACATACGAGCGCAGGTGGTCGAGCGGGCGGGTCCCCACCATGGAGGCCTCATCCACGACGATGACGTGCCGGGAGGTCAGCCCGCCGCCCTCCCGGAGGTCGGCCATGAGTTGGGTGAGTGAGGAGCTGGGGATGCCGGTGCCCCCCTCGAGGTCGGCAGCCGTCCTGGCTGCCACGGCGGTGCCGATGACCCGGAAGCCGGCCTCCTCCCAACCGATCCGGGCGGCACCGAGCATCGTCGACTTGCCGGTCCCGGCCTGCCCGATCACCAGGGTCGTAGCCGTTGCCCGAGGTGAGGAGCTGTCGGACACCCTGGGCCTGTTCACCGTCTAGATGAGCGTGACGTCCGAGGACATCGTCGACGGTGGCTGATTCAACCTGTGCTGTGGCCGCGCCGAGGCGAGCGGTGGCCGAAGAGACGATCCTCTCCTCGGCGGCCAGCAACTCGGTCGTCGTGTACCGCCGGTCGCCGCTGGTGGCCGGGACAACATGACCGCTCCGGGTGCGGATCTGGTCAGTGCCGGCACCGGGATCGGCGAGGACCCGCACCACGCCCTCCCGATCGAGGAACCCGGCCGTCAACACCACTGCCTCGTCGGGGGTGACGTCGAATGCCCTGGCCACGGCACTGATGGCGTCTCGTCGGGAGAAGCTTGATCCGAGCAGGGTGACGGGCAACACCCTGGTGCCAGGCGTGTTGGCATCGAAGAGTTTGTACTCGTCGATCTCCCAATCATCGAGCGACACGCTGCCCTCGCCGGCAAGGACCCGGAAGACCGCTTCGACCTCGTCGGGCCCGGGTGGGGCACTCGCCCCCTGGCCGAGGGCCGCGGTGAGATCGTCGGCGGTGGCCTGGCGGGTGCCACCCTCGCCGTCGGGCAGCTTGACGGAGGCGAGCTGTTGGGCCCAACCGTCGCGCACGACGTCAACGGCGCTGCTTGCCGTTGGCTTGTGGGCCCGGGTGGCGAGTGCCACCTTCGCCGCTGCGGCGGCAGACGTGCTTCCCCGCTGCTCCATCGCCTGCTCGATGTCGGCCCGACGCCTGGAGAACGCCCGAAGGATCGCCTTCGGGACGTCTCGCAACTCACTCAGGCCGTTGCGCTGTACGTGCCAGCGAAGACCGAGGGGAGCCAGCTCGGCTCGGAGGGCGAAGCGGTAGAGGGCACCGCCGGTCATCTTCCAGGTGAAGAGGTGCCGGCCGTCAGGAGCGGACCATAGGCCGTCAACACCGTGGACCAGGTTGGGGACGACCACGTGGGTGTGGAGCTGGGGATCGCCGGCCCGGCTGGTGCGGTGGCGGAACGCCGCCCCGATAAAGCCGTCGGCCTCGATGAGCTGTTGGCCCCCGGCTCCTCGCCGGGCGTAACACGCCTCGGTGGACAGGTGATCGATCACGGCATCGACTGCCCGGTCGTGGGCGATGGAGATGGCGTCCCGGACCTGGTCGGGGCCGAATGCCCAGAGGAGGGAGATGCCCTTCGGAGCGGAGAACGTCAGGTCGTAGCCGGGACGGCGTTCCTGGCTGAGGCGGGCTCCGAGGTCATCTCCGAACGCCGACTTGCCGGCCAAAAGGTTCCGCAGCATGTCGGCGTCGACCTGCCCAGAGAGTCCGAGCGACTGCGCAGTGGATCCGATCCACTGTCCCGGCGCTTCGCCTCGGCCGAGGTAGTAGTCGTCGACGTTGTTGGCGACCTTGTCGAGGTAGTACTCGGCACCGCCGCTGATGCCGAGCCGCCCTATCGACAGCATCGGCACGTCCGGATTGGGGCATCTGGCGGTCGGTCCATGGCCACATCGTCCGGATATGTGTCACCCTGAACGTCACCCTCACCAAACAAACTCGTATATTTCATCTGATGCGTATTCGTTTTGGAGATTGAAAGTCGCCCTGAGCAGGCACGTTGTGAGGGTGACGTTGGCGAAAAGAAATTTCTGCCGTGCCCGGATCTGAGGGCTGACCTGGGCATCCCAGCCGCCGTTCTCATTCGATGCGAGGATCGGTCTTCCTCTGAGAAACGGGTGCCGAGTGAAGCGCATGAGCGAATCGTCGGCCATGGAGCGTCTCCACGTGCTCGGAGGCGAGGATCTCCAAGCTCCCGAACACGAGATGTTCGAGGCCCTCCTGGACGGCTGGAGGTCCCAGCGGCTGAGCCGGAACCTGTCCTTCACCACCATCGCCACCAGTGACCGGATCGTCCGGCGTTTCCAGGATTACGCCGGCTCGTTCCCCTGGGGATGGACCTCAACGGAGTTCGAGACCTGGATCGGTGATCTGCGGAAGACGAAGCGGGCGCTGTCGACGGTCCGTGCCTACGAGATGGCAGTCCGCTCGTTCCTCTCCTATGCCTGTGATCCCGCCTACGGATGGGCCGAGGCGTGCCTGAAGCGGTTCGGCACTCATCCAACCCAGATCTGCACCGAGACCAACCTCGCCGTTCATGCCAGCGACAACGAGGGGCGACCGACCCGGCGGTCACTCACCCGCATCGAGTGCCAGGCCCTCTTCGATGCCGCCGACGACCGGGCCGAGACGGTCCGTGTTCACCACCGCAAGGGCTTCGTTCCTGCGTTCCGAGACGCCACCATGTTGAAGGTGGCCTATGGGTGGGGACTCCGGCGCCGGGAGCTGTTGATGCTGGAGAACCATGACTTCGGTTCCAACCCGAGCGCACCCGAGTTCGGCGGGTTCGGTGTCTGCCGGGTCCGGTTCGGCAAGGCGACCAAGGGGTCACCGCCTCGCCGACGCGGGGTGCTCACCGTCATGGGATGGTCGGTCGATGTGATCGGCGAGTGGGTCAACGAGGTGTGGCCTCACTACCGCCAGGCCGGACAGGGCGGCCTGTGGCCGTCCGAACGCGGGCCGCGGGTGAGCGAGGACCGACTGAATGCCGCCTTCCTCATCGCCGCGACCACCGCCGAGCTGCCCAGCGGGTTGAGCCCGCACTGCCTGCGCCATTCCTATGTTACCCACCTCATCGAGGATGGCTATGACGCGCTGTTCGTCCAACAGCAGGTTGGCCACTCCCATGCCTCAACCCTGGCCATCTACACCTCGGTGGCCTCGGATTACCGGACCCGGATGCTCCGGGCCTCGCTGGACCGCAGTGTCGACCAGGCTGGAGACAAGGGAGGAGAGCGATGAAACCGGTGCCCACCTACACGTGGCAGTTGCGCCAGGTCATGGCGACCCACGGCCTCTGGAAGACCAGCGACCTCGGCCCCCTCCTCGCCGAACGTGGTGTCGTGCTGTCGCCCGCCCAGGTCTATCGACTGGCCGCCCAGGTGCCCGAGCGCCTCTCGCTGCGCACGCTCGCTGCCCTGTGCGACATCTTCTCCTGCACCCCCGACGAGCTCATCCAGACCGGCCTGGCCACGCCTCCACCCAAAGTGGAGCAACCGGAGGGAACGGTGGTGGATCTCGCCTCTGTGGGCCGACCCAGGCGGGCCCGGATCACCCCAGACACCCAGTGACCAGGCGGCGCCCGGCCAAATGCTGTGTTCGCTGCGGGCGCACCTGCATCATCGGTTGGAACTGGCCCGAGGGGTTCGTGTGCACCAACTGCGTGCGCCACGGGGTCCGCACCCATGGTCCCTGTCCCGAGTGTGAGGACGAGCGGTCACTGCCCGGACTCGACAGCACTGGACAGCCGGTCTGCGTGGACTGTTCCGGCATCCCGACCTCTTTCAGGTGTGCGATCTGTGGGGTCGAGGATGAGTCGTTCTACTCCCACACCTGTCTGCGCTGTTCGCTGAAGAGGCGCCTGTCCGGGATCCTCGACGACGGTTCGGGAATGGTGGCTGCCGCGATGCTGCCCTTCTTCAATGCCATGGTGTCGATGGGAAGACCACGGCAGGGACTGACCTGGCTGAACTCAGCTGCCGTTCGCCAACGCCTCACCGATCTCGCCACCGGAGTCGTTCCCCTCACCCACGAGGGCATCGACACGTTCGGCGGTGGGCCGGGCCGGGAGTACTTGCGGGAACTGCTCATGGCCCACGGTGTGTTGCCCACCGTCGACAAGTACCTCTTGGCCTTCGAACGCTTTGCGCAGCACCGCCTCCAGAACATCGATGACCCGGGCGACCGGCAGACCATCACCGTCTACCTGCGTTGGCGGCACCGCCGTGATCTGGTGGCACGCTCCGAGGCCGGTGTCCTCACGGCGAGGACCCAGAACAATGCCCAGCAGCAGACCAACGCCGCCGTCCGGTTCCTCGACTGGCTGCGAATGCGCCAGGTCGCTCTGTCTGCGTGCTCGCAAGAGGACGTCGACATTTGGTTCGCCACCACCCCCAACGCTGTCAGCGCCCTGGACTTCCTCAAATGGTCGATCCATCACCGCCGCTGCATGCCGCTCACCATCCCCACCGGACGGAGAGGACCTCAGGTCGTCTCATCGGAAAGCCATCGCAAAGAGGTCCTCGGACGACTCCTCACCGACGATGTGATCTCACTTCGCGACCGGGTGGTCGGCTGTCTGGTCGTTCTCCTCGCCCAGCCGGTCACGAGGATCTGCACGTTGCGCCTCAGCGACGTCGTGGAGCGCGACGGCTTGGTCGCCGTCCAACTCGGCAATGAGGCGGTCGAGCTCCCTCGAGCTGTTGGAGCGCTCGTCACCGCCCACGTCCAGAGTCGATCTCGGATGGCCACGGCTGCCAATTCCGGCTCAGCCTGGCTGTTCCCTGGGAACTCCCCGAACCAACACGTGGTCGCTCGTCAGCTGAGTCGCCGGATGTCCAAACTCGGGATCTCGATCAGTGATCGTCAAGCTGCGCTCCATCAATTGGTGCGAGACGTTCCTGCGCCGATCGTCGCGCTCGCGTTGGGCTTCAATCCGACCACCACCACCAAGGCTGCTGCGGGACTCGGCACCGACTGGGCCGCTTACGCCGCCGTCCGCTCAAGACAAACATCCAGGTCGCACTGACCAATACGCAGGCCTGGAATATGCGTCGTTACCAGTGAAGCCCCTGTTCACACGGCAGAACGGGACCCGCCAACGAATACGCATCCAATTGAATATGCGGCAATGGCATCCGATGATGCAGATGTGTGGATGATCCGTACCGCTCCGGCGCAGCCGACCTACGTGCGCCTGGACGGCGGTCATGGCGGGCTCAATGCCCGGCGTGACCGCCTCGATCGCCGGCAGCACCGACGACAACTGTCGGGGTTGCCGAGGGAGGACAGGGTGAGGCTGGACCGGGCACACACGACCCGTCCTCGGACACAACGATGCCCCGGCTCGAAGCCGGGGCATCGTTGGCAGGCAACCTGGCGAGGCTCAAGCGGCGTCGGGCGATCCGGCAACCTCCTCTCCGAAGACGAGCCGCTCGACCTCGGAGACCCCATAGCCGACCGACTCCAGGTACGAGAAGTACCGGGCCAGGCGTCCACTCGGCGTGCGCCATGAGGAGCGCCCGGTGGTGGCTTCGATGCCGGCCACCACCTGCGCTAGCAACAGCATGGGCAGCCTGGCGTCCGGGGTGGCCTGCTCCAACAGCGCCGTGACTGCCGGTCGTGCCCACCAGTCCCCCTCCCGGGGCTGCTGGTGGCCGAGGACCTTGTCGAGGTCCCGGTCGTCACCGGAGGTGGCGACCGCCGGGTCGGACAGCAGTGTCTCGGTCACGAAGCGAAGGGTGCCCTTGGGGGTGGTGCGCCGGTGGAGCAGTTCGGTGACGAAGGCCAGCCGGACCTGCTCGGCCGCATCCCATGCCTTGTTGTTGGCGACCACCAGGCGGCGCTCTGCCTTCTGCTCCTCGGTCCAGCCACCCGAATCAGGACCGGCACTCGACTGAGCCTCACTCGGCTGACCAGGGGTTTCGCCGTCACCCTCGTCGAAGGTGACGTGGCCATTCCCGATCGGGTCGAGGCAGAGGTAGGCGGCCTCGTAGCCGTCGTCCTCGGTGGACTCGATGACCGCCGCGGCATGGCCGGGACACGTGCGGTGCTTGGCCACCGTGAGTGCCTTGCCATTGACGGGAGGAAGGTCGTCCAGCCAGCGGGCGCCCTCGGGCAGCCAGTAGCCGGAGTCGAGCTCGACCACCGGACAGCCGGACCCGATGAGCTCGGCCACCACCGCCTCGTACCGCTGGCGGTCGTCTCGCTCCCGGCGTAGCCGGGCCACCACGTGGGGCCACTGCTCGGACTGCTTGACCGCTGCTGCGGTGAGCAGCTTGACCGCCTCGGGGTCGTCCCCGAACTCAGCCACCACGGCAGCCTGATCGAGGGTCAGGTCGTAGCGTCCGGCTACCTCGGTGGCGACCTCGCTGCGGGCCACGACGAGTGCCTGGCGCACCTTTGGGGCCTTGATGCCGGTCATGGCGGTGATGTCCTTCTGGGTCACGCCGTCGAAGCCGGCAAGTTGCTGGATGGCCACGGCCTCCTCCACCGGGGTGAGGTCGTCCCGCCCGATGTTCTCGACAAGCATTCCGGCCACCTGGTGGACCGGCGACAGGTCGTTGCGCACGTAGACGGGGATTGTGGCCAGCCCGGCCGCAATCGCCGAGTACTTCCGGCGCTCCCCGGCGATCAGCACCAGCTCCCCGGTGTCCGTGGTGCGCACCAGCGGCGGGGTGAGGATGCCGAGGACGGCGATGGAGGGGGCGAGTCCCTCCCGGTCCCGCTCCGGTCGGCGGGCGTTGTCGGGATTGTCCAGCAGCGTCCGTGGGTCCACCTGGCGAAGTTGCCAGCCTTCGGGGTCCAGCTTCGCCTCGGCAGCCGCATCCGAGGCGGCGTCGTTGTCGTGCATTGCGGTTGTCATGGTGTGTCTCTCCTTGGTCCTCTGCTCATTGATGCAGTCCGGGGCCTCGTGCTCCGGGTCGGCCCACCGGGTGGAGCCACTCCCGGTGAGCCTGCTCGGACCGCGTGACCAGCGGGCGGGACCGGATCACCGGCCCCGCCCGTTCGATCAGCCAGGCGGTCAGACCGACGTGGACTCGACGCTCTGGTCGTCGTCGTCGGCGGCGTGACGCGGGGCCCCGTGGACCTCGGTCGTGGCGAACCGGAGGCTGGCCCCGATGTCGTCGGCCACGATCTCGACCTTGGACCGGCGCTCACCTGCGTCGGTCTCCCAGCTCCGCTGCTCCAAGCGACCGGAGATGAGCACCCGGCTGCCCTTGGTCAGGCTGAGGGCGACGTTCTCGGCCAGGTCCCTCCAGCAGACGACGTCGAGGAACGAGACCGACTCCTCCCACTCCTTGGTCTCCTTGTCCTGCCACCGACGGTTGACGGCGACGGACAGGGACGTGGTGGCCTGGCCCTCCCGGTTGTAGCGGATCTCCGGATCACGGGTCAGGTTGCCTGCCACGGTGACTGCGGTGATGGTTGCCATGGTGTTTCTCCTTTTCGATTGATGCCGGGTGGGGCGCTTTTCGCCCCGCTTGGCCCGACATCAATCGGTGAACGCCGATTTCCCACGCCGGCACCGGCGGTCAAGGGAGCGAGCACAGCGAGAGTGAGAAGCGAAGGCCGGATGGTGAGGCGAGGGACGAGCCGTGCCCTGTGGGCCACCATCCGAGCCGGCGCCTCGGACCGTCGACCTTGACGGCCAAGGGGCCGGTGTGTGACTTACAGCCCGCTGACCAGGAGAAGGTGACGTTGAGGCGTGACGTTCCTCAGTCCGAGGGTGACGTTCGTCTCCCGCACACCGAGCGCCGCACGGCGGCGGTGTGCCGCTCCCGAGTGACTCGGTGCGGCTCGGTTCAGCCGGACTCAGTTCTGCTGAGTCCACTGCCGTGGATTCGGGTGCGGCGCCTACCCCGACAGCCACAATGTGGAGCCGACACGGAAGGCGCGGGCAACTGAGAGGTCGGTCCTCCCGTCAATCGCCCGGTCGGACCACCGGCCAGGGCCCCGCCCGGCCCCGACCGGTCATGCCGGCCCGGGGTAGGCGTCCCGATCGGAGAAGGGACCGAAGGCGTCGTACTCACCGACCTGGCGGATGAGCTCGGCGTCCCAGTCGATCCCGTCCACGTCGGTGGTGTTGCACGGCTCGTCGAATGGGCAGTCAGTGGGAGTGAGTGAATCGGCCATGTCGGCCTCCTTTTCGTTGAGCGGCGGTTGCCGCTGGGCACCGAACAGGAGGTCGCCGGGGACCCCGCCGGGGTCACGGGGCGCCCGACGGGCGAACGAGGACACGAAGGCCGGATGGTGAGGCGAGGGACGAGCCGGCCCAACGGGTCACCTTCCGTGCCGGCGTCCCGCAGTGACCCTTGACGCCGATAGGGGTGGCGACAGACTGAGCACCCCCAGCAGACCCCTAAAGCGCGCCAGAGCACCGTCCGGACGACTCAACGTCGCCCGGACGGTGGGGCTTTGCGGCGAAGTCGGTGGGCCCGGTCATGCCGGGACCACCTCCTCTCCCGACTCGGTGGACTCGAGAATCGTCCGGGCGCAGGCCAGCACCTTGGTGGCCGTGGCGGTGACGGCGGCGACGTCGCCCCCGCTCCATGCGGTCAGGTAGCCGGTGGAGTAGCTCGAGGTGTCAAGCCTCCAGGCAGCGGAGACGACGTAGGCCACGGACTCGGCCTCCACTTCGACGGTGCCCCGGTGCTCGTAGAGGCGGTGCTCGTGCAACAGGACGTGGGCGAGCTCGTGAGCGAGCGTTTTGCACGCTCCAGCAGGATCAGCCGTGCTCTTGACCGTGACCGAACGGTCCCCGTAGTGGGTGCGCCCCCAGGCAGAACCTAGCGACTCGTCGTGGTCCAGTCCGAACCGGACAGTGAAGCCGGCCCTTTCGACCCGCTGGACCAGTGTGTCCCACATGCCGTCCGGAGCAACGCCGACCGGGTGTACGACGTTCAGCCCATCGTCGGGGAGATCCTCACCCTCGGTATCGGCCACGTCGAACACGTATCCGACCCGGAATCCGGCCACCCGGGAGTGGGTGCTCGTCTCGCCGCTGTCCGCGTCCTCGACAGTGGTCCGTCGAACGCAGGGGCAGAGGATGGCAATACCCTTCGCCCCCTTCTTCACGCTCCGACCCAGGGACTTCCACGTGTGGAACCCGGCCACCCGGGTGGCGTCCGGCCGCTGCATCATGATGAGGAAGGTGTTGTTGGCGCTGTAGCGGGTGAACTTGGCCGCCACCCCCAGGTAGGCGAGCCACTGGTCCGAGGTGGTGAGCGCCTCGACACCGGAAATCAGTTGATCGTGCGCCATCTCCGGCGTGAGCTTGGGTGAACGTCGAGCAGTTGCAGTAGCCATGTCGGCCTCCTTCGGTTGAGCGGCGGTTGCCGCTGGGTACCGAACAGGAGGTCGCCGGGGACCCCGCTGGGGTCATGGTCGAGCGCAGCGAGAGTGAGATGCGAAGGCCGGATGGTGAGGCGACGAACAAGCCGACCCGGAGGGTCACCATCCGTGCCGGCGCCTCGCAACGTGCCATTGAGGCCGGAAGGGGTGGCGACACGATGAGAAACCCCAGCAGACCCCCGAATGCGCCAGAGCGTCGGGCGGGCGACTCGATGTCGTCCGGACGACGGCGTCGTTCAGACTGGCAATAGCTCAAGACCAGAATGGACGAAGCGACGCGTCACTGAGCCAACAGCGGACTCAATCGGACGAGCTGGAAGCCCGGTGCTCAGCTCAAGCAGCTGAGGGTTCAGTTCACGTCCAGATGAACTTTGCGCGTCACGGCATGAGAGCAGCCCTCAGAGTCACGGTGCTTCACGCAGAGTGAGGTAGCGGGCCAGCTTACGGTCCATTGATCCGTCACGTCGGCAGATGCCATGGTTAGGTCAACGACCCGAAGAGCCTCGCACGGCGAGGTCATCTGCTCCGAGGGGTAAGCCGCATAGCGTTCGATCTGTGAGCCCCAGGGACAGTGAGCTTCAGTTGTGGGCAGGAGATGAGAACCCTGAGTTCATTGTTCTTGTTGACACCGCCATCGTCGCCTCAGAATCTCTCCTCATTGGTCCCGATGCGATCAGGGCAAGTGCCGATCAACTTCACGCAGTTGGCTCAGCCCAACTCCGACGGCTGCAGACCCATCCCTGTCCCGATGCCGAACTGGCTGAGCACCTTCAAGGTCTCATCGAAAGGTATGGCTTCATTGGTCGTTAGTTCGAAGCACCGGCAGAAAAGTAAGGGGAGGGCTACCTCCCAGCTGTGGCTCACCAACTACGCGTCCTGATCGCCGACCTCGCGGTCTTCCTGGCGGATCTTGGACATGCCATCGAGGGTCGCTGAAGCACCTCACCTGGTTGCAGTGCGGCCCGAGTGGGTACATTGGCAGGGTGCCCGCCCATCCCACCGAGCGAGAAGTGAAGTTGGGGGCCGATCGCCAGTTCTCTGTTCCTGACCTGCGAGATCTCGTCAAACGGACCGTGAGGCTGCCCGAACAACGACTCCTGGCGACCTACTTCGACACCCCCGACTTCCGGCTGTGGTCCCGAGAGATAACGCTCCGTCATCGGATCGGGGACGACGAAGGCATCGGAACATGGACGCTGAAGCTGCCTCAATCCAACTCTGGTCCGACACTTGACCGAACGGAACTGGAATGGGTCGGATCTCCTGACTTCGTTCCTGACAGAGTGAACGAGATCCTTCATGGCGTTGTGCGGAGAGCCGCGCTCCAGAAGATCACATCACTGGAGACGAGCCGCCGTCGGCTGATGCTTCAAGGTGGCAGGCAGATCCTGCTGGCTGAACTTGACGATGACCTGGTTACGATCCATGGGGGCCCTCACGATGGCCGTCGCTTTCGGCAGATTGAGGTGGAACTGAACGAGGCCGACAGCTCCCTCTTGAATAGGTGCATCGATCGACTCTGCGAGGCGGGTGCCTGGATAGATAGCCGAGGTCCGAAGCTCGCCCGTGCCCTTGATGACGATGCTGTCAATGGAGCCAACAGTCGTTCGTTGGGACCGAAGTCGACGATGGCAGACGTTGTGCGTGCGAGTCTCCAGACTGCGTTCGATCGCATTTTGGATCATGAGTACCTACTGAGGCTCAATGAAGAAGACCCGCCTCCTGAAGCCATCCACCAGACACGGGTGGCAGCCCGTCGGCTTCGCTCTGATCTGCAGACCTTCAAAGCGATTCTGGATCCTCTGTGGGTCGGTCACACGCGGAGTGACTTGAAGTGGCTTGGAGGCGAGCTGGGCCTTGTGCGGGACGCCGACGTCCTTGGACAACACCTGGATCTCAACGGATCGCCCCAGATTGGAGACGACAAGGGTGTGACCGGCCTACGAGAACAGCTTCAAGACCAGCGAAGCACTGCAGCCGACCGGGTGACTGATGTCTTGCAGAGCGAGCGTTACTTGCTCCTCCTCGACAAGCTGCATGCGGCCGTCGAGCGGCCACCTTTCCTGAATGTTGGGAGTGGTCGTGGGAGAGGTATCGGGCCGGACCAGAGGGCTTCCAAGGCGCTTCCCAAGGTGGTGAAGCGACCCTGGAAGAAGCTGTACAAGGAGGTTCGGGCAGCAGACCGCGAACCGACTGATCGGCAGCTCCATCAGATTCGAATAGGAGCCAAGCGGTTCCGGTATGCAGCCGAGGCAGCCGAGGCGGTTGTGGGCAAACGAGCGAGACGAGTCGCTACATCTGCTGAAGGACTCCAAACGCAACTCGGCGAACACCACGATGCCGTCATCGCCGAGGCATGGCTGCGCAAGCGCGCCAAGGGAGCCTCATCGAAGGTTGCGTTCTCGGCGGGGATCCTGGCCGCTGAACAGATTCGCCGACAACAACTCTTCCGGGAGGACTGGCAAGCCGGATGGGAGAAGGTTGACCGGCGCGCCCGAGAGTGGCTCGGATAGATCGGGCGTGACCATGCTCCCGTACCTGGGCTGCCAGGCATCGAAGGAACCGCGTAGGCGCAGCCATAACGGGTTGGTGCTGACCGGCCCCTAGCGAGGTACGGCGCCGCGGGATTTGCCATATCCGGACCACATGTTCGAGCTGTCGACCGCTGACCCTTTTCAGGGTTTCCTCGTCATATGGACCGCTTCGACCCAATGAGGAGTTGAGTCCTCAGCTCTAGAGGCTGAGGTCACACCCGAGCGGCCACGCAAGGCAATGCAAACCTCGAGGCGCCGCACGGGTCGGTCGTTCGAGTCCCTCAAAGTGGAGGTGAAGGGACTCGAACCCTCGGCCTCTACATTGCGAATTCAGACCGGCCATTTAGCTGACCTGGGCATATTCACATAGTCCCAGCTAAATGGCTATTTCTATTGACTGCTGGTGACCACCGGTTACCCTTATTGTCCGCTCCCACGCGCACGGATCGCGCACGAGATCATCGACAGGTGAACTGGCGTCGTTGCCGCTCGCCGCTGCGAGTTGGCTACTGGACGCACCTGCCACCGATGTCCAGTAACGCCATGGACGATCATTTGCAATCCACAGGCCCCAAACGGAAACTCCTGGTGCACGGCTTGGATGGGTTTTCGGCACCCACAGGCTATGTAGTACCCATGATGGTGTCGGCATCTGGGCTGGACATCTGCCGGAAACATTACCCACGTAGAGTCAGTTGATGGCCGCGGCCCGGACGTTAGGCATCGAAGAGGAACTGCAGATCGTCGACGCCGAGACCCTCGAGCTGGCGTTCCGTGCTCCGGAGCTGCTGAGTCAACTGTCCGCGGAGAGCTACTCGGCCGAGCTCCAGCGGAGCACCGTCGAGACCAACACCAAGGTGTTCTCAACCCTCAACGGCCTGGGCCTCGAGCTGCTCGGACTCCGCAAGGGTGTTATCGAGGCCGCCGACGCGCAAGGCCTGGCCGTCGCCGCCGCTGGAACCGCCCCGCTCTCAAGCGCCGCCGACCTCGAACTGACTGCACTCGGTCGATATGCGCGGATGCAGCAGGATTATCGGCTCCTGGTCGACGAGCACCTCGTGTGTGGTCTTCAGGTACATGTGGGGGTGGACGACGCCGATCTCGCCGTGCGCCTGATCCCACGGATCGAGGACACCTTGCCGATCCTGTTGGCGCTGTCGGCCAGTTCCCCCTTCTTCGAAGGCCAGGACACCGGCTATGCCAGTGTTCGAACGGTGATCTGGCAGCGATGGCCAACGGCAGGCCGCACTCCGCGAGTGGAGTCGTACGAGGAGTACCAGTCTCTTCTCGGCAACCTCATCACCGCCGGCATCATCTCGGACAACAACATGGCCTACTTCGATGTCCGACCGTCGGCTCATCTCCCCACCCTCGAGCTTCGAGTGTGCGACTCCACTCCCCTCGTCGACGACGCCATCCTGATCGCCGGACTGTTCCGAGCCGCGGTGGAGCGGGCTGCCCGACAAGAGGTCGCCGGCCTTCCCAGACCACACCGTCCGGATCCCCTGTACCGGGCGGCCATGTGGCGAGCGGCCCGAAGCGGACTCTCCGAGACCTTGCTCGATACCGGCAACGAGCCCCTGGCCCTGCCGGCCGACGAGGTCGTGCAACGTCTGGTAGCGGATCTTCGACCCGAGCTCGAAGACGCCGACGACTGGGACGTCGTGCGCGAACTGACGGGGGCCGCGCTGGCTCGGGGAAGCTCATGCGAACGCCAACGCGCCCGGTATGCGGAACGGGGGCGCGCCGCTGACGTGGTGCAACTGCTGGTGGATGAGACGAGAGGCCGGCATTCGGCCGTGCCGTCGAGGACGCGCTGGTCCGCCAGCTATCCGGCCCCGCTCACCGATGAGGCGGTGCATACGGGTGGGGTGCCCTACTCGGCCTACCGCCCGATCTTCGAGGTGCTCGAGCAGTTCGATCCGATCGAACTGACCAAGCGCGCCCGGCGGGTGGATGCACAGGGCCTCACCTTCGGAGTGGCCGGAGAGCAGCGTCCGTTTCCCGTCGACCTGGTCCCCCGGGTAATTCCCGCCCACGAGTGGTCCGTGCTGGCCGTGGGCCTGACCCAGCGCGCACGGGCGATCGAGGCCTACCTCCGTGATGTCTACGGACCCGCCGCCATCGTTCGCGATGGCGTCATGACCGAGGAGGTCTTCACCGGCTGCGACGCCTGGCGTCCAGAGGCGTGCCTGCTTCCGGACGATGTGATGCGGGCACCCGTGATCGGCTTCGACCTAGTCCGTGACAGCATCGATGGCTGGCGGGTTCTCGAGGACAACGCCCGAGTACCCTCAGGCATCGGGTACTCCATCGCCGTACGGCGCCTGATGTCCCAGGTCATGCCCGAGTTAGACACCGTCGTCCCGAAGCGCAAGGCCCGGGACGCGTGGGCGCTCATCGGACGGACCCTCCGGGCCTGTGCCCCGGTCGACGATGCCGTCGTCGTGCTTCTCTCCGAGGGCGCAGACAACTCCGGCTGGTACGAGCACCGTCTGATCGCCCAGGAGGTCGGGTTGCTGTTGGCCCAGCCCAGCGAGATCGAGGTTCGAGGCAATCGGGTCGTGGTCGGTGGCCGCCGGGTCGACGTGGTCTATCTGCGGCTCGGCTGCGAACTGGCCGATCTGACCGACGTCGGCGGACGCCCGGTTGGCGCGCTGATGCTCGAGGCGGCCCAGCAGGGCGGCGTCGTGGTGGTCAACGCGCCCGGCAACGGCATTGCGGACGACAAGGCGATGTACTGCTATGTCCCCGACCTGATCGCGTACTACCTCTCGGAGCGTCCTCTGCTGGCTTCGGTACCGACCTACCGGTGCTCGGATCCCGACGAGTCCGAGGCGGTCCTCGACCGCCTGGCCGAGCTGGTGACCAAACCGGTAGGTGGTCATGGGGGTAGCGGCGTGCTCATCGGTCCGGAGGCCGCGCCCGCGGAGCTGGCCGAGCGAAGGCGCGAGATAGCCGAGGATCCCTCCGCGTGGGTCGCCCAGGAGGTCGTCGCCCTCTCTACCCTCCCCACGTTCGTCGATGGCCGGATGGAACCTCGGCATGTGGACCTCCGTGCCTTCGTCTACCTGACCGGACCCGGAGCGGGAGAGGCCGAACTGGCCGGTCTGGCCCTCACCAGGGTGGCGCCGGCTGGCAGCATGGTCGTGAACTCCTCACGAGGTGGTGGGGCCAAAGACACGTGGATACTCGTCGACACGGACGAACCGGACGGAGGGAGCCCCTGATGTGCGGACTGTGCGGTGAGCTCCGCTTCGACGGGAGGTCGCCCGAAGCCGATGCACTTCAACGGAGCTGCGCCACCATGGCCTGCCGAGGTCCCGATGGGTCCGGACTGTGGGTCCGGGGCCCTGTGGCTCTCGGCCACCGGCGTCTGTCGATCATCGATCTGTCGGTGCGTGGATCCCAGCCACTCGTGGACACCGCGCTCGGCCTGACGGTTGCCTTCAATGGGTGCATCTACAATCACGCCCAGCTCCGGGACGAGCTGCGCAGCGTGGGTTACGCCTTCTTCTCCACCTCGGATACCGAGGTCATCGGCAAGTCCTACGCCGAGTGGGGCGCCGACTGTGTGGCGCACTTCCACGGCATGTTCGCCTTCGCCATCGTCGAGCACGAGTCCGGACGGCTGGTGTTGGCTCGGGATCGGCTCGGCATCAAGCCCCTCTACATCTCCCAAAGTGGCGACCGGATACGGTTCGCGTCCACGCTGCCAGCACTGCTCGCCGCCGGCGACGTCGACACGTCCATCGACCGCGTCGCACTGCAGTACTACATGACGTTCCACTCGGTGGTCCCTGCGCCCCACACCATTCTGAACGGCATTCGCAAGCTCCCACCGGCCACCGTCAGGATCGTCGAGGCTGACGGGAGGACCCGGGACATCGCCTACTGGGAGCCACCCTTCGAGCGGGACCACGAACGGAGCCGATGGTCGGGACATGACTGGCAACAGGCCCTGATCGCTGCGCTCCGGATCGCCGTTAAGCGTAGACAAGTGGCCGATGTGCCCGTTGGCGTCCTCCTTTCCGGTGGGATCGATTCAAGTCTGGTGGTCGCCCTCCTGGCCGAGGCCGGACAGCACGACCTCCAGACGTTCAGCGTCGGCTTCGATGACGCCGGTGGTGAATCCGGTAACGAGTTCGAATACTCGGACCTGGTCGCGGCCCACTTCGGCACCGATCACCACAGGATCAAGATCGAGAGCTCGCGTTTGCTACCCGCCATCGACAAGGCCGTCGCCGCCATGAGTGAACCCATGGTCAGCCACGACTGTGTCGCCTTTTACCTCCTCAGCGAAGAGGTGTCCTCCTACGTCAAGGTCGTCCAGTCGGGCCAGGGGGCCGACGAGGTCCTCGGTGGCTACGACTGGTACCCACCATTGGCCGAGGTTCCCCGCCAGGAGTCGGTGGAGGCCTACTCGAACGTCTTCTTCGACCGGCGGTTCTCCGCCCTCGCCGAGCTCCTCGAGGACGACTGGCTTCTGGCCGACGACGCTCCGACCGCATTCATCGAAGAGCAGTTCGGTCGGCCCGGTGCAGAGACCGCAGTGGATGCCGCCCTGCGGAACGACACCACGATCATGCTGGTCGACGATCCGGTGAAACGGGTCGACAACATGACCATGGCCTGGGGGTTGGAGGCCCGGGTCCCCTTCCTCGACCATGAGTTCGTCGAGCTGGCTGGCCGTATCCCCCCGTCGCTCAAGTTGGCCGACGGGGGCAAGGGCGTACTCAAGCGAGCGGCGCGTGGATTGGTCCCCGATGCCGTAATCGACCGGACCAAGGGCCACTTCCCCGTGCCCGCCATTCGCCAACTCGAGGGCCCCTACCTCGAGAGAGTGCGGGCAGCTCTGCTCGATCCGGCCGCTCGGTCCCGCGGGTTGTTCCGAGCCGGCGCCACCGAGCGGATGTTGGCTGCCCCCAACGAGACCCGGACGACCCTCGGGTCCAATGCCTTGTGGCAGCTGGGCCTCATCGAGATGTGGCTGCAAGCCATGGGTGTATGACTACCGTGAGCGGTACCGAACGAGGTACGCAGCTACCCGGAGACCTCGGCAATCTTGCCGTCACGCTCTCCGCGGCGTGGGGATGTTGGGCTCCGACCCTGACCCACGAGGGGCGGCGCATCGCCTTCGTCAGCGACCGGCGTGGCACCCCCGAGCTCTGGGTGGAATCCGTCGACGGCATCGATGAGCCGGCAGTCATCCATGTCTCCGACGACCCGGTGCTCTCCGTCCACTGGTCGCCGGACAGCCAGTGGCTCGCCGTCTCCGTGGCCACAGGCGGAGGCGTCCGATCGGAGGTATGGGTCGTGCGGCCGGACGGGTCGGAGCGCCGTCGCCTGGCCGGTGATCCCAGTCACGCGGCGCTCGGCCCATGGGCGCGCACCGGCCACCGGCTGGTGGTGACGATTCGTGACCCAGATCCCGAGCAGGTCGACAGGTGCGTCCTGATCGACGCCGATACCGGCAACGAGGTCGTCCTTGCCTCTGGGGCGCTGGTCGACGTCCTCGACCTCTCGGCCGACGAGCGATTCGCGCTCCTCCGAGACGGCCCGCGCGGTGCCCAACTCTGCCAACTGTTGGACAGGGCGACGGGAGCGACCCACGAGGTCCTTCCCTTCCCGGACACTGGCTCGACCGAGCTGGGACTGCTCCGGCCGCCTCCTTCCAGCGAGTCAGCAGCTTCGGTCGCCTATGTCGTCACCGACGCCGGTCAAGCGCGCCGCGCCCTGGTCGCCGTACCCTTCGACGCCGACGGGTTCCGGTCCGGGGCCGGAGCCATTGCTGTGCGCGACGACGCCGAGCTCGAGTTCGCCGATGCCTACGATGATGGATCGCGAGTGCTCGTGGCCTGGAATGTCAAGGGTCGGAGCGAGCTGGAGTTGTTGGATGCCGCCACCGGCTCGCGCCGGCCCTACCCCGGCCTGCCCGGATCTGTCCTCCGCGGGGGTGTCGTCGCCCGTGACGGTCACCGGGCGGTCCTGGCGGTGGAAGGCCCGTGCAGCCCTCCGAGGCTCTGGGAACTGGAGCTCGATAGCGGTAGCTGGTGGAGCCTCACTCCTCCGACCATCGAGGAGGAGCTCGTCACGCCGACACTGGTTCGATTCGAATCCCACGACGGGCTCGACATCACCGGGTGGCTGTATCGCCCCGAGGGAGCAGACGCCTCGTCTCCGGCCGTCGTAAGCCTGCACGGTGGCCCGGAAAGTCAGGAGCGGCCAGTGTTCCATCCCGAGCACCAGCTGCTGGCCGCGGCGGGCATCGTCGTGCTGGCACCCAACATCCGGGGATCCTCGGGGTTCGGTCGCTCCTTCGTGCATGCCGATGACCGGTTCGGCCGCTTGGACGCCATTGCGGATGTGGCGGTCTGCGCGGGATGGCTGGCCGACCAGGGGCTCGCCGACCGTGCGCGCATCGCCGTCTCCGGACGATCCTACGGGGGCTACGCCGTTCTCATGGCGCTCACCATGTTCCCGGAGGCCTTCGCTGCCGGGGTGGACATCTGCGGCATGTCCGATCTGATGACGTTCTACCGGGATACCGAGCCCTGGATCGCCAGTGCGGCGGTGACCAAGTATGGCCACCCGGAGCAGGATGGGGATCTGCTGAAGAGCTTGTCGCCTCTGCACCGGATCGACCGGATCACCGTACCGCTACTCGTCGCGCACGGAGCATTGGACACCAATGTTCCGGTCAATGAGGGGCGCCAGGTGGTCGCCGCTCTCGAGGCACTGGGCCGAGAGGTCGACTACCTCGAACTCGAGGGCGAAGGCCATGAGTACCGGAGTAGGGCATCACGACAGCTGCTCATGGTCCGCATGGCGGAGTTCCTGATCGGTGCCCTGGAGATCGATCCGGAGGAGCGCCCCGAGGTGCAGCGAACCGCAGGCTGAGCGGCCACCGCTCGCTATCGATTCGATCGACGATGGCCTTCGGCCTTCTCGATGAGCCAACTGAAGAGCTGCATCTGTTCAGGGCGGTCGGGCATCTGCTCGGGATGCCATTGGACGGCCACGATCTCGCTCTCCAGGTCCTCAATTGACTCGATAGTTCCATCGTCCGCCCAGGCGACGGCCACCAGTTGGCCTGAAGGGTCCGGAAACTCCCCGACCCGGCTTGAGCAGCCAGAACGCGCCCGACGAGGCTTGTCCTTCGTGGCCCTCTCCTTCCTCTTTCGTCTCGCCCGGCGCGTCCTCGACCTCATCCGTGTCCATCGAATGGACACCGCGGCGAAGGATGCGGAGATCCTCGTGCTCCGTCACCAACTGACCGTGCTCCGCCGGCAGGTCGCCTGTCCTCGTTTCACCTGGTCCGACCGGGCCCTCGTCGCGCTCCTTGCCGGCCTGGTGCCTCGAGAACACTGGCGATCGTTCCTCGTCACGCCGGAGACGATCCTTGGCTGGCACCGATCGCTGGTCCGCAAGCGCTGGACGTATCCGCACCGCCGGCAGGGTCGTCCGACCCTTCCCGAGGAGACCGTCAACCTGATCCTCCGCCTGGCCCGGGAGAACCCCCGTTGGGGCTATCTCCGCATTGTCGGCGAGCTCAAGAAGCTGGGCGTCACCGTGTCAAAGACGAGCGTCGCGACCGTACTGCGCCGCCACGGTCTCCCACCGGCACCCCGGCGAGAGGGCCCAACCTGGACCCAGTTCCTCTCCGCCCAGGCGAAGGGTATCGTGGCCACGGACTTCTTCCACGTCGACACGGTGCTCTTCCGGCGCTACTACGTGCTGTCCGTCATCGAGGTGCACAGCCGCACAGTGCACGTCCTCGGCACCACCGCCAACCCGAACGGCCCCTGGGTGGCCCAGGTGGCCCGCAACTTCGCCTCGGATCTGGAGGATGCCGGCCGGTGCTTCCGGTTCCTCATCCGCGACCGTGACGCGAAGTTCACGAAGAGCTTCGACGAGATATTCGCATCGATCGGCATCGAGCAGGTCCACACCCCGGTCCGTTCGCCTCGTGCCAACGCGTACGCCGAGCGATTCGTACGCACTATCCGCGAGGAGTGCCTCGATCATCTGCTGGTCGTCTCACGACGACATCTCGAATCGGTGCTCGATGCGTACGTCCAGCACTACAACCATGCTCGTCCACACCGTGGGCTGCACCTTGGACAGCCGATCCCCCGCTGCGTTCCACTTCCGCCCACCGAGATCGGCGCCGTCACTCGCCAAGACATCCTCGGCGGCATCATCCACGAATACGAGTGGGCCGCCTGATCACCGGTCCCCCCACGGCGGCTTCGACGTGTGCATCGGTCGCCTACAACGCGAATTTGAGGATCGGACACGTAGGAACGTTGCCAGGCGACTACATGGTTTCTCTGGGTCGACTACGGCTGCTCGGTCATCGCTTCCGCGCGTTCGTGCCGATTCCCCCGCCGCCGACCGTGCATCGGAGTTTTCGGACCCTTCAGGATCTGGTTCAATTCGCCCAAAGCCTCAACAATCGCCCTCGCAAGACCCTCGGCTATATGAAACCATCAGAGAAGCTCGCTGAGCTCCTTGCGCTCACTGGTTGAGCCCGCCCACCCTGAACGTCACCCTCCCTGGTCAGGGGCCTGAAC
>Ga0209584_10000006_pt1 | contig 43129 bp, 32 predicted proteins | sample NGEPerD_FD_184507 | JGI IMG/M metagenome (GOLD analysis project Ga0209584, IMG submission 184507) | Arctic peat soil microbial communities from the Barrow Environmental Observatory site, Barrow, Alaska, USA - NGEE PermafrostAB12-D... | ecosystem: Environmental > Terrestrial > Soil > Wetlands >...
AAGCGGCAGCTCTACAGCTACCCCAAGACGGTTCCGCGCCTCGGGTACCTGGGGATCGTGACGCTCACCACGATCATGCTCTACTACCTCTACTACGAGGAGGGCGCCCTCACGCCGTTGATGCTGCCCTACTACCACATGTCGTTCCAGTACTTCCTGTACCTGCTGGTGGTTTCGAACGCAATCGGCGCATTCTCCGCTTTGATCGGAGGGCTCTCGGACAGGATCGGCCGTGCCAACCTGACGATCTACGGCACGCTGGTCGTCGGGGTGGTGCAGCTGGGCATCACGGACATCCACTCCAAGTTCGGCTTCGCCCTCGCCTACTGCGTCATCGGATTCGTGGAGGGAATCATCCTCGTTTCGACTCCCGCGCTCATGCGTGACTTCTCACCACAGATGGGGCGGGGCGCCGCCATGGGCTTCTGGGCGCTCGGCCCCACCATGGGGAGCCTGGCCGCGGCCCTCGTGGCCACGCACACCCTCACTCACCTTCACCCGTGGCAGGACCAGTTCCTCATCTCGGGCCTGGCGTGCATGGGCGTGGTGGTGATCTCGTTCTTCTTCCTGCGCGAGCTGTCCCCGCAGCTTCGCGACCAGCTCATGGTCTCGGAACAGGACCAGGCACTGATCGAAGCCAGGGCCCGGGGTCTCTCGGATGAGGACGTGATCACCGCCTCTACCCACCCGTACCGCTCGATGCTGCGGCTGGACCTGATCTCGTCGTCGTTGGCGGTCTCCCTGCTCTTGCTCTTCTACTTCGCGTCGGTCAGCGTGCTCACCCTGTACTGGGTGGTCGTCTTCGGGCGCTCCACCCCCGACGCGAATGGCATCAACGTCTGGTACGCCGGCGTCCTCTCCGGGACACTCGTCTTGTTCGGAGTGCTGTCCGACCTGCTGCGGGTCCGAAAGCCCTTCATGCTGGTCGGGGCGGTGGCCTGCATGGTGATGACGGTGTTCCTCATACTGCAGGCCGACCATCCGCACGCCGGCTACTACTCCAACGTCCTCGTAATAGTGCTCCTCGCCACCGCCATCGCGTGCGCCTACGCACCGTGGATGGCCGGCTACACCGAACAGGTCGAGTGGCACAACCCCGCGCTCACGGCCACCGGGTTGGCTGTATGGGGCTGGATACTGCGCATCGTGGTGGCGTTGTCCTTCCTCGTCCTCCCCTGGGTGATCACCACCTCCACGACCCTGGTCGACAATCAGGGAGCGGCCAAGACATTGCAGGCCATCCAGGCTGCCGTGCCCTACGCACCCTCCACCACGGCGTGCTCCTCGAAGAACGTCCCGGCGAGCGTCATCACCGGGCTGCAGGCGACGGACCAGCCGGGGCCCCAGACGCTGGCGAAGATCATCACTTCCTGCGACCAGTCCCACAACCTGCTGGCGGCCGTGAACGCAGCCGGCGGGCTCTCCAACCAGCAGGTGCTGGGACTGCTCGCCTACAACGGGCTGGCGGTCGCCATCGAAAAGGGCCAGCCGGTGAGCGACAGCGAGATCGCCGCCAAGGTGGGCGCCCACTCGCAGAACCTCGGCAATCTGCTTCTGGCGGAGAAGAAGCTCATCCCCGCCCAGAAGGCGTCACCCAACGAGTGGAAGCGTTGGTGGTGGGTCTGCCTCGGCGGCCAGGTTGTGTTCGGGCTGCTCGTGTTCACCATGCGAGGGCCATGGAGCCCGAGAGCCGCCAAGCGCGACTTCGAGAGCCACGAGCGCCTGGTCAAGGAGGAGTTGGAGAAGATCCAACGGGAGATGGAGCCCGCCGGGGCAGGGGCCTCTCCCGTGTCCGCGCAACTCTGACGTCTCACGGCCTACGGGGAACTCAGTGTCGGCGCGGCGGCCTCCGGCCTCTCCCCGGACCCGGCTCAGGGCGGCCGGCTGTCCTCGGCTTGTCACTTGATTGCGTCACAACAACTCAACCTCTTTGACGGGTGCTCCCCTGCCCCGGCCTAGTAACCGGCCTCCGGGTCCACCAGGCCGATGAGGGTCTCCCCCGCCGCGAACAGCGAGACGTTGGTGCGGATCCTCTCGGCCAGCAGCGGCACCACCATTTCGATGGTGTCGGCCGTGTGCGGCGTGATGATGCAGTTGGACAGATCCCACAGCGGATGGCCGTCGGGCAGTGGCTCGGGATCGGTGACGTCGAGGGCCGCACCGGCGATCGACCTGTCCTGCAGAGCGTTGACGAGCGCCCCGGTGTCGACATGCCGGCCGCGGGCCACGTTGACCAGCCACGACGACGGGTCCATGAGGGCCAACTCGGGAGCCCCGATGATGCCGGTGGTGTCGGGGGTGAGCGCCAGCGCCAGGACGACCAGCAACGACCCGGGGAGCACGTCGGCCAGCTCCGAGACCGGGACGGTGCGGGCAGCACCCGGCAGTGGCTCTGACCGGCGGCGGACCACGGTGACTTCGACCCGGAAGGGTGCGAGCAGGTCCACCAGCACGCCGGCGATGCCGCCCCCGCCCAGGATGGTCACCCGCTGGTCGAAGAGGCTTGTCCCGGCGGGCACCCCCCACGAGCGCGCCGCGACCCGGGTGGGGAGATGCCGGAGGCCGGCCAACCCGAGAGCCAGCGCGTGCTCGGCCACCGGCTCGGCGTAGGAGCCCTTGGCGCAGGTCCAGATGCGGTCGCGGTCGAGCAGTCCGAACCCGGCCACCCGCTCGACGCCGGCGAAGGGCAGCTGCACCCACCGGACCCCGGGAGCCTCCTCCAACCGTCCGGCGAGCCCGGAGACGTCCACTGGATCGAGCCACACCAGGGCGTCGGGAGCGTCGGACACCTCCACCACCGAACCCCCGCCGGCCACCACCGCGTCGGTGGCGAACGCGGACGCACGGGGTCCCACGGCGACTCGGGGGGCAACCATGGGTCGCACCCTAGCGAGCCGGGCGGGCCCGCCTGCCGGCCGATCGCCCGGCCGCGGCCACGATTTGATTCAATAGGGGTGCCGGTCCCGGCTGACGAGGGGGAATCGATGATCGTCCAATTCAATGTCCGAGACTTTCTCGACCGCGCCGAGGCCACCTATTCCCGGAGAGTCGGCCTGATCGACGAGCCGGACCAGCCCGCCGAGGCGTGGGGGCCGCTGACCTTCGAAGGCATGGCGGAGCGGGCCCGCTCCCAGGCCGCCGGCCTCGACCGGCTCGGGGTGGCCCCCGGTGAGCGCGTGGCCATCGTCTCCCAGAACTCGTCCCGCCTGCTGACCTCCTTCTACGGGGTGTCCGGGTGGGGCCGCATCCTGGTCCCCATCAACTTCCGCCTGGCCGCCGCCGAGGTCGCGTACATCGTGGAGCACTCCGGAGCCTCGGTGCTGCTCGTCGATCCCGAGCTGGAGGACGCGCTGTCGGGGATCACCGCCCGGCACCGCTTCGTGCTCGGTGCCGGCAGCGACGAGGAGCTCTACCCCGCCGGCGCCGAGCCCCGGGCATGGGAGTCGGACGAGCAGGCCACGGCCACCATCAACTACACCTCGGGCACCACGGCCCGGCCCAAGGGCGTGCAGCTGACCCACCGGAACAACTGGGTCAATGCCACCGCCTTCGGATGGCACCTCCAGGTCTCCGACCGGGACGTCTACCTCCACACCCTGCCCATGTTCCATGCCAACGGTTGGGGCATGCCGTGGTCGACCACTGCCATGGGCTGCTCCCAGGTCGTGCTGCGCAAGGTCGAAGGCAGCGAGATCCTGCGCAGGGTCGAGCTCCACGGCGTCACTCTGCTGTGCGCTGCCCCCGCCGTGGTCAACTCCGTCCTCGACGCGGTACCCGACTGGGAGGGGGCCCTACCCGGAAGGGGTACCACGAGGGTGGTGGTGGCGGGCGCCCCGCCGCCCAGCCGCACCATCGAGCGGATCGAGTCCGAGCTCGGATGGGAGTTCATCCAGATCTACGGCCTCACCGAGACCGCTCCGCTCCTCACCGTCAATCGGCGCCGGTCGGAGTGGGACGACCTGCCCGCAGCAGACCGGGCCCGCAAGTTGATGCGAGCCGGGGCGCCGGCAGTGGGTACCCAGCTGCGGGTCGACCCCAACGGCGAGGTGCTGGCCCGGAGCAACACGGTGATGGAGGGCTACTGGGAGCAACCGGCAGAGACCGAGGCGGCCCTGGCGGGTGGCTGGTTCCACACCGGCGACGGGGGCGTGGTGGACGACGAAGGGTACCTGAGCATCCTCGACCGGAAGAAGGACGTCATCATCACCGGCGGGGAGAACGTCTCCTCCGTCGAAGTCGAGGATGCCATCTTCTCCCTCGACGGGGTGGCCGAGGTGGCGGTCATCGGGATCCCCCACGAGACGTGGGGCGAGATGGTCGTCGCCCTGGTGGTCGCGTCCGACGGGGTGGTGCTCACCGAGGAGGTCGTGATCACCCACTGCCGGACGGTGCTGGCCGGCTACAAGTGCCCCAAGCAGGTCGAGCTCCGGGAGGAGCTCCCCCGCACCGCCACCGGCAAGCTGCAGAAGTTCAGGCTGCGACAGCCCTACTGGGAGGGACTCGACCGCCAGGTCCACTGACCGATCCCGCGCCGGTAGAAGGCCAGGGTGTGTGTAGCTCTCAAGCCGGCAGCCAACGGATCTGATAGGCCTGGCCCCGGGGCCGGTGCGATGTTCGACCCGGGCGGAGAGACGCGGTGGCCGAGGTGGGATGAATCGCTGGGCAGCAACCCGTTCCGGGGCGTGTACCGACCCCAGCGTCCGTCCCTGGGACGAGGAGGCCGCCGCCGACCCCACGACGAAGCAGTGGGAGAGAACCATCCACTGGACGGGATGAGGGCATCGCCACGACGAATACGATTTCCTACATCCGCAATGTCCTCATCGGGTTTGGCGGTGTGACGGTCCCGAACCACGCCTCTCTTCCAACCATGCTGGGCCCAGGGCGCCACCGGAAGATCCAGGTCCCGTCCGGTGGCAGGAGCAGCCCACGCCGAGTATCTGGACGAGCGGCGTGCCTCGGCGGATCGCGTCACCTGGAGTTCGGGAGCCTACCAACCTCGTGGTTTCAGCCCTCGATTGTCTCGAGCACAGCTCGCTCCCGCGCGAACCGGATCTGATCGAGGAACGTGCGTAATACCGTGGCGTCCTTGTCGGTGAGTCGGCTCCCACTCATGGCGAGGAGGCGTCCACTGGCGATCTCCACGCTGTAGGGGGCCGCCCCGGGCTCCTCCAACACCACGTTCCCGACGGTCGCCTCAACTCTCCATTCATCACCAAACCGATGAAGCACGGTCACCCCATCGAGGTCGAAGGTGCACCGAAGCGAGTCGATGGCCACTATGAGCTGTTCAGGGGCAACAAAGGTATCTGCCGCGAACCGTGCAAGGTTCCCTGCCTCTGCATTCGCCCGAGCCACCCGGACACCCTGTCGAGTGAGGAGGTCGACAAGGCCACCGACTGCGGCGGCCACAACGACGAAGGTGACCAACGCGATCAGATCCACGGCGCGTCCCACTCTCAGGCTGTAGAAGGGGGGCGCATAGAAGAAATCCGACGCCACGAACGCCACACCGGTCGCCAGCACCGCGGGGCGGACCCCGCCCAAGAGCGCCACGCCCACCACGGCCAGCAGATTGCACAGCAACACACCGGAAAGCTCCAACGACGAACGCACCGGAATCAGACCAAAGGTGATCGCAACCGGAAGGATCACAGCAAGTATCCACGCAGCCGTCCGCCGCGGTGCCGGGAGCAGTACCCGTGGAGGACGCGATGGCGCCGTCCTCTTTGCCGGCTTCACGTGCTCGGGTCGTCGAGAAGCTGGGATCACATGCACCTCGATCTGGCCCGCGGTACGAATAGCCTTATTGATGACCGACCCGTGCAGCAGCTCTTCCCAACGGGAGCGGCGAGTGGCACCCAACACCAGCTGGCGGGCACTTTCGGTGCGAGCGAAATCCACCACGGTCGTGGCCACATCGATGCCGGCCAACTCGGTATAGCGTCCACCAACCTCGCTGAGCAGCCTGCGCTGGCCCGCCAACCAGGGCGGCTCGGCTTGGACGGTGCCAGTGGGAACCCGCACGTACACGCCGATCAGTTCGCCATGGTTCAACGAAGCAATGTGCGACGCTCGTCGTAGCACGTGTTCGGCCTCCGGGGCACCTGACAGCGCGACGACCACCCGCTCGTGCCTGTGCGCCGACTGTTCTGGGAGCTCCAGCACGTGCCGTAGCTTCGGATCAACACGATGGTGCTCCTTTAACCAGCCGAGCGCCAGCCCGCGCAGTGCGGCAATGCGGTCTTCCTCAAAGAAACCACTCAATGCCGCTTGCGCTGAATCGCTGTCGATGACATCAGTCCGGGCAACTCGGGCACGTAGCCGCTCCGGGGCGATGTCTATGAACTCGATCTGATCGGCAGCGGCCACCACGCTGTCCGGAACGGTCTCCTGCTGTGCAGAACCGGTGAGCACCGCCACTTCGTCGTTGAGGCTGTCGAGGTGCTGCACGTTCAGCGAGGTCACCACGTCGATTCCAGCGTCAAGCAGCTCCTCGACGTCTTCCCAGCGCTTCTCGTGTCGGCTGCCGGGCACGCAACGGTGGGCCAGTTCATCCACGAGCGCCGCATCAGGATGTCGGCCCAGCAGCGCATCGACATCGAGCTCTTCGAACTGCCTCTCACGGTAATCGACCAGCCGCGGAGTGACGTTCTCCAATGCCTTCAGCATCGCTTCGGTGTCTGCCCGTCCGTGGGTTTCCACCAAGCCCACGACCACAGCTAGGCCTTGGTCAGCGAGGCGGTGTCCCTCGGCCAACATGGCGTAGGTCTTACCGACGCCAGGAGCCGCTCCGAGGAAGACGTGCAACTGGCCTCTGGCTGGTTGTAACGCTGAACTTTCCGCACCCGACCCCGTTGCCCTGGTCGGATCCTCGCCTGTCGGAGCAGCGTGTTGGGCCGCCATGTTCCATCACCTCTTGCCACACGGGCTATTCCTCACGATACCCAGCGATGGATGAGAATCAGTAGAGGCGAAGGTCCTTGACCCCGATCAACCCCATCTCTGGAACTCAGTCCAAGGCTGCCAAGGCGTGAGTATGCCTGACCGGAAACCCGGCGCGCACGGCCGAAATCTAACCCGCACCCTTCTGACTCTGGTCAGATGCCGAGGGGTGTGAGACGCTCGACCGGAAGTGCTCTCCCGCTCCGGCGGATAGCGACGTCGTTGGGCCGGACCGAGGCTCACTGACCGTCTGAACCGTGGTGGTGGTCAAGCGTCAGCTGTCCGGTGTTGGCATCGAAGTCGAAGAGCTCGCCGTAGCGGCCCCAATCCACGGCGATCTTGAGCTGCTGGCGGGCCTCCTCTTCGGAGAACCCCCGGCGCAGGAGGTCGAGGAAGAAGCCCTCCCCGAGGTTGCCGTCCTTGGTCGCCCCTAGTGCCCGGCAGATGGCACGGACCAGTGGCGCCCGCTCCCGGGCTTCCAGGGCGAAGATCTGCTTGGACTCGAGGATGTCGGCGGCGACGAAGATCCGGCCCTCGTCGGTGATCTGCAGGTCGGCGTCGTCGACGACCGCCAGTCCCAATACCTGAGCAGCGTCGACCAACGGGAGCAGATCGTCGACCTCGAAGGTGAGCTCGTGGGCCAGCTGGGGGAGGTCCACCTTCCCACCGTGGGCCACCAGGATCTCGAGCAGGCCGGACATGCCGCCCACACTGGCCTGCGGCAGCGGCGTGTCGGTCGGCGACCCTTCGCCAGGGCTGGCCACGGTCCAGATGTGGGCCGGGGGCCTGGTGTCCCGTCCGGTCATCAGGCCGTAGATCTCGTCGACCAGCGCCTGGAAGCTCTCGTCGTGCCGGTCCCGGGGTTGGGGGAATGTGCAGTCGATCTCCGTGCGGATCCGGCCGGGATTGGCACCGAGTACGAAGATCCGATCGGCCAGGATGACGGCCTCTTCGATGTTGTGGGTCACGATCAGCATGGCCTTGGTGGGGAAGTCCTTCTCTCGCCACAGTCGGAGGAGCTCGGCCCGCAGGTTCTGGGCCGTCAGCACGTCCAACGCCGAAAATGGTTCGTCCATGAGGAGCGCGTCGGGCTCGACTACCAGGGCTCGGGCGAATCCCACTCGTTGCCGCATCCCGCCGGAGAGTTCCTTCGGATAGGCGGACTCGAACCCGTCCAGACCGATGGCGTCGATGGCCCGTTCGGCCCGTTGGCGTCGCTCGCCGGTCCCCACTCCGAGTGCCTCGAGTCCCAACTCGACGTTCTGCTGCACGGTCAGCCACGGCAGCAGGGCGAAGCTCTGGAACACCATGGCCACACCGGGGTTGGCGCCGTTGAGGGTTTCGCCTCGGTAGCTGATGTCGCCCTCAGTGGGTGAGATGAGCCCGGCGATGCAGCGCAGGAGCGTGCTCTTGCCCGAGCCGGAGCGCCCCAGGAGCGCCACGATCTCTCCTTCTCGCAGGTCGAGCGAGATGTCGTCGAGCACGGGGAGGGGAGTGCCATCGGGCGACACGAAGCTCTTGGTGACGTGGGAGACCTCGATGATGGTGGCCGAGCCGGCGCCCGTCCGGCCGGTGGTGGGGTCTGAGGTCGTGGTCACAGGGATCCACCCTTCCGCACTTGTGCGAGCCAAGTCAACGAGGGCACGCTCGCGCCGCAGCCCGACTGCGTCACAGCGTGAACCGACTCTCGGCCATCCGGTAGAGGCGCCGCCAGAACAGCCGGTTGACGACGACGACGAAGGCGCTCATGACGATGCCCCCGGCGATCAGCAGGGCGAACTTGCCCTGGGCCGAGGCGGTAGCGATGTAGTTGCCCAGCCCGAACGCGTTGAGGGTGTGGTGGTGCCAGCTGACCAGCTCGGCCACGATGGACGCGTTCCACGCCCCGCCGGCGGCGGTGATCCCACCGGTCACGTAGGCGGGGAAGATGGCCGGGAGGATGACCTTTCGCCAGCGCTGGCTCCGCGTCAGACGCATCGAGACCATCATCTCGCGCAGATCGTTGGGGATGGAGCTGGCGCCGGCGATGACGTTGAACAGGATGTACCACTGCGCCCCCAGCATCATCAGCACGATGGCCCCGTAGTCCAGCGGGATCCCCAGGTTGATGAAGATCAGCGTGGCAAAGGGGAAGAGCAGGATGGCGGGGAAGCTGGCCAGGACCTGGACGATGGGCTGGGCATAGCGGGCCAGTTTGGGGCTCATCCCGATCTTCACCCCGACCGGCACCCAGATGATCGTGGAAATGACCAGGAGGACGACCACCCGGGCGAAGGTGGCGAAACCGAACCCGATGAGGCTGGGGAACCGGGTGAAACCGAGGTGGGCGTTGAGGTACACCAGGCCGATGACGGCGAAGGTGGCGGTGGCGCCGACGATGACCGACCAGAAGATGATGTCGCCAATGTGTCGCTTGCGGACGTCGGTGCGCAGGGGGTACTCGGCCAGGCCGAACGGCCGGGTGATCCGGTCGAGCGCCCGTCCGACGGGGCGGCTGACGTGGCCGGCCAGCCGCGGGATGGAGGACCGGCGGAGGAGGTTGAGGATGATGCTCTTGGGCTTCTCGGCCGACTCGGAGCTCTCCATGCGGAACTTGTCGGACCATGCCACCAGCGGACGGAAGACGAGAAAGTTGGTGCCGACCACCAAGAGGACCATCACCACGATGGCGATGGTCACCTCGGTGAAGGACCCGTGGGCCACGGCGGCGGCCATGTAGCTGCCCATTCCGGGAAGGCTCTCAGAGTGCCCGTGCCCCTTGATGAACACGGTCACCGCCTCGGAGGCCGTGAGGAAGAACCACCCGCCGCCCATTGACATCATCATGTTCCAGACCAACCCGATCATGGAGCTGGGAACGTCCAGCTTCCAGAACCGCTGCCACTTGGTGAGCCGGTACATGCGCGCCGCCTCGTCCAACTCGGTCGGCTGCGAGATGAGCGAGTGGTAGAAGCTGAACGTCATGTTCCACGCCTGGGAGGTGAAGATCACGAAGATCGCCGCCAGCTCGAGCCCCAACAGGTTGTTGGGAAAGAGGGTGATGAAGAAGGTCAGAGCGATCGGCAGGAACACCAGGATGGGGATGGACTGCAGGATGTCGAGGATCGGGACGAGCACCTTCTCCGCTCGGCGAAGACGTGCCGCCGCCGTCCCGTACACCAGGGTGAACACCGTCGAGAGGGCAAGGGCGATGAACATCCGCAGGAGCGATCGAGCGGCGTAGTAGGGCACGTCGGCGATGTCGGTCGAGATGATGACCGGCGTCCGGCCCGGAGTGAAGTTGACGGCCATCGACTGGCCCAGCCGGACGACGGCGTAGAGGAGGGCGATGATGCCGGCTCCCACCACGAGGTCCACCCAACTGAGCCTGCGGCCTCGCAACACCTCCCGGATGGGAAGTGTTGGCCGTACCGTCAAGGAGTTCCCCACTGGGTCGGTCCATGGCGAGAGAGGCGCATCCGCAGCAATCTACCGACCACCCTGCGCAAAGAAAATGTGAAGAATCACTCTCCACCCGACAAAGCTTCGTCAAACCCGAACGATTTCTCCATTTCGAGCGTTAGAACGGGATGATCCCGGCGATCAAAGGACCTGCAACAAGAGGGTCGTGACGATTGCACGAGAGGAAGGACAGCATGACGATGACGACAGTCGGTCTCCATTCGATCGACGAACCAAACGAGCCAGACAGTGAAGACGGGCTTTCGGACGAGGAGGGCGACCCACCAAAACCGGGCCATCTCGTGGTCCATCCCCATTGTGCGGTCAGCGCCCGCCCGAACGGGGCGTGGTTCGGCCCGAAGGGATCCGAGGCAACCGAAAAGGAGCTGATCGCCTTCCTCGGTTCGCACAACGGAGTGGCAGTGCTCCAGTGGCCTCGTGATGCCCACCGAGCCGAACGGTTCTTCGACCTCGGCATCCCGTGTCTCTGGTTCGTTCAGGACACCGCCGACCTTCCCCCCGCCCGGGGCAAGTCCGAAGAGTGGCTTCCCCAAACGGCCAGCGACCTCCAGGTGCACGAATGTCTCAAGAGGCTGTGTGACTGGGCGGCGACGGAACGCTCGACGGCACCGCCCGAGCTCGAGGAAAACGGTTGGCTCCACCTCGGAGAGCACGGCATCCAGCTCACGCCCCCCGAATCCTGTCTGGCTGCTCCCCTCATCGCCCACTTCGGAGAGGCGGTCGACGACGAGCTCCTTACCCGCAGGTCGGCGCGTGCTGCCGCTGCCCGGCGGAACGGCTCCTTCGCCAGCGAACTGCACCATCTCGACGAGGACGTCAATGCACACGGGCTCGAGGTCGTTCCGCTCCTTCGCCAGCGAACTGCACCATCTCGACGAGGACGTCAATGCACACGGGCTCGAGGTCGTTCCGGCGACGGAACGCACGCATCTGATCCGGCGGTGCAGGTGATGACCACGGTCGGCTCTTCGGCCGCGTACAGGCGACAGGTCGACCGCCGGATGGGAGTCGCGGACCCGGCCACGTTGCACGGGGCGCTCTCGGCCGGCAGGCGCCTGCGTGATGCCGAACCGGCGGATCCGGACATGGCCCCGGTGCCACTGCGTCTCCTGCCCGACACCACCGAGGTCGCACCGGGCGACAGCCTTTCGATCGGCGGGGTCGACGTGGCGACCGTGGCGGAGGCTGTCGGGACCCCGGTGTTCATCTACGACGAGGCACATCTGCGGTCCCGCTGCCGGGAGGCCCGTCGAGCCTTCGGCGACGGCGTCTCCTTTGCGTCCAAGGCATTCCTCTGCCGGGCGATGGCGTGGATCGCCCATGACGAGGGCATGATGATCGACGTAGCGTCCGGTGGGGAGCTCTACGTAGCGCTCCGAGCCGGTGTTCCCCCCGAGCGACTTGTCCTGCACGGGAGCAACAAGTCGACCGACGAGCTGGTGCTGGCGCTCGACGTCGGGATCGGCCGGATCGTGGTTGACTCGTTCGACGAGATCGAACGAGTCAACCTGCTGCTAGGTCGGGTCGCGCCCGCCACCAGGCCCCGAGTCCTCGTCCGGGTCAACCCCGGCGTCGAAGTGAGTACACACGCGTCGATCGCCACCGGCCGGGAGGACTCCAAGTTCGGGTTCTCCCTCGCATCGGGCGCGGCCGCCGAAGCGGTCAACCTGCTCGCCTCCCGGCACAGCCCGGTCGATCTCGTCGGTCTCCACACGCACATCGGGAGCCAGATCTTCGACCTGTCCGCGTTCGGCCGGACGATCGACTCGCTGGCTCCGCTGGTGGTGACAACAGGGCTCACCGAGTTGTGCGTCGGCGGTGGCCTGGGAGTCGCCTATACGGGTGACCAGAAGGAGCCGCCGACTCTCACCGAATGGGCCACCGCGTTGCGCGATGCATGCCGCGTCGCCGGCATCCCCGATTCGGTGCGGATCACGGCAGAGCCGGGGCGCGCTGTCGCGGCAACCGCTGCGGTCACCTGTTACCGGATCGGTGCCATCAAATCGGTCCCCCTGCTGTCGACGGATGGTGTCCGGACCTATGTCAGCGTCGACGGGGGGATGAGCGATAATCTCCGCCCGGCCTTGTACGACAGCCGCTACGAGGCGTTCCTGCCGCGGGCGGTGACGGCACCCCGACCGTTCGCGGTGACGGTGGCGGGCAAGCATTGCGAATCGGGGGACATCCTCGTCAGGAACGGTCACCTCCCCCAGGATGTGGCCGTAGGGGACCTTTTGGCGACCCCGGTGACCGGAGCGTATGGCTACGCCATGGCTTCCAACTACAACAAGCTCTTGCGTCCACCGGTTGTCTTCGTCGGCGACGGCAGGTACCGAACGGTGACCCGTCGTGAGACGGTCGAGGACTTGTTGGGCCTGGACGTCGACGAGCCCGCATTATCCCACTGCGTACCGTGAGCGACCATCGCTCGTAGTGCTCACCCGATATCTGGAGGAAGTATGACCACCGCAGTCGCCGGACAGAATGTGCCCATGTTCGTGCTGTATGCCGCATCGTTCGTCGTGGTTCTCTGGGCGGTCGTCGACGCGGCCCGCCGGCCATCCGCGCTCATGCCGCCAGGTCGGAAGGCGGTCTGGATCGTCGGCTTCGTCGTGGGTTGGTTCGTGTTCGGACTGATCGGAGCCTTCATCGCCGTCGTCTACCTGGTGGGGCCCCGCCGGCGACTGAACGCCGGCCGGATGTGAGGATCGATCGTCGGCCCTGGGGGGGAAGGCGCACGCGATCAGAGGGCACCGCCACTCCCAGTGGGCTTCGACTCTCCGAGTCAGTACCACCTCGTGGGCATTGTTACTGTCGACCGGAAGCCTGCCAGCCCGCAGGGCAAATTCTCGGACTTCTGTTGGAGGGTCCAGCGGATTTGGTGGTGCCGCGGGGTTCAGCTAAGTGTCCGTGCCGACCGGGCGGATGGGAGTAGGGAGTGAGGCGGTGGTCGCCGCCATCTCATCCGGAGCATGCCAGCCTGATACCGGCACTTCCTGGGCTTGATCCGGTTCGACGGACAGGTTGCTTGTGTTGAGCATGCCGCCTGACGGTCGGCGTTACCTGGTCCGTCGAGCGAGGTTCCGCCACCCTGCTCCGGACCCGGTTTCTTTCATTCTGGCCATGGACCTGCCGCGGGTGTTCTATTTGAAACGGGTGACCGCCAACATGCGTGTTACGACACTCGCCAGGTCCACTAAGATGGCCCACGGTGGCCGCCGGCGGGGTTGTCCGGCGGGGACGACGCCCCTGCCGGAGAGGCCAGGACCGCCGCCGCGCTCCCCTGATGATCGAGCCAGTCCTCGATCATGTCGCAGGTCCACTCGGGGGCCTCGAGCATGGGGACGTGGCCGATGTCGGGAGCGACCTCGAACCGCCAGTCAGGATGGGCGGCGCTCATGCGGCGGGCGGCGGACAGGGGGATGAGCACGTCGCGCTCGCCCTGCAGCAGGAGGACGGGTTGGTCGAGGCCGCCCAGCCGTCGGATGGTCGCCGCCGGCCTGGCCATCAGGTGGGAGAGCGACCGGGCCGACTGCAGATAGGAGGCATCGCCACGGGCACGGTCGATCTGGGCGGTCAGGGCCACGTGGGCGGCGACCACGTCGGCTGGGACGCGGGAGCGGTCGACGCAACAGATACCGAGCACCCGCTGCACGCTCTGTTCCGCCGTCGTCAGGCGGCGCCTGTGAGCAAGGAAGTGCTCGCCCACACCGGGCACCGCGCACAGGGCGAAGTTGACGGCGACCCGCGGATGGACCAGTCCCGGGCGGGCGGTGGGCAGGGCGGGGTCGACGAGCACCAGGCCGGCGACCGTCTCGGGCTCGGCCGCTGCCTGCAACGCGGACACCAGGCCACCCATCGAGTTGCCGATCAGAATGGCCGGCGAGCCGGCCACCGCCTGGAGGAACCCGCCCAGCAGGCGGCGGTGCCCTTCGATGTCCGGGGTCCGTCCCTCGGCCGGGGTCAGCCCGTGCCCCACCAGGTCGAGGGCCAACAGGCGCGACCTCTGGGTCAGGCGGGGGGCGACCGCCAACCAGTTGATGTGGGAGCCACCCAGGCCGTGCACGGCGACCATGAGCGGACCGCCGGCAGGCCCTCCCATGTCCACGTAGTGCACCGGGCCGTCGATGTCGACGGTGAGGGACTGGATGCCGGTACCCACGGGTGAGCTCACCCGGCCAATGCTACCGGGGCCATCCGCCGGAACTGGCATCGCGGGCGGACGGGTGACCCGGCGTCAGTGCGGGAGGAAGTCGAGAAGTCGGCGGGTGACCTCGTCGGGTGCCTCGAGGGGGAGCCAGTGCCCCGGCCCCTCCATTCGCTCGTAACGCCAGGGCCCGGCCACGTGCGCCGAGGACCCGCTCATCTGCTGCTCGGTCAGGGCGAAGTCCCCGGTGCTCCATACGCCCATGGTCGGCGCCCCCACCGGCGGCAGCTCCATCGGGGGGCCGATGAGGGTCTCGGGGGGCACGTTCGCCCGGTACCAGTTGAGTGCCGAGGTGAGCGCGCCGTCGCGCTCGAGGTCGGCGATCACCGCATCGGCATCGGGATGGCTCGACCAGGTCCGGAAGTTGGCCCACGAGTCGTCGGACAGCCACTGCTCGGCCACTCCCTCGAACTGGAACAACAGCATGTACCACGACTTCCCGAGCTGTTCGAGCCCTGCGGAGCGAAAGGACAACGGATGCCCGACGGACAGGGCCACCAGGTGGTCCACCCGGTCGGGGTTCGAGATGCCCAGGTACCAGGCGAGGGCCGCACCGAAGTCGTGACCCACCACATGGGCCCGCTCGACGCCGAGGTGGTCGAGGACGGCGAGGATGTCGCCACCCGCCATCCACAGGGCGTAGGCCGCGACGTCGGCCGGCCTCCCCGAGGACCCGAACCCCCGGAGGTCGGGCACGATGACCTTGTACCCGGCCTCGGCCAGCACCGGCACCTGGTGGCGCCACAACCGTCCCGAATCCGGAAAGCCGTGGAGCAGGAGGACGGGGGGCCCATCGCCGGTGACCTCGAACTCGATCTCCACGCCACCACTGTCGATGTGCATCAGGGCACTCCTCCCCCCGGACGGTCCCTCAGCGCTTGTCGCCGGAGGGGAAGTGCAGCTCGATCGGACCGGCGGCGGCGGAAGCGGACGTCGCCGGCCAGCGGGTGGTGACCGACTTCAGCCGGGTGTTGAAGCGGATGCCCTCCATGCCGTGGACGTGGGCGTCGCCGAACAGCGACTGCTTCCACCCGCCGAACGAGTAGTAGGCCATGGGTACCGGGATGGCGACGTTGATCCCGACCATCCCGACCTGCACGTCGCGACGGAACCGCCGGGCGGCACTCCCGTCCCGGGTGAAGATCGCCGTACCGTTGCCGTAGGGATTGGCGTTCACCAGGTCGATGGCCTCGTCGAGGGTATCGACCCGGAGCACCGACAGCACCGGGCCGAAGATCTCGTCCCGGTAGACCTGCATCGACGGCGACACCCGATCGACCAGGCAGGGCCCGAGGAAGAACCCGGCATCGCCGCCGGGGACCTTGACCTCCCGGCCGTCCACCACGACGTCGGCTCCTTCGGCTTCGGCCGAGTCGAGGTAGCCCGCGACCCGGTCGCGATGGACCTCGGTGATCAGCGGCCCCATGTCCGAGGCCGGGTCGGCGCCCGGTCCGGTGGTGAGCCCCAGGGCACGGTCGCGCAGGGCGTCCACCAGCGGGTCCCCGTCCCCCACCACGACCACGGCGGAGATGGCCATGCACCGCTCACCGGCCGAACCGTACCCGGCGGCGATCAGTGCGTCGGCGGTGGAGCCCAGATCGGCGTCGCCCATGACCACGGCGTGGTTCTTGGCCCCGCCCAGGGCCTGGGCCCGCTTGCCGGAGGCAGTGGCCCGCTCGAACACGTGGCGGGCGACCGGCGTGGAGCCCACGAACGACACTGCGGCCACGCCCGGATTGTCGAGGAGTGCGTTGACGGCCTCGGCGTCGCCGTTGAGCACGGTGAACACCCCGTCGGGCAGCCCGGCCTCACCCCACAGGTCGGCGATCAGCAGCGACGGCGACGGATCGCGCTCGGAGGGCTTCAGGATGAAGGTGTTGCCGGCGGCGACGGCCACCGGGTACATCCACATCGGCACCATCACCGGGAAGTTGAACGGGGTGATGCCGGCCACCACCCCCAGGGGCTGGCGGATCGACGACGCATCGACCCCCGTGGACACGTCCTCGGAGAACTCGCCCTTCAACAGGTGGGGGATGCCGCAGGCGAACTCCACCACCTCGATGCCCCGGGCCACCTCGCCGCGGGCATCCTCGAGCACCTTGCCGTGCTCGGCCGTGATCAGCCGGGCCAGGTCGTCGCGGTGCCGGTCGACCAGCTCACGGAAGGTGAAGAGGATCCGGGTCCGGGCGGTGAGCGACGTGTCGCGCCAACCGGCCCAAGCGTCGGCCGCTGCGGCCACGGCCAGGTCGACGTCGCGCCGGCAGGACAGCACCACCTCGCCGGTCTGCGCGCCGGTTGCGGGGTCGAAGACCGGTGTAGCCCTCGCCTGGGACCCTTCGACCGATGTTCCGATCTGCTTCACCGGGTGACTCTCCTCGAGGAGTCCGTCTCCTCATCGTGCGGGTGGATGCCGGCGGTCGGTGCGGCCCGGCCGGCGCTGGTCGTGCGGGCCGATCGCTGCGCCCGAGGCGGACCGGTCCGGATGCTCCCCGCCGGCTGGCGACGGGCACGTGCCACAATCGTCCCATGCCGGCGACCAGTCCGCCCGACGGGGCCGTACAGATGGCAACGACCGACCGGACCCGTCTCCGGCGGCTGCCCGAACAGGGATCCCACCGCACGGCCGACCTCCACGCCGTCCTCGACGCCGGATTCGTCTGCCATCTCGGGCTCGTCATCGACGACTGGCCGATGGTGGTCCCCACCACTTACGGCCGGTCCGGCGACCTGCTCTTCCTCCACGGCTCGGTGGCCAGCCGCAGCCTGCGGGCGGCCAGGGTGTCCACGCCGGTGTGCGTGACGGTGACCCACGTCGATGGGCTGGTGCTGGCCCGCTCGCTGTTCGAGCACTCCGTGAACTACCGGTGCGCCGTGGTCTACGGGGTTCCCGATGTCGTGGGTGACGCGGTGGAGAAGCTCGAGGGACTGCGGGTCATCAGCGACCAGGTCGCGCCCGGCCAGTGGGAGTACGCGCGGCCTCCCTCGGCCAGGGAGCTGGCTGCCACCACCGTGCTGCGACTGGCGCTCGATGAGGCCTCGGTCAAGATACGCAGCGGACCGCCCGACGACGGCGACGGGCCCGATGCCGACCTCGACCTCTGGGCCGGCGAGATCCCCCTGCGCACCGTCCGGTTGGACCCGGTGGCCGACCCCACTCTGCGGGCCGGCTTCCGGCCCCCTTCCCACCTGTCCGACGGGAACCCGGCTCCGGGATCGATCTCGCGGCACAACCTGTCCTAGTCCGGATCGATGCACGCGGCACGGCCCGATCAGTCGAGGACGGAGGCGAGCGGCCTGGAGGCCAACCGGTGGGCGGCCGCCACGGGCTCGTAGACCACGGTTCCATCGACGACATTGACCCCCTCGGCCAATGCCGCGTCGAGCCGGACCGCGTCGCGCCATCCGTGGTTGGCGATGTTGAGGACGTAGGGCAGCGTGGCGTTGACCAGGGCGTGGGTGGACGAATGGGGCACCGCGCCGGGCATGTTGGCCACGCAGTAGAACACGGATCCGCTGACCTCGAAGGTGGGGTCGGAGTGGGTGGTCGGCCGGGTCGACTCGAAGCACCCCCCCTGGTCCACCGAGATGTCCACCAGCACCGAGCCCGGGCGCATGCGCTCCACCAGCTCGTCGGACACCAGCTTGGGCGCCTTGGCCCCCACCACCAGGACGGCACCGATCACGATGTCGGCATCGACGCAGGTCTCCTCGATGGCATGGGTACTGGAGGCCACCGTCTCCAGTGCGCCGCGGAAGTGGTGGTCCACCTGGCGGAGGCGCTCGAGGTTGCGATCGAGGATGAAGACCTCGGAGTGCATGCCCACGGCCAGGGTGGCCGCGGCCATGCCGGCCACGCCGGCCCCGAGGATCACCACCTTGGCGCATCTCACACCAGGCACGCCGCAGACCAGCACCCCCCGTCCCCCACCGGGGCGCATCAGGTGGTGGGCGCCCATCAGCGGTGCCATGCGACCGGCCACCTCGCTCATCGGGGTGAGCAAGGGCAGCGAGTTGTCCGCCAGTCGCACCGTCTCGTAGGCGATGGCGGTGTTGCCCGCGGCGATCAGGGCCTCGGTGCAGGGCAACGACGCAGCCAGGTGGAGGTAGGTGAAGAGGACCTGGTCCTTGCGCAGCCCGAGGCGCGGGTACTCCTCGGCGATCGGCTCCTTGACGCCTAGGATCAGGTCTGACGCGGCCCAGATGTCGTCGGGTTGCTCAAGGATCTCCGCCCCGGTGGCCACGAAGTCCGCATCGGGGATCGACGACCCCACACCTGCGCCCTGCTCGACGTGGACCGTGTGGCCGGCGGCGGTGAGCTCGCGCACACCGGCCGGGGTGATGGCCACCCGGTACTCGTCTGCCTTCACTTCTTTCGGGACTCCGACGATCATTCCAACTTCACTCGCCGATCTCCGTGTAGGCGACCGGCTTCTGCTTGAAGAAGTCGCCCTTGGTGGTGAGACGGGCGAGGATCACCAGCGGGACGCCGAGCACCAGCGTGATGATGTCGGCATACCCGCCGCTCCACCCGGCCACGGCGATGACCTTCACGCCCACGGCCAGCAGCACGACGCCACCGACGAAGGGGAGGAGGATCCCGGTGAAGAAGAACCGGACTTCCTTGAAGGCCACCTTGCGGTAGGCCCAGGCACAGGTGACCCCGGTCACGCCGTAGTAGAAGGCGATCAGCACACCGATGTTCGAGATCAGGTCGCCGAACACCTTGCTGATCGAAGACACGTTGCTCACCATCACGATGCCGAACATGCAGATGAAGGCCAGGATGAGCGTCCCCACGGCCGGGGTCTTGAGCTTGCCCTGGATGGTGCCGAAGACCTTGGGGAACACACGGTCACGGGACATCGACAGCGTGATGCGGGCCGCCGGCAACAGGGTGGTCTGGGTGGTGGCCACCGTGGACGACAGCACGGCGATGATCATCACGTACCCGGCCCAGTGGCCGGCCGCCTGCTGGGCGAAGTACAAGAGGATGGTCGCCCCGTGGGCGTTCCATTCCTTGGCGGGCAGGAGCATCTGGGCGGCGATGATGTTGATGGCGAAGATCAACAGCAGCAGGAACATGGCGATGATGCCGGCATGGCCCGGGGTCTTGGTGGCGTTCTTCGACTCCTCGTTGAGGTTGGTGGCGGTGTCCCACCCCCAGAAGAAGAAGACGCCGAGCACGAGGCCGCCGGAGAAGGCCGCGAACCCGTGGACGGACATCGGACTGAGCCACGACCAATGGAAGCTGGTGGAGCCGGCCGGGTGGGAGACCGCCACCTTGACGATGCCCCAGATCGAGAAGCCGATGACCGCGACATACTCGATGGTCAGGAGCACCCACTGGAAGTCGACGGTCCAGCGGATCCCCCAGATGCAGATGAAGGTGATCAGGGCCAGCCACGCCCCGGCGACGACCGCCTGGGTGCCGATGTCGGAAGCCGTCGACGAGGAGACCCAGCCCCATTCGTTGAACAGCTGGAGGGTGTACGCCCCGGCGACGAGGGGTGCCGAGATGCAGAACAGGACGCTGGTCGCCACCTGCACCCAGCCGTTGAACCAGCCCACCGTCGGATGGACCAGCTTGGACAGCCACGCGTACGAGGCCCCGCAGTCGGGGTCGCGGCGGTTGAGGTGGAAGTAGGAGATGGCGATGAACAGCACCGGCACGAAGCTGAGCCAGATGATGGCCGGTCCGGCGTAGGCGACACCGACGACACTGAACAGCAGGAACATGGTGGCAGCCAGGGTGTAGGCCGGTGCCACCGAGGACACGGCCACCACCGTCGAGTCGAAGAGGTTGAGGGTGTCGGCCCGCAAGGCGGGGCCGGCTTCGGCGCCAGGCACCGGCGCCCCGAACGGACCTGGTACCTCCGGCGGCGAACCTGTGCTGTCGACGACGTCCGTGCTCATGTGCTCTCCCCTTGCAGTTGGAACGATCGGTGAAGATGCCCTCGTGTGGCCCTGCTCAACTGGTGCTGGTCAACTGCTGCTGCTCAACCTGCGATGTAGCTCATCACGTGCTTGATGCGGGTGTAGTCCTCGAATCCGTACGAGGACAGGTCCTTGCCGTAGCCGGAATGCTTGAACCCCCCGTGGGGCATCTCGGCCACGATCGGGATGTGGGTGTTGATCCACACGCAGCCGAAGTCGAGCGCCTTGGCCATGCGCATGGCGCGACCGTGATGCTGAGTCCACACGCTCGATGCCAGCCCGTAGCGGACGCCGTTGGCCCAGGCGATGGCCTGGTCCTCGTCGGAAAAGCGCTGCACGGTGATGGCCGGCCCGAACAACTCCTCCTGCACCACCTCGTCGCTCTGGTCGATGCCGGCGATCACCGAAGGGGCGAAGCAGAAGCCCCGGTCACCGACCCGGGCACCACCGGTCACCACCTCGGCGTGCGTGGGCAGCCGGTCGAAGAAGCCGGTGAGGCGCTCCAGTTGGTTCGCACTGTTCAGCGGCCCGAAGTCGGCGTCCTCCACGTCGAGGCCGCCGACGGTCTGGGACCGGGCCTGCTCCGCCAGGGCCGACACAAACTCGTCGTAGACCCTGGGCCCGGCCAGCACCCGGGTCGCCGCCGTGCAGTCCTGACCGGCGTTGAAGTACCCGGCGACGGCGATGCCCTCGGCAGCTGCGGCGATGTCGGCGTCGTCGAAGACGACCACCGGGGACTTGCCCCCGAGCTCCAGATGGACCCGCTTCAGGTCGGCGGCCGCCGTGGTGGCCACCTCCATGCCGGCACGGACGCTCCCGGTCACCGACACCATGGCCGGCACCGGGTGCTCCACCAGCAGCCGGCCGGTGTCGCGGTCGCCGCACACCACGTTGAAGACACCCGCCGGGAGGAACTCGGCCATGATCTCGGCCATCAGTACGGAGGACGCCGGCGTGGTGTCGGCCGGCTTCAGCACCATGGTGTTGCCGGCGGCCAGCGCCGGGGCCCACTTCCATACGGCCATCATCATCGGGTAGTTCCACGGTGTGACCGCTGCGCAAACGCCGATCGGCTCCCTTCGGATGAACGAGGTGTGGTCCTTCATGTACTCGCCGGCCGACTTGCCCTCGAGGTGGCGTGCCGCCCCTGCGAAGAAGCGGATCTGGTCGACCATCTGGGGGACTTCCTCGGACATGGTGAGGGCGACCGGCTTGCCGGTGTTGGCACTCTCGACGGTCACCAGGTCCTCGGCCCGAGCCTCGAGGGCGTCGGCGATACGGAAGAGGGCCAGGCTGCGCTCCGACGGTGTGGCGTCGCGCCACCCGGGGAACGCGTCGGCCGCCGCAGCGACGGCAGCATCGACGTCCTTGGCCCCGGACACCGGTGCCTCGAGGTACTCCTCGCCGGTACTCGGGTCGACCAGCATGGCGGTGTAACCGTCGATGCTCGAGACGTGGGAACCGCCGACGAAGTTCGACAGTGGCCGACTCGAGGTGGCCTCGCCCGACTGCTGATTGCTCACTGTCCCTCCCCAGGGTTTCCGATCACTTGCTCAGAGCACCCGCCCGACATGCAGCACCAACACGTACTCGTCCTGTATTGATAGGTCATAGTGACCGAAGAATTCCTATGAGACAAGGTTTTTCTCAATTTTGTTTCCGTTGAGCCACGGATTCGATCGGTCTTCTCCCAAATTCCTGCGCTAACTGCTATAACGGAAAGACTATGAACAGTTTGGGAACGGGCGCGTCGACGACGTGCTCCTGCTCGCGGGTGCAGCCGCGGGGGCTCCGGGGATGAGTTCGCCGAACTCGGGACCACCGCCAAACGGGCTGCTCGACGACGTCAACAGGGCAATCGTCGAGGAGCTCCAACAGGACGGCCGCCGTACCTATGGATCCATCGCCGTTGCCGTGGGCCTGTCGGAGGCCGCCGTCCGCCAGCGGGTCCAGAAGATGCGCGACGCGGGGGTCATGCAGATCGTGGCGGTCACCGATCCCCTGCAGGTCGGCTTCAGCAGCCAGGCCATGGTCGGCATCCGGACCGACGGTGATGCGCGGGCCGTGGCCGACCGACTGGCCGCCGTCGACGACATCGACTACGTGGTGATGTGCGCCGGGTCGTTCGACATCCTCGTGGAGCTGGTGTGTGAGGACGAGGAGAGCATCCTCGAACTGCTCAACGGGGTCATCCGTCAGATCCCCGGGGTGCGGGACACCGAGACGTTCATGTATCTGAAGTTGACCAAGCAGACCTATACATGGGGGACCCGATGAGCGGCTTTTCCAACGAGGCACTGCAAGAAAGTGCACGCCGACACCTGTGGATGCACTTCACCCAGATGAAGGGTGGCGGCGACCACGAGATCCCGATGATCGTCCGGGGCGAGGGCGAGTGGGTCTACGACCAGAACGGCAAGCGCTACCTCGACGGCCTGTCCGGGCTGTTCACCAGCCAGATCGGCCACGGTCGGACCGAGCTGGCCGAGGCGGCCGCCCGTCAGGCCGCCAAGCTCGCCTACTTTCCGGTGTGGAGCTACGCCCATCCGATGGCGGTCGAGCTCGCCGACCGCCTGGCCGGCATCACCCCGGCGGACTGCAACCGCATCTTCTTCACCAGTGGCGGGTCCGAAGCGGTGGAGTCGGCATGGAAGCTTGCCCGGCAGTACTTCCGGGTCACCGGTCAGCCCGATCGGCTCAAGGTGATCAGCCGCAACATCGCCTATCACGGGGCCACCATGGGTGCGCTCTCGATCACCGGGCTGGCCGCCATCAAGACCCCCTTCGAACCGTTGGTGCCGGGGGCCCTCAAGGTCCCCAACACCAACTTCTACCGGGCCCCCTACTTCGCGGACGACATCGACGCGTTCGGACAGTGGGCCGCCGACGCCATCGAACAGGCCATCCTGATCGAGGGGCCCGAGACCGTGGCCGCGGTCTTCCTCGAGCCCGTACAGAACGCCGGGGGCTGCTTCCCCCCTCCCCCGGGGTACTTCCGACGGGTGCGCGAGATCTGCGACAAGTACGGCGCCCTGCTGGTGTCCGACGAGGTGATCTGCGCCTTCGGCCGCCTGGGCCACTGGTTCGGCGCCGAGCGCTACGACTACCGGCCGGACATGGTCACCATGGCCAAGGGGTTGACCAGCGGCTACTCCCCCCTCGGTGCCCTGGCCGTCAGCGACCGCCTGGTGGAGCCCTTCCTCAACGGCGCCAGCTTCCTCCACGGCATCACCTTTGCCGGTCATCCGGTGAGCGCCGCAGTGGCCCTGGCCAACATCGACGTGTTCGAGAAGGAGGACATCCTCGGCAACGTGCAGAGGAACGAGCCCCTGTTTCGGGCGTCGCTCGAGACCCTCAGGGACCTACCCATCGTCGGGGACGTCAGGGGCGCGGGGTACTTCTACGGGATCGAACTGGTCAAGGACAAGGAGACCAAGGAGACCTTCGACGACGACGAAGCCGACCGGCTGCTCCGCGGCTTCCTCTCCGGGGCGCTCTACGAAGCCGGCCTGATCTGCCGGGCCGACGACCGGGGTGACCCGGTGGTGCAGTTGGCCCCGCCGTTGACCTGCGGTGAGGAGCACTTCGAGTTCATGACCTCGACACTGCGCACCGTGCTCACCGAAGCGTGGAAGCAGATCTGACGCCGCCGTCAGGCGAGGGCTACCGGCGACTCTCCCTGTGGTGGGACGGGCTGCCCGGCCGGATCGGCATACGGGCCCCGCTCCCCGGCGACATCGATGCCGACGTGGTCGTGGTCGGCGGAGGGCTCACCGGGTTATGGACCGCGTACTACCTGGCCGGGGCCGACCCCACCCTCCGCATCGCCGTCCTCGAACGGGACGTGGTCGGGTTCGGTGCCTCGGGACGCAACGGCGGCTGGTGTTCGGCGCTGTTCGCCGTCTCCGAGGGGCGGTTGGACCGGGTGGTCGGGGAAGGCGCCGGCGCAGCCATGCGCCACGCCATGGAGGCCACGGTCAGGGAGGTCGGCCGGGTCGTCGGGTCCGAGGACATCCACTGCGGCTTCGCCCCCGGTGGCACCGTCGTGCTGGCCCGCACCGCGGCGCAGCTGGAGCGGACCCGCGACGAGATCGCTGCGGCCCGGGCGCTCGGCATCACCGAGGACGACCTGGCGATGCTGTCGCCGACCGACGCAGCCGCCATGGTCGGTGCCACCGATGTGCTCGGTGGCACCTATACCCCTCACTGCGCTGCCGTCGACCCGGCCCGCCTGGTGAGGGGCCTCGCCGACGCCGTGGAGCGGCGGGGTGTGTCCATCTACGAGCAGACCGAGGTGAGGGCCATCGGGTCCGGGGCGGTGGAGACCGTCCGCGGCACGGTGACCGCCCCCATCGTGGTCAGGGCAACCGAGGGGTACACCAGGACGCTGCGGGGTGAGGAGCGAACGCTCATCCCCGTCTACTCGCTCATGATCGCCACCGAGCCACTGCCCGACGGGTTCTGGGCCGAGGCCGGCCTGGCCAGGCGCGAGACCTTCGCCGACCGTCGCCACCTGGTCATCTACGGGCAGCGCACCGAGGACGGTCGGATGGCGTTTGGCGGGCGCGGCGCCCCCTACCACCTCGGTTCGGCCATCCGGCCCGAGTTCGACCGCGACCCGAGCGTCCACGTGGCCCTGCGGCGGACCCTGGTCGAGCTCTTCCCGGCACTGGCCGACGCCCGGATCACCCACGGCTGGGGCGGTCCGCTGGGGATCGCCCGCGACTGGTTCTCCTCGGTCGGGATCGATCGGGCGACCGGCGTGGCATGGGCAGGGGGATACGTGGGCGACGGGGTCTCCACCACCAACCTGGCCGGGCGGACGCTGTCCGATCTGATCCTCCGGCAGGACACGGAGCTGACCGGCCTGCCCTGGGTCGGCCACCGTTCGAAGCGCTGGGAGCCCGAGCCCCTGCGCTACCTCGGGATCAATGCCGGTCTCCGACTGGCCGGCATCGCCGACCGCGCCGAGAACAGGGCCGGACGTGCCACCTGGCATGCCCGTGCACTCGAACGGCTCGTCGGCGGATGAGGGGGGCCGGCGTCAGGCTCTGAACGTCGTGCCCTCCGCCGTCACGCCTTGTCCGGCAACTCGATGTCGGGGCGGATCGTCCCCTGGGCCGCCAAGGAGCCGGTTCGGCCCCCACCGGGCCCCCGCAGCACGAAGGCGACCCCGACCGCCAACACCGCACCGGCAAGTGGTCCCGCGAGGTAGACCCAGAAGCTGGTGAAGTCCAAAGAGACCAGATCGGGTCCCAGGGTCCGGGCCGGGTTCATCGATGCACCGGAGATCGGGCTGGCCCAGAGCCCGGCCAACGCGATGTAGCTCCCGACGCCGATCGCCCCGAACAGCCCGACCTGTTGCGCCCCCGAGGCCGTCCCCAAGATGACGCTCACCAACCCCAGAGTCAGCACCGCCTCAATCAACATGGCGTCGACGGACGAACTGCTGGGCGCCGGGTAGTTCGACCCGTACTGGGCGGAGACATGGACCACGGACTGGAGGAACAGGGCGGCCAGGACGGCCCCGGCCATCTGGGCGACCACGTATCCCGGGACCCGCCGCCATGGGAAGTCGGCGCGGAGCGCGAACGCAACACTGACTCCGGGATTGAGATGGGCCCCGGACACTTTCCCCATGAAGAGGATGATGGCCAGGACCATCATCCCCGGGGCTGTCACCGCCGCGGCCCGACCGACAGACCCCGGGATGGCCTTGGCGATCATCGGGCCACCGGCTGCGACCAGAACGAGGAAGAAGGTGCCCAGCAGCTCCGCACAGAGGCGTCGCCACTCCTGGGACGGATCGTCGAAGTCCCGGACCATCTGGACCACGCGCTCCTCGGAGGTCAGGAACAGGGAGCGACTGCCATCGCCGTGAGCAGGACCCTCGGGGTCGTAGAATTCGGCACGTGGACCGGGGTTCTGGCTCATGGGTGCTCCACCGGGCCTGATGCTACCAATCGGTCCCGGCCCCCCGATGACCGTGTCGCCCGGGTCCGGCGCGCTTCATGCCATCGGCTCGGGTCCCTCCACCTCGACGGGGCCACCGACCTCGCCGAGCTGCAGGCGCGCTCCGGTCTCCGCCGTGGTGCGTAGGCCAGGGACGGGCGAGCACGCGATCCACAAGAACGCGGTGGCGCCTCCGGCGCACCCGACCCACAACGCGGCGTGCAGCCCCAGAGCCGTGCCGAGGATGCCGCCCAGTACGCCTCCCACGGGAAGCGTCCCCCACACCAGAAACCGGATGCTGGCATTCATCCGACCCAACAGCTGCAGCGGGCAGAGCGTCTGGCGCAGGCTGACCTGGCTGACGTTGTAGGCGACGGCTCCCGCGCCGGCAACGAACAACCCGGCGACGATGAAGGGCAGTGGGTGTACCTGCGGCGCCAGGGGCAAGAGGAGATCGCCACAGTTGCCGATTGCCGCCGACCAGAGGATGGCCGGGCCGATACCGATCAGCACGCCGAGGCGGCCGGCCACCAACGACGCCGCCACCGCGCCGACGCTGCCGATGGCGAATGCGGTCCCGATGACGGCGGGGCCGAGATGCAGCGATCGGTACAGGTACAGGACGATGATCGCGGCGGTCATGCCGCCGAAGAGATTCGCCGTTGCCGTGCAGGCGGTGATCGAACGGAGGTGGCGTTCACGGAAGACGAAGCGGAGTCCCTCGCCGATCTCCGACAGCAGGAGGCGAGGTCGTGAGGCGCCCCCTACCTCCGGTGCGGGCGGTCGACGGTCCTCGACCCGGATTCCGAGGAGTGCGAACGCCGATGCTGCGAAGCTGACGGCATCCACCAGCACGGCGAGTGCCGCGCCGACCACCTGGACCAGCGCCCCTGCCGCAGCCGGGCCTGCCACCTGTGCCAGCGATTCGGTGGTGGCCAGCTTGCCGTTGCCGTCGACCAGCTGCGGTGCCGTGATCAGGTCCGGCAGGTAGGACTGATAGGCCACGTCGAAGAAGACGGTGAGCACGCCGCTCATCAGGGCAACCACGAAGAGCTGGGCCATGGTGAGCGCACCGGCCGCCCAGGCGACCGGGATGCTGGCGAGCACGAGTGCCCGGCCTGCGTCGCCGGCGATCATCACCCGTCGCTTCGCCAGGTGATCGACGACCACACCGGCGGGCAACCCCACCAGCAGGAACGGCACCGTCTCCGACGCCGACAGGAGGCCGATCTGGAGGGTGGTGGCGTGCAGCGTCGCGATGGCCAGCAGTGGAAGGGCCAGAAGGCTGACCTGGCTCCCCAGGCGGCTGACCGACTGGCCACCCCACAGCATCAGGAAGTCCCGATGCCGCCACAGCGAATCGCGAGGAGACCCACTCACCGAAGCAGCTTCCCAGATCGGGCCGATGACCTCCCCGGCGGTTCGAGGTCGAGGTCACCAGTGACCCGTCCAGCCTGGTCACCTTCCTCGGCTGGCATCCCGACCCGATTGCCGAGGGCCTGGTCCGCACCCGGGCATCGTGGCCCCGGCGACACACTACGTCAGCGCCGTTCCCTCCGTGGTGACTGCCGAACCGGGGATCAGGAGCTACCTCGATCTGCCGCCGTATGCAGGGCGGGCGGCTGCGCACTTGCGAGCTCTGCTGGACGAGAGCCGCACGAGGGCCTCCGGCACGGGACGTCGAGAGGACGGACCCGGAAGGCGTCGGGCGGCGCTGTCCTCCTCACCATCGGCCCCGCCGGGCCCACCCATAAGTGCCCGATCGATGGGCCCAATAGGGCACTTTGGCCCTGTCCTGCGACCGCTCGGGTGGCCCATCGTGGGGATATGGAACGTGTCGGTGACGTCCGGGGCGTGGAAGGGGATGCCGTCGCCGGGGTTCCCCGGGACGCCAGTTGGCTGACGTGGAGGCGCACCACGGTCGGGGGTCGGTCCGCACTCTACGGGGAAGCGGGCGAAGGGCCGCCGGTCCTCTTCCTGCACGGCTGGGGACTCGATCACAAGGTGTACAAGCGTGCGCTCTCGCGGCTGGCGGCAGCCGGGGTCCACGTACTGGCGCCCGCGATGCCTGGCTTCGGTGGCACTCCGTCACTGCCACGCGAGTCCACCAGCCTCACCGGGTATGCGGACTGGTCCGGGGAGTTCCTGCGGACCGTCGGCATCGACCAGCCCGCGCTGGTCATGGGCCATTCGTTCGGCGGCGGGGTGGCCATCAAGTTGGCTCACGATCAACCAGAGCGCGTACGCGCTCTGGTCCTGGTCAACTCCATCGGCGGTTCCGCCTGGTCTCGGCGGGGCTCGACGCTTCGTTCGATGGCCGAGCGGCCCCTGTGGGACTGGGGCATCCACTTCCCGGCCGATCTGCTGCCCGTTCGCCAGGCTCGCCGGGTGTTGCCGGTCATCATCGCCGAGGCCGTCCCGAACCTTCTGCGCGATCCCAGGGCGTTCTGGGAGGCCGCAGGTTTGGCACGCAAGGCGGACCTGACTGCGGAACTCGAGGAGCTACGCAATCGCGGCCTGCCCGTGGTGGTCCTGTGGGGTCAGAGCGACCAGTTGATCACCCGCGACTCCTTCGAGGATCTGTGCACGACCTTGGGCAAGCCGGAGGTGGTCACCGTGGCGGGCACCCACAGCTGGTTGATCTCCGACCCCGATGCGTTCGGAGAGGTCATGACCAACGTCATCGACGTGGTGGGAATGGCGGGCGGTGGCGCCAAGGGCGCCGTGAGGATCAAGGGCGCCAAGGGCGCCGTGAGGTCCAAGGGCGCCGTGAGGTCCAAGTCAGCCAAGCGGACCAATGCCGGTTGAGCCGGTCTTCGTGCAGTCCGGGTTGGCAGTGCCTGGATCGTGTCCTCGCCGCAGAGGTGACTTCCAAGCAATCTGTCATCCAATGTACATATACTCGCAACTAAGACGCGGTTCGATCCGTCGGGGTTGCCTCCGGCATCCGACGTCGGAAGGGGGAGTTGCGTTGAGGGCGTTCAGGGGGAGATCCAATCTCTCGCCGGGCGGGCGATGGCCAAGGTGGCCATCGCCAATGAAAGCGGCAGTTCACAGCTGACCAGATTGGGGAGACAGTATGCGAGTCAACACAAGACGTGCACTAGTGCCAATGCTGCTGGCGGGCGGGCTGCTCGCAGCCGCCTGTGGCAGCAGCACTTCGTCGTCCACGACCACGACCTCGGGAAGTTCCTCCGCCTCCGGCACGGTGTCGGTGACCACCTTCAACAAGAACTTCACGACGATGGCCAACTTGAAGAGTGTGACGGCTGCCGGCAAGGGCAAGATCGCGGTCATCCTTCCGGACACCGTCTCTTCTGCCCGATACACGGAGTTCGATGCCCCCTACCTGGCGCAGGCATTCGCCGCCGCCGGGCTGAGCACGTCCGACACCATCATCCAGAATGCCCAGGGTAGCGACTCGACCCAGCTCACCGACGCCCAGTCCGACATCACCTCCGGTGCCAGCGTGCTGGTGGTGGACCCGCTCGACTCGGGTGTCGGCACATCGATCGAGACCTACGCCAAGGCACACGGCGTCCCGGTGGTCGACTACGACCGGCTCGTGCTCGGCGGGAGCCGCCAGTACTACGTGAGCTTCGACAACGTCAAGGTCGGAACGCTCATCGGCCAGGGCATGGTCACGTGCGTGGCCGCCTGGAAGGTGGCCAAGCCGACGCTGGCGGTGATGGTCGGATCCCCCACGGACAACAACGCGACACTCTTCGCCCAGGGGTACAACGCCATACTCAAGCCGCTGTTCTCCTCGGGCTCCTACACGTTGGCCGCATCGCCGGCGGGCACGTGGGATCCCCCGACTGCGCTGACCGAGTTCCAGCAGGCCTATACGGCGCATCCGAGCATCAACGCCGTGCTGGTTCCCAATGACGAAAACGCCGCACCGATCATCTCGTACCTCAAGACGCTGAACATCACGGCCAAGAAGTTCCCGGTGACCGGACAGGACGCCACCCTGGTGGGGCTGCAGAACATCATCTCCGGCTACCAGTGCGGTACGGCGTACAAGCCGATCTACCTCGAGGCACAGGCAGCCGCAGCGCTTGCCCTCTACATGCGAGCCGGAAAGGTTCCGCCTGCGGGCCTGGTGAACGGAACGGTCAAGGACACCGTGGCCAACGTGTCGGTGCCCTCGTCGCTGCTCCATCCCGAGTGGGTGACCCCCGTCAACATGGAGTCCACGGTCGTCGCGGACAACTTCGTGCCGGCGTCGCAGCTGTGCGCCGGGGCGTACGCAGCCGACTGCACCACCTACGGCATCCACTGATCCCCGTGGCACCTCCCCGTTCGCCCGGCCTGCCTCCGCAGAGATGAGCATCACCGCGGAGGCAGGCCGAACGGGGGTGCCCGAGGAGTATGACCATCCGCTGTTGAGCGTGCGCGGCCTCACCAAGAGTTTTGGGGCCGTGCATGCTCTCAGCGATGTCGACCTCGACATTCCGAACGGACAGATCACCGCCCTGGTCGGCGACAACGGGGCCGGCAAGTCCACGCTGATCAAGGCCGTCGCCGGCATTTGGTTGCCGACCGCCGGGCAGATCTACTGGGACGGCAATCCGGTGTCGATCCGCACGCCGAAGGAAGCCGACAACCTCGGGATCGCCACCGTCTACCAAGACCTCGCCCTGTGCGACAACCTCGACATCGTGCAGAACATGTTCCTCGGCCACGAGGACCTCTCGCGCCGTCTGCTCGACGAGACGCGCATGGAACTGGTGGCGAAACAGACATTGATCGACCTCTCCGTCACCACGATCAGCTCGGTCCGCCAACCGGTCGGATCCCTGTCGGGCGGCCAGCGCCAGTCGGTGGCGGTGGCCAAGGCGGTGATGCGTGACGCCAAGCTGGTCATCATGGACGAGCCCACCGCCGCCCTCGGCGTCTCCCAGACCGCCCAGGTCCTCGACCTCATCAAGACCCTGGGCGCGCGAGGGATCGCGGTCATCGTGATCTCGCACAACCTCACCGACGTCTTCACCGTTGCGGATCGACTGGCGGTCCTCTATCTGGGCCGGCTGGTCAGCAGCGGGCCGATCGCCGAATACGACACGCAGCGGGCGGTCGAGATCATCACCACCGGGAGCGCTTCGGGCGCCCAGCCACCGGCATCGAGCAGTGACACCAGCATGGACCCGGAGGGCTGAACCCATGGCACCACCAGACAGGTCGACCACGTCCGAACAACCATCGCCGCCGACGGACATCCCGGGCGCCGCCGCAGCGGAGACGAGCAGCGACACACCGGTGGCGCTCGGCGCGTTGGCTCCCGAGCTGAGCGGCTCCCTCGGCGAGTACGTCAGGGCGTGGGCCATGCGCATCCGGAGTGGCGAGAGCGGTGTGCTGCCGGTCATCGGCGGCCTCATCCTGCTGGTCATCATCTTCCAGGCCAAGGACTCCGTCTTCCTGTCGGCCGGCAACCTGGTCAACCTGCTGGTCCAGGGCTCGGTGTTCATCCTGCTGGGGATGGCCGAGATCTGGGTGCTTGTCCTCGGGGAGATCGACCTGTCGGTCGGCTACGTCGCCGGCATCGGCGGCACGGTCACTGCAATCATGTCCACGACCCACAACCTCCCGTGGTGGCTGGCCATCGCCGGCGGAATGCTCACCACTGCCGCCATCGGGGCGGTCTGGGGGACCCTGGTCATCCGACTGCGGCTCCCGTCGTTCGTGGTGACCCTGGCCGGGCTCCTCGGGATGGAGGGGCTCCTGTTGTACCTGGTCAATGCCAACGGGACGGGTGGGACCATCCGCATCACCAACTCCATCCTCTTCGATCTGGCCAACGGAAACATGAGCGCAGTCGCCGGCTGGATCCTGATGGTGCTCGCCGTCGCAGGGTTCGGCGGTGTCACCGTCCTGCGGGACCGGCACCGCCGGAAGAGCGGGCTGGAGGCGCCGCCGCTGGCGGTCACCCTGCTCAAGGTGGGGGTGATGGCCGCGGCCGGCATCGCCCTGGTGCTGGTCTGCAACACCGACCGGGGGGTGCTGGTCCCCCTCAAGGGCGTCCCCTACGTCGTGCTCGTCGTCCTCGGGTTCGTGGCGGTGTGGACCTTCCTGCTCGGTCGGACCCGTTTCGGGCGGTACCTGTACGCAATCGGCAACAACGCTGAGGCCGCCCGCCGGGCCGGCATCAGCCTGGGGTGGAACCGTCTCTGGGCGTTCACGCTCACCGGACTGACCGCGGGTGCGGCGGGGATCGTCTATGCCTCGCGGCTCGGCTCCATCTCCAACAACATCGACGGAGGGACGCTCGTCCTCTACGCGGTGGCCTCAGCGGTCATCGGCGGCGCCAGCCTCTTCGGTGGACGGGGCAAGATGGTCTACGCCCTACTCGGGGGACTGGTCATCGCCACCATCTACAACGGCATGGGGCTCCTCGGGCTGGCCGCCTCCTACCAGTACATGGTCACCGCCCTCGTACTGCTGGCCGCGGTGACCATCGACTCCCTGGCCCGGCGAGGACGCGAAACGACAGCCTGACGAGTGCAGGGACGAGCGGCGTCCCTCGCCCCCTCGTCCCCGCGCCCACCGGACCGATCGGACCGACAAAGGCGGGACTCCCGGGGATCAGGCGTTCAGATGCCGGTACTTGTCCAGCAGCCGAACGGGGTGCTGGAGCGCGTCACGCCGGAACGGGTCGCCCAATTCCTCGGTGCACATGACCTCGAGGACCGTCGGTCGGCCGGAGGTCACCGCCGTGCGCAGCGCATCTCCGATTTCGCCGGGGCTGGAGACGGTGATGCCCTCACCCCCCATGGCTCTCGCAATCGCAGCGAAGGACGGGTTGTGGAGGTCCGAGCCCACGAACCGGCTGTCGTAGTAGTCGATCTGATTCCGCTTTTCGGCTCCCCACTGGCTGTTGTTGAAGACGACGGCGACGACGCCGATGTTCTCCCGCACGCACGTCATCATCTCGGTGAGGCTCATCCCCCAGGCCCCGTCGCCGACATAGGCGATGGCCGGACGCTCGGGTGCCGCGACCTTCGCCCCCATCGCCGTTGGGAACGAGTATCCGCAGTTCCCCCACATCATGGGGGCGAGCATGGAGCTCGGACGGTCGAATCGGAGGTAGCTGTTGGCCACGGAGCAGATGTTGCCGATGTCGGTGGCCACCATGGCATCGGCGGGCATCGCCTGTTCGAGCTCGCGCAGCGCCCGCCGGGGCGCGACCGGTGTTCCCCCCGCCGATGACCACGAATCGAGTTCGGCCTCCCAGGCCGCCCGGAGCCTGCCCACATCGGAGAGTCGCGCTGCTGTCGTGGCCGACGACTGGACGGTGGTGGCACGCAGGCGCTCCAAGAGATCGACGGCCGCGGCGCGGGCGTCTCCATTGACGGCCACCGCTACATCGCGGGTCAGGCCCAGCGTGCGGTGGTCGGAATCGACCTGGATCAGCTGGGCGTGTGCGGGCCAGTACTCCAGCCCGTGCTGGGGCAGCGTTCCGAAGGGCCCCAGCCGTGTCCCCAGGCACAACACCACGTCGGCGTCGGCGACCACGTTCATCGCCAGTTTCCAACCCTGATAGCCGATGGGCCCGCAGTACAGCGGGTGGCTCGCGGGGAACGCATCGTTGTGGAGGTACGCGGTGATCACCGGTGCCTGGAGGTGCTCGGCCAGTGCCACGAGCTCACTGGTTCCCATGGACATCAACACCCCCCCGCCGGCCATGATCACCGGGTTGCGGGCCTCGGCCAGGAGCTGTGCCGCCTTGGCCAGCTCGTCGGGGGCGCCTGCCCCCAGGGCGGCGTACTGGGGCTCGCGGATGGTGTAGTCCGCTTCCCCGTAGAACAGGTCGCGGGGGATGTTCACCTGCACCGGGCCCCGCTCGACCATGGCCAGGGTCAGGGCGCGGTGGGTGAGTTCGGCGATGCGCTCGATGCGGTTGACCTGCACCTGGTACTTGGTGATCTTCTCGAAGATCGGGAGTTGCTCGGTCTCCTGGAAGCCGCCCTGGCCCTGGCCCATGGTGCCGGCCTCGGGAGTGATCGCCACGACCGGGGAGTGGGCCCAGAAGGCAGCGGCGATGGCGGTCACGAAGTTGGTGACCCCCGGGCCGTTCTGAGCGATGCACATGCCGTGCCGCCCGGTGACACGGCTGAATCCGTCGGCCATGTGGGCAGCATTCTGCTCGTGGGCGACCGACAGGAAGCGGATGCCTGCCGCAGGAAACAGGTCGAGCGCGTCCATGTAGGCGGAGCCGACGATGCCGAAGCTGTTGTCGATTCCGTGGGCCACCAGGGTCTCGACGAACGCCTCACTGGATGTCATTCGGGTCATGACCGTTCCTTTGCGTCCGAGCGTCGGGTTCCAGGTGGAGAGTGCCGGTCAACCGGTACGGTCGGGCTGATCCGGCCGGCGGTCCGGACAGGATCGACGTCCCTCACACCGCCACCATCCCAGGTGCGGGCTCCCAGGTTCAACTCCAGCTGGCCCGTCCGAATGTGACAGTTGCCTTCAAGAGAAGGTATCCTTCTAAAGCGGGAAACAATCATGCGCGACCTCTCCAAGCACAAGTGGTGGGCCCTCGGGGCACTCACGCTCGCCGTCCTCGCCGTCGGGCTGGACGGCACCATCCTCAGCGTGGCCCTGCCGACGTTGGCCAACTCCCTGCACGCGTCGGAAACCGACCTCCAATGGTTCTCCTCGGGCTATCTGCTGGTACTCGGGGCGGCGATGCTCCCCGCAGGGCTCCTCGGCGACCGCTACGGGCGGAAGAAGGTCCTCCTTATCGGGCTGGCGCTGTTCGGGGTCGGGTCAGCGGCTTGCGCCTACTCCACGTCGACCGGTGAGTTCCTCGCCGCCCGGGTTCTCCTCGGGTTGGCCGGGGCGGCCGTGATCGTGATGGCGCTCTCGGCACTCACCGTGCTCTTCACCGAAGAGGAGCGCCCCAAGGCAGTCGGGATCTGGGCCGCCGCCAACTTCGTGGCCCTGCCGATCGGGCCGATCCTGGGCGGCTGGCTGCTCACCCACTACTGGTGGGGCTGGGTCTTCCTCCTGAACGTGCCGGTAGCCGCCGTCGGGCTGGTGGCGGCTGCGATCCTGATCCCCGAGTCACGATCTCCCCAACGCCCCGGTGTGGACCTCGTCGGCATCGCAAGCTCGGTCATGGGCCTGGTGGCGCTGACATACGGGCTGATCGAGGCCGGCCAGAACGGCTGGACAGACACCGCCGCGCTCACACTGATGGTGGTCGGCGTCGGCATCCTGGTCGGCTTCTTCTTCTGGGAGCGCCACCTCAACGCACGACCCGGTGGTCAGGCGCTCATCGACTTCACCCTGTTCTCGTCGCGTTCGTACACCTGGGGCGTGGTCCTCGCCGCCGTCGCTGTCGTGGCCATGATCGGCGTGATCTTCACCATGCCCCAGTACTTCCAGGGGGTGGTGGGCACCAACGCCATGGGGTCGGGCCTGCGCCTGCTGCCCCTGATCGGAGGGCTCATCGTCGGCGCCGTGCCCGCCGACTCGGCGCCGTGCCCGCCGACCGGGTGGCCCGGGTTGTCGGGGCCAAGATCACCGTCGCCGGCGGATTCGCCATCCTGGCCGCGGGCCTGCTTCTCGGGGCCACGACGAACATTGATTCGGGGACCGGATTCGTAGCCGGGTGGATGAGCATCGTCGGACTCGGCATGGGACTGGCCATGGCCACTGCATCGTCCGCGGTGATGACCGAAGTGCCCGAGGAGCGCAGCGGTGTGGGATCGGCTGTCATGCAGGCAGCCAACAAGACGGCGGCGCCGTTCGGCTCTGCCGTCCTCGGCAGCGTGCTCCTCGGTGCCTACCGGAACCGCCTCGACTTGACGCATGTCCCTGCTCCCGCCGCCGCTGCCGTCCGAGCGAGCGTCTTCGACGGCGTGGCCGTGGCCCATCGAGCAGGGTCGCAAGCCTTGCTCGTATCGGTCCGGGCCTCCTTCCTCCACGGCGTGGACGTGGCGCTCGCGGTCTCGGCCGGCGCCGCCATCGTCGGCCTGGTACTCGCCATTGCGTTCCTGCCCGGCCGTCGCTCCCCCCGCCGGGTTGAGAGGGCATCCGGAAAGGAGGGGGAGCTTGTCCCGGCCCGCTGACCCCGGCGCCGGTGGGCTGCGCGAGCGCAAGAAGGCCAAGACGCGCGAGGCGATCCAGTCTCATGCTCTGGACCTCTTTCACCGACAGGGGTACGACGCAACCACAGTCGACCAGATCATCGATGCTGCTGACGTCTCGGAAAGCACTTTCTACCGGTACTTCCCCACCAAGGCGGCCGTCGCCTTGGACGATGGTTACGACCCGCTGCTCGTCGAGGCGTTCAGGGCCCAGCCACTCGATCTCACCAGTCTCGAGGCCATCCGCGCCGCGTTCCATGATGTGTTCTCCGAGCTGACGTCCGAGGAGCGCCTCGGGCTGAGTGAACGGATCGGCCTGATGCTCGCGGTCACCGAGCTACGCGCCGCGATGCTCGATCAGTTCGCCGACGCGATGCATCTCCTCGCCGAGGTCGTGGGCGATCGGACGGGGCGAGGGGCCGATGATCCCCGGGTGCGAAGCCTGGCCGGCGCGGTGGTCGGCGGCGCGATCGCCGTGATGTTCGCCGTGGGAGAGGACCCGACGGCCGACCTCGCCGCCTTGATGGACGAGGCGATGGCCAATCTCGAATCGGGATTCGACTTCTGATCTGGGCCGACCCGCCAACGGTGGGACGTGGGGAGGGCACAGATCGAAGGCTATGGGTGCCGGGGGTAGACCCGGTGACGGCCACGGTGCTCCTCAAACGTCGCCTCGATGCCCCGGACGTCACCGTCTCCGTCGAAGAGTGTCGTGACGCCCACGTAGCCGCGGCGAGCGAGGTCGTGGGCGAGCGCGTCGGCCTGCTCACCGCCGAGCTCGAGCAGAAGCGCACCGCCGCGACGGAGGAATCTGGGGCTCTCGGCCACGACGCGCCGGAGGATCTCGGTGCCGTCGCGGCCGCCGTCGTAGGAGAGCCGCGACTCGAACGCGAGGGTGTCACGCGGCAGCAGCGCCAGCGCGGGCGTCGGCACGTATGGCACGACGCCCACGACGACGTCGACGAGGCCTTCGACCATGCGCGGCAGCGGGGAGAACAGGTCGCCGCAGTAGGCCTCCACGCCGTTGGCTGCCGCGCAGGCAACGGCGTGCTCGTCGACGTCGGAAGCCACGACGCGCGCTACGGGCCGGGCCGTGGTGGTCAAGGTCTTGGCGATCGCTCCGGCCCCGGTGCACAGATCGATCGCGGCGCCGGTCGACGACAGGCGCTCGACGGCGCGACGCGCGAGCGGCTCGCTCTGCCAGCGTGGCACGTAGACACCGGGGTCGACGCGGACCTCCATGTCGCAGAACGAGACGTTCCCGGTGATCCAGGCAAGTGGCTCGCCCGTGAGTCGACGCCAGACGAGCGAGTCGAGGAGCTCGACATCGCCAGCCGCGCACGCGAGAAGCTCGTCTGCCTCCTCGTCCGCCGCGACGAACCCGGCGCCCGAGAGTAGCGCGGCGAGCGCCTCGAGGTCGTTCGGCATCGGCACGTCCGCCATTGGACCACGCTCAAGTCGGGCGGTGCACGATCGAAGGCGCCGTCGACATCCGGCCCCCGCTCGGCCACGAGCTCACGGACTCGGCGCGGGGTCCAACTGCGATTGAGGCCGCCGGGCCAACGCCCGGATTGGGCCAACCGAGTGGGCGCCCGGAAACGAAGGAGCGGCGGCGGACGGGGATCACACCGCTTCGTACCCATACCTTGAAGTGGCACTGTGCGGTGAACCCTGCTCGTCCTGGCTCTGGCGACCACAATCGCCCGGCACGGACCCGGTGCCCCGAGGGGAGCGCCCCACCACCGGGACAAGTGGACATGTGGCTTTCCCCCGTTTGGCCATTCCCCGACATTTCATCTCTCCTTGTTGTGGATGCCGGGCGGGACGAGCGGCAACAGGGACAGTGGCATAGGCTGAAGGGGTCGAATCGAGCCGAGAAAGGGCTTGTGGCTCTGGGCGTGCCGCAGGTTCCATACAAGGGTGAACAGATCGGTTGCAACTGGAGGGCTCCATGGATTCGTACAAGCTGTTCATAGGCGGCGATTTCGTCGACGCGCAGAGTGGCGAGACCTTCGAGTCGATCGACCCGGGGACAGGCGCGGTGATCGCTCGGGTGGCACGGGCGGGCACGGCCGACGCCGAGGCGGCCATCGCCGCGGCGCGCCGCGCCTTCGACCACGGGGAGTGGAGCGGTCTGGCGCCGGAGGCGCGAGCGCGCAAGTGCTACGACTTTGCCGACCAGATCGCGGCCCAGGGCATTCGACTGGCCGTCATGGAGTCGATGGACTCCGGCCAGATCATCGGACTCAGAGCAAGTTCTGGGGAATGCTCGCTTCGGGGACGCTGCGCAATCTCGGCTACTACGCCGCCACAAGGTTCCCTTGGGAGGAGGAGATCCCCTTCTCCGGCAACGTCTTCGCGCCCGCCCGCGAGTACATTCGACGCGAACCGATCGGGGTCTGCGTCGGTATCATCCCTTGGAACTTCCCGATCAGCATGGCGTCCTGGAAGATCGCGCACGCCATCATCATGGGAAACACAATCGTCTTGAAGCCGGCGTCGGTCACCCCGCCGCTTACCGCGCTCATCATGGCCGAGGCCGCCCAGGCCGCCGGCATTCCCCCGGGTGTCATCAACGTCCTGACTGGCCCGGGCGCCGAGTTGGGCAACACGCTCTGTACCCATCCCGACGTCGACAAGATAGCTTTCACCGGCAGCACCGTGGTCGGCGCCCACATCATGCGGTTGGCGTCCGACACAGTGAAGAAGGTCACGCTGGAACTCGGTGGCAAGTCGGCCAACATCATCCTGGATGACGCCGACCCGGAACTGGCCGTGGAGGGAGCCATCTTTGGCACGTTCTTCCATCAGGGACAGGTCTGCGAATCGGGTACCCGTGTCCTGGTCGCCGGGAAGATCTACGATGAGTTCGTCGAACGCATGCGCAAGCGCGCCGAGGAGCTGCGGGTGGGCTACCAACTCCTCCCGAGTACCCATCAGGGACCGCTGGTCAGTGCCGACCAACTGGCCACCGTCGAGGGCTATGTCCGGCTCGGAATCGACGAGGGCGCGGAACTCGTCACCGGCGGTACACGAGTCCAGCCACCGGGTTTCGAGGGCGGCTTCTACTACACGCCGACCATCTTCGCGAACGTGCGCAACGACATGCGCATCGCCCAAGAAGAGATCTTCGGGCCGGTGGTCTGCGTCGAGCGGTTCGACTCGGATGAAGAAGCAGTCGCCATCGCCAACGACTCCATGTACGGGTTGGCGGGCGGCGTCTTCTCGAACAACAATGCCAGGGCCGAGCGGATAGCCCACCAGGTCCGTACGGGCACCATGTGGATCAACAATTTCCACATTTTCGCCGACTTCGCCCCGTTCGGCGGCTACAAGCAGTCGGGCGTCGGCCGCGAACTCGGCGGCGTGGGCCTGGCGGAGTACACCCAGGTCAAACGTATTCACATGAACGCCGCCGCCTCGCGCACGGCCAACTTCACGATGAACCTCTTCTCGGACGACCCTCGAGTCGACACGCTGCAGTACAAGGCCCCCACCAACGTTCTGGCTGGGCACGGCACGCTCGCCGGGCTCCCGCAAGCGGTGGTCAGCCTCGACTGTCGCCGGGCGATGATCCTGACCGACGCGGGCGTCCGCCAGGCGGGGCTTACCCAACTCGTCCAGAACGCGCTTTGCGATTTTTGCGTGGGCGTCTTCGACGACATACCGGCGGACAGCGATCTGGCCACGGTCGACCTAGCCACGGCGAAGGCCCGTGAGCTCGGCGCCGACTGCATCGTCAGCGTCGGCGGCGGGAGCGTCATCGACACCGCGAAAGCCGTCTGCGTGACCCTAAAGAACGGCGGCGAGGCGAACGACCACATAGCGCTCATGCGCCTGACTGAGCCGCAGACACCGCACATCGCCATCCCCACCACCGCCGGAACGGGAAGCGAGGTGACCAACGTCGCGGTGATCCACAACGCGAAGCTGGACCGGAAGGTGTATATCGTGGACGCGAACATCATCCCGAATGTCGCAATCCTCGACCCGCGCTTGACGATCAGCCTTCCTGCGCGCCTGACCGCGGCGACGGGCATGGACGCGATCACCCACGCCGTCGAGGCGCTGACGAGCACGCTCGCGCAGACCGTGTGCGACGGACAGGCCCTGCACGCGCTCCGCCTCATGAAGGAATTCCTGCCGCGGGCCGTCGCCAACGGCGAGGACGAGCAGGACACGCCGCCGATAAGCTCGCCATGGCGGCGCAGGCGCTCGGAGTCGACACCACCGACATGACCGATCACGACGCGGCGCTCGCTGCGGCCGACGCGGTCGAGGCCCTGATGCGCGAAATCAAGCACCCGATGACCTTGCGCGAACTCGGTGTCCCTGAGGACGCGCTGGGGGCCGCCGCCCTGCACGCGCTCGCCGACACCGCCACACTGTTCAACGCACACCCGGTCTACGATCCAGCGGAGGTGCTCGAACTGCTCCACCAGGCGTTCTGACGAAGACACGGACCCGGGGGTACAGCCCCCTGAAGTTGATGCTCGAGCCGATTGCGGCAACGCGTAACACGCCCACTGGGCTGCTGTCCGATGGCCTCGTCATGGTGGGCCCGCACTGCCGCCCCTCCGCCGACGCTTGTGCTGCACACCGATGGCGGCGCGCCGGGCCGCGCTTGCACTGCTGCGAGGGATCTGACGCTTGACATTCTCCCTGTCGACGTGCACGACTGGTGGGAGCCGGTGACGCCTTTGAAGGCGCGTTTCTCAGCTGGCGGCGAGCGTTTGAAGGCGCGTTTCTCAGCTGGCGGCGAGCGGCACTCACTCATCTTGGCCATTCCTGCCCGGTCGTGGCAGCTCCCACGGTGCGCTTGCGCCGTCGTCGCTACGGATGTTCGCTGCAGATGGCCAGAGGTCGATGTGGAGAGCAGGCCGGTGATGGAGACCAGCCCGAGGAATCCACAACCGAACCAATTCGTAGTTTGTTCCCGCTGTCCGTACTGCCCCAGGCGGTCCCCTACGCCGCCCGGGTATCGCCGTCCCGGACGCACGGACGAACCGTTCCCAAGTGGTAGCGCCCGGGTGGCGCATCGCCGGTCGCAGTTGGCCAGGTTCCTTCGATGCCAGACGCAGGACTGGACCTCGTGCCACTTCCCCTTCCGATCCTTGAACCTGCCTCGCCACACGGCTTGGTGCGGATAGTGGGTCGGTGCTCCTGCCCGTCAAGGCTCGCCAGCCATGACGAGGCGGAAGCACTGGCCATCGATGCGTGAGAGGGCACTGGCGTAGCAGTCCACGGGGGGACGGTAGTGAAAGGATGCGCCAGGGGTAGGCAGCGAGGCAGTGCAGGCGTAGGATTCGTATGGACAGTGAACGGCGAGATCGCCGTATGTGACTTGGCTCACAATCATGGCGAAGATTGGTGGGGGGACCTGGTGCGTAATAGTGACGAACGGCTGCATGACGTTGCACACGTGCTCCGACCTACTGCTGAGGTGTTCGGCCGGGTCGTCCTGGTCTTGTTCGGAGCGTGGATGATGACAGATCTGGTTCTGGCTCTCCTGCACGTCATGTCCTACTGGAACTCGCCGGGGTCGCCTTGACGATGGGCCGGAAGAGAAGCGGGCAGATGCCGGCCGTCTGACAGCGGTGGAGTCCAGTACGGCCATGTCTCGCTCGGTGGATGTCTTCATCCCATCCCGGATCCCGAAGACGTCGAGGACACCCTCACGGTCATCAGGTTGAACAAGGATCTCATCTGCGACAACGCCCTCATCGACCTCGAGACCGGCCGTGGGGTGAGGAGGGCCCGTAGCGACCCCATCCATAGGGCTTGCCTAACGGCTCCACCGGCATGGCGTTCCCGCCCGATGGCTGACTGCACCGCACCTGCCCAACAATCCGATGTTCCGGGGCCACAGGGTGAGTGCGTGGATTACCCCTTTGGCGGCCCGAGCGTCCAAGCCCCGATGAACGGCCTAGGTAGGGGACCGTCTTCGCTAGCTGCCGAGTAGCCCGCCGCGGTGAGGCGCTGCTCGATGTATTCGATCACGACCTCCTCATCCGAGAGCCGGTCGTCCCCAACGGCATTGCCAACGTCGTCGTGGGTGAAGACCAAGAGGTGGACCGGCGTGGCGTCGGCGTGTTCAAGCCAGACATACCAGTCGCTGCCGTTGGGCCGAAGCGCCGCCCTGGTGATCGAAGAGTCGTATTTCAACTCGTCATATTTGAGTTCCAGACTCATGAGCGGCACCTTCCAACGTCCTTCTGACGGCTCATCGAAGCGTAGCCAGGTCGGGACTACCCTGCTGAGCCGATTGCCTGGAGATCCTCAAGCTCCTCGACGTGCCCCTCGCAGGACCAAGGGCGCATTCGTCTCTTGCTGGCCATGGCCCGTCCCCCCGCCGCACGGGCTCCAGGCAATCGGTGGGCACGTCGTCCCGGTAGCCGGGGCCTCGACTGATCATCCGCCAGCAGACGCCTGGCTCGGCCCCTGATGCTCGGCGCTCGCCGTGGGGCCTTGCGCGGCGGTATTTGGGGTCGCCGAGCTGCGGTCCTCTCTCTCGGACTCTCCCAGTGGG
>Ga0209584_10000008_pt1 | contig 39860 bp, 15 predicted proteins | sample NGEPerD_FD_184507 | JGI IMG/M metagenome (GOLD analysis project Ga0209584, IMG submission 184507) | Arctic peat soil microbial communities from the Barrow Environmental Observatory site, Barrow, Alaska, USA - NGEE PermafrostAB12-D... | ecosystem: Environmental > Terrestrial > Soil > Wetlands >...
GATCAGATCCCAGCGCCGCTGGCCGTCCAGTCGCCGTCAGACACGGCCACCGGCAGCTAGACATAGCCGGCGAAGCCTCGATCGGGCGTGACCGACTACCTCACCGTTGGCCGATCGGCCCGTCCCAAGCCCGGCACAAATGGTGCAACCCCTAGCGACCATGGGTCGCTAGGGGTTGACTGTTCGCCGTGGGAGCGGCTATCACTGCGGCGACCAGCTCCAAGGGTGAAGCGATCGATCTGGCCGCGGGGATGGGCAAGCTTCCGTCGGGCGCCGGTCTATCGGGATCCGGAGACCCGTTCGCCGCCGCCGCCGATTGAGACCGCTGCAGCGGCAGGGACGCTGGGCTCGGCCGGCGCGTCGTCGCTGCGGTGCGCACCCGTCGGTCGGGCGGCCGGTAGCTCGGAGGTCTCGCGCAGGCCGAAGCGCGCGTGCAGGCGGCGCAGCGGGGCGGGCGCCCACCAGGCGGCCCGGCCGAGCACAGTCATCACTGCCGGGCTCAGCAGGCAGCGGACGAGCGTGGCATCGATCAGCACCGCCACGAACAGGCCCAGCCCGATCTGTTGCAGCGCACCGACATCGGCGGTGGCGAAGCAGGCGAACACGATCAGCATCAGCAGCGCGGCCGAGGTGATGATCCGGCCACTTCGCTGCAGTCCCAGGCGGACGGCCGCGTCGGGGGACTCACCGGCGTCGTAGAACTCCTTGATCCGGGCCAGCAGGAACACCTCGTAGTCCATGGAGAGGCCGAACGCGAACGCGAACACGATGACGATCATGTACGGGCTCAGCCCGCCGACGGTGAGCGTGCCGAGCAGCGAGGAGAGCCAGCCGTCCTGGAAGATGGCCGTCAGCACGCCGAACGTGGCCGCCAAGGACACGGCGCTGATCACGATCGCCTTGATCCCGACCACGACCGAGCCGGTCATCAGGAACAGCACGACCATCATGGCCAGGACGACGATCGCCACTGCGAGCGGGAGTCCCTCGGCGAGCTTGTCCTGCAGATCCATCAGTCGCGCCGCGTCGCCCGTCACCCAGGACTCAAACCCGACCGGACGATCGTTTCGAAGCCGGTCCACCAGCGCCTGTGCACCCGCGCCCTGTCCGTCACCCTTGACGTCGAAGACCACGATCGACACGTCGGCACCGACGGCACCGGCCCCCTCGACGTGCTCCACCTGGGGATCGGACGCCCAGCGCTGGGCATACGCGTCCAGTGTTGCCGGATCGGTGCGGGCCACGACCGCCACGCCCGCCTGGCTGGTGATGCCGAAGCGATCCTGCAGGACATCGGCGACCCGCACTGATTCCAGTGAGCGCGGGAGTCCTTCCAGCTGCGGCACCTTGATCGTCACGTGCAACAGCGGGGCGGCCAGGGCCAGCAGCACGACGGCGCACCCGACCAGGGTCAGCCAGGGCCGCCGCTGGGTGCGGCGCGCCAGCCCGGCGAAAAATCCGGCATCGGGGTCGGCATGGTTCCGGCGGCGCCGCGGTTTGATCCACCGGCCACCGAAACCCAGCAGCGCGGCCGTCAGCGTGATACCGGCCAACATCCCGACGATCACCGTCGCGATCCCAGCCGCGGCCAGGGCACGCAGCTCGCCGACATCGAAGGCCATCAGGCCGGCCAGCGCGGCCGCCACGGTGAGCGCGCTGAACCCGATGGTCCGGCCGGCCGTGTTCCACGCGGCGGCCACTGCCGCGACCTGGTCGCCGGTGTCCGACAGCTCGTCACGGAACCGGGCGACCAGCAGCAGCCCGTAGTCGATGGACAGGCCGAGGCCGAGCAGCGTCACCACCGTGATGGCGTCGGCATCGATGGTGACGAAGGTCGAGAAACCGAGCAGCACCGCGGTCGCGCCGAGCACGGTGCCGATGGCGGCGATGGCCGGTAGCCCGGCCGCGACCACGCCACCGAAGACGATCAGCAGCAGAACGACGGTCAGCGGCAGCGAATAGATCTCGGCATTGCGCAGATCGTCCTGGACGGCCGCGTTGGCGTCGTCACCGATCAGATCGCCGCCCCCATAGCTGACAGTGGCGTTCGGCAGGGCGCCGGTCAGCGCGTTCAGCCGGGTCTGCGCGTCGGTGAACGGCTGATACTGCGACTCGGCCTGTTTCAGCGTCACGAAGATGTAGGCGGCTCGCCCGTCGTTCGAGGCCACCGGAGCTTCGGCGTCCTGGACGCCGGTGATGCCACGGACGCCGGCCACCGCCTCCTCCAGAATCGCGGTCGTCGCCGGCGACGTGGCGTCGATGTTGTCGACCACGGCGAAGAACTGCTCACCGTGGTTCACCGCGCCGTCGGTGACCGCCTGCGCCTGCCCCGTTTCGGTTCCGGTCAGGGTCGTCGTGTCGCCCATGCCGGCAAAGAGCGGCCCGATCGACACCGCTCCCCCGACCATGACCACCAGCCAGATGCCCACCACCAACAAGCGCCGGCGGAAGCACCACACACCAATTCTTTTCATCATCATTCCCTTAGCCTGCGCGTCTATCTCGGTCATTTCAGTAGCCCGCTCTCCCCGATTCACGGTGGTGCCAGCTACACCTCGCGCGAATTCCGGTGCCACAACCGGGCGTCCCGGCGCGGCCCGCCGCCTGCAAAGAATGGTCAGTCGGTCAGATCGCCGAGTGCTGCCTCTGCGGCGGCCGCCTTCTTGCCACCGAACGCCAGAATTGCCAGTCCGGCGATGGCGAACATCGCAATCCCCACCAGGATCATCGTGGTGCGCACGCCGAAAGCAGTCAGGACGGCACCGGCGCACAAGGCGCCGAGGGCATTTGCCCCGGACGCCAGCAGGGAGACGATAGAACCGATCCGGCCCTGCATCTCCTCCGGGGCGACCTTCATGGTGTAGACGATCCCGGCAACATTGGACACGCCGGCGCCGAACAGGAGCAGGCTGAAAATGATGCCCAATGCCAGGGGTTGCTGAAAGAAAATGATGCTGGACATCAGCACGGTCCAGACGATGTTGACACCCATGAAAATCCAGCGAATACCGATCCAGCGCATGAACAGATTGCTGGACAACGCGCCCAGCATCCCGCCGATCCCGCTGGCCAAAAGAATCCAGCCAATCGTGTCGGGCCCGCCGCCCTGGTCCTTGACGATCACCAGGAGGCCAAGCGCCAGCACCTGGAACAGCAGGTTGCTGGCCGCGATCAGCCCGACGGCCCGGCGTAGAAAGGTCTGCGATCGGACGAAGTCGAACCCCTCCTTGACGTCCAGCCATGGGCTCGGCCGTGGACCGTCGGGCCGCGGCCCCTGCAGGTCGCGCTTGATCAGCAGCAGGGTGCAGAGCGAGATGAGGTGGGAGATCATCGTTGCCGCGAACGGCAGCCAGCGCGCGGCACTGAACAGGAAGGTGCCGATCGGCTGGCCGATCAGGCCGGCCGCCTCGGAGCGTGCCTCATTGGCGCCGATGGCGGGCCCGAGCTGCTCGTCCGGCACCACCGTAAACACCGCGGCGCGCTCCGCGATCGCGTACATCTCGGTCAGGCTGCCCTCGCAGAAGGCGACCACCATCAGTAGCGGGACCCAGACATGGCCGAGCGCAACGGTTGTCAGCGCCACCCCGATCAACCCGATGCGGCCCATGTCGCAGCCGATCATCACCCGGCGCCGGTCCAACCGGTCCACCAGTACCCCAGCGGGCAACTGGGTGACCAGGAACGGCAGCAGGGCGGCGAAGGCGACCAGGGCCGTGCTCGTCGGCGAGTCGGTTGCCCATAGCACCACCAGGCTGTAGGCGATGGCGCTGAGCCGCGACCCGAGCATCGAGACGCCGGCGCCGGTCCACAGCAGCACGAAGGTCCGGTTGTTGCGCAACGTCGGCGGCACCGGCCGCCGGTGCCGGCCCCGCGGGATCTCCGGACCCCCGGGCACCTCGCGTCGACGCGGTGCGTGGCGTCCCCGAGATACCTCGCGTTCTCGGGGAATTTCGCGCTCTCGGGGAACCTCGCGCTCTCTCGCCAGCTCGAGCGTCATGACAGCCCGCTGGGCGGGCCGCCGGCGCACCACTCGAGAACGGCCATGGCGCTGTACATCTTCATGTGGGCCTGCCGGAACGCGAGACTGGCAGGTCCGTCCAGCACGGCACCGGCGACCTCTTCGCCGCGATGCGCGGGCAGGTCGTGCAGGAAGACCGCGTTCGGGTGCGCGGCCAGCAGCTGCGTCCCCACCTGGAAAGGCTCGAAGGTGCGCCGCCAGTCGGTGGTGTGCTTGCTCGAGCCGGTGGTCTGCCACCGCGTGGTGTAAATGACGTCGATATCCGTTGGCAGCTCGTGCATGTCGTGCCGCTCGCGGAACTGTGCACCGCTGCGATCGGCAGACACCCGGGCCCGCCGGTGGAAGTCCGCGGGCAAGCCGTAGCCCTCCGGGGTCCGCAGCTCCAGACTCGTGCCAGCGCACCGCATCAACGCCAGCGTCAGGGCGCTGGCCGTGTTGTTGCCCTCGCCGACGTAGAGCACCCGGAGCCCGTCCAGCCGGGTGAAGTGTTCCAGCATGGTGGATAGATCACACAGCGCCTGGGTCGGGTGTTCCTGGGCGCTCATGGCGTTGATGACTGACATACCGCCGGGGGCGGCGAACGTCCGCATGACGGAGTCGTCGGCGGCGGTGCGCATCACCAGGGTGTCCAGCATGCCGGCCAGCACCCGGCCGGTGTCCTCGTCGGTTTCGCCGGTAGTGGTCTGCAGGTCGGTGGCCCCGTAAGCGATCAGACCGGACCCGAGGCGCAACGCACCCGCCGAGAACGCTGTCCGGGTCCGAGTGGACGGCTTGGCGAAGTAGACGCCGGTGACCTTCCCGGTGAGCGCTCGGGACAGCGCGCCGGCGCCGAATTCAACACCGCGCGCGACGAGGTCAAACAGGTCGGTGTCCGACAGGTCGTCGATCGAGACGATCGATCGTGCAGTGGATCTCGGCACCCCCTGCAGCGAGAACGTTGGATTGTCAAGGATATCGGTCATGCTATGAATTCCTCCCCTTTTCGGATTCGGTGGCGAGTGCCGACGCCAGGTACTGGAAGACGCCGTTGCCGGCGTCGCCGTTGGTGAGCACCACGATCCCGTCGCCGGAGCGCAGGCGACCGAACACCAGCGCCCGGAACCCGGGGCATTCGCCGGTGTGCCCGTACTCCACATCCGGTCCGCTGTCGTCGACAAGGCTGCCCAGCCCGTAGAACGCACCTGGCGTCGACCGCAACATCTGCGCGGCCAGTTCCGGTCCGAACAGCGTCGGTCGCAGATCGAGTGCGGCGCGCCGGATCTCGATCGCGATCTGCGCGAGATCGGGGGCAGTGGAGAACAATCCGGCGGCGGCGACGTCGGGCCGGACGCGCCAGCCGTCCGGCATCGGGTGACCGTCGCCGTCATGGCCGGCGGCGGCACCGAGGCCGTCCGGTGGGTCGAAGCTGCTATGCGGCATGTCGAGCGGCCCGAACACATTGTCGCGCATGAAGTCGGCGAACCGGCTGCCCGTCACCTCGGTCATCAGCTGCTGAATCACCGCGTAGTTGCTGTTCGCGGCACGGAATTCGGCTCCCGGCGGAATCTCCGGCACGATCGGCGGCGATGTCACCGGCGGGCGGCCGCTCAGCAGATCGACCAGGCTGGGCGTGATTCCACCGGGCGGGTAATCGGCCTGTTCCGGCGCGGTCAACCCGGAGGTATGGCCCAGCAACTGGCGCAGGGTGACCGGCGCATCGCCGGGAACCCGCCACTGCGTCAGGTACCGGTTCACGTCGGCATCCAGATCCAGCACGCCGCGCTGGACCAGATGCAGCGCGCCGACCGCGGTGACCAGCTTGCTCACCGACGCGACCGGGAATATCGTGCCCGGCCGCACCGGATCGCCGCCATCGCGCAGCACACCGAAGCCGCCGCACCTGGTCAGCTCGCCGCCGGCAAACATGGCGATCGACACCCCGGGGACACGATGCTCGGCCATCGCCCGAACCGGGGACGGGATGTCCCTGGCCGGCGGGCGCAACGCGGTGGCCGCGGTACCGACCGGGACCTGCGGTTCCAGTTCGGCGGCCAATTCACCGAGGGTGCGATTCTCGTAGAGCATCCGCAGCGACGGCTCGAGTCCCACCGCGTTCGCCTCCGCGACCACCCGGACGACGGCGATCGAGTGGCCACCGAGATCGAAGAACCGGTCCGCAAGCCCGATGTCCGGCACGCCGAGAATGCGGGTCCAGATCTCGGCGATCTGCCGTTGCACCGGGGTGGTCGGCGCGACGTACTCGGACCGGGCGACCGTGGCCAGGTCCGGAGCCGGAAGCGCACGCTTGTCGAGCTTGCCGTTCGGGGTCAATGGGAACGCCGGGATCGCCAGGTACGAACCGGGCACCATGTACTCCGGCAGTCGCCGCCCCAGGTAGACCCGCAGGTCCGCGGCCGTCGGTGCCGGCACATCCGGGGCCGGGACGACGTAGGCGACCAGGCCGGGGCCGGCCGGGCCGTCGTGCCCGACGACCAGGGCGTCGGCGATAGCCGGGTGAGTGGTCAACGCACCCGCGACCTCGCCCGGCTCGATCCGGTATCCGCGGATCTTGACCTGGTCGTCGATCCGGCCACAGAACTCGTAGGTGCCGTCGGCCAGCCGGCGGGCCCGGTCGCCGCTGCGGTAGCGGCGGCTGCCGGGAGGGCCGAACGGGTCCGGCACGAATCGTTCCGCCGTCAACGCCGGTCGATTCAGATAACCGCGCGCGACACCGGGGCCGGCCACGTGGATCTCGCCGACCACCCCGTTCGGCACCAACTCGCCGGACGCGTCGGTCAACGCAATGCGCAGGTCGGCCAACGGGCGGCCGATCCGATTGGCCGCCGCCGGATCCAGGTCCTGCCGGGTGATCCGGTGATACGTGGTGTGCACCGTCGTCTCGGTGATCCCGTACATGTTGACCAGCGCGACCCGGCCGAGCCCGCGCCGCGCCACCCAGGGCGCCAGCATGGGCATGTCCAGCTTCTCGCCGGCGAAGACCACTGCGCGCAGCGCGAGCCGATCGATCCGTGGATCCCCGGCGGCCGCCAGCTCCACCAGACCACGGAATGCCGATGGGGTCTGGTTCAGCACGGTCACCTCATGCCCGACGAGTAGATCCAGGAAATCGCTCGGCGACCGGACCAGCGATTCGGGCACCACGACCAGGCAGCCGCCGTGCAGCAGCGCCCCCCACATCTCCCACACCGACACGTCGAAGGCGAAAGAGTGGAACAGCGGCCAGATGTCGCTCTCGTCGAACGCGTAGTGCTCCTGCGCGGTGCTGACCAGCCGGAGCACGTTGGCGTGGCTGAGGCAGACCCCCTTCGGCCGGCCGGTGGAACCGGAGGTGTAGATCACGTAGACGAGGTCGTCGGCGACGCACTCGGTGACCGGTGCGGTCGCGGGACGGTCCGAGACGTCCTCGTCGTCGAGCAGCAGCACCGTGCCGTCGACGACCAGCGGCAGCAGGACCCGCTGCGCGGACTGGGTGATGACGATCGACGGGGCGGCGTCGCCGAGCATGTAGGCCAGCCGTTCCCCCGGTTGCACCGGGTCCAGCGGCAGGTACGCGGCGCCCGACTTGAGCACGGCCAGCAGTGCCGGGATCAGCTCCGGACCGCGGTCGAGGCAGATACCGACCAGCGAGCCGGGTCCGGCCCCGAGCTCGACGAGCCGATGCGCGAGCCGGTTCGCCCGGGCCTCGAGCTCGGCGTAGGTCAGCCGGTTGTCGCCGGCCGTCACGGCGATCGCGCCCGGGGTGGCCGCCGCCTGGGCGGCGAACAGCTCCGCGATGGTCGCCGTGACCGGCGCGGAGGTGGTCGCTTCGGCCTGGTCAAGAGCCTGTTCACCGGCCGGCAGGCAGAGCCGCCCGGCGCTGCCGTCCGGATCGGCAAGCAGCGCGTCGACGGTCGCATCGATCATCCCGGCGATCCGGTCCAGCGACGGCCGGCCGAGCACGGTGCTGTCGCTCTGCAGCTCGAAGGCGGCCGGCGAGGCGATCACGGACAGGGCGAACTCGGTGGCGCCCTCGCCGACGGTCGCCTGCACCACGGTGCCGGTATCGGCGCCGGTGGCCTGGCCGAAATCCTGGTAGTTGAAAAGGATCTCCACGACGCGGCGACCGGCGCTGCGCTGGATGGCGGGAACGGGGTAGCGGCGGTGCGGCCACAGCTCGACCTCACGGTCGAAGACCTGCCGGGCCAGCTCGCGCCAGCTGCCGGTGCTGCGGTCGTGGGCGAACGGCACGGTGTTCAGGAACATGCCCAGCAGCCGGTCGGCGCCCGCGGTCTCCGGCCGGGTGTCGCACACCAGCCCCGATGAATACGCGGCGTCGCCGGTCAGCTGACCGATGACCTTCAGGTGAACCGCGTGCAGCACGGCCTTGAGCGGGACACCGGTGGTGCGAGCGAAGTCGCGGAGGCGCTCCGTACGCGCGGTCAGGTTCACCTCGGCGCGGGTCACCGTCCGCGCCCCGAGAGCCTGCCAGCCGGCCGGAACCCGTGCGGTTGCGTAGTCGGCGGTGATGCCGCGCCAGTAGGCCACGTCGGTGGGATCGTCCAGGGCGGCCAGTTCGCCGGCGATGAAATCCGCGTATCGCACGTCCGGGACGTCCGGCAGGGTGACGTCACCGCTCACCCGGAGCTGCCGGTAGGCGTCCAGCAACTCCTCGACCAGCAGTCGCAGGCTCCAGCCCTCGGTGATGGCGTGGCTGACCGAAACGGTCAACCACCAGGCGTCGTCGTGCTCCAGGTGCGCGGACAGCCGGAGCTGCGGGGCCATGGCGGGATCCAGGTAGGCGGTCCGTTCGGCGGCCAGGAAGCTGTCCAGCTGCGCTCGCGCGGTCGCCGGATCCAGCTCGCGTCCGTCGATGAACGACACCGGCAGCTCGGCCCGCTCGTGCACCAGCTGCAACGGCACCGAGAACCCGCTCAGGGCAAACGATGTCCGCAGCGTGTCGTGCCGTCCGATGACCAGGTCGACGGCGGCCTGCAGGGCTGAGCGGTCCAGCTCTCGGTCGTCGCTGATCCGGTGCGCGATCACGCTGTGGTAGGCCCCGCGGTCGGCCGGACCGCGGGAGGCGACCATCTCGGCCAGCATGCCCAGCTGCACCTGCGACATCGGGTAGGCATCGGACAGGCCCGCCGGCAGTGCCGACCGATCGGCCGCGCCCAGCAGGGCGAACGGGGCGACGGCGGCCTGCACCGGTTCCGCGGACCGTTCCAGGACCGCGGCGAGCGCGCGGACCGTCCGCCGGGCGAACAGGTCGCGCACCGAGACGGTGTAGCCGGCGGCGCGCAGCGCGCCAACCACACTCACCGCCTTCAGCGAGTCGCCGCCACGGTCGAAGAAGTCGTCGTCGCGACCAACGCTGGTGCCCGATGCTGAGTCCAGCAACCGTTCCCAGAGATCGGCGATCAATGTTTCGCGGTCACCGACCGGTGCCGGCCCCGGCTCGGCCGCGTTGCCTGCCGGGTCGGGCAGGGCTCGACGGTCCAACTTGCCGTTGGGAGTGATCGGCAGCGCGTCGAGCGGGACGAACGCGCCAGGGATCATCGGCGCCGGCAACCGACGGGCGCAGTGCTGCCGCAGTTCGGAAACGTCGACATCGCCCACCACCCACGCGACCAGACGGCCGTCGCGGACCAGCAACGCCGCATCGCGGGCGCCGGCGTCGACCAGCACGGCCCGGATCTCACCGAGTTCGATGCGGTGCCCGCGGATCTTGACCTGCTCGTCGGCGCGGCCGAGGCAATCGAGCACCCCACCGGGCAGCCAGCGACCCAGGTCGCCGGTCCGGTACAGCCGGCTGCCGGGCGGCCCGAACGGATCGGGCAGGAATCGCTCCGCGGTCAGGTCGGGCCGGCCGATGTAGCCGAGCGCGACACCCGGGCCGCCCACCCAGATCTCGCCGGGCGCACCCGCCGGGACGGGCTGCAGCCGGCGATCCAGCACGTAGGCCGTTGTCCCGGGCAGCGGTCGGCCGATCGGGATGCGGGTGGCGTAGTTCCCGTCCGGATCCTGTGCGGTCAACGCGAAAGCACAGTTGGCGACGGTGATCTCGGTCGGCCCGTACTCGTTGATCAGGCCGCCGTCGCCGAGCGCCGCGGTCCACCTGGCGGCCAGGTCCATCGGCAGCGCCTCGCCGCCGACCAGGAACACCGGGGCCACCGACGCGGCCGCGGAGGCGCCGAGCTGCTCGTCCAGCAACTGCATGTGTGCCGGTGTCAACGAGACGAACCCGAACGGCCCGGACCCGGCGAGCCAGCCGCCCAGGTCGGCCAGGTCGAGGTCGGCCGGGGCCAGCTCGAGCCGGCCGCCGGTGCACAGCGGTCCCCACAGCACCGTCATCGAGAAGTCCACGGCGGGTGAGGAGAACAACGGTGCGCCGCCGGCCCCGCGCCGAGCCAGCTCCGTCGCCCACGGGTGCAGATACGACCAGAGATTCCGATGGCTGGTCAGCACTCCCTTGGGTCGGCCGGTGGAACCGGACGTGAAGATGACATAGGCGGGCAGGTCCGGATCGGTGGTTCGGGACGCTGTGACGTCGGAGGCGGTCAGGTCGGCCACGGATACCGATGGCACCCCGAAATCCACCGGCTGATCCACCCGGGTGTCCGCGACCAGTACGACCGCTTGCGCGTCGGCGAGCATGTCCGTCAGCCGGGCGGCCGGATGGGCCGGGTCGAGCGGGACGAAGGCCGCGCCCGCCTTCCACACCCCGAGCAGGGCCGCGACCAGGTCGGGTCCGCGATCCAGCAGCACGCCGACGGTGTCTCCGACGGCCACCCCAGAGCCGACCAGCCCGCCCGCGATCCGAGCAGCTCGACGGTCGAGCTCGGCGTAGCTCAGCGCGCCACCGGCGAACTGCACTGCTACCGCATCCGGGGTCGACGCGACCTGTTCCTCGAAGGCGTCCAGCGCAGTAATTCCGGTCGGGGCGACAGCCGCCCCCCGTGGCCAATCCCGGGTGAGCAGCCCCCGTTCCGCGGCAGGCACGAAGGTCGCCAGCGCATCACCGTCGGGATCGGCGCACATGGCCTCGAGAACCGAGCGGTACGTCACGGCGAGCCGGTCCAGCCGGTCGGCACCGATCCGCCGCGCCGCGGCGGTCAGGTGCACCAGACCGCCGACGGTGCTGACGGTGAGCGGGAATTCCGTCCCCGCGTCGCCCAGTGATGCCTCCACGTCCACCACGTCCTCGTCGACCTGGTGGAAATCGTTGAAGTCGAACAGGACCTCCAGCAGCGGGCCCTGCCCGGCGTGACCGCCGGCGGCGGTGATCGCGCCCAGCGGGTAGCGGCGGTGCGGCCAGATCGTCATCTCGGCGTCGAAGACGTCACGCACCAACTCCGCCCACGTCCGGGCGGTGGTGCGGTGCGGGAACGGCAACGAGTTGATGTACATGCCGAGAACCCGTTGTGCGCCAGCCTGTTCCGGCCGGGCGTCGGCGACCAGGCCCGATGAGAACTCGCCGAGCTCGGTGAGCTGGCTCATCACCTTCAGGTGAGCGGCATGCATGACCGCCTTCACCGAGGTGCCGCAGCGGGCGGCCAGGTCTCGCAGGTCGGCGTCCAGGTCCCGGTACGAGACCGAGACGTGATGGGCGGCATCGGGATCCGCCGCCGGTTCACCCCAACCGTCGGGGAGCCGCAGCGGTGGGTGGTCGACGATCAGATCTCGCCAGAACTGGCGCTCCGACGGATCGGCAACCGCCTGCCGCTCCGCCGCGACGAAGTCGGCGAATCGCACGGCCGGCACCTCGGCCGGCGCGTCGGCCGGCGCTTCTGGCGCGGCTGCATCGCCGGCCGACAAGCGCCGGTAGCCGGCGACCAGGTCGGCCAGTAGCGAGTTGAAGTCCCACCCACCGACGATCAGATGGCTGATGGTCAGGGTGAGCCACCAGGCGCCGTCGTCCTGGTTCGCGGCGACCCGCAGCAATGGTGCCGCCTCCAGGGTCAACCCGGCGGCCCGTTCGGCGGCCGCGAGTCCGGCGGGAGACCGGTCGACCGAATCGGAGCTGACGGGCTGGTCGCGGACCTGAACCGGGACGGTGGCGGTGCGGTGCACCAGCTGCATCGGCACCGAATATCCGGTGAGATGCACCGAGGTGCGCAGAATGTCGTGACGGGCCACCAGTTCGGCGACGGCCGCGGTGAGCGCGGCCTGGTCGACGGGCCGCCGATCCCGGATCCGGAACGACGACACGATCGTGTACAGCCGCCGGTCCGGGTCGGTGTCCGCCTCGATGGCCATTCCGACCTGCGCCATGGTCGCCGGGTAGGCGTCGACGACCGTGGCCGGCAGGAGTTCGCGGTCCGCGGGGTCGATCAGCGCGAACGGGGCGACGGGCGCGAACGGCGTCGACGCTCCGGTGCGCTGCTCGAGCAGCGCCGCGAGCCGGGCGATGGTCTGCTCCACGAACACGTCGCGGACGTCGACCTCGAAACCGACCGCGCGGAGCGCGCCGACCAACCCGACGGCGCGCAGCGAGTCTCCGCCGATGTCGAAGAAGCTGTCGTCGACTCCGACCCGCTCGAGGCCGAGCGCGTCACGGAAGACGCCGGCCAGCCGATGCTCGAGCGCGGTCCGCGGCGCGACGAAGGACGCCCGGCTGCCCAGCGCGTCGAAACCCGGTCGGGGCAGGGCGGTCTTGTCGAGCTTGCCGTTGGCGTTCAACGGCAGGGCCGGGACGACCACCACCGCCGCCGGCACCATGTATTCGGGCAGGGTGCGACGCAACTCGGTCCGGAGTTCGGCCGGCGCGCAGTCGGCGCCGGCGGCCAGCACCACATAGCCGACCAGGCTCTGCTCGATCAGCAGTACGACCGCGTCCGCGACCTCGGGCAGCGCGGACATCGCCGCTGCCACCTCGCCGAGTTCGACCCGGTAGCCGCGGATCTTGATCTGGTCGTCCGCCCGGCCGAGGCTTTCGATGGTGCCGTCGGCCAACCGTCGGCCGAAGTCACCCGACCGGTACAGCCGGGCTCCCGGCTCCCCCGCCGCGTCGAGCGCGAATGGGTTGGGACCGAACCGTTCTGCGGTCAGCTCCGGCCGGCCGAGGTAGCCGCGGGCCAGACCGGGCCCACCGACGTAGATCTCGCCGGTGACCCCGATCGGCACCAGCTGCCCGTTGGGGTCCAGCAGATGCAGGGTCCAGCCGGGCAGCGGGCGGCCGACCCGGCTCACCTCCGGCGTCCGGAAGTCGGATTCGACGAGCCGGTGATAGCTGGAATGCACCGTGGTCTCGGTGATGCCGTAGAGGTTGACCAGCGCGGTGCGTTCCAGACCGACCCGCCGCACCCACGGGACAAGCGCGGCGAAGTCGAGCTTCTCCCCCGCGAATGCGACCGCCCGCAGGGGCAACCGGTCGATCCGCGGGTCGCCGTCGGCGGCGGCCGTGACGAGCGAACGGAAGGCGGACGGCGTCTGGCTCAGGATGGTCACCCGTTCGCCGACCAGCAGATCGAGGAAGGCGTCCGGGTTGCGGGCGACGTCCGCCGGAACCACGACCAGGGTCCCGCCGTGCAGCAGTGCCCCCCACATCTCCCAGACCGAGACGTCGAAGGCGTAGGAGTGGAACAGCGTCCAGACGTCCGCCGTGCTCATCGCGAACCGGTCGGTGGTGGCGTCGAACAGCGCAGCGACGTTGCCGTGGGTGAGCAGGGCGCCCTTGGGTTGGCCCGTCGATCCGGAGGTGTAGATCGCGTAGATCAGGTTGTCCGGGGTGGACACCGGGACCGGGTCGGTGCCGGGCTGGGTCTCCAGCAGGGCGGCGTCGGTATCGAGCCGCAAGACGGGGACAGCGGTGTCGTCGGGGGCCAGTTCGCTGGTGGTGACAAGCAGGCGTGCACCGCCGTCGGCGAGCATGAACGTCCGCCGATCGGTCGGTGTGGCCGGGTCGATCGGCAGGTAGCCGGCTCCGGACTTCAGCACCCCGAGCACCGTGGGGATCAGGTCGGCACCGCGGGCCAGGCACACCCCGACCAGCTCATCGGGCGCGACGCCCAGCGAGCGCAGGTGGTGGGCCAATTGGTTGGCCTGCGCGTTGATCTCGGCATACGTGCGCCGGTCCGACCCGCAGACCACCGCGATCGCGTCTGGCCGCGCCGCCGCATGAGCGGCGAACCGCTCGTGCAGCAGGACCGGATCAGGTTGCGGCCGGACAGGATTCCAATCATGCAGCAGCATTTCCCGTTCGCCGTCCGGCAGGTAGGTGGCGCCGGCGTCACCGTCCGGATCGGCGGCCATCGCGGCCAGCACGGACCCGTACATCGCGGACAACCGGTCCATGTCGGCTCGGCCGATCACCTTGGTGGTGCTGCTGAGTCCGAGCAATCCACCGAGGGTGGTGACATTCAGGTCGAATTCGGTCGGGCTGTTGGCGATGGTCGAGTCCAGATCGACGGCATCCCCCTTTGCCACATGGAAATCCAGGAACGTGAAGATCACGTTGAGCAGCGGAGTCCCACCGGCCTGCCGTTGGATGGCCGGCAGCGGCAGCCGCCGGTGCCCGAAGGCGGCCATCTCGTCCGCGAAGACCCGTTGCACCAGGCCGGTCCAGCTGCCGGTCGGCCGCTGCACCGGGAAGGGCAGCGTATTCAGGTGCATGCCGAGCACCCGGTCCGCACCTGGCGCCTCCGGCCGGGTGTCCCACACCAGCCCGGTGCAGAACCGGTCCTGGTTGGTGAGTTGGCTGAGCACCTTGAGGTGGGCGGCGAGGAAGACGGCCTTCATCGAAACCCGGGCCTTGGCGGCAAGCGTGCGGAGCCCCGCCTCGACGGTCTCCAGCCGAACGCCGCCGAGGATCATCTCGGGCTTGGTCTCCCCGCGCGGCCGCCACGTGCCCGGTAGCTCCAACCGGGGATGCCGGTTGACCAGTTCGGTCCAGAACTGCCGGTCCTCGGCGGAGTCCAGGGCGGCCAGTTCGGCGGCGATGAAATCGGCGTACCGGACCGCCGGCGGTTCCGGGTGGGTGGGCGTCCGGCCGTCCCGGTGATCCCGGTAGTCGGCCAGCAGTTCCATCAGCATCCGGTGATAGCTCCAGCCCTCGGTGATGGCGTGGGACTGGGTGAAGGTGATGCGCCAGCGGTCGTCGGCGAGTAGGTGCACGGTGAATCTGGTGAGCGGCGCGACGGTGAGATCGAACAGCTCACGACCCTGCTCGGCAACGAATCCGCTGATGGCGCGGCGTTGCGCCCCGTCGTCGTGACCGCGCAGATCCACGATCCGCAGCGGGATGTCGGCGGTGCCCTGCACCAGCGCCAGCGGCACCGAGTATCCGGTGAGATCGATGGATGTGCGCAGGGTTTCGTGCCGGGTGGGCAGATCCCCCACCGCGCGTCGCAGTGCGCTCTCGTTCCATGCTTCGTTGTCGACCAGGAACGAGTTGACGCTCTGATAGGCGTTGACGTCGCCGTCGGTCAGGGTTTGCACCACCATGCCCAGCTGCACCTGAGACAGCGGGTAGGCATCGGTCAGGCCATCGGGCAGCCGATTCCGGTCGGCGGTGGGCAGCAACGTGAACGGCGCCACCGGCTCGATCTCGGCCGCGGCCGGGCGGCCGGTCAGCAACTCGGCCAGCCGGGCGATGGTCTGCTGCTCGAAGACATCCCGGACGGCGGCCGGGAAGCCCGCGGCGCGCATCCGGGTCACCAGGGTGAGCACCCGGATCGAGTCCCCGCCGAGCTGGAAGAAGCCGTCCTCGACGCCGATCTCGTCCAGGTCCAGCACCTCGCGCCAGAGCAGCACCAGCTGCTCCTCGACGCGGTTGCGGGGTGCAACGGCGGCGCGCAGGGTGGGCAGCGCGGCGCGATCCGGGCCGTGCAGGGCTTTCCGGTCGATCTTGCCGGTCGCGGTGAGCGGCAACTGGTCGAGAAACACCACGGCCGTCGGAACCATGTACTCGGGCAGCCGGTCGGCGCACCACCGCACGATGTCGGTGACGTCCGGCCGATCGTCGATGTCGTTCGGCACCACGGTCGCCAGCAGCACGTCACCGGTGTGCACGGTGACCACGGCGTCCCGCACGGCCGGGTGCCGGCGCAGCTCGGCGGCGATCTCACTCGGTTCGACCCGGTAGCCCCGGATCTTGACCTGGTCGTCGATCCGTCCGAGCACCTCGAGGCCGCCGTCCGGCAGGAACCGGCCGAGGTCGCCGCTGCGGTACAGCCGGGAGCCGGCCTGGCCGAACGGGTTGGGGACGAAGCGGGCCGCGGTCAGGTCGGGCCGGGCGAGGTAGCCGCGGGCGATGCCATGACCCGATAGGTGGATCTCGCCGGGCACGCCGACCGGCACGGGTTCGCCGTGCTGGTCGAGCACCACGACGCCCACGCCGGCGAACGGCAGCCCGGCCCGGTTGAGCCCGCTGGCGGTGTCCACGAGTTCGAACTGCTGGGCGGCACTTTCCACCGTGGTCTCGGTGATTCCGTACAGATTGAACAGGCGGGGCCCGTCCCACCCGCGGCGCTGCGTCCACGGCAGCAGTTCCGCCGGCGCCGGCCGCTCCCCGGCGAGCAGCACCGTCCGCAGCGACAGCTCGCCGATTCGAGGATCGTCATCGGCGGCCAGCTGGACCAGACCACGGAATGCCGACGGCGTCTGATCGAGCACCGTGACGTGGTGCCGGACCAGCGCGTCCAGCAGGTCGTCGGGCGACCGGACCGTCGACCAGGGCAGCACGACGACCTGCCCGCCGAACAGCAGCGCGCCGAAGATCTCCCACACGGACACGTCGAAGGCGAACGAATGGGCCGCGGCCCACACGTCGTCGGACCCGAATCCGAACCGCTCCCGCGAGGCGGCCAGGAAGCTCAGCACGTTCGCGTGGGTGGCCATCACACCCTTGGGCGCCCCGGTCGACCCGGACGTGTACATCACGTAGGCCAGGCCGTCCGGCTGCACGCTCGGCAGCAACGCCGGGACGTCGGGTTCGATGTCGGCGATGGGGTCGGCGTCGATATCGGCGGCTGGGTCGACGACCAGTACCCGGCCGGGGAGCAACGACTCGGCGACCGCGGCGTTGGCCTGGTCGGTGACCAGGGCACACACCTGAGCGTCGGCGAGCAGGAATGCGATCCGCTCGGCCGGCAGGTTCGGCTCGATCGGCAAGTACCCGGCACCGCTGCCCAGCACCCCGAGTAGCGCCGGGATCAACGCCGGACCGCGGTCCAGGCACACGGCGACCAGCCGCTCCTGTCCGGCGCCCATCGCCGTCAACCGCCGTGACACGCCGCCGGCGAGCGCGGCGAGACCGCGGTAGGTCAGGGTGTGCTCGCCGCACCTGACGGCCGTTTGCTCCGGAGTGCGGGCGACCTGGGCGGCGAAGGCCGCCGGGATGGTCTGGGCGATATCCGGGGCGGGCCCGGCGGTGAGCCCGCGGAGTGCGTCGGCGCGTTCCGCCGCGGGCAGGCAGGCGGCCTGCGCGTCGCCGTCGGGGTCGGCGGCCATGGCCTCCAGGACCGCCCGGTACAGGCCGAGGATGCGATCGGCCCGCTGCCGGTCAAGCGTCTGGGGATGGGCGGTGAGGTGGATGTAGCCGCCGCGGCTGGACACCGACATCCCGAACTCGGTGACGCTGTTGTCCAGGGTGGCCTGGAAGTCGATCATCCCGCCGTCGACCTGGCGGAAGTCCTGGTAGTTGAAGTACACGTCGATCAGGGAGTCGGTCCCGGCCTCGCGCTGGATCGTCGGCAGCGGGAAGCGCCGGTGCGGCCACAGTTCGATCTCCCTGGCCAGCACCTGCGCCACCATCGCCCGCCAGGTCCTGGCGGTCCGGTCGTGAACGAAGGGCAGGGTATTGATGAACATGCCGTAGACGCGGTCGGCACCGACCACCTCCGGCCGGCCGTCGCAGACCACCCCGGCGGTGAACTCGGTCTCGTTGGTCAGCTGGCTGAGCACCTTGAGATGCGCGGCCAGCATCACCGCCTTCATGGAGGCGTCCGCGGCCCTCGCCAGGTCCCGCAGGGCGGGCGCCAGGTCGTGGAAAGGCACCGCGACCACATAGCTCTCGTCGATCGGGTCCCCGGCCAGGGCCGTCCGATCAGTGGCGCCCCAACCCGCCGGCAGGCTGAACTTCGGCACGGCCGCGACGTGCCCCCAGTAGGCCCGGTCGCCATCGGATTCCACCGCGCGCAGCTCGGCAGCGACAAAGTCCGCGAATCGCACCGCGGGCGCCACGAACGGCTCCGGCGCCAGCCCGTCCCGGAGCTGCATGTACAGCCCGAGCAGTTCCATCAGCAGGCTGTGGTGACTCCAGCCCTCGAGGATCGGGTGGCATTCGGTGACCGAGAGCCACCAGGAACCGTCGTCGCAACCGTGGGCGGCCACCCGCAGCAAGGCCGGGGAGCGGACGTCGAAGACCTGCCGTCGCTCTGCGGTCTGGAATTCCACCAACTCGTCACGGACCTGGTCGCCGTCCCGTCCGGTGAGGTCGTGCACCTGGACCGGCATCTCGGCCGTGGCGTGGACCAGTTGCAGCGGTCGGCTGTAGTTGTCCAGGTCGAATCCGGTGCGCAGGACCTCGTGGCGCCGGGTGACCTCGGCGGCCGCCGCCCGCAGGGCGGACTCGGACACCGGCCGGCCGTCCATGATCCGGAACGAGGTCACGTTGTGGTAAACGTTCCGGTCCTCATCGGCGAGCATCTCGACGAGCATCCCGAGTTGGGCCTGCGCGACCGGGTAGGCGTCCACCACGTCCGCCGGGAGCCGTTCCCGATCGGCGGGGCTGATCAGTGCGAACGGCTCGACGGTCACGATCGGCGCGGCCGCCGCATCGGTGATGTGCGCGGCAAGTTCCTCGATGGTCCGGTAGGAGAACAGGTCCCGGACGCTGACGGCCAGACCGGCGGCCGCCATTGCGCCGGCCAGCGCCACCGCCCGGATCGAGTCGCCGCCGAGATCGAAGAAGCTGTCCCGGATGCCGACGGCGGACACCTCGAGAACGTCTCGCCAGATCTGCGCGACCTGCCGTTCCAGGTCCGTGCGCGGCGGCTGGAAGCTGTCGCCGGCCGACATATCGGCGCGCCCGGGGGCGGGCAGCGCGCGCTTGTCGAGCTTGCCGTTGTTCGTCAACGGCAGCGCCGAAAGCGTGACGAAGGCGGACGGGATCATGTATTCCGGCAGGTTTTGGGCCAGCTCGACCCGGAGCTGCTCCGGCTTGAGCCGGACCCCGGCGCGCGGCACGAGGTAGGCAATCAGGCGCTTGTCGCCCGGCGCCGATTCGCGCACGATCACGACCGCCTCGGCCACCCCGGGCAGCGCACCGAGCGTCAACTGGATCTCGGCGAGTTCGATGCGGAAACCCCGGATCTTGACCTGGTCGTCGATGCGGCCCTGGAAGTGCAGTCCGCCATCGGCGGTGCGGCGGGCGAGGTCACCACTGCGGTAGAGCCGCCCGCCCGGCGGGCCGAAGGGATCCGGGACGAACCGCGCGGCGGTCAGGTCCGCTCGGTTCAGATACCCACGGGTCACCCCTGGGCCGCCGACGTGGATCTCGCCGGGCACGCCGATGGGCACCGGGCGTCCGTCTAGGTCGAGCAGATAGATGCGCAGATCGCCGAGCGCCTCTCCGACGGGGTTGCCGGTCTGGCCGGTGATGTCGGCGTCGACGGTGGCGTAGTAGCTGGAATGCACCGTCGTCTCGGTGATCCCGTACATGTTCAGCAGTCGGGTCGACGTCAGATCCCGCCGCGAGACCCATGGAGCCAGCTCGGCGAATTCGAGCTTCTCACCGGCGAATACCACCGCGCGGACGGCCAGCTCGTCGATCCGGGGATCGCCGGCACCCGCCAGGGCCACCAGGCCCCGGAACGCCGACGGCGTCTGGTTCAGGATGGTCACCCGGTGCCGGACCAGCAGATCCAGGAAGTCGTCCGGCGACCGGGTGACGGCCGCCGGCACCACGACCAGGGTGCCGCCGAACAGCAACGCGCCCCACAGCTCCCAGACCGAGACGTCGAAGGCATACGAATGGAACAACGGCCAGACGTCATCCTCGGTAAAGCCGTACAACTCGCGACCCCGGTTGAGCAGCCGGACCACGTTCGCGTGCGTTACGCAGACGCCCTTGGGCCGGCCGGTCGATCCGGACGTGTAGATGACGTAGGCAAGGTTGTCGGGCCGGACCCGGACCACCGGGTTCGAGTCCGGTTCGTCCTGCCAGAACAGCCGGTCGAGCTGCACCACGACGACGGAGCCGTCCAGCGCGCCGAGGTGTGGTCGCAGGTCGGAAGTGGTGACGATGATCCGGGTCCGGGCGTCGGACACCATGAACGCCAGCCGGTCGGTCGGTTGGGCGGGATCGAGCGGCAGGTACGCGGCGCCGGCCTTCAGCACGCCGAGCAACGCCGGAACGAGGTCCGGTCCGCGGGAGAGGCACACTCCGACAATGGATTCCGGGCCGGCACCCAGCCCCCGGAGATGATGGGCAAGCCGGTTGGCCCTGGAGTTCAACTCGGCGTAGCTGTACTCGACGGTGGTGTCGCCGTCGTCATAGACAACGGCGGGCGCATTCGGGGTTGCGGCCGCACGGCGGGTGAACAGGTCGTGGACACAGCCGGGCACCGGTTCGTCGGCGACCACGGCGTGCGGCGGTACCAGCAGTGCCAGTTCGGCGGGCTCGAGCATGGGAATCTCGGACAGGCGCAGCTCCGGCCGGCTCGCCACGGCGAGAAGCAGCCGCTGCAGGTGGGCCACCATGCGGCGCACGGTTGGCTGGTCAAACAGGGCCGTCGCGTACTCCAGCACCCCGCCCGGAGCGTCGCGCTCCCACTCGACCTGCAGGGTCAGGTCGAATCTGGCGACCGGCGACTCGTCGGACCCCGGCCGCGCGATCAGACCGGGGAGATCGATCACCTCGGCCCGCGACTCCTGCATCGAGAAGGCGACCTGGAACAGCGGTGTCCGGGACATGTCCCTTTCGGGCTGCAGCTCGTCGACCAGCCGGGCGAACGGCACGTCGAGGTGCGCAAAGGCCCGCCCGACCCCGCCGCGGTTCGCGATCAACAGGTCGGCGAAGGTCGGGTCACCGGACCATCGGCCGCGCAGCACCAGGCTGTTGATGCCATAGCCGATGACCTGCTGCATGTCCGGCCGGGTGCGGGTGCTGACAACCGTGCCGACCGGGACGTCGGTGCGACCGGTGTACCGGCCGAGCACCACCTGGAACGCGGTGAGCAGCACCATGAACGGCGTGGTGTCGGTGCGCCGGGCCAGGTCGGCCAGGCCGTGGGCGACAACCGGCGGGATGACGAACGCCTCGGCCGCGCCGTGCCAGTCACGTTGGGCCGGGCGGGGATGATCGATCGGCAGCTCCAAGGGAGCGACATCCGCCAGTTCCGAACGCCAGAACTCCAGGTGCGCGGCCTGCGCGGCCTCCTGGCCGGCCTCCCACAACGCGTAGTCGGCCCATTGCGTGGGCAGTTCGGCCAACGGCCGGCCGGCGTAGGCGGTCCGCAGGTCGGTCAGGAACAGCCGGATCGACCAGTCATCGCAGGCGATGTGGTGGAACAGCACAGTGAACAGGTGATCGTCCTGGCCGACGGTGATCAGCTGCACCCGCAGCGGCCACTGCCGTTCGAGGTCGAACGGCCTGGCGCAAAAGCGCAGGGCGAGATCCCGGGCGCTTGACTCCCGCGCCGCCGGATCACCTCCGATGGCGTTCACCAGTTCGAACTCGACCGGCCCGGCCGGGTCGATCACCTGCACGGGCCGCTGGCCGTCCAGCAGGTAACGGGTCCGCAGGACCTCGTGCCGGGCGACGACCGCGTCGATCGCGGCACGCAGCCGGGCGGCATCCACCGCACCGGTCAGCCGCAGCACCAGCGGGGCGGCGTACTCCCAACTGTCGGGCTCCAGACGGGACAGGAACCACATCTGTCGCTGCCCGGCGGACAGCGGGATCGGGCCGGTGCGTGGTTTCGCGGACGCCGCTGCCACGCTCCGGCTCGGAGTGCGGCCGGTCAGCCGTTGTTGTAGGAGCCGAGCCCGGGCGGCGGCCAGATCCTTCGCTTGCACTTCGCCGGAACCGTTGGCGGGCACCACATCGTCCTCGCCGGCCGCGGCCGCGTCGATCACTCCGGTGGTCACCTGGCGACCTCTTCGGACACCTGGCTGCGGACGTCGTCGTCGGACATGGCTTCGATGTCGGCGAGCACAGCGGTCTCGATCGCGGTGGCGAGACCGGCGATGGTCGGGTTCTCGAAGACGGCGGTGACCGGCAGGGCCACGTCGAATTCGGCCTGGATCCGGGCAACCAGCCGCAGGACCAGGATCGAGTGACCGCCGACCTGGAAGAACCGATCGTCGATGCCCACCTCGACGCCGAGCAGATCGGTCCAGATGGCCGCGACCCGCTCCTCAACGGCCGTTCGTGGCCGCCCGCCGGCCGGCGACGCGGCGCTGGGGTCGGGCAGCCGATCGCGGTCCAGCTTGCCGTTCGCAGTGAGCGGCACCGAGTCGATCGCGATGACGACGGCCGGCACCAGGTAGTCGGGAAGTCGATCGCGGCAGGCGCCGATCAGTTCGTCGGCCGGCACCGGCTGGTCGGGCCGGGCCGGGACCACATAGCCGACCAGTCGTTGCCGGTCGGCGATCACGACGGCATCCCGGACACCGGGCACGGCCAGTAACACGGCCCGCACCTCGTCGGGCTCGACCCGGTACCCGCGGATCTTGACCTGCTGGTCAACCCGGCCCAGGACGTCCAGCTCGCCGCCGGCGAGCCGGCGCGCGAGGTCACCGGTGCGGTACATCCGGCTACCGGGCGGACCGTCCGGGTCGGGCAGGAATCGCTGCGCGGTGAGCGCCGGATCACCGAGGTATCCGTCGGCGACGCCGTTGCCCCCCACGAACAACTCGCCGACCGCCCCGTCCGGGACCGGGCGCAGCCCTTCGTCCAGCAGCAGCGCGGACGTGCCGGGCAGGGCGTTCCCGATCGGCACCCGTGCACCGGCGCCGAGTTCGGCGACCCAGTGCGCGGCGTCCGCGACGGTGATCTCGGTGGGCCCGTACTCGTTGATCAGCCGATCCGGCCCGAGTATGGCCAGCCAGCGGCGGGCCAGTTCGGCGGGGAAGGCCTCGCCCCCGACGACGTACACCTCGCTCAACGCGTCGGCCTCCTCGTCGGAGAGTTGGTCGCCGATGATCTCCAGCTGGCCCGGGGTGAGCTTGACGAACGAGAACGGGCCGGCCGTAACCAGTTGCCGACCCAGGTCGGACAGGTCCAGATCCGCGGGCAGCAGGAACACCCGCTGGCCGCACAGCAGCGGCGCCCAGAGCGCGGTGACCGACATGTCGAAGGCGACCGAGGAGAACAGCGGCGCGCCCCCGGTTCCGGCGGCCGCGAGCCGGTCGACGGCCCAGCTCTGCAGGTAGTGGGCCAAGTTGCGATGGGTGATCCGGACGCCCTTCGGCGTGCCCGTCGAGCCGGACGTGAAGATGACATAGGCCGCCTGGTCCGGTGTCGCCGGGCTGCCCTGGAACGGCTCTACACCTGGTGAAACCTGCTCCGGGGCAAGCATTGTCGCGTTCGGCCCGGCCTGCCCGGACCGCGCGGGATCGTCACAGACCAGGACGCTCGGGGTGATCACCCCGAGCACGGTGGCAAGCCGGCCGGCCGGAATCGCGGGGTCGAGCGGCAGGTAGGCCGCGCCGACCTTCCAGACGCCCAGCAGCGCTGCGATGAGTTCCGGAGTCCGCTCCAGCAGGACCGGCACCACGTCGCCCGGCCGCACGCCGAGTTCGCTCAGGGCGGTGGCCCAGTCGTCGCTGCGCCGCTCGAGCTGCGCGTAGCTCAGCCGCTGGTTGTCTGTCTGCACGGCGGTGGCGCGTGGGCCCCTGGCCGCCCGGGCGGCGATCAACTCGTGGACGCAGCGGGCGCGGTCGTCGTCGGTCGAAGCCGGCGCGGACGCGGCCGGCAGGGTCGCGCCGGGAAGGGCGGACAGTCGCAGGTCGGGATTGACGGTCACCGCGCTGATCACCTGTTCAAGTTGGGTGGCGAATTGCGCCACGGTTGACTTCTCGAGAAGACCGGTTGAGTACTCCAGGGCGCCGGTCATCGCCCCGCCGGCCCGGTGCCACACGAAGAACGTGAGGTCGGTCTTGGCGACCCGCCAGGCCTGCTGGAAGGCGGTGTCGGCCGCCTCGTCGGGGACTCCGGTGGTGGCCAGACCGCCCGCCTGCAGGTCGAATCCGACCTGGTACACCGGGGTGCGGGACAGGTCCCGATGCGGCAACACCTCGTCCACCACCAGCTCGAACGGCACATCGGCATGGGCCTGGGCATCCAGCCAGCTGCCCCGCACCCGGCCGACGACCTCGGCGAATGTCGGGTCCCCGGCCAGTTGGCAACGCAGCGCGACCGGATTGAGGAACGGGCCGACGAGGTTCTCGAATTCGGGCCGGCTGCGACCGGCCACCGGGCTGCCGACCGCGAAGTCGTCTCGTCCGGTGTGCCGCGCGAGCGTCATCGCGTAAGCGGCCAGCAGGGTCACGAACGCCGTGACGCCGAGCCGCCGGGAGACGGTTTCGATCGCCGTCGCGCGGTCGCCGGACAGGGTCACCGGCACCCCCGACCCGCTGACGTCGCGCTCCGCGGCGCGTGGCCGGTCGGTCGGCAGTTCCAGGGGTTCGACCCCGTGCAGTTGGCCCCGCCAGTAGTCCAACCCGCTGCGCAGCGACGGCCCGGACAGCTGCTCGTGCTGCCAGCCGGCGTAATCGGCGAATCTCATGGGCAGGGTCGGCAGCTGAGCGGGCACACCGCCCAGCGCAGCGCGGCACAGCTCCGCGAGGTCCCGTTCCAGGACCACGGCGGACCAGCCGTCGGTGGCGATGTGGTGCACAGTGAGCAGCACAACGCTGGACCGGTTCGGGATGCGGACCAGCAGGGCACGCCAGATCGGCCCGTTCGCCAGGTCGAAGCCGCGGCCGAACTGCTCGGCGAATAGCTCGGTGAGTTGCTCCTCCCCCGCGATCTCTACCACACGAAGGTCGACCGGGCCCGCGGGGTGCGGCATCGCGATCGGTGCGCCGTCCCGCTCGGCGAACCGGGTACGCAGCACCTCGTGTCGCTCCTCGAGGCGGCTGAGCGCGACGGCCATCGTCTCGTCGGATACCTCGGCCGGCACCCGGAGGAACACCGGGGCGACCCATTCCAAGCCTCCGGGCCGCAGCCGGTCGGAGAACCACAGGCGACGCTGGCCGGACGAAAGGGCATGCGGCTGCAGCGGATCCGCCGCTGGCAGGGGTGCGGCCGGCAGAGTCGGCGGGGTGTCGGGCAGGTCGGCGGGCAGCAGGCGGGCTTGGTCCTCCACGGTGCCGGCGTCGAAAAGGCCGCGCAGGTCGATGGTCCCGCCGGATGCCTTCTGCAGGCGGCTCGCCAACCGGGTCAGCATCAGCGATTCGCCGCCCAGGGCGAGGAAGTCGTCGTGCACGCCGATCCGATCGACGTGCAACAGGTCGCTCCAGACCTGAGCGACGAGGCGTTCGGCCGGCGTACGCGGCGCCACAAACCGGGCGTCGCTCCCGTCATCGCCGTCGAGCGAGGGATCGGGCAGCGCGGTCCGGTCGAGCTTGCCGGTGCCGGTCCGGGGCAGCTCGTCGAGGCGTCGAATGATGGCCGGCACCATGGCTTCCGGGAGCCGTCGGCGCAGGTGGCTGCGCATCTCGTCGGTGCTGACGTCCCGGTCGGCTTCGATGAAGGCCACCAGGCGCTTGCCGCCGTCCGGTGCCGGACGGGTGATGACCGCCGCCACCCGAACCGATGGGTGGGCAACCAGGGCGGATTCCACCTCGGCCGGTTCGATCCGGACACCGTTGATCTTGACCTGGTCGTCCAGCCGGCCGAGGAACACCAGCGCGCCGTCGGAGCCTCGGCGCACCCGGTCACCGGTGGCATAGAGCCGCGAACCGTCGGACGCAAAAGGGCTGGGCACGAACCGTTCCGCAGTCAGGTCGGGCCGGCCCTTGTAACCGCGGGCCAGGCCGACGCCAGCGGCGTAGAGCTGGCCGGCGACTCCTTCCGAGACCGGCTTCATCCGCTCGTCCAGGACGAGCGCCGACATCCCGTCGATGGGCACCCCGATCGGCACGGGCCCGTCCCGGTCGGTCCCGGCAGCGGGCGCTGCGGTGACGTCGATGGCACATTCGGTGGGCCCGTAGGTGTTCCAGACTTGGGGCCGCAATGGAGCTGCGGCCAGCCGATGTGCGAGCTCGTAGTCCAGCGGCTCGCCGGCCGAGAACACCAGGCGCAGCCGGGTCGCCCGGGACCAGGCCGGCTCGGCGGCCAGCAGCCGCAACACCGACGGCACGCCCTGCACGATCGTGATCTCGTGTGATGCAAGGATCTGCGCCATCGCCTCGGTCGACCGCTCAACACCAGGTGGTGGCAGCACGACGGTGCCGCCGCTGATCAGCGGTGCGAAGATCTCCCACGCCGCGGCGTCGAAGGCAATCGAGCTCTTCTGCAGCACCCGATCGGCGGCGGTCAACCCATGCCTGGCCACCGTCCAGCGGACCCGGTTGCCGATGCCGTCGTGGGTGATGACAACGCCCTTCGGCCGGCCGGTTGACCCCGAGGTGTACACGATGTAGGCCGCGTTCGTCCCGCCCACTTCGGACACCGGGGCCTTGCCGAACCGTCCGCCCCCCGCGTCGGCGTGCTCGTCGAGGGTCAATTGCCGCACCCCGGTGCCCGACAGCAGCTGATCGGTCATCGCGTCGACCAGCACCAGCTGGGTGGCGCTGTCCATGATCGTCCAGGCGTTGCGTTCGGCCGGATGGGTGGGATCGATCGGCAGGTACGCGCCGCCCGCCTTCCAGGTCGCCAGCATCGCGACCACCAGGTTGACCCCCCGGGTGAGACAGATTCCCACCACCGATTCCGGCTGCACACCCTGGGCGCGCAGGAAGTAGGCCAGCCGATTCGCCCGATGCTCGAGATCGGCATAGCTGAGCCGGTGCTGTTCGTCCTCGACGGCGATGCCGTCGGGCGTCCGGGCCGCCTGCGCAGCGAATAGTTCGTGCAGCAGCTGGATCTCGGTCATGGTGGGGTTCCTCGGGAAGGCAGGTGTGGGAGTGGGCGGATGCTCTTCTAAGGCGGCGGGTGACCGCCTACGCGTGGTTCAGTTCCATCCGGCGGCGCAGGCTCAGCGGCCGCATGTCCGTCCAGGCCTCGGTGATGTGCGCCAGGCAGGCGTCCTTGGTGCCAACGGTGCCGTCCGTGTCCCACCCAGCCGGCACGTCGCGCCCGGCCGGCCAGATGGAGTACTGCTCCTCGGCGTTGCGGACCACCACATAGATCGGCTCGTTGTTGTTGTTCGCGTTGTTGTTGTTGTTGTTCGCGTTGTTGTTGTTCGCGTTGTTGTTGTTGTTCGCGTTGTTGTTGTTGTTGTTCGCGTTGTTGTTGTTCGCGTTGTTGTTGTTGTTGTTGTTCGCGTTGTTGTTGTTGTTCGCGATGAGGTTGTTCGCGTTCGCGTTGTCGTTGTTGTTGTTCGCGATGAGGTTGTTCGCGTTCGCGTTGTTGTTGTTCGCGTTGTTGTTGTTGTTGTTGTTCGCGATGAGGTTGTTCGCGTTCGCGTTGTTGTTGTTCGCGTTGTTGTTGTTGTTCAGGTTGGCGATGTTGTTGTTGTTGTTCACGTTGCCATTCCCGTTGTTGTTGTTGTTCAGTTCGGCGCTGTTCAGGTTGCCGTTGTTGCCGTTGTTCAGGTTGCCGTTGACGGACATTTCTTCTCCTCGAGGAGTCAGTGCGTGACGACCGAGACCGGTTGGCTCGGCAGGAAATCGGTAATTTCGACGCCGATCCCGAGGCACTGCGCCTGGGCTCGGACGAATTCGGCGAGCGCGATGTCGAGAGCACCGAGCCCGAACGGCGAGAAGATCACCAACCGGTCGTCGACCGGCGGCGTTTCAATGGTGCCGTTCAACAGGTCGCCGATGGTGGCGTCGATGAACGACCGGTCGCCGGTCTCGATCTCGGCGAGATGCAGGGACGTGCGCTCACGGCAGACGTGGTCCGCATCGTCGACCACGTTGTGCGCGGCCAGGATGGTCGCCGGCACGATGTCGCGCAGCGAGATGTGCAGGACCACGGCACCTTTCCGGCACGTCGCGAGATCAACATGCGGCTCAGCGGCCGTCGTTGCGATGCTGATCAGCCGGTGCCTGGCGAGCGCGTCTTCGATTCGTCCGGTCTGGTCGACGACCGGGACCAAGTGCTCCGCCCGGGCGGCGAAATCGGCTGCCCGCTGCGGATCGGCGTCGAAGATCGTGACCGCCGGTAGCCCCGGCTCGACGGCGACCAGGTAGCGCAGGATCTCGAAGTTGATGACCCCGGCGCCGATCAGGGTGACCCCGTCGATCGGCCGGCCGGCAGTCAGCGTTCGGGCCGCCAGCGCGGCACTGGCAGCGGTGCGGGTGGCCGACAACTGCGAGGCCTCCAGCATCGCGTGCGGCCGGCCGTCGACGAGCGAGTTCAGGACCACCACCGCACTTGCCCGGGGCAGGTCGGCCGCCAGGTTGTCGGGAAACGACGAGATCCATTTGATGCCGGCGCCCGGATGCGGGCCGCCGACGAAGGCCGGCAGCGCGATGATCCGATCCCTCGGCCGGTCCGGGAACCGCAGGAACACCGAACGCGGAACCGCGGTTGCACCGAGTGCGTGTACGCGGTAGGTCTTTTCGACGACATCGATGATCTCGAGCTCGCGGCCGGCCAGGGCGTCGGCGACGTCGCTCGAGCGCAGGATCAGCACCAGGCCACGTCCTCGATGAGCGGACGCTGCCACAATTGCACCGCGTCGCGGCCGAAATTCTCGGCGACCCAGGCGTCCGAATAGATGGTGTCCAGGTAGCGGTCACCGCCGTCCGGAAAGATGGTCACGACGGTCGAGCCGGGCGGAATGCACGGAGCGAACTTGCGGACCGCGGCGATGGTCGCTCCGGACGAGCCGCCGGCGAGGATGCCTTCCTGCCGGGTCAGCGTGCGGCATGCGACGATGCATTCCAGGTCGGTGACGTGCACGACCTCGTCGACCAGGCTCGGGTCGAGCAGAGCCGGCCGGATCGCCGCGCCATGGCCTGGAATCAGCCGTCGGCCCGGCGTGGGCTGGAATAGGATGCTGCCGACGGCGTCGACCGCGACGACCCGGGTCGACATGCCTTGTGCGCGCAGGTATCCGACGCAACCTCGCAGGGTGCCGAAGGTGCCGGCCGCGGCAAACAGGTAGTCCACCTGGCCGTCCAGTGCCTCGGCGATTTCGCGCATGGTGTTCTCGTGCGCGGCGGGGTTCCGCGGATTCGCGTACTGATTCGGCGAGTATGAATTCGGCAGCGTGTTCAGCAGGTGACGGACCCGGCGGATGCGCTCCGGCAGATATTCGCCGGTGGCCGGATCGCGGTCGGTGACCAGTTCGACCCGCGCGCCGTAGGCCCGCAGAATCGCGAGATTCTGGGTGGTGGTCTTGGCGTCGACCACGCAGATCAAATCGATCCCGTAATAGCAGCAGATCTGGGCCAGGCCGATCGCCAGGTTTCCGGAGCTGGATTCAATCACCACCGTGCGGCCAGGTCGCACTCCACCGTCCAGGATCTTCGCCTGCAGCATGGCCAGCGCCGAACGGTCCTTGACGGACCCGCCGGGGTTGAACCTCTCCATCTTGGCGAACAACCGAAAGTCGAAACCCGGAACGAGGCAGCCCATTTGCACCAGCGGCGTGTCCCCGATCGCGGAGAGTATGCCTTTGAGCGGTCTCCGGGCTGCCATGTCATCCTTTCTCGATGAGCGATGTTTCCTACCGTTTGTAGTTCTCGTCATGGTGTGGTTCTGGTCGAGCGCGATGCGCCGTACCCCCGCGGTCCCGGCCGGCGCGAACGCCGTGCGAACCTCTGCCGACTCAACAGTGGCCGAGGGCTCTATATCCGAGCTATCGGCCAGCCGGTGCGGCTGATTCACCGAGCGCGACCCGATCGATCGCTGTGCCCGGGTCCGCCGTCGCCGCGTCCAGGAGGCTCAGGTAGGTCTCCAGCAGCCGACGGATTGTCTGTTCGGCAAACAACTCTCGGTCGTAGCGGAAGACGACGGACGTGCCGCCGTCGGCGCGGGTGATTTCGATGTTGAGGTCACACTGGCCCTGCAGCCGGGGGACGTCGAACGGCTCGACAGTCCAGTCGCGCTGGAATTTCTCGAACGACGTGGTGGCGTCGACCTGGGTGATCGCGATGCGATAGGGCGGTCCGGCCTTGGCGTCGCGCCCGAGGGCCCGGACGATGTGCGGGTACGGCAGTCCGGCGGCCGCGGATGCATCACGTAGCTGTTGCGCCGCCGCGCCGGCGAGCTGAGCAAAGGTGCTGTCCGGCTGGACATCTCCACGCAGCAGCACCGACGTGACGTAGTAGCCGACCGAGCGCATCATGGGCCGGCTACGCCGGAGACTGATCGGGCAACCCAACAAGAACTGCCGATGGCCGCTCAACCGGTGAATCAAGGCCTGCAGGGTCGACAAGTAGATGGCGAACGGTGTGACGCCCAATTCCATCGCACTCCTGCGCACCTGTTCGACGAGGGAGGCCGGCGCATCTGCCGACAGGGTGGCGCCCTGGAAACCCGGCCGTGACGGCCGCGGTCGGTCAAACGGAAGTTCGGCGGCCGGCACCTCCCGGCAGGACGTCCGCCAGTACTCCGTCCAGTGCGCACGCATCGGACCGGCAAGATTCCGCTGTTCCGCCGCCACCTGGTCGTCCCAGGTCCAGTCCAGCGTCGGGAGGTCTGGGCGTTCCCCGCGGGTCAGCGCCCCGTAGGCGGTCAGCAGGTCGCCCCACAGCACGAACTGCGATGCCGCATCGCTGGCGATGTGGTGATTTCCGCACAACAGGACGGCGTCCGCATCGAGCCGGCGGAACAACCGAAATCGCGCCGTCCCGACTGTCGCCAGCTCGTACGGTTCGCTTGCTGCCGCTCCCACCAGCTCGGACAGCTCCCGGTCATTGATGTCTCCGACGTCGACGACCTCCAGCTCTGGGCCGTGCGGGTCGATCACCCGACCGGGAATGCCGTCGTCGTCGACGAAGCGTGAGCGCAGCAGGTCGTGCCGTGCGGTCACGACGTCGACGGCCGCCGCCAGCGCCGAGATATCCGGCGGCGGGGTAAATCTCGCCGCTCCCGCGTCGTTGTACGCCGCACTTCCCGGCGCCAACTGCTGCAGCACCCAGAGCGCATGCTGCCCGGCCGACACCGGATGCAGCGACCCACACTCATCGTCGAGGCCTGTGCGCATCGGCACCATCCGCGCTCCCGTCGCCAGCCCGGGGTTCGTCGACCCGGGAGATCGGGATCGAGCATGCGGCGGTCCGCTACACGGCCCCTATATCGCGATGGGGGCCTGCTGACTGATGGATAAAGGCCGATCCGGTTGCCGGTCCCGTTGTCGACATAGGCCAGGTTCGGGCTGGTCAGCGTATAGAAAAAAGATTGTGAGCGCCCGCACCTTGGAGCAGACAAGCCGGTCGTCCGGTGGTGGCCGCCGCTCCTGAGCAGCAATCCATCACCGACACAGAGCCGGCCAGAAATCTTCGCCCATCGGAATCGGCTGGTCCAACGGATCGCCGGCGAGGGGTGCGAAACGGCCGGGAGGGCGAGTTGACGCAGATACAGCGCCTCGACGCTGCCCAGTGCGCGGAACAGGCAGATCGGTTCGGCACACCCCTGTTCGTCTACGACGCCGACGTCCTCGGGAGGTCGTTCGCCGAGCTGCGCGACGCGCTTCCGTCGGCCATGGAGATCTTCTATTCGCTCAAGGCAAATCCGAACGTGTCGGTCGTCGGTGTCTTGGCCGCCGCCGGTGCGCGCGCCGAGGTCTGCTCGCGGGCGGAATTACGCACCGCGTTGCTGGCCGGAATCGACCCGGGCGACATCATCTTCCTCGGTCCGGGCAAGTCGACGGCAGATCTGGAAGCTTGTCTCGACGCCGGCATCTTCGCGATCGTGGCCGAATCCTTCGACGAGCTCGTCGAACTGGACGGCCTCGCGAGTCATCGGCAGGCCCGGCCGCAGGTTCTGCTTCGGGTCAATCCGCGGCGCGGGACGGCGGGTGCCGCCCTGTCGATGGGCGGTAAGCCACGCCAATTCGGCATCGACGAGGAACAGCTGTTGCGGGCCGGCTCGCTGCCCGAACAATTTCCGCACCTCGACTTGTGTGGTGTGCACGTCTATCTCGGCACCCGGATCCTCGACGCCGCCCTGTTCGTCGAGAACGTCGGCGCCAATCTCGAGCTGGCCGAACGGATCGCCGCGGCCACCGACATCCGACTCGCGGCCGTCGACGTCGGCGGCGGGCTGGGCGTCGCCTACTTTGCCGGCGAGACCGATCCGGACCTGAGCACCGTTCGAGCCGACCTGGAACCGGTCATCGCGACCTTCCGTGATCGGCACCCCCGGGCACGGCTGATGTGCGAATCCGGCCGGTTCTTGTCCGCCCGTGCAGGTGAGTACGTGGTCCGGGTCCGGTCGGTCAAGGACTCGATGGGCCAGCGATTCGCCGCAACCGACGGCGGCACCCACCATCACCAGGCGGCCGCGGGGATCGGCTCATTCGTGCCCCGGAACTTTCCGGTTCGACTGTTGAACCGCACGTCCGTCGGCCCGGACGCGCCCTGGCAGTTGACCGGGTCGCTGTGCACCCCCAACGACACCCTGGCCCGGAATGTCGACCTGCCGGAACTGCAGGTCGGCGACCTCATCGGGATCGGTCGGTCCGGCGCATACGCGGCCAGCGCGTCGCCCGGACACTTCCTCAGCCAAGGATTTGCCGCCGAAGTACTGCTCCACCACGGGCGGGGGCATCTTGTCCGTCGCCGTGACATCCCACTCGACCTGCTGCGCGGGCAGCACTACCACCACGTCAGGACTCGCCCCATGGAACGTCATCAGGCCATCGAACACATCCGCGTCGCCGTCGAGAAGGTCACCCGACGCGACCTCCCGACGCTGTCCGCCGAGACCCCGCTGCCGGCCCTCGGACTGGATTCCACCGGCATGCTCGAACTCCTCATGGAACTGGAGGACCTGGCTGCCTTCGTCGTCGATCCGGACGACCTGCAGCCCGAGGTCTTCATGACCGTCGGCACCCTCTGCGACTACCTGACCCGGATGGCGACCGTCCCGTGAGCAAGCGTCAGCAAGCGGACTGGCGCGGCAGCCGCCGGGCCGGCGATTTCGTAGCGTGGACGGCGGCGGCGTGAGCAGGCCCGCATCGCTCCGGGAGATCGCCGACGCCACCTGCCGCGACGGCCTTGCCGCCGGGCTAACGGCGGCGTTCGAACACGGGGAGCCGTTGCCCTGCAGCCTCCGCGGTCGCACGCTCCTCCCCAGCGCGGTGCTCCCGGCGGTCACCGCCTGGGCAACGGCCGGCGGCGTGCTGCCGGCCGCCGACTGCCGCGTCGAGATTAAGCCGCACGCCGTCGCCGAGAGCGAACACCTCGCGCTCGTCCAGGTGATCCCGCCGGTAACGACCACCGACCCGGGGCCGATCCGATCGACCTGGCCGCGAAAGCTGCTGGCAGTGCGGACGGGCCTGGACCGTCGACTGCTCGCCCTGGCGATCGATCATCTGTCGAACCGCACATTCGATGGCGCTCCGCTCACCGAACGTCAGCTGGTGCGCGCCGAGATCGCCGAGATCGCAATCGTTCTCGAGAATGTCGAGACCACTTTCGACGCCGCGTACACCGGCCTGGAAACCGCGATCTGGCATACCGATGTCGACCGCGCGGATCGGGCATTGGAAAGGCTGTTCGGCGCGGCCGGATATCTGGACGATCACCCGGCCCGCGCCCTTCGACTGCTCGCCCTGATCCAGGATGTCTATGCACCGCCCGGGTCTTCGCTGCGGAGCGCTGCGTGACCACCAGCGGAGCGCGCATCAACGACCTGCGAGAGGAGATCCGCTGCTGCGCACCGGATCTGCGCAGTCGCGCATTGGACGTCGACGCGAACCCGGCGAACGTCGAGCGGCATTTCGACTCCACAGGCATGCGCACGGTGCATCGGATCAGCATGGTGCCGGAGGCGCCGGAGCCGGATCGGTGCCTGCGCCTGACCGCGGGAACGCTCGAGGCGGCCCGCGGCGACGCCGGCGTGCTGCTGGCCAGCCCGGGTCCGGCGCTGGCCGGGGTGGTCGTCGACATGCTGGCCGATGACGAGCAACGAGCCCGGTTCCGCTCGGCATTGATCGACGGACGGTCCTGGGCGTTCTGCGCGATCACCGAACCGCAGGGCGGCAGCGACGTACTCGGGCTTCGCACTGCGCTGCAGTCCACTCCGAGCGGTCTGCGGCTCTCTGGAGCGAAAACCTATGTCGGCAACGCTTCTCGGGGGAACATCGGCGTCGTCCTGGCTCGGACCGGTCCGACCCCACTGCACATCCGGGCGGTCGTGGTCTCCGCGGACGCACCGGGAATCGACGGGCGGGCGCTGCCGATGTCCGGCCTGCGGGGTGCAAGGATCGGCAGGCTCACCTTTACCGACGTACCGGTGCGCGAGCAGGACGTTCTCGGTGCACACCTGCCGCCCAGCCGGCGCGGGTTGTGGGGAGCGATCCGCGCCTTCGCCAGCGTCCGGGTGCAGGTCGGCGCGATGGCGGTGGCGACCGCGGCCGCGGTCTGCGACTATGTCGCCGAGCACGCCGCGTCGTCGGCCACCGACCTGCTCGCCACGACCCGGGTGAGAATCGCTACGACGGAACAGCTTCTGCTGCGCGCGGCGGAAGCCGTCGACCGGAACGAGGGCCGCGGTCAGCTGTCCGCGCTGGCCAAGATCACCGCGACCCGGCTGGCCGCGCAGGTCACGACCGAGCTGCCGACATTGCTCGGCCGCGGCGCGCTGCTCGATCACCCGCTGCTGGAGAAATGGCGCCGCGACGCCGGCGGTTTCGAGCTGATGGAGGGCACGTCGGCCATGCAGTTGCTGCACGTCGCCGACGGTGCGATGCGCGACGCCCGGGGCCGGGCACCGGGCGCCGGGACGGTCAATGACGGCGGTCGAGCGAGATGACGGTACTGCAGGCCGTTGCCACCTATATCCCACCCGTCGGGCAATCACTGAGCGAGGTGGCCGACGAGCTGCAACTGTCCGTCCTGGACGTGAAGATCTACGAGAAGTTCTACGGCCTGCGGGACTATCGCATCGATCGACAGGCGACCGGCGCCGATCTGCTGATTCACGCGGCCCGGGCCCTGCCGACGCTGGGTCCGGCCGGTCACCGGGTCCGCTACGTCCTGCACGGGAAGAGCGTGCCGCCCAGCGGATCTCACGCGGATCCGCCGGTGCAGTCGGTGCTCACGCCGTTGGGACTGTCCGGGGCTATGGCATTCGCGGTTACCCAGCATGCCTGTGCGTCCGGATTGCTGGCGCTGGACCTGGCCGGCCGACTGCTCGCCGACGACGACGATCCGGATGCGCTGGCCCTGGTGCTGACCGGCGAAAAGGCCTACCCGGGCGTCAACCGGGTGATGCCGGCACCGACAGTGACGGGCGAGTCGAGCGCGGCCTGCCTGGTCGGTCGGGGCGGCGACGGCGATGTCGTGTTGTCCTACGAGTGGCGGGTGGACGGCGAATTCCAGGACGGCATCGCCATGTCCGAGGCGGCCCGCTCCCGGTTCCATCAGCGTTACCCCGAGACGCTCGCCGACGTCATTCGGGTGGCGGTCGCCAAGGCCGGACTCGACATTGCCGATATCACGATCGTGCTGCCGCACAACGTGAACCGCGCCTCCTGGGTGCGGGTCACCAAGCTGCTGGACCTGCCGTTGGACCGGGTCTACCTGGACAACGTGCCGATCACCGGTCACTCCTTCTGCGCCGACCCATTTGTCAATTACAAGTCCGTCGTCGATGCCGATCTGCTGCCACCCGGGCGGCCGTACCTGTTGGCCAGCGTCGGACTGGGCGCGGTCTACGCGGCGATGGTGCTGTGCGCTCGCGGGCCGGCGAGGAGGTGGCAACCGTGACCGCCGTCTTCGCCGCATCGACTGCTCTGGTGCGGGCCGGGTATCCCGTGCCGGTGCGCCGCGCCCGCTTCGGGCGTGCACCGGGCGGCCGGCCCGACCCCGAACTGCAGTTGTTGTGGGCCGAACGCCTGACCACCGACCCGATCGCGCGGGCCGGCCAGGGCAATTCGTTCTCCGACATGTGCGAGCACCTGGTCGCGGAACTGCGCGCGACCGGTCCGTTGGATCTGCTGGTCCTGGCGCACGTCACACCGGACCTGGATTCTCGCGACTCGGTCGCCGGCGCGTTGGCGTCGCCCGAGTTGTTGGTGCTTGCGGTGTCCGACCAGGGCCGGTTGGCGCCATTCACCGCATTGCGGGTGGCCGCGGCTTTTCCGGATCGGCCGCACGCCGCCGTCATCGTGCTGGATCAGGCCGCGGTGCCGTACGCCGATTCGGATCTTTCGGCGCTGGACGACCGGGCCGATCACGCCGTGGCGCTGCTGCCGGCGTTGGGCTTCGACCCGGTCAGACAGTGGGCGGGTGTCACCGGTGACCGAGTCGCGAGCCTGCTGGACGAGGCGTTGCGTGCGGAGCAACCAGACCTGGTCATTCTCGGGCCGGCACTGCCACCGCCGGCCGGGTTTGCGTGGCGCAGGGCTCCCGGAGATCAGCTCGCTACCGCGGTGTTCAGCGCCCTGAGCGCTGAAATGGCCGACGGAGCCGGAACTGTCGACCGGACCAGACGGATCACCGTCGTCGAATACGAACCGGCCATCCGCGGACTGGCGCTCGTCACGTGGTCCGAACATTCCCGACCAGCGCGCCATCTCACGCCCGTTCCGGAAATCCACCCAGATCGATCCCATCGCCGATAGGAGGCCGCACGCATGGAACCCACCCTGCTTCCCGATCTGCTCGACGCCGCCGCCGAGCGCTATCCCGACGCACCCGCCGTCACTGCTCGCGGGGTCACCAGCAGTTATGCCGAGTTGGCCGACCAGAGCCGGCGGGTCGCCGGTTGGCTGGCCGCCCGTGGGGTGCGGCGGCGGGATCGGGTGATCATCGTGTTGCACGATCATGGCCTGCAGGTGCCCGTGCTGTTCGGGTGCGCCCGGCTCGGCGCCATCTTCGTGCTGCTGCACGACGAGGTCACCGACACGACGATCCGGCACGTGCTGGACGACACCGACCCGGCCCTGCTCATCACCGACCGCCCGGACGCGGCGGCCGTGGGCGTCTGCCGGGGTCTGCCGGTGGTGACGGCGGCCGCGACTCGCGACGGCATCCGCGGCACGGAGCCGGCGTACCCACCGCGGCCGCTGAGCGTCGACCCGGTGTGCCTGATCTACACCTCGGGTAGCACCGGGCTGCCGAACGCGGTGGTGTCCACCCACGGTCAGATGGTGTTCGCCGCGCAGGCGATCCAGTCGCAGCTGCTCTACCGCCACGACGACGTGGTGTTTTCGCCGCTGCCGCTGTCCTTCGACTACGGCCTCTACCAGGTCTTCCTTGCCACCCTCGGCGGAGCGCACGTGCATCTGGGCACGGCCGAGGACGCCGGCCTCGTGCTGGCCCGCCGGCTCCGCGAGACCGGAGCCACCATCCTGCCGGCACTGCCATCGCTGGCCGCGATCCTCGCCCGGTTGCTGGAACGCTACGGCGGCACGGTCGGCCTGCGGCTGATCACCAACACCGGCGCCGACATGCCCCTGACCACGGTCAATCGGCTGCGCCGGCTGCTGCCGGAGCTGCGGGTTCAGCTGATGTTTGGGCTCACCGAGTGCAAGCGGGTCGCCATCATGCCGCCCGATGGCGATCTGCTCCGACCCGGCGCGTGCGGCCGGCCCCTGCCCGGCACCGAGGTGGTCGTGGTGGATGACGACGGGTCGACGCTGCCAGCCGGAAGGACCGGCGAAATCGTGGTACGCGGGCCCAATGTGATGGCCGGCTACTGGCGGCGGCCCGAGCTCACCTCCCGGCGTTTCCACCGCGCCGACGACCTGTTCGTCGAGCTCCGCAGTGGTGACTACGGGTATCTCGACGACGACGGCTTCCTGTATTTCGTCGGACGACGCGACGACATCTACAAGTCGCGAGGCTTCCGGGTCAGCGCGACCGAGGTCGAGGCCGCCGCGCTGCGAGTACCCGGCGTGAACGCCGCGGCGGTGCTGGCCCCGAACGCGCAGCGCCCGGAGCCGATGCTGTTCGCCGTCACCGAACTGGACCGAACCACGTTCATGGAGGGGCTGCGCGAACAGCTCGAGTACTACAAGATTCCGCGGCATTGCGAGGTCGTGGACGCGCTACCGCTCAACCAGAACGGCAAGACCGACAAGAAGGCCCTTGCCGCACGGGCCGAGGCCAGCCGGCTGATCGCCTGAAATTCCACCTCGTCACGCCCGCTCCGCGCGGACGCCAGCAAGGAGAAACATCGATGTCCGAGACGAACCGCCGGGTCTTCCTCTTCCCCGGTCAGGGCGCCTACCTGCCCGGGGCCATGGCCCCATTCGCGCAGCACCCGACGGTGCGGGACGTGCTCGATCAGATCGACGCCGCCGTGCCCCGGCACCCCGGCGGGAGGATGGTCGATCTCCTGCTGGCCACGCCGGGGCGGCCGCTGGACGAGTTGCTGGCGCAGGACGGTGCCGGTCTACAACTGGCGCTGTTCGGGACGTCCGTCGCTCTCTTCGGCATGGTCGCCGACGCGGTGAACCCCGCCGATGTGCTGGTCGGCCACAGCCTGGGCGAGATCGCCGCACTCACGGCCGCGGGCGCGTTTTCGATCGGTGACGGGGCCCGAATTGTCGCGGCGCGGACGGCCTGCTTGGAGCGGACGGCTCCGCCGGACGGCGGAATGCTCGCCGTGTCGGCCAACCTCGACGTCGCGTCCGCCCTGATCACGGCGGCCGACGACCCTTCGACGGTGATTGCCGTGCGAAACTCACCGCGGCAGACGGTGCTGTCCGGTCCGCGGACCGGATTGGCCCGCATCGCTGCCGCCGCCGCGGCCCTGGACATCTCGACCACCATGCTGAGATCACCGTTCGCCTTCCATCATCCGGCCCTGGCCACCGCTGCGGAGGCGTTCAGGGCGGCGATCGCCACCATCCCGACCCGGCCGTTACGACACCGCGTGCATTCGCCGATCCTCGGTCGGCCCTACGGCCTGGACGACAATCTGACGGACCTGCTCGCCCAGCACCTGGTGCGGCCCGTCGACCTGCTCAGCACGATCCGTGATCTGCACGAGCGCGGCCACGCACTGTTCATCGAGTGTGGGGCCCGCGACGCGTTGGTGTCGTCGGTTCGCCGCACGGTGCCCGGGGTGCAGACGGTTGGCTGCCTGGACGGCTCCCGGCCCGGACCGGACTTGATCGCCGCGGTCCGCGACCGGTTGACCGGCGGGTTGCCGGCCGAGTCGGTGCTGGCCGATCACCCGGCGTCGAGCAGGTTTGCGAGCATCGCCGCGCCGGAGCCGCCCGCGCCGGTCGAACCGGATCCGGGGCCGACCTCGACACCGGACCCGCGGGCGATTCCCGCGCAGGTCCCGATCGACGCGACACCCGTCACCGGGAAAGCCATCACCCGAGCCGAGCTGCTCGGACGACTGCGCACCGCCTACGCCGCGGCGCTCGACTATCCAGAGTCGGTGTTCACCGACAATGCCGATCTGGAAGCCGATCTCGGCGTCGACTCGGTGAAACAGACCGAACTGCTCGCCAGGATGTCCGAGGAGTTCGGCGTGACGGTCGCCGTCGGCGACATCGGGTTGACCGAGCTGTCCACCCTGGATCACGTCGCGGGCGCCATCCTGCAACGTCTCACCGCGATTCCCAGCCCGCCCCCCGCGGTCTCGGGCCCGCCTCCCGCGGTTCCGAGC
>Ga0209584_10000009_pt1 | contig 39246 bp, 36 predicted proteins | sample NGEPerD_FD_184507 | JGI IMG/M metagenome (GOLD analysis project Ga0209584, IMG submission 184507) | Arctic peat soil microbial communities from the Barrow Environmental Observatory site, Barrow, Alaska, USA - NGEE PermafrostAB12-D... | ecosystem: Environmental > Terrestrial > Soil > Wetlands >...
TCACCTCCACCCTGCTCAACGGGCTCCGCGAACGGGACGCCACCTTCGGATTGGAAACCATGTGCGTCGGCGGCGGCCAAGGCATGGCCGTCATCTTCGAACGACTCAACTAACGCTCACTCGGTGACACCTCGTTGCGGCGCAATCCGCAGCGGATCGACGGCACCGCGACCAGGGACGATCGCCGCAGCGACCCTGGTCTCGGTGCCGTCGAGGCATTTTCAGGCATGTTCAGTTCGACGCCAGCGCGTCGAGTCGCCGCTTTCGGTCCTTTGCCGGCCCTTGGAGTGGCCGAAAGTGGCGACTGGATTGCGCGCCCTCGGTCCGCGCAACCGGGTGCGATTGACCACGCGGCGTTACAGTGAGCCCACGCTCGGACGGGCCGAGTGAGCTGTCGCGGGACCCCGGGGCCACCTGGCGCCGAGGTGCCGTCGTCGGCCATCAGCGCTGGAAACAGCCAGGAGGGATTCATCATGGGGCTGGACGATCTCGTCAACAAGGCCAAGGATCTGCTCGGGGGCGCCGACGAGAAGACACAGGAAGCGGCCGCCGACACCCAGGCCGGCAACACCGAGGCGGCTGCCGGCGCGTCCGAAGAGGCGTCGAGTCTGATCGACAAGGCCAAGGGCCTGCTCACCGACGAGCGGATCGACCAGGTTGCGGGCGCCATCAAGGACAAGACGCCAGACCAGGTGGACTCCGTCGTCGACACGATTGCCGATAAGGGCAAGGAATTCAACAACTGATGACGTGGCCGGCGGCGTGCCGCTCCGCGCTGGGCAGCACGCCGCCGGCCGCTTGTCATCGCAGCGAGATCGACCGCTCCAGATCGATTCCGCATTCGGGCCTGATCAGCCGGCTGCGGAATCGACGCTCAACGGCGCAAACCTGCGCAGCCGCAAGCTGTTCGACACCACGAACACCGACGAGAACGCCATCGCGGCACCTGCCAGCATCGGGTTGAGCAAACCCGCCGCGGCGAGCGGCAGTGCCGCCACGTTGTAGGCGAAGGCCCAGAACAGGTTGCCTTTGATGATGGCCAGCGTGCGCCGGGCGAGCCGGATCGCGTCCGCCGCCACCCGCAGGTCACCACGGACCAGCGTCAGATCCGAGGCCTCGATGGCAACGTCCGTTCCGGTTCCCATCGCAAGGCCGAGATCGGCCTGAGCCAGCGCTGGCGCGTCGTTGATGCCGTCACCGACCATCGCGACCACTCGGCCCTGTGCCTGCAGGCGCTTGATCACCTCGACCTTGTTCGCGGGCATGACGCCGGAGATCACCGTGTCCGGGCGGTCATCGATCCCCACCTCCCCGGCGACCGAGCGGGCCACCGTCGCGTTGTCGCCGGTCAGCAGGATCGGGCTGAGCCCAAGCCCACGAAGTTCGCGAATCGCCTGTGCGGACGTGGGTTTCACTGCGTCGGCCACCGTGAGAATGCCGCGCGACGCACCGTCCCAGGCGACTGCGACAACGGTGCGGCCGTGCGCTTGCGCTGCGGCCCAGGCCATCCCGAGTTCCGGCGGCAGGGTCAACGACCAGTCGGCGAGTGTGTGCGGCCGGCCCACGAGGACAGCGTGCCCGTCGACCACTCCCTGGACGCCGAGTCCGGCGACCGCGGCGAAACCCTCCACTCGCGGGAGTTCCCTTACCCGCTGCGTCGCACCCGCCGTGATGGCCCGGGCGATGGGATGCTCCGAGGAGTTCTCCACTGCTCCCGCCAGTCGCAGCACCTCGTCGGCGTCCTCGCCGGCCGCGGCCACCACGTCGATCAGGGACATCCGGCCGGTGGTCACAGTGCCGGTCTTGTCCAGCACGATGGTGTCGACCCGACGGGTCGACTCGAGGACCTCGGGGCCCTTGATCAGGATACCGAGCTGAGCTCCCCGCCCGGTCCCGACCATCAGCGCCGTCGGCGTTGCCAGGCCGAGGGCGCACGGGCAGGCGATGATCAGCACGGCGACAGCCGCAGTGAAGGCGGCGGCCGCTCCGGCGCCGGCGCCCAGCCAGAAGCCGAGAGTGGCCACCGCGAGGGCGATCACGATCGGCACGAAGACCGCGGAGATCCGGTCGGCCAGCCGCTGAACGTGCGCCTTGCCGTTCTGCGCGTCCTGCACCATCTGGGCCATCCGGGCCAGCTGGGTGTCCGCCCCGACCCGGGTGGCCCGGACCACCAGCCGACCCCCCGCGTTGACGGTCGCGCCGACCACCCGGTCGCCGACGCCGACCTCGACGGGCACCGGCTCGCCGGTCAGCATCGCGGCGTCCACCGCCGACGAGCCCTCGGTGATCAGCCCGTCGGTGGCGACCTTCTCCCCGGGGCGTACCACGAAAATGTCGCCCACTGCGAGGGTGTCGATCGGGATGCGCTCTTCCCGTCCGGCGCGCAGGACTGCGACGTCCTTGGCGCCCAACGACATCAGCGCACGCAGCGCGGCTCCGGACCGGCGCTTGGCCCTGGCCTCCAGGTACCTGCCGAGCAAGATGAACGTGGTGACCCCGGCGGCCGCCTCGAGGTAGATGTTCCCGGCACCGTCGGAGGGCGCGACGGTGATCTCGAACGGATGCGTCATGCCGGGAATGCCGGCAGTGCCGAAGAACAGCGCGTACAACGACCAGCCGAACGCGGCCAGCGTGCCGACCGAGATGAGCGTGTCCATGGTGGCGGCGCCGTGCCGCAGGTTGGTCCAGGCCGCCACATGGAACTGCCACCCGCCCCACACCACGACCGGCGCGGCAAGGGTCAGCGACAGCCACTGCCAGTAGGTGAACTGCAGCGCGGGGATCATCGCCATGGCGATCACCGGAACGGTCAGCACCGTGCAGATGATCAGCTTCCGCCGCAGGACCGCCGCCGGGTCCTGTTCCGGCACCCCGTCCTCGGCCGTCGGACGCGGCGGCGCGGGAAGTCGAGCGGTGTACCCGGCCTGCTCGACGACCGTCACCAACTCCTCCGGCGTCACCCCATCGGGAAAGCTGACCCTGGCCTTCTCGGTGGAGTAGTTGACGGTCGCGGTGACACCGTCGAGCCTGTTCAGCTTCCGTTCGATGCGCGACGCGCAGGACGCGCACGTCATTCCGCCAATGGTCAGCTCGAGCTCGCGGGCGCCCGTGACCGGACTCTCGTCGTGGCGCACGGGCGGCGTCATCCGCCCTCCCCGTGCACCGGTGCGGTGGGCGCCGGCGTGTTCGGCGCTGTTGTGCTGTGCGCTGTTGTGCTGTGCGCTGCTGTGCTGTGCGCGCCGGCGTGCACGGTGAAGGCCGCGGTGCGCACCACACCCTGATGCAGGAAGTCCAGGTAGAGCCGGTAGTCACCGGCGGCCGGCACGTCCGCGTAGAAGGTGATCGCCGGACCGGCCGCGGTGGCGCCATCACCCGGTTCGCCCGCCGGATGGACATGCAAGTAGCCCAGATCCCCGGCGCGCAGCGCAACCAGATGGCCGTAGGCGGCCAGGTACGGATCGAGGTCCGTCACCGGCGCGCCGTCCTTTCCGACGGTGAGCGTCAACTCCGAGGACACACCAGGCACCAACGCTCCCTGCAGCGTGACGGCATAGCCGTCGGCGAGTTCGGCGGTCGACGCGGCCATGGGCAGCGGTTCCGGCGCGTAATCGCCCGGCACCGACAGATCGGCGCCCAGGACGAGCCCGCCATCGTGCCCGACCGGAGTGAAGTCCGCGAAAATCCGGTACTCCCCTGCCGACGGCAGGTCGAGTGGAACGCTCCAGGTGCCGTCCGCGTCGCGGACCGGGTGCACGTGCTGGAAATCGGTGAGATCGCGCCGAACGGCGATCAGATGCAGTTCCTTGTCGTGTTCGGTCCGGTACTCCGTCACCGGGAGGCCATCGGGACCGCTGACGGTGAACCGCACCGGCACCTGCGCCCCAGGCGGCAGCGTCCGGTCAGCGAGCACGAGGGTGTAGCCGTCCTGCGAGACCATCAGCCCGCCAGGGACCGGTTCGGTGGATTCGGCGCCGCCGGCCGTCATGGCGCCGTGGTCTTCGGTGACCGCGCCAGGCTTGTCGGCGAGGCTGCCGGGAGCCAGCACGGCGCCGACCCCGAACGCGGCGCCGAACACCGCCAGCAAACCGAGGGCGTATCCACCGATCGTGACGGCGGTCTTCATTGCTCTCCCTCTGTTTCCTCCGGTGGTTACTCCGGCCGCGGTCAGGCAACCAGCTGGTAACCGGCCTCCTCCACCGCACCGCGCACCGCGCTCTCCTCCAGCGGCGCCGAACTGGTCACGGTCAACCGGCCGGTATCAAGCTCGACCTGCACCTCCAGCACGCCGGGGATCTCCGAAACCTCTTCGGTGACGGAGCGGACGCAGTGGCCGCAGGTCATTCCGGTGACGGTGAAAGTACTGGTGCTCATCTGACCGCGTCCTTTGTGCAGAGTTCTCGGTGGGCAGTTCCCGGTGGGCAATTCGCCGTCCGATTCAACCGGTGCTGCGGCAAAAGTCCTGTGGGAGGAGGGTTTTCGCCGGTTACGAGCGGACCAGCCGAGCGATCGCTTCCGAGGCTTCCTTGACCTTCGCGTCGGACTCCGGTCCGCCTTTGGCCGCCGCTTGCACCACGCAGTGGCTCAGGTGTTCGTCCAGCAGACCCAGCGCAACCGATTGCAGCGCCTTCGTCATCGCGGAAACCTGAGTGAGGATGTCGATGCAGTACTTCTCGTCCTCGACCATCCGCTGCAGCCCGCGCGCCTGGCCCTCGATCCGGCGCAGCCGTTTGAGGTAGTCGTCCTTGCTCTGGATGTACCCGTACCGGGCGTGCTGCTCGTCCATCCACGACCCCTCTGCGCTGCGTCGACAACCTCTCAACACACCATACCCCCGCAGGGTATCACCACCAGGTAGGGATACCCCCCATGGGTATGACGTCGGTCACAGTGCGCTGCGATGCTGATCGGGCGCAGCCGGGTGACGGGAGAGCGGGATGAACAGCGACAGCACGGTCGACGGCACTGTCGACGGCACTGCGAACCCGTCGGCGACGCCTCCACGGGCCGCACTGATCAGGCCGATGACCGCGACGGACTGGCCGGGTGTATCGGAGATCTACGCCGCGGGCATCGCGACCGGCAACGCGACGTTCGACACGGCGGTTCCGGACTGGACAGCGTTCGACGAGGCAAAGCTTGCTGCCCATCGCCACGTCGCGCTCGACGCCGACGGCGCGGTGCTGGGATGGGTCGCGGCGAGCGCGGTGTCCAATCGGCCGGTGTACAGCGGGGTCGTCGAGCACTCCGTCTACGTCCATCCCTACGGCACCGGAGGCGGCGTAGGGAGAGCTCTGCTGGCCGCGCTCATCGAATCCACCGAAGCCGGCGGCATCTGGACCATCCAATCGGGCATCTTCCCCGAGAACACGGCCAGCCTGGCCCTGCACGCACGAGCGGGCTTCCGCGTCGTCGGACTGCGGGAACGGCTCGGGCTGCACGACGGGCGCTGGCGCGACGTGATCCTTCTCGAGCGGCGCAGCACCTCGGTCGGCGTGGCCGGGTCAACCGGGTAATGCACGCCGGCGCCGGCGCCGGCGTGCGGGTGCGCAGCGCCCGGTGACCGGCGGTTACTTCGCGCGGCGATACCGGGCGAGCACGACACCGGTGCTGGTGCCGACAGAATCGATGAGGTCCAAGGCGGTCTCGGAACCCTCGGCGAACAACCGTTGGCCGGCACCCAGCACGAGCGGGTGGATCAGCAGGGTGAACTCATCGATCAGCCCGTGCGGCAACAGCGACCGGATCAACCCCCCACTACCCAGGATCACCAAGTCCTGCTCGGGTTGCTCGTCCTTCAGCGCTGCAACGGCTTTCGCGGCATCTCCGGCCAGCACCGTGGAGTTCACCCACGGCAGAGGGTCGGCCAGCGTCGCGGAGGCCACGTATTTCTGCATCCGGTTGAGCGCCTCGGTGAACGGGTTGTCCGGTTGATTCGGCCAAAAGCCGGCGAAGTCCTCGTAGGTCCGGCGGCCCAAGAGCATCGCCCCGCTCCGCCCGGTTTGTTGGCCCATCCCCTCGAACACGCGGCCCATCGCGTCGGAGCTGTACGACACCGCCCAGCCGCCGCGGGTGAAGCCGCCGCGGCGGTCCTCGTCGGGACGTCCCGGTGCCTGCATGACTCCGTCAAGGGTCAGGTTGCACACCACTGTGACCGTGCTCATGAGTTTCTCCTCGCTGTACAGATCTGTACGGTCCTGCCACTACCTACACGAACGGGTAACCCGCAGATCGACATCGAGCGATCTCGACCCCGGGCCGGGCCGGTGATCACCGTGGCGGGACCGCTGATGGCGCCCAGAACCTGTCCCGGTCCCCAAACGGTGATCACCCAAGGGTTCCCGTCAGGCAGGCCGCGAATAGACCACGTTGCTGACCGCGGTAGCAAACCCGAAGCGCCGGTACAGCTTCAGGGCAGAGGCGTTGTCGGCCTCCACGTACAGCATCACGGTGGAAAGCCCCCGATCGGCCAGGTAGTTCAATCCGGCGGCGGTCAGCGGTGTGCCCAGGCCGCGCACCGGCGACTCGGGATCCACGCCGAGCACATAGATCTCGCCGACGGGACCCGGCGCTTGCGTACCGTCCGGGGCGATCGCCGGACCGTCCTCGGGCTGCGGGTCGGCGCCCGGTGTCGGGTCCACCGGATGCACCTTCGTCCAATGAAAACCCAGCACCCGTTCGGCGTCCGGCGGGCCACTGACCGCCAGCAAGAACCCCGCAGGGTCGAACCAGTTCAGAGACATCTCCGCCTGCAGGCCGGCCTCGTCGAGCCGGCCCTGCTCTGGATGCCAGGCGAAGGCCCGCGCGTTCACCGCAAGGAACGCAGCGTCGTCCCGTCCGGGCTCGAAGGGTCGGATTCGCACTCCCTTCGGCAACTCCATGAGATCTCGTGCCGTCGACGTCCGGCGCAGCTGGAGCAATTCCCGGGAGCGGATCAGCCCCAGCCGACCGGCCAGCGCCACCGCCGCCGGGAGGTTTCCGTACGCCCAGACCGCGCCCTGCCGGTCCGCCGCCGCCCGCACGAGCGCCTCGCCCAGGCCGCGCCGGCGGAACTCCGGTGCTACGACGACCTCGGCGGGATCATCGCCGGACCTCACGGCGACCCCGGCCAGTGTGGCATCACCGCCGACAACATGTTTCGCCCGGACTCCTGGCATGTCCCTCGCGCCGACGAGGAGGGTCTGCGCGGATCCGTCGGCGACGGCCTGCAGCACGTGCCCGGAGATCGGCTCGACCCCGTCCATCACGGCCGCTCGGGAGTTCACTGCGCGGACAGCGGCAGCGACCGATGCCCCTGAGTCCCATCCTGATTCAGGTCCTGGTTCCGACGCGGAACCCCACTGCGGCGGCACCCAATCGGTGCCGGCCGCATCTTTCACGCCTGGGCGCCGGTCGGCGTCGATTCGTCCCGCAGCACCGTCCGGGACGGCGGCACCATCTTGTAGCCCACGTTGCGGACGGTCCCGATCAGCGATTCGTGCTCGGATCCGAGTTTGGCGCGCAGCCGGCGGACGTGCACGTCCACCGTCCGGGTACCGCCGAAGAAGTCGTAGCCCCAGACCTCGGTGACCAACTGCTCCCTGGTGAAAACCCGGCCGGGATGCTGGGCCAGGAACTTCAGCAACTCGAATTCCTTGTAGGTCAGCTCCAGCGGCCGGCCGCGCAGCCGTGCCGTGTAGGTGTCTTCCTCGATGGTCAGCTCACCGAGGCTGATCATCCCCGAGTTCGCCGAACTGTTGGTCCTGGCCGACAGCAGGCGCAGCCGGGCGTGCACCTCGGCGGGCCCGGCGGTGGCCAGCACGACGTCGGCCACTCCCCACTCCGGTCCGATCGCCACCATCCCGCCTTCAGTCACGACAGCAAGGATGGATACCGCGAGACCGTCGGCACCCAGCAACCGGCACAGCGTCCTGGCCGCGGCCAAATCATGGCGGGCGTCCAGCAGGAGCAGGTCGTAGGGCCCCGACGTGACCAGGGACGCCGCCTCGGGCGGTGCGGATCGGATCCGCACGGGCAGCAGGTCCACCGCGGGCAACACCGACGCCGGGGTGGGATCGGTGGTCAGCAGCAGGAGTTCCATGTGTCTCCTCCTCGTCTGCAGGTCACCGACATGCAAGTCTAACGTCGTTCTCGGCCGCTTCCTGCTCCGCAGCTATCCGCAGCGCGATGCCGCGACTGATCATCAGATTACGATTCACCGTGCGACATCAGGACCATGTTTCGTCGATGTCACGACCGCAAGTCGTGCTCGGGGGCATGGGTGGCAGGTCACTACTGGAGGCCAGAATAGGTGACAACGTTGGCGACGGCCGCATGGTGATGACGCCCGGGCCAGGGGTTCGGTTCCGTTGCGCCACCGACGACGGCGAGATGCTTGCCGGTCTGCACTACCGCGGGCCCGCCGGCGGTCCGGGATGGGTGGTGGCGCACGGGTTCACCCACGGGATCGACAAGCCGGCCACCCAGCAGGTGATGGCGGCATTCGCCACCCATGGCGGCGTTGTCGCCGTGGATTTCCGGGGACACGGTCGTTCGACCGGACGATCATCGGTCGGCCGTGACGAAACCCTCGACCTGGACTCCGCGGTCCGCTGGGCCCGGGAGCTCGGGTACTCCTCGGTCGCCGTGGTCGGATTCTCCCTGGGAGCGGCAGTCGCCCTGCGGCACGCAGCCCATGGAGTGGATCGCGGCGACGCGGTTGTCGCTGTTTCGGCGCCGTCACGGTGGTACATCCGCGAAACGACCCCGATGCGCCGGGTTCACTGGTTGCTGGAAAGCCCCGCCGGGCCGGTGGTCGGCCGTGTGTTGGGTGTCCGGTTGACCCGGCCCTGGGAACACCTGCCACCGAGCCCGGTCGAATCCATGGCGGACATCACGGTGCCCTGCCTGCTCGTGCACGGCACGAAGGACGACTACTTCGGCCCGGCGCACGCGGAGACGCTCCGGCGGGCGTCCGGCGGCGCCGCGGAGCTGTGGATCGAGCAGGACATGGGTCACGGCGAAACGGGGGCGTCCGCCGCGCTGATCCACCGCATTGCGCTCTGGACCACCACGGTGATCGCACAGGCCGCCGGCGAGCGTGCCATCGCGGTCCACCACGCTGCCGGTGCGGCGGAGCCGGGGCCGGAACGCTGAGACACTGGGCGCGTGCGCAAGCTCGTCATCACTGTGATCGTCCTTCTGGTGCTGCTGGTGGCCGCGGACTTCGGAGCCCGCGCCTACGCGGAGTCCCGGACCGCTGACGCCATCTCGTCCGAGGTGGGTACCGACATCACCCCCGACGTCTCGATCGAGGGATTCCCCTTTCTGTGGCACGCCATCCAGGGCAGCTACCCGCAGGTGGTGATCAGTGCGAGCACCACGTCGGCGGACGCGATCCCGGGTGTGCGGGCCGTCGCAGACCTTCAGACCGTGGACCTGCCGCTCCGCGATGCGCTCGCCGGAAACACGTCCAACCTCACCGCGCAATCGGCGAACGTTCGCGCGCTGATCCCGCTGGATTCCCTGGCCGCTGCAGTCGGTCGGCCCGACCTGACGCTGAGCGCCGGTCCGGACGGCGGAATCGTTGCCGCCGCAACGCTGACCATCGCCGGGCAGTCGATCCCGCTCGCCGGCGCGGCGACCGTCAGCATCACCAACGGCACATTGATGCTGACGGTGGCACACCTGTCCGCTGCCGGGATCGATCTGACGCCGGTCGCCGCGGCGGCAGCGGATGTGTTGGCTGGGCAGCTGAGCACTTCGCTGTCGCTGGCCGGTCTGCCGTTCGCGATCACCGACGCGGTCGCGGCCGTGCGCGGCAACGACCTTGTGCTGACCGTGACGACCGGCGCTTTCCGGCTGTCCCAGCTCAGGTAGCGCGGCTCCGGTGGTGGCCCGCGCTGGGCTGTCCGGTCGCGGCGCTCGCCCGGTATGCATGACCGTGACAGCACCGGCACCGGCACCGCACACGCCACCGGCCACCAGTAAGCGCCAGTGAGAGCCCTCGGGTGGGTGCTCGAGCGATCTGGAGAACGGAGGTGAGCGCCGTGACCGGCGTCATCGCGGTAGGTGTCGACGGCAGTGACCCGAGCCTGCTCGCCCTGCGCTGGGCCCGCGTGGAGGCCGGATTGCGACAGGCCCGACTGATCGCGGTGATCGCCAGGCCGTCGGCACTGGAATGGCCGCACGATTCACCGCAGCACGTGGACGAGATCAACCGTCACATCAGCGATCGGATGACCCAGATCCGTGCCGCGATTGCGCGCACCCTGCCCTTCTCGGGCGAGGGCACCGGAGGCCAACCGCAGAGCCGTGTGCACACGGAAGCGGACAGCCAGGCGGACGCCGCGCACGAGCGGGGGGCCGGGCATTCGCCAGGGCCTGCGGTCGAACCGGAGATCGAGATCATCGAAGGCCACCCCACCAGCGTGCTGGTCACGGTGTCCAAACGGGTCGACCTGCTGGTCGTCGGCGGTCGGGGCTTCGGCGGCTGGAAAGGGGCGTTTGCCCGGTCGCTGACCGGTCACCTGGCCGGCCATACCAGCACCCCGCTCGCCGTCATCCGGTCGTACGGCGGACAGCCGCGCGGCCGCATCGTGGTCGGCGTGGACGGCCTGAGCAGCTCGGAGGCGGTCAGCTTCGGAGTGGAGGAGGCAGTGCTGCGCGGTGCGTCCGTGTTGGTCGTGAGTACCTGGCAGTACCCGGTCCTTGGCACCCGCCCCACCGCTGTTGGAGGAAGCGATCCCTGGTGCGAATGGGTCACCCGGCGGAGGTGCTGGCCGAGGAGGCACGATCGGCGGACCTGGTCGTGGTCGGCTCCCGCGGCCGCGGCGGTTTCGCCACGCTGATGCTGGGCTCGGTGGCTATCAGCGTGCTGCATCGAGTGGCCGGCCCGGTGGTGGTCGTCCCACGGGCTGGGTGACGACCCGGGTGTCTTCCTGCGGTGCCCTCGAATCACCGGTGAGGCCGGGCTTCCGTACGTACGACCCCTTCAGCGGGCCATCGCCCCGGTCGGAGGCTGGTCGGGGGCTGCTACCGTTAGCGACATGGGGCCGCTGCTGACCAGCCGACGCGCCGTCGATCTCGTGCGCGTCGGGAGCGCACTCTGTTGCGTTCCCCGGGTGCGTCTCTCCTCGACCTGACGGTCAGCGCCGCACCCCGCCGTCGATCCGTACCCTCACCGGGTGCCGATCGGCCCCCGAGGCGCTGCCCTCTCTCGCGTCCTCATCTCGTCCGCCCGCACATTTCCCGTCCGTCATTCGCCATCCGGCGTGGCACCTCATCCCCCGCAAGGAGTGCAGTATGAGTCGCGAGGCCTCCCTCGTCACCACCGAATGGGCAGAGCAGAACCTGTCCACTCCCGGTGTGGTTTTCGTCGAGGTCGACGAAGACACCACGGCTTACGACGGCGGTCATCTCGCCGGCGCCGTCAAGGTCAACTGGAAGTCCGAGCTGCAGGACCCCGTCCGCCGCGACTTCATCGATCGCGTCGGATTCGAAAAGCTGTTGTCCGCCAAGGGCATTTCCCATGAGGACACCGTTGTGCTGTACGGCGGAAACAACAACTGGTTCGCCGCCTACGCCTATTGGTACTTCAAGCTGTACGGCCACCAGGACGTCAGGTTGATCGACGGCGGTCGCAAGAAGTGGGAGCTCGACGGACGCGCGCTCGTCACCGACGCCCCGGATCGAGTCGAAACCACGTACACGGCAAAGGAGCAGGACACCTCGATCCGCGCCCTGCGTGACGAGGTCGTCGCGGCGATCGGCAACCAGAACCTGGTCGACGTCCGCTCGCCTGACGAGTTCTCCGGCAAGTTGTTCGCGCCGGCGCATCTGCCGCAGGAGGCCGCGCAGCGCGCCGGACACATCCCGACCGCGGTGAACGTCCCGTGGTCCAAGGCCGCGAACGAGGACGGCACGTTCCGGTCCGACGCGGAGCTGACCGAGCTGTACGCCGACGTCGACGATTCCAAGAACACCATCGCGTACTGCCGGATCGGCGAACGTTCCAGCCACACCTGGTTCGTGCTGACCGAGATCCTCGGCAAGAAGAACGTCAAGAACTACGACGGATCCTGGACCGAGTACGGCTCGCTGGTCGGCGTCCCGGTGAAGACCGGCGCCTGATCGTCCATCCTTCGGCCGACGGCCCGGAGATTCACCTCCCGAAAGGAACACCCGTGAGCGACTGCGGCGCGCCCGAACAGAGCCTCGACCTGCCTGTCGGCACCAACATCACCGACCAGGCCATCCTGCAGGGAAAGGTGCTCAACGGCCCGGACCCGGTGGCGGGGGCCTTTGTCCGGCTGCTGGACGGCACCGGCGAGTTCACCGCCGAGGTGGTCAGCTCCTCCGCCGGCGACTTTCGGTTCTACGCGGCACCAGGCAGCTGGACGGTGCGCGCACTGTCAAGGGTCGGCAACGGCCAGGCCAGCGTGCAGGCGGTGCTTGGCGTCTCGCCGGTGGACGTCCTCGTCGGCTGACAGCAGGACACCACCGGTGCGCACCGGGCCGGGCGCTTCCCCGGTGAACGCACAGCCTGCGTGGTGCGCGTTCACCCGTGGGGCCGCGTCTGGTCAGGCACCTGTCCAGAGGCGTCACCGTTGTCGCGTCACGGTCGTCACACCGCGGGCCCCGGTTGATGCCGGGGCGTGCAGGCTAGGCTGAGTCCGTGGAGATCTTCTATACCGGATTGCTGGTGGCGATCGCGCTGCTGGTCACGTGGTTCGCCATTTACGTCGTCTATCGGCTGCTGCACGAAGACCGGTGAGCGACAGCACTGACCCCGGTAACGAGGGGGGAACCACCGCGGAGGAGATCGCCGGACTCGTCGCCGCCGAGCGCACTGCCGGAGAGTACGTCGATGTCGCGCACGAAGTTCCGTCCACACCCGGCCGGGTTCTCCCCGATCTCGAGGGCATCCCGGAGGCCGAACAGATCCCCGGCGCCGAATGGGGTAGCGGCGACGCGGCCGTGGCGGCCGCGGCGCAGCGGGCCGCGCTGACCGCCGGCCGCAACATCGGCGACACCGCCCCACTGCCGGTGCCCGACGACACCGCGAACCTGCGCTTCGGCCCGACGCTTCATCCGGCCTGCCAACCGCTGCTCCCACTGGTCGGCATCTGGCGCGGCACAGGGGTTTTCGGGAACGATCCGGGCGTCAAGGACCCCCAGTTCGGTCAGCAGATCACCATCGCCCACGACGGTCGGCCATTCCTGACGTACGAGTCGGTCAGCTGGCTACTCGGGCCGGACGGCTCAGTCACCGGGCCGGGCGAACGCGAGGCGGGCTACTGGCGTCCGCAGCCTGACGGCTCCATCGAGCTGCTGGTAGCTCACGCGGTTGGCCGGGTCGAGGTGTTCTACGGGCAGGCGCGCTCGGTCGCCAGCTGGGCGCTGTCCACCGATGTTGGCTGGCGCACCCCTACCGCGCCGCCCGTGGTGGGCAGCACCCGGCTCTACGGCATCACCCCGGATGGCCGGCTCGCTTATGTCGAGGAACGTGCCCACTCGGACATCGAGCTTTCCCCGCACGCCTCGGCCGCACTGGATCGGATCGCCGGCTGATCGCTGGCGAAGTGCGCCCCGCCGTCGTCGGTCAATCCGCGAGCGGATCCAGCAACCGAACACCTCGGAACCTGGCGAACCCACGGTCATGGGAGACGAAGGTCGCGCCGTTCTCCATGGCGAGGGCCGCGAGATACGCGTCAGCGACGAGATTTCCGCGAGCCGGCGTTCGCGCACACGGCTCGGCGAAGATGGGCCAATGCCGCTCACCTGGCCGCGTTATAACATCACCGCTGCGCATCATGATGCGCAGCGACGATGCTAGAGGTGATTCGGGCTCCGCGTCGAGCGCGAACGTGCGACGGCTACCCGGCGAGCGCCGCCGACACCACCTCGCGGGCCTCCTCCTGCACCTGCTTGAGATGCTCGGGTCCCCTGAACGACTCGGCGTAGATCTTGTAGACATCCTCGGTGCCGGACGGCCGCGCGGCGAACCAGGCGTTCTCGGTGGTGACCTTCAACCCGCCGATGGCGGCGCCGTTACCCGGGGCGGTGACCAGCCGCGCAGTGATCTTCTCCCCGGCAAGTACATCGGCCTTGACGTCCCCGGGGGAGAGCTTGGCCAGCTTGGCCTTCTCGGCCTTCGTCGCGGGCGCGTCGACCCTGGCGTACGCCGGATCGCCGAACTGCGCCGTCAGCTCGCGGTACCGCTCGCTCGGCGACTTTCCCGTCACCGCCTTGATTTCCGAGGCCAGCAGCGCGAGCAGGATGCCGTCCTTGTCGGTGGTCCACACCGTGCCGCGCTTGCGCAGGAACGACGCTCCGGCGGATTCCTCACCACCGAACCCGATGGATCCGTCGATCAAGCCGGGCACGAACCACTTGAACCCGACCGGCACCTCGACCAGCTTGCGACCGAGCTGCTCGACCACCCGGTCGATCATCGAGGACGACACCAACGTCTTGCCGACGCCCATGTCGGCGCCCCACTCGCTGCGATGGCTGTACAGGTAGTCGATGGCCACGGCGAGGTAGTGGTTGGGGTTCATCAGCCCCGCATCGGGGGTGACGATGCCATGCCGGTCGGCGTCCGCGTCGTTCCCGGTGGCGATGTCGTAGCTGGCGGCCTTGGCGACCACCGAGGCCATCACGTACGGGGACGAGCAGTCCATCCGGATCTTGCCGTCCCAGTCCAGGGTCATGAACGGCCACGCCGGGTCGACCGTCGTGTTCAGCACGGTGAGGTCCAGGCCGAGCCGCTCGGAGATGGCGCTCCAATAGGCCACCGACGCGCCGCCGAGGGGATCGGCACCGATGTGCACACCGGCGTCGCGGATGGCGTCGATGTCGAGCACGTTCTCCAGATCACCGACGTAGCCGGAGACGAAGTCGTAATAGCCGGTGGTGTCGGCGTTCTTCGCCGACTGGTAGTCCATCCGTTTCACGTCGGACAGCCCGCCGGCCAGGATGTCGTTGGACCGGGCGGCGATCACCGAGGTGGCATCGCTGTCCGCGGGCCCACCGTTGGGCGGGTTGTACTTGAAACCACCGTCCCGGGGCGGGTTGTGGCTGGGGGTGACCACGATGCCGTCCGCCAGCCGGCTGGTGCGCTTGCGGTTCGCCTTCAGGATGGCGTGCGACACGGCCGGTGTCGGGGTGTAGCCGTCGCTGGCGTCCAGCATCACGGTGACGCCGTTCGCGGCCAGCACCTCCAGCGCGGTGGCAGTGGCCGGACCGGAGAGCGCGTGGGTGTCGGCACCCAGAAAGAGCGGCCCGTCGGTGCCCTGTTCAGCGCGGTATTCGCAGATTGCCTGGGTGATCGCCAGGATGTGATCCCGGTTGAAGGCGGTGTCCAGGCTCGAGCCACGGTGTCCTGAGGTACCGAAGGCGACTCGCTGATCCGGGTTCGACACATCGGGGTGCAGGTCCTCGTACGCCGCCAGGACGGCGTCGACATCGATGAGATCGCTGGCCTGAGCAGGCTGTCCTGCGCGTGGATCCATGGGGCTATTGAACCGGACGCGAGTGTGGTCGGCATCACGGGTGGCCATTCCGCGACAGGCTCGCACCGAGCCCGCACCATCGGGCTGCCGACTGTGCCGACGCATCTGGTGTCGTTGCCCCGCCGCGGGACGGACGTCGAAACGCGGCCGGGGAACGACAGGTTCACCAATCGGCGATCGCCGGAACGACTTCCTTGCCCAGGATCTTCAGCGGGCTCAGCTTCCAGACGCCGGGCACGATGCCGTGGGCCTCCGAGATGCCCAGCCGCGCATAGTGCTGCAGCTGCTGGAGAATGGCGTCGACGTGTTCACCGTTCTCGCCGGGATCCAGCGATGTCATCACCGTCTTCTCGATGTCGTTGTAGTTCCGGCCCTCACGTTCACAATGCCCGCGCAGCACTTCGAGCTTGTGCTCGACCTCCGGCGTCCCGAAAAGGTTGCAGGCCTGGGCGTACTTCGCGACCAGACGCAGCGTCTTCTTCTCCCCGCTCCCACCGATCAGGATCGGCGGGTGCGGACGCCGCAGCGACTGCGGGGAGTTGAGCGTCCGCGCCAGCTGATAGTGCCGCCCCTCGTAGGGACCGTCGTCCTCGCTCCACATCTGCAGGCAGATCTGCAGCGTTTCCTCCAGCCGCTCGAACCGCTCGGCGGTCGGCGGGAACGGCAAGCCCAGGCCGCGCGCCTCAGCTTCGTTCCAGGCGGCGCCGATGCCGAGCCAGGCGCGTCCGCCGGACAGCACGTCCAGCGTGCTGACCAGTTTGGCGAGCATCCCCGGCTCCCGGTAGACGACAGCGGTCACCCAGGAGACCAGTTCGACTTCCGAGGTGCGCGCGGCCAGATAGCCCAGGGTCGTGTACGCCTCTAGCATCTCGTGCTCGGGCGGGCCGAGAAAGCCGATCTGCCAGAGGTGGTCCATCACGCTCACCCTGCCGAAGCCGGCCTCCTCGGCGGTGGTGACGATGCGCGAGAGGTCGTCCCGCAGCCCGGACGGACCGTCCGGATACGTGAAGTCCGCGATGTGCAAACCGATCTTCATGTCCGCCTCCATGCGGGACCCGCGCCCGCCATGGCGAGGCTAGTCGTGCAGGTTGGTCGTCGTGGAGGTTGGTCGTGGTGGAGGTTGGTCGTGGTGGAGGTTGGTCGGCACTCCGGCGGACGGGTGAACCTTCCCTGTGACATCGGCAGATGAATCCCGCCCGGGCGTGTGCCACCCTGGTGACATGTGCCGAAACATCAGAGTCCTGCACAACTTCGACCCTCCGGCCACCGAGGACGAGGTCCACGCGGCCGCATTGCAGTACGTGCGCAAGGTGAGCGGAGCCACGAAACCATCCGTCACGAACCAGCTCACCTTCGACCGCGCCGTCGCCGAGATCGCGCACATCACCAGGCACCTGCTGGAGGACCTGGTGACGAACGCGCCACCGAAGGACCGGGATGAAGAGGCGGCCAAGGCTCGGGCCCGGAGCGAGAAACGTTTCGGTACCGCGGTCGCGAGCTGACCCCGCGCCCGGACACGACCAACGCGCGGGCCTCCGGGGCAACCGCCGGCCGCCTGCATGGCCATCTGCATGGCCATCTGCATGGCCATCTGCATCGCCATCTGCACCGCCGTCCCAGCCTTCCTTGTCTCGCGGCACTGGACCGGTCCCTACCCCCTCGAAGCGGAACCTCACTAAGGAGCCTCAGACATGTCTCAGTCCGACATCTGAGGTTCACGGGTGAATCCGCGGCGTGAACGACCGATGTGGCGGCCCCGCTCTTAGCGGAACTCTCGTAGCTACGACAGCGAGCACCGGTTCGCTGAGCTGGCAAGGGAGATGGCCATGACGATGAACTTGGGTCTCGGGTTAGAGGCCGAGCTGAACTACCGGAAGGAGCGGCTGCGCGCCGACTTCCGTCGCAGTCACGGCACGAACAAGCCTCGGTGGTGGCAGCGCCGGCCGCCCGCTGCGGTTCCCGCGCATCGGACAACGACCGAGGTGGGCACCCAGCCCGCCGGCGGCGACACCGTCAATGCCAAGACGGTCGAGGTCGTCCCGGTTGCCATGGAATCACTGGTTGTGGGCAGCCGCGCCGGCACGGCGAGCTCGCCCAAGGATCGAGCACACGCGGCGTGATCGTGGCAGACGTACCGGGTGCTGGTCGGTAGTGGCGACGGCGTGAGTGGGACACAGACGCCGGGACCGGTCGACTGGCCAGTGGATCAACAGCGAGCGACCCCACGCGGACCGAGCCAAATGAGCGCCGCCCAAGGGACAGCAGCCCAAAGGACAGCAGCCCAAAGGACAGCAGCCCAAGGGAGAGCGGCACTGTCGGTGGTAGCTGCCAGTATGGAGCCCATGGCCAGGTCCGCGGCGGGGACGCCGTTCGTCGCACGTCACGAGCAGTTGGAGCGGTTCCGCTCGGCGCTCGGGCGTGCGGCGTCAGGAGAACCCGGGGCGATCCTGCTGTCGGGTGACGCTGGTGTCGGTAAGACCCGGCTGCTCACCAGAATGGCCGAGGTGGCCACCGCGTCGGGGGCACTTGTCGTGGTCAGCCATTGCATCGATCTCGGGGACGTCGGCCTCCCCTACCTGCCGTTCGCTGAGGCATTGGCGCAGCTGCGCTCGTTGGGTCCGGCGGTGGAGGAGGTCATCGCGGCGAGGCCGGCCCTGAGACGTTTGGTGGACAGCGGAACCACCGAGCCGCCGGCCGGCACCGCGGAGCAGGTGGCGCGGCTGCAGCTGTTCGACGGAATGGCCGCCGTGCTGGCCGCCGCCGGCACCCCCAAGCGGCCCTTGGTGCTGATCATCGAGGACCTGCATTGGGCGGATCCGTCCAGCCGCGACGTCCTCCGTTTCCTGCTGGCCCGGCTGCGGACCGAACACCTGCTGATCGTGGGGAGCTACCGCACCGACGATCTGCACCGGCGACACCCGCTCCGGCCCTTGCTGGCCGAACTACTCCGTCATCCCAGCGTCGATCACCTTCAACTGCCGCCGTTCACCCACGACGAGCTCGCCGAATTCGTTGTTGCCGTCACCGGCGCCGATCTTCCCGAAGCTGCGCTCCAGCGGGTGCTTGCCCGGTCCGAGGGCAACGCGTATTTCGCCGAAGAGTTGCTCGAGTGCGGCGTCGACTCCGCAGACCTACCGGGTTCCCTTGCCGATGTCCTGCACGCCAGGCTCGAACAACTCGGTCGCGGGGTGCAACGCCTGGCGGGGATCGCGTCGGTGGCGGGTCGACGCGTCACCGAGGCGCTGCTGTGGGCGGTGGCCAGCACGGACCCCGCCTTCGCCGAGCCCGCCGCGTTCGACGCAGCGCTCCGCGAGGCCGTCGCCCACAACGTGCTGCTCAGCGAGAAGGCCGAATGGATCGCCTTCCGGCACGCGTTGCTGTCCGAAGCGATGTACTCGGACCTGTTGCCCAGTGAGCAGTCCAGCCTGCACCGGGCCTACCGCCGGGCGCTCGAGGCCGACCCTTCCCTCGGCTCGCAAGCGGAACTCGCTCATCACGCGCTCCGCAGCCACGACCTGCCGGCGGCGCTTGCCGCGTCCTATGCCGCGGCTCGGGAGGCGGCCGATGTGCTGGCCCCCGCCGAGGAATTGCGACGGCTGGAAACGGTGCTCGAACTATGGGATGCCGTGCCGGACGCGCAGCACGTCGTGGGACAGGACCGGGTCGAGATCACCATGTCCGCGGCCTCCGCCGCCAGCCGGGACGGCCAGCCGGGGCGCGCCGCTGCCCTGGCCCGGTCGGCGCTGGCACAGTGCGATGCCCTGCGAGCCGCCCGACTCACGCCGGCTGCGGCGTTCTACCTGGTCGATGCCGACCACGCCACCGAGGCCTTCGAGCGCGCCACCGAGGCGTTGACGGTGCTGGACGCCGAAGAGCCGTCGGTCGACCGCGCCAGGGTGCTCGCCGCCCAGGCCAGGTCGGCGCTGAATTCGGACTTGGACGACGTCGCCCGGGAGGCGGCCGAGCGAGCTGTCGCCGAATCCCGCGCGCTGGGGGTCGCCGACGCGGAAGCGGACGCCCTGACGACGCTCGCCCTGCTCGAGGTCGACGAGCCCGACACGGCCGCGGACCTGCTCGCGTCCGCGCTGGCGCGGGCCAAAGCTTCCGGGGACCTGTTGACCGAACTGCGCACGGCGCACAACCTGACCTCGACCCTGTACTACGCGGGTTGGCTCGATCAGGCCGGAAAGGTCTGCGATGAAGGCATCGATCGAGCCCGGACCACGGGCGTCATCTGGATGGGGTACGGCGTCAGTCTGCTGGTCTTTCGCGAGCTGATCCGTTACGTCACCGGCGATCTCAGTCCTGCCCCGCCGGCCAGGGACGACGTACCGCCGCTCGCGCTGGATACCCTGCGGGTGGCAGACCTGTACGCCAGCGTGGCGCGCGGTGATCCCGACGCCGTCGAACGCGGGCGGGCCATCAAACCCGACTGGCAGAAGGACCCGTGGAACGCTCTGCTGTCCGGCGGGTGCACGATCGACGGGCTCACCTGGGCCGGCGAATACCAGGAAGCCATTGATCTCACTCGCCAGCTCATCGACTTTCTCGGGCGCACATGGAATGACTACTTCTTGGGTGGGATCTGGTTGGCCGCGCTCGGGCTCGCGGCCCTCGCCGAACGGGCCGAAGGGATCCGCATTTCTGGCGGCGATCTGGCGTCCGAGATCGCAGTCGGCGATTCGCTGGTCCTGCTGGCCGATCACACCGCCGAACGTGGACGCCCGCGCGGCGGCAGGCTCGGTCCCGAGGGACGCGGGTGGCTGGTCCGGGCCCACGCCGAACACGCCAGGCTGATCGGCCGGAGCGACCCCGACCTGTGGCGAGAGGCCATCGGGGAGTTCGGCTACGGATACCGGTACGAGGTGGCGCGCAGCCGATGGCGCCTCGCCGAGGCGCTCACCGAGGCCGGCGATCGGGCCACTGCCCGGGCGGAAGCCGCCACCGCGCTGGCCGAGGCCCGAACGATGGGCGCCGAGCCACTCACCGCGGCCATCGAGGCATTCGGCCGGCGGGCTCGGTTCGAGCTCCCGGGTTCGCGAACCGTGATCGGGGTGCTGACCGACCGCGAAGAGGAGGTGCTGCGGTTGGTGGCCCAGGGGATGACCAACCGACAGGTCGGTGAACGGCTGTACATCAGCGCGAAAACGGTGAGCGTGCACGTGTCCAATGTGCTGGGCAAACTCGGCGCGTCAGGGAGGGCGGAGGCGGTGTCACTCGCTCATCGGCGGGGGTTGCTCGAGGTGGATCGCGCGGGGTAGGACGTGCACCCGAACACCCCTTGTTCACCTCATCCGCGAGGCCGTCGGCGAGCGTGCCGCGGACGGCCTTGCGAGGGCAGCGGCATCAGGGCGGTTGCAAGGTCACTGCGTGGATGTCTCGACGATCATGTCGCGCGTTGTGTCGTGGGGTATCACCGGAGTGCCGCAGATGATGACAACCGCGCGTTCCCAGGGACGCTGGTCCGCGAGGAATCGCACCTCCTGAGCCGCCCAATCGTCCCAGAACGCCTCGGCTGCAGGGGTTCCACCATCTCGCTGGATCCCGCGGCGGCGGGACTCGACAGCGTCGGACTGCACCCACGCGAGCCCGTCCACAAGGTGCTCGAGCTCGCGACGCCCGGCGCCTACCCCTCCACGATCACCATCCGGCAACTCGCTGGCACTTCGACGGCGCCGGGGCGGGACCTCGCGGACCAGGCGGGAGGTCCATAGCTGACCGGCAGCCGGCCGCGTCGCACCGGATCCAGGACCCCATCGCGCAACAAACCTGTCCAGTCGAAATACGAGTGGTGCCACGCAACATCGTCGGTGTGCAGCACCGCGGCGCCGGGGATCGTCGCGGCGATGCGCTGCGCCGCCGTCGACTTTCCGCTCCCGCTGCGTCCGTCCACGGCGACGACCGGGATCGCCGCTTGGTCGGGGACAGATGAGAGCAGGCGGGCCACTACGTGGTCTACCGACTCAACGACCCACGGACCTGCGGCGGGCTCGCCGGCGAACAGGGTCAATTCCACAGCCACGTCATCACAGCCACGTCATCTCCACAGGCACGTCATGTCCACAGGCACGATCATGACCGGTGAGGCGGGCTGCCACGCTCAGGGACGCTGGACTCGACGCTGGATCCACCGACGGGGGTCATTCGGATGGACACCACTTGCCGGTCACGCTACGGTCCCTGCACCGCGTCGGGGCGCGGGTGTCGAACCCTGGGTGTCGCACCGTGGGTGTCGGATCCTGAGTGTCGGAACTGCCGCCGAGTTGGGGGTCGACCATGATCCAGAGTGAAATCATCGACCTGGCCATCGGCCTCGTCTTCGTCTGGTTCGTCCTCAGCCTGCTGATCTCGGTGATCAACGAGGCGTTCGCGTTGGTGTTCCGGATCCGCGCCAAGCATCTCTGGCTGGGCATCTCCCGGCTGCTCGACCCGGTCAACAGCACGTACTCCCGCCGCCTTTGGGATACCACGGTCAGTTTGCCGATGAGTTGGCGACAATTCGATCTGCGACCGGAGGCGCAGCCGGCAGCTGCAGATGCACCGGTCAAGAACACCTGGTTGACCCTGCCGGATTGGTGGGCGAAGGGACCGTCGGGATCCGGCACCGCCGCTGAGCGCCGAAGTCAGCTGCAAGCGAGCCGGAATCAATTGCAGCAGATCTATGACGCGCTGGCACCCATGGTCTCGGACGTGGCACTGTCCGGGCGGAAGTCGAAGCTCACCAAGATCAACGGTGCGGACTTCGCGGGGGCGATTGCCGGGCTCGCCAAACCAGTGCATGCAGCTGACCTGCTGGCCGCGGCTACATCTTTGGGGTGGAACGACTCTCGGCAGGCGGCGCTCGCCGCGGCCGTCGGCGGGGTGCCCGCCGACCGGGTTCTCTCGTCATCGGATGTGCTCGCATTGCCGCTGAGCGGGGTGGCCGATACCGCCAAGGACCGCCTGTACCTGGCGGCCTCGGGTTCGCTGACGGCCCGCGACGTGGCCGACTTCTTCCGGACAAATCCACTACTGGCGCAGGCGATCACGTCCGCGGCAGACGCGGCCGGAGTCGGGCAGGATCTCAGCGCAGCCAAGGCGACAGTTCAGGCCTGGTTCGACAGGGAAATGGACCAGCTCAGTGCCCTCTACCGCCGGCAGAATCGGAAGGTGCTCGCCCTGTTGGCGCTGCCGATCGTGTTGATCTTTCAGGCGAACACGCTGCGCATCGTCGCCGACCTCCGCAGCGACGCAGCGCTGCGGGAAGCCATCAGCAGCGAGGCGGTCGCCGTCGCCGGCGCGTCGACTCTGGACGCCGTCATCAACCAGCAATGCGCGCCCGCTGGTTCCTCCGGCGGCACTGCGACGAACGGGACCTCCGGTGGGACAACCGATTCGGGCAGCGGGACGACGAGTCCAAGCGGGACGACGAGTCCAAGCGGGACGACGGACGGCACCGATCCCTTCGATGACGCCGTTGACCGGTTCGCTTGCGTGGCCAAGATCGTCAGGGCCGCCGGGGTGTTCGCGATCGTCCCGGACATCGACAAGATCACCGCGCTGGACCCGAGCGAGGGCCCATTCTTCGGCATGTCTGTCGCCGATATCTGGGACTACGAATTTCATGACTACGGCTGGCTGGGACGGGGCATCACGCTGGTCGCGCTGCTGTTCGGCGCGCAATTCTGGTTCGACGTCCTGCGGCGACTGGTCGGCATCCGGAAATCCGTGACCGGGGGTGGTGGCTCGGCCGCCGGATGACGCCGCTGCGCGGGCCGGCGGCCGGGTGAGCAAAAACGTAACCGCGCGGACTGCGCGGATTTTCGGAGGCTCGGACCTGAACTGCTCGCGACCCGGCGGCTCTGGCTGGGCCGCCGGCCAGTGCCACCACGGGGTGACCCAGCCGCCGGACAGCACAACGGGCAGCCGGCCGTGAGGGTTTCGGATCGCGCCACCACGCGGCGGGCCGAGAAGATGCTCGGAACTGAACCGCACGCGACCCGCGGCTCTGGCTCGGCCGCCGGCCGGCGCCACCACGCGGTGACCCAGCCGCCGGACGGCACAACGGGCAGCCGGCCGTGAGGGTTTCGGATCGCGCCACCACGCGGCGGGCCGAGAGAATCCTCAGATCTGAATCCTGGTCATGACCGGTGATCGTGGTCCGGCCACGAAGGTCAGCAGCACCCTGCTGACCCAGGTTCGCGGGACTTCGTTCGTCGTCCACAGGTGTCGTCGGACTGCCGCGCAGGACGCCGGGCCGTAATCCATGTCCCCGGGAGTGATACCACAGCCGCAGGGCGTGCCCTCCCTGCCGCCTGAATTATCCGTTTCCGGGGACTGTCGGGGGCGTGGTCTAACGTTCTATTCATGGAGCCGATCAGCGACATCGCGCACGCTACCGCGGTGGCGGGGTCGGTGTGCGCCGGGTTGGACGCGGTGCGGGGCACTGCGTTCTGGAAGATTCCCGATGACGACCTGCTGTCGCTGGCGGAGACGTTGGAGCGGGTGGGGCGGTTGGTGTACGCCGCGCAGGTCCACCTGACCGGGGAACTGGACACCCGCCGGGTGTTCCAGGAACACGGAGCGGTGTCCACGGCGGCGTTGCTGCGGCAACGGCTGTGCATCTCCCCGGGCGAGGCCGCCGGGCGGGTCCGCGCCGCCCGGGCGATCCTGCCGCGGGATCTGCCTACCGGTGGGGAAACCCCACCGGTGTTGCCGGAGTTGCGGGACGCGGTGGACGCCGGGACGGTCGGCGCCGAACAGGTCCGCACCGTTCTCGCCACCATGGCCGGTCTGCCGGCCGGGGTGGACCCGGAGTTGCGGGAGTTGGTGCGGGCCTCGCTGGTGGACCACGCGAAGGTCACCGAACCGGTGCTGTTCGCCCGGTTCGCCCGGCAGGCCGCGCAGGCGTGCGACCCCGACGGCACCCTGGACGAGAAGGACCCGGTCGACAAGGTCGAACTCACGGTGGGGTCCCGGAACACCGCGACCGGGTTGACCGCGTTCAAGGGGTTCCTGGACGACCTGGGGGTGGAGATCATGTCCAAGGCCATCGACGGGCTCGCCGCACCCCGCCCCGCGGTGGACGGCACCGCGGATCCGCGGCCGGCGAAGGTCCGCCGCGGCCAAGCCCTCGTCGAGGCGCTGCGCAGGTTCCTGGATGTCGGGTTCGCGCCCACCCAGGGCGGGGAACGACCCCACGTCACCGTCACCATGGACCTCGACGCGCTCCGCGGGAAACTCGGTGCGGCGTTGCTGGACCACGGCGGGCCGATCACCGCCGCGCAAGCACGGATGCTGGCTTGCGATGCGATGATCATCCCCGCGGTCCTGGGCTCCGGGTCGCAGGTGCTGGACGTGGGTACCGCGGTCCGGTTGTTCCCGCCCGCGATCCGCCGGGCCATCACCATCCGGGACCGCGGATGCACGTTCCCCGGCTGCGACCGGCCCGCGACGTGGTGCGACGCGCACCACGTCAAGCACTGGTCGCAAGGCGGACCTACCAGCTACCACAACGGCGTGCTCGTCTGCCCATACCATCATCGCCTGATCCACCAGGGCGACTGGGAGATCCGGTTCGCCGCCGACGGTGTCCCCGAATACCTCCCCCCACCCTGGATCGACCCGAACCGCGCACCACGACGCAACACCATGCACCACAACCCCTTCCACCAACGAACATAGGTCTGCGCCAATCCAGCAGAGCGTGCCCCCCCAAACGGGACGCGGCCCAAGCCGGCAGAGCGCGCCAGGCAAACGGAACGCGCGCCAAGCCGGCAGAGCGCGCCCTGCAAACGGAGCGGGCCCCAAGCAGACAGAGCGCGCCCCCCGCAAACGAAACGCGCGCCAAGCCTACAAACCCCCGCGCAACTGGAGCGTGCGCCAGGCGAACGGAGTGTGCGCCAGGCGAACGGAGTGTGCGCCAGGCGGCGAGTTTCTGGGCCGCTGGTCCAGGATGGGGATCATGGTCGATCGCGACGCGCTGCGCCGGGCGGTAGCCGAGCTGTACTCGGTCGAGGCGGAGGAATTCCTCGCGCGCCGCACCGCGCTCGCCTCCGCGGCCCGCTCCGCGGGCGACCGCGCCACCGCCAAGGAGATCACCGGCCTGCGGAAGCCGACCCGTTCCGCCGCCATTCTCAACGGGCTGGCCAGATCCGACCCCGATCGGGTGGGCGCCCTGCTCGACCTTGGCACGGACCTGCGCGACGCAGAGCGCTCCGTCGACGCAGGGCGACTGCGTGAGCTGACCGGCCGCCGACGAAGGCTGATCGACGACCTGACGCGGGCGGCGTTCCGGATCGCCGGCGACGAGGACCCCAGTTCCGCCATCAAGGACGAGGTGGTGTCCACCCTCACCGCGGCGTTGGCGAACGACGACGTCGCCGACCAATTGCGCAGCGGAACCATGGTCAAGCCCGCCCGCTGGGAGGGCTTCGGGTTCGGCGGCGGGCCCGATCTGATGATCGTGCGAGCAACTCAGGCCGAACCCGAAACTGCGGAACCCGTTGCCAGAAAAGCTTCTTCCAGCCGAACGCCCGCCGCCGGGTCGGCGTCGTCTGAGGACACGGAGCCCGACTCACTGCCGGAGACCGACGGTGCACGGCGCAAGGCGCAGGTCAAGGAACAGGCTCGGCGCGACACGCAGGCCAGGGCAGAGCAGGACCGCCTGGAGGCGATCGCCGACGCGCGCCGCGCTTCGGAAGAGGCGGACGCGGCGGTGGCCGAAGCACGCGAGGCCGAACAGGAGCAGCTGGACCGGCTGCGGATGCTGGAGGAGCAGGTGCTGGACGCCCGTCGTAGGTTCGACGATGCCCGGTTGGCGGTGCGCAGGGCCGAGGTGCGGCAGCGCAAGGCCGCGCATGCGCTCTCCCGAGTGGATCGATAACTCCCAGGAACCAGGACGACCCGCGACGAAGACCCAGCAACCGAGCTCGAGCTCAGAAGTGCAGTAATAGCTCGCCGAATTGCCGGAGGTGCAGGACGGCGGTGTCGTTCGGGTCCAGTACGTCGTGCTCCAACACCCAGGTGTTCTCGTTCGGAATGAACACGGCATTCAGCCCGGCGCGCCGGGCGGGCAGGATGTCCGACTTCGGGGAATTGCCGATCATCCAGGTCCGCGCCGGATCCAGATCGTGCCGGCTGGTCACCGCGTGGTAGGTGTCGACGTTCTTCTCGGCCACGATGTCGATGTCGACGAAATGGTGGCTGACGTCCGACGCGTCGATCTTGCGTTGCTGCTCGTCGGGATCACCCTTGGTGAGCAAGAACAGCGAATGCCGGGAACCCAGCTCGTCCAGAGTGTCGGCGACATCCGGGAGCAGTTCGACGCGCCGCTCGACCAGCGCGGCCGCAAGTGCGCGGATCTGCGCCTCCTCTGTATCTGACGCCGCGCGCTCGCTCAACCGCGCGAAGCAGTCCCCGAGGGTCCGCAGGAAGACGCGGCTGCCGTAGCCGTGCGCGACGGTGTTCGCCAGTTCGATCTCGTTGAGCACAGCGCGCACCTGAGCACGGTCCATCGTTGGATGCGCTACCCAATCCAGGTAGTCCTCGATCACCCGCTCGAAGATGACGTTGTTCTCCCACAGCGTGTCGTCGGCATCGAAGATCAACGTCTGTCCCGAGTTCATCTCGCAACCCTCATGTTCCACAAATACCCCAGCGTTCCGCCGACCGGGTCAGGCACCGGTCCCGCATTCTGCTGGCGCTGGACGACTCGGGTGGCCCGGGCCGTACCGGGGCACCACGATCGCCAAGGGCTGAACGCATCCGCGGCCGAATCCGGCTGATGCAACGTTGAATGGGTGGTGTTCGAGTAAGCGCACGAAGGCCGCACTTTCAGCGTTGCGCGTTCTGCACTGCGAATCTGAGCTGCGCGTTCTGCACTGCACGTATCTGAGCTGCACGTTCTGTACTGCGCGTTCTGCACTGCACGTTCTGTACTGCGCGTTCTGCACTGCACGTTCTGCTGCACGTCTGTTCTGAACGACCAGCACCGAGCGGAGGAGCCCATGAGCCCAAATTCGCCGGCCCCGGCACCCGGCCCCGATGAACTGTCCGCCGGTGCACTCGACGCGTACTCGCGGGTGGTGATCGAGGTGGCCGCGGCCGTCATCCCACATGTCGCCGCGTTGCAGGTCTCCGGGCGCCGCCGGGACGGCCGAATCATCCAGGGCGCGGGATCCGCTGTGCTGTTCACCGACGACGGCCACCTGCTGACCAACGCTCACGTGGTGGACGAAGCGGAGTCGGGTACCGCCGCCTTCGCCGATGGCTCGGAATCCAGGGTCGATGTGGTGGGTTCGGATCCACTGTCCGACCTTGCGGTGGTGCGTGCGCGATCCGCGCTGGGCATCAAGGCCATCACACTGGGCCACGCGGACGGGCTGCAGGTTGGCCAGTTGGTGGTGGCCGTCGGCAATCCGCTTGGCCTGGCCGGGTCCGTCACCGCCGGCGTGGTCAGTGGGTTGGGCCGGTCGCTGCCGACCCGGGCGGGCCACGCCGGCAGGGTCATCGAGGACGTCATCCAGACCGATGCGGCGCTCAATCCCGGCAATTCCGGGGGTGCGCTGGCCGACGCCTCCGGTGCCGTGGTGGGCATCAACACCGCAGTGGCGGGAGTCGGGCTCGGCCTTGCCGTCCCGATCAACGCCACCACCCGCCGGATCATCGCCGCGCTGCTGCGTGACGGCCGAGTCCGCCGGGCGTATCTCGGCCTTGTCAGCACACCGGGCCCGCTGCCGGCCGAACTGGTCGACCGCGTCGGCCGGCGTACCGGACTGCGGGTGGTCGAGGTGATCTCCGGTTCGCCGGCGGATCGAGCGGGGCTGACTCGGGGCGATCTTCTGCTGACGGCGGGGCGCCGTCCGGTCGACGATGCGCAAAGCCTGCAACGCCTGCTCTTCGACGACGCGATCGGGCGTGCGTTGCCGATCACGGTGTGGCGGCGCGGCGCGATGGTGGATGTCATCACGATGCCGACGGAACTCACCGGAACGACCGGCCGGCGCTGACCGGCGATCCTGCCCACGTTCATCCGTCGCGTGCACGGTCGATCCGCGGTGACGCTGCTCCCTCCAACGGTTCATTTCGACGAACGTGCCGGAACTCACAAGGTCAACGGCGGTGAATGGCGCACAACCATTCGCACTCGCGAGCGTGTACTACCGGGTCAGGGTGGGTAGGAACCCTGGTTCGACCCTGAAGATCTCGCTCGACGCGTGACCTACCGTCAAGAGGTCCGGCAATTCCCCTTGCGCCAGGAGCGAGACGATGTCCACCAGCGCCACATCTGCAACGACGTCAACCCGGCACAGCATCGCCGCTGCCCGAGCCATCAATCTTCACAAGGTCTACGGATCCGGGGACACCCAGGTAGCCGCCCTCGACGGCGTCACCGTGGAATTTCACCCGGGTCAATTCACCGCGATCATGGGTCCATCAGGGTCCGGTAAGTCAACCCTCATGCACTGCCTGGCGGCGCTCGACGACGCCACGTCGGGTGAGGTCTACATCGGCGATGCCGACCTGACCAAGCTCGGCGACAAGGAACTCACCAAGATCCGCCGCGATCGCATCGGGTTCGTCTTCCAGGCGTTCAACCTGGTCCCGACGCTGACAGCGATCGAGAACATCACCCTGCCCATGGACATCGCCGGGCGCAAACCGAACCAGGAATGGCTCGACACGGTGATCAGCACGATCGGGCTGGCCGACCGGCTGGATCACAAGCCGAGCCAGCTCTCCGGCGGGCAGCAGCAACGGGTGGCCTGCGCCCGCGCGCTGGCCAGCCGGCCGGACATCGTCTTTGCCGACGAGCCAACTGGAAACCTGGACTCGGTCTCCGGCGCCGAGGTGCTCGGGTTCCTGCAGCGCTCGGTCAAGGAATTCGGCCAGACGGTCGTCATGGTCACGCACGACCCGAACGCGGCGGGCTATGCGGACCGGGTGCTGTTCCTGGCCGACGGCCACATCGTCGACGAGATGACCGAACCCACCTCCGAGCGGGTGCTGGACCGGATGAAGAGCTTCGACGGCCACGGTCATCCGGAACAGGGCCATCCCGAACAGGGCCATCCCGAACAGGGCAAATCCGGGCTGGCGGGCTGAGATGCTCCGCGCAACCTTCAAGAGCCTGCTCGCACACAAGCTCCGGATGGCGATGAGCGCCTTCGCGATCGTGCTCGGCGTGGCCTTCGTCTCCGGCACGTTCGTCTTCACCGACACCCTGAACAGCAGCTTCACCGCGATCTTCCGGCAAACCGCGCCGGACGTGACCGTCCGGCCTGCCAAGGCGGAGGCCGCCGCGGCCGGTGGCTTCACCGGCGCCGACACCCGGGTCGTGCCCGCCGATCTGGTCGGCACCCTCGAGGCTCTTCCCGGGGTGGCCCGGGCGGACGGCGACGTCACCGATCAGAGCACGTTCATCATCGGAAAGGACGGCAAGGTCGTCGGTGGCAACGGCGCACCCGGCATCGCTGCCAACTACAACAACGCTCCCGCGGCCGACGGTTCGGCGATCGCCACCATCACCGCGGGCGTCGCGCCCACCGGCCCCGACCAGTTCCTGTTGGATGAAAAGGCCGCGGCCACAGCCGGTTACGCCGTCGGTGACACGATCCGGCTGGTCACCGCCGGAGCGCAGCCGACGGTCACCGGGTCGATGGTGGGCACCGTCCGGTTCGGCGAATCGGGCAATCTCGTGGGCGCCACGCTGACCGTGATGGACACCGCGACGGCTCAGCAGCTCTACCTCGACGGCGCCGACGCGTTCAACGACATCGCCGTCACCGGTGACGGATCGAAGTCCAACGAACAGCTGCGCGACGAGGTGACGGCGGCGCTGCCTGCCGGGTTCGAGGCTCGTGACGACCAGCAGATCGCCACGGAAAACGAGGACCAACTGCAACAAGGCCTGTCGTTCATCACCACGTTCCTGCTGGTGTTCGCGGCGGTGGCGCTGATCGTCGGGTCGTTCCTGATCCTGAACACCTTCTCGATCATCGTTGCGCAACGGACCCGCGAGCTCGCCCTGTTCCGCGCGTTGGGAGCATCCCGGCGACAGGTGACCCGCTCCGTGATGTTCGAGGCGTTGGTCGTCGGGTTGGTCGGTTCCACCGTCGGCCTGCTGCTCGGGTTCGGTCTGGCGCTCGGGCTGAAGGCGCTGTTCGGCGCGATCGGGATCGACCTCTCCCAGGCGGGGCTGGTCTTCCAGTGGCGCACGGTGGTGGTGGCCTATGCGGTCGGCGTGCTGATCACGCTGGTCGCGGCCTACCTGCCGGCGCGGCACGCGGCCAAGGTGCCGCCGGTGGCCGCGATGCGCGACGACGTGACGATCCCGGAGTCGTCGATGCATCGACGACTGGTCGGCGGGGTCGCGCTGACGGTGCTCGGCGCCGGGCTGATGGTGTGGGCGCTGGCATTCGACGGTGGTCTGCAGCCGTTGGGCGGTGGCGTGTTCGCTGTCTTCATCGGGGTGGCCCTACTGAGCCCGGTGATCGGCAAGCCGATCGTGACGGTGATCGCTTGGCCATTCTCCCGGTTGTTCGGAACTGTCGGTGTGCTCGCCCGGGAGAACGCGAGACGCAATCCGCGGCGCACCGCTGCCACCGCCTCTGCGCTGATGATCGGGCTGGCACTGGTCACCACCATGGCGGTGCTCGGCCAGTCCACCAAGTCCAGCGTGGACGAACTCGTCAGCAGCGACCTCAAGGCCGACTACGTGGTGTCCAACGCCGTCCAGTCGCCGTTCTCGGCGACCATCGCCACACAGATTGCCGAGGTGCCGGGAGTCGCGGACGCCGTCCCGTTCAGGTTCGGAAACGCGAAGGTGAACGGCCAACAGACGTTCGTCGCGGGCTTTGATGGCGAGCAGTTCAGCCGGGTGGTGGCAATCGACGTCAAGTCCGGGAATCTGCAGACCGGTGACGACGGCATCCTGGTCACCGACACGAAGGCCGCCAGCGAGGGCTGGAAGGTCGGCGACACCGTGTCGGTCGACCTGCCGGCCGGTACCGCGAGCTTGCGCATCGCGGGAATCATCGCGCCCAGCAACTTCGTGGGTGCCGACGTCGTGCTCCCGCTCGCGGCACTTGAGGCCGGCGGGGTTGCACCGGCGGATTCCTTCGTCTATGTCGACCGAGCGCCGGAGGCCGACGCGGCGACGGTGTCCGCGGACATCAACGCGGTGCTCGCCGACCTGCCGACGGTGACCCTGAAGGACCAGAACGCCTTTGCCGACTCGCAGCGCGCACCGGTCGACCAGCTGCTCGCGATCATCTACGCGCTGTTGGGCCTGGCTGTGATCATCGCAGTGCTGGGCATCGTCAACACCCTGGCGCTGTCGGTGATCGAGCGCACTCGCGAGGTGGGCCTGCTGCGTGCTGTCGGGATGAGCCGACGGCAATTGCGGTCGATGGTGCGACTGGAGTCGGTGGCGATTGCCGTCCTTGGTGCCGTGCTGGGCATCCTGTTGGGACTGGTGTTCGGGATCAGCCTGCAACGGGCACTATCCGGCCAGGGCGTCTCGGTGCTGTCGGTGCCGACACTGCAATTGGTGATCTTCGTCGTGCTCTCGGGGCTGATCGGGGTGCTGGCTGCGGTATTCCCTGCCCGCAGGGCGGCGCGGATGGACGTGCTGCGGGCGATCACCACGGAATGAAGCGCCACGCACTGAACGGGCCGCGAACTGACGGGATGGCCGTGAAGTGGATGGCCGTGCACTCGATTGCCGTGAACTGCTCCCGCCGAGGATGGCCCGGCCCGGGTACCACACCGGACGTCGACCGGGCGGGAGACGTTCCAGGTTTGGATGCTCACCTAGGCGGCAGGGCGTCGGCCGCCGTCGCGAGGTGCGAGATCGGAGATCCGGTTTCCTCCTCGGCCGGGCTTCGGCCGCCATTGGCCAGTTGGTGTGGTGGTGGCTGTGCGTCTACTTGCAAGTCATGCACAGCGGCTGCCGGGATTCCCTTCTCCTGCTCTCCGATCCCCGGGGTGATCCTTGGCGGAGAATGCGCATTCCTGGTAGGGGTCACCGAGAATCGCACGCAACCCCTACTGCAGCGCTTGTCCGGCGCCTGCGGACAACTACCCGGACGTCGACCCGACCGTCGACGTGGAATCCGACCGTCCAGTACGTGTCGCCAACCCGTCGTCGGCACGACGCCGCCGGGTAATCGGCCCGGTGATCGGTCAGGGATCGGCCTCGGGATCGGATGTGTCACCTAGGTGCAGTTGATGCGACAACCTCTTGTCGTATGCTCGCGAACGGTTCCCCTTCACCATCGAGGTCTGGGTCTGCTGGATCGCCGGGCTTTGCGGCGCCCTGCTCGACCACTGGGTGCCATCGATCGCGACTGCATCGCTGCTATCTGCCGAGGAGAATCATGACCGCACATTCCGCAGGCACCCCGGCCGACACCGGCCTGGCCAATTCCGCTATTGCCGCCCTGCGCAGCCACCACGAGGATCTGGCTGCGCGAGTCCGCGGATTCGACGACAGCGACCTGACCCGGCAGTCGGGAGCCTCGGAATGGTCGGTCGCAAAGGTACTGAGCCACCTGGGCAGCGGAGCCGAGATCAACCTCGCCGGCCTGCAAGCTGCAGCGGCCGGCAACGAACGGCCGGGTCAAGACCTCACCATCGCCGTCTGGGACCGGTGGAACGCGATGACTCCGCGAGAACAGGCCGATGGATTCCTCACCGCCAACGAGGCGTTGGTCAGCGCGTATGAGAATCTGGACGGCACCGCCCGCCGTGACCTCCGGATCAACCTGGGCTTCCTGCCCTTTCCAGCTGATCTCGCACTGGTCTCCGGCATGCGACTGAGCGAGGTCACGCTGCACGGCTGGGACGTGCGGGTGGCATTCGACACCGACGCCGCGGTGCGCGGCAGCGACGCGGCGATCGCCCTCGACCTGCTCACCGGTCCGCTGAGTTTCCTGCTCGGTTTCCAGGCGAAGACGGACATCCTGGAAGGACGTCAGGTCACGGTGCGGTTGGTGACGACGGACCCGGACCGAGTACTTGGCCTCGCTCTCGGTCCGAAGGCCGAACTCGGCGAGAGCGCTGAGGACGCCGACGCCATGCTGACCGCCCCCGCGGAGGCGATCATCCGACTGCTGGCCGGCCGGCTCGGCCCCGCGCACACCCCCGACACGGTGTCCCTCACCGGTGGCGGCCTGACGTTGGACCAGCTCCGGAAGGTGTTCCCCGGCTACTGAGCCAGGTTCCGACGCGTCGGCAATGTGCGCTGATCAAGTGCACCATTCCGGGCCGGCTCGCTGATCAAATGCACCTGCAGCCGCCCGATTTGTCCGGTGCGGCGTGGATTTGATCAGCGCACTCTCGCCGACCCGGAGGTTTGATCAGCGCAAACCAGCCAACCAGGAGCCCCTGGCCACCGGACCTCGTCAAGCAGCACCAGATTCAGCCCACGACGCAGGTCAACCCAAGCGCCGCATCCACCGACGTCACCGCGCCGGTGGAATCCACCGAAACCGCGAACGGACGCTCCCCGATTCGCAGGCCGGAGACGTCAAGGGCACCCACCGCAGTGGACGGGCGCAGCCGGACGACACGGTTCGGCACATCGGGGTCGATCCCGAGAAATGCGCGCAACATCACCACGGCTGCGGCGGCGGCCCAGGCCTGCGGCCGGCAGGACGCTGGATACGGGAGGGGTACCGGCAGATCGTAGGCGGCGAAACCGCCGAACAGTTCTGGGACCCGGGCATCGAAGGCAGCCCCGGCGGCGAGCAAACCCTTGGCCGGAACCGTTGCGTGGTCGGGGAACCCAGCCGTGATCATGCCCTGAATGGCGATCGCGGTGTCGTGCGGCCACACCGATCCGCAGTGGCAACTCAGCGGCGAGTAGCCGCCAGCCGTTGACGCCATCGTCCGCAGGCCGAATCCACTGGACATGCTGGGATGGACCGGTCCGCGACGATCTTTGCCTCGGCGTCGGACAGGATGCCGGTGGCCAGCAGATGACCCATGTTCGACGCCGGGGCATCGACCGGACGTTTGTTAACTGGGGCCAAGGCGCCGCGATCGCGTTCATTCTCTTCGCCATCATCATCGTGTTCAGTCTTTTCCAGCGGTTCGTGATGCGCGACGCAAGACCCTGCCGCGCCGCCGCCGCATCGCCACCTGGGAGGGAAATTGACCACCACGATGTCCGGACGGCCGTTGGCCGGCCGGGTTGACACTCCCCCGACCGGGTCGCCCGGGAAGGCGCGACGTTGGGGCTGGCTGATCTACCTTTTGCTGATCTTCTTCTCGCTCATTTATCTCTACCCGTTCCTGATCCAGATCGGCACGTCCTTCAAGACCAATCCCGATGCGACGGCGAATCCGCTGAATCCGATCCCGCAGGAATGGACCCTGGACGCCTACCGGTCACTCCGGCAGGCCGACTTCCCGCTGTGGTTCATGAATTCGGTGATCGTCACCCTGTGCGTGACGGTCGGCCGGGTCTTCCTGGACTCGCTGGCCGGATATGCCCTGGCCCGGCTGCACTTTCGGGCAGAGCGGGTCTGTCCGCGCTGTTCATCGGAATCATGGCGGTGCCGGCCGTGGTGTTGCTAATCCCCAGGTACCTGGTGCTGGTGCAACTCGGGATCTACAACACCTATGCGGGAATGATCATCCCGTTGCTGGCGGATGCGGCGGGCGTTTTCACCATGCGGCAGTTCTTCATCAGCATTCCGGTCGAGGTGGAGGAGTCCGCCCGGCTCGACGGCGCCGGTGCTTTCCGTACCTTCTGGTCCGTGGTACTCCCGATGGCACGGCCGGCCGTGATCACCCTGACCATCCTGTCGTTCCAGGGCTCGTGGAACGCGTGGCCGCACTTCATCATTTCCCGGCAGAGCCCGCAGCTGAACACGTTGCCTCGGGTTGCCACCCTGGTCAGCGGAGAACTGGGCTCCGGATCCCAGTTCCCGTTGAAGATGGCCGCCGCGCTGTTGATGACTATCCCGGTCGCCCTGGTGTTCTCGTCTTCCAGCGGTATTTCGTCCGCGGCGCGAGGGGTCGTGCCGTCAAGGGGTGACGATCCGGGTCGTGCTTCTTGGCAAACCTCCGCGGGCTGATGCGCTCGGGGGCATCCAGCCCGCGGGGGCCGGCGTTCCGTCCACTCGGCGCCGGTTTCATGATCCCGGGTCCGACCTATGTTGGCGCCCAGCCCACAAAACCGGCGCCCAGTCACGAAAGCGGCGCCGAGTGATCGGCGCCAGCACCTCCGGCGGCACCAGCACCAGCACCTCCGGCGGCACCAGCACCAGCACCTCCGGCGGCACCAGCACCAGCACCTCCGGCGGCACCAGCGCCAGCACCGGCACCGGCCACGCCCGGCACATCCAGCAGCGCGGCGATCTCCGCGGTCAGGCCGTGGTCGTCCCGCGGCGCACCCTCGATGCTGGTCACCGGGGCGAGCAGCCGAGCACTGGACACCAGCCACAATCCCGCGGCGGCATGCAGATCCGCCCTGGTCAATACCTGTGTGGTCGTGCTCCAGCCCGCGTCGCGCGCGCTCCGGAACAACCGTCGCACGGTGATCCCGTCGAGGATTCCGTCCCGCGGCGGCGTCGACAGCGTCCGCCCGTTCGCCACCACCACCGACGCGGTCGGCGCCTCGAGCACCGCGCCGTCCGACCCCAGGAAGATGACATCGTCGGCGCCATTGGCGGCGGCGTACCGCAGTGCGGCCATGTTCAGCCCGTACGACAGGGTCTTGGCCCCGGCCAACAGCCACGGCGCATCCGCCGCCGTCCTCGCAGTGAACCCCCTGTCCAGCAACAACACTCGAACGCCTTCGGTGCGCTGCCGGCGGCTGACGGGGGACAGTTGGCCGCCCAGCAGGTAGCACACCGGTTCCACCGCCGACTCCGGTCCCCGGGAGACCACGAGCCGCAGCACCATCTGGCTGTCACCGGTCCAGGCCTCCACCAGCGCGTCGACGCCGGTGCGCCACCGGTCGGGGGCCGGCACCACCAATCCGGTCATCTCCGCCGAGATGGCCAGCCGCGCCAGGTGATCGTCCAGGTCACGGGCAACGCCGTCGACGACCAGGGTGGTCTCGAAAACCCCCTCGCCGCGCAGCACGCCGAGGTCGTCGGGCCGCAGCAGCGGTGCTCCCGGAGGCAGCAGGGTTCCGTCGAGCAGCGCGGTCAGCGGCGCGGGATGGTCCGTCACGGGCACCACCCTAGACAGTGCCGGCCCCAACCAGCCCGAAGAGACCGCCGCCGGCCGAACTCGCGAGCGCACGCCCGAACCGGCTCGCCGGGCCTGCCCGATCAGAGCTTGCGCAACCGGATCCGGGTCACTGCGTGGTCGGAGCCCTTGGTGAGCACCAGGGTGGCCCGGCCACGCGTCGGCAGGATGTTGTCCACCAGGTTCGGCTCGTTGATCGAGCTCCAGATCTGTTCGGCCGTCGCTGTCGCCTCCGCGTCGCTCAGGGCCGCGTACCGGTGGAAGTACGAATCCGGATCGGCGAAGGCAGTCTCCCGCAGCCCCAGGAAGCGGTCGATGTACCAGCGCCGCACATCGGCCGGCTGGGCGTCGACATACACCGAGAAGTCGAAGAAATCGCTCAGGGCCAGCGCGCTGCGACCCTCCTCGTCCAGGTGGGCGGGCTGTAGCACGTTCAGACCCTCGACGATCAACACATCCGGCCGCCTGACCACCACCTCGTCCTCGGGAAGGATGTCGTAGGTGAGGTGGTCGTAGCGCGGCGCGCGCACTTCCTCCGCGCCCGACTTGACCTCGGCCACGAACCGCAGCAGCGCGCGCCGATCGTAGGATTCCGGGAAACCCTTGCGGGCCATGATGTGTCGCTGCTCCAGGACGGAGTTCGGGTACAGGAAGCCGTCGGTGGTGACCAGCTCGACCCTCGGGGTGTCCGGCCACCGCGCCAGCAGTTCGCGCAGCACTCTCGCCGTGGTCGACTTGCCGACGGCGACCGACCCGCCCACCCCGATGACGAACGGGGTGCGCTCGGACCGCTCACCGAGGAAGGCGCTGGTCACCTGATGCAGCGCCCCGATGCCGCCGACGTACATGTTCAGCAACCGCGAGAGCGGCAGGTAGATGGTCTCGACCTCGTCCAGGTCGATCGGATCGCCGAGGCCACGCAGCCTGGTGACCTCGTCCGCGGACAACGGCAGTGGCGCGGATTCGGCCAGCGCCGCCCATTCAGCCCGCTCCATCTCGACAAATGGGGTGACGCCATGCCCGTTGAACACCGGCGGCCTGCGGCGGTCGAAGAGTCCGGCGACCGCGGGGCCCGAGACCCGCCCACCCCCTCGTGCACCGTCACCAGCCATGAGCCGCCATTCTGCCCGTCGCGCGGGTACCTGCCGCTCCGAGATCCTTGTGACCTGCGACTCATTGCAGTGACGAGTCGCGCCGGGCCTCCGGTCAGCGGGGCGCCGTCGTGCTGGGATCACCGGCGCTGGGGAGTGTGCGTCTGGCCACTCCTGTCTGCGCCGCCGAGGTCAACCCCGCCACATGGGTCCATGCTTGTCGCACGGGGCTGGTCGAACAGGATCGTCGTCCCCGGACAGAACCTCAATCGATCGATGGCGGGTGGGATTGGCATGGTCGAATCTGGCTTCCAGATCGGCGGCGGTGGCCCAAGGGCCTACGACCACTCGGTCGCGGAGTTCGCCGGTCCGTTTGCCGACGTCGCGGTTTCCGCTGTTCACCCCAAGCCGGGTGAGTCGCTCCTCGATCTCGCCTGCGGGACCGGGTTCGTCACCCGGCGAGCGGCCTACTCGGTAGGCCCCACCGGCAAGGTCGTCGGCCTCGACATCAATCCGGCCATGCTGGAGGTCGCCGCCGACGAAGGGCCGCAAATCGCCGACTGGGTGTGTGCTCCGGCTGACGACATGCCCTTCGCCGACGCCTCTTTCGACGCCATCGTTTGCCAGCAGGGCGTGCAGTTCTTCCCGGACCCGGTGGCTGCCCTCGTCGAGGCGAGGCGGGTGCTACGGCCCGCCGGTCGGATCTGCGCCACAGTCTGGGCGGCGCCGACCTTCTCGCCGTACTTCCACGCGGTAGCCACCGGTCTGATCGCGGCCATCGGTGACGCCGGGGTCACGCCGCTGTATGCCGCGATGCCGGAGGCCGGGGACGACCTGCTGCGCGGCTGGGCCGATGCCGCCGGGTTGTCGGACATCGCGGTACGGCAGATCGAGGTCGTGATCAACCTGCCGCCGATCCGGGAGTTCCTACCGAGCCAGTTGCTGGCCACGCCATGGGGCGCACTGGTGCAGGCCGCGGGGCCGCACGCCTGGGACGTCGCCACCCACAAGGCATTCGACGAGCTGAAGCCGCACGTGCGCTGGGACGGGTCGGCCGGCCTACCGTTCCGGTCCTGGCTGCTGACCGCGATCAGGGCTTGACGGACCGGCCGACCGCCTGGTCACGGCTGCCCGCTGCCGCGCGATCGGGCGCCGAACAACCCGCAAGTAACCCGCCGCTGATGGTGGCAGCCGCATAGTGCCGCCGCCGCACGCGGCACCGGTGGCCGCGGAGTCCTCACCAAGATCAAATCTGCTGGCCCTTTGGTGTTGTCCTGCAACCCGAAATGGCCGGAAACCTTGATCATGACCGGCAACGGCCGCGCCGAAACGCGAGGATCCGGAGTTTTCGTCTCGCCGCGTCGTGATCCGGCGGACCGACCGGGTCGGGTGTCCGCGGCTGCCTACGATGGTCGTATGGGAGTCCCGCACGACCTGTCCACCGCCCCCCAGCCGGCAACCGCCGCCCAACCGGCAAC
>Ga0209584_10000010_pt1 | contig 38674 bp, 33 predicted proteins | sample NGEPerD_FD_184507 | JGI IMG/M metagenome (GOLD analysis project Ga0209584, IMG submission 184507) | Arctic peat soil microbial communities from the Barrow Environmental Observatory site, Barrow, Alaska, USA - NGEE PermafrostAB12-D... | ecosystem: Environmental > Terrestrial > Soil > Wetlands >...
AGTTCAACCGCGCCGATCAGCGCGCGCACGCGGTTGGGATTGGCGAACGAGAAGGCGGCGTGCGCGGTCAGCGCGCGGACTTTGTCCAGCGTGTCGGGCTGCGGGGTCATGGCTTGCAGGCCAAACCATTTGTCGATCACCAGCGCATCGGCGGCATAGCGCGCGTAGAAATCGGCGAGCACGCGCTCGCGCTCCGGCCCGGCGTGCAGCGTCAGCGTGGCCAGCGCCGCCGTGCGGTCGGTCATGTTGTCGGCGGCGTCGTATTGCCGGGCGGCGCGGGCGATCGCTTCAGGCGTACCGGCTGCAGCCAGCAGATCGAGCGCGACATTGCGCAAGGAACGGCGGCCGGCGCTTGTCGCGTCGGGCGAGTAGGGACCCGGGACCATCATGCGCTGGTAAATCTTGCCGAGAGCAGCGCCGAGCCTGCCGCCAATGCTGGCGCGTAGCGCGCGGCGCGCGTTGAAAACTGCATCGGGATCGATGTCGCGGCCGATCTCGCGCGCGATGTCGCCTTCGCCCGGCGGCACCAATGCGAGCGCGACGAAGGCCGGCTGCAGTTTGGCATTGTCTAGGATGGCGGCCAGCGCCGCGAGCAGTTTGTCGTCGCTGCGCGGCGGCCGTCCGGCACGCAGCGCGGCCACATTGTCGATCAGCAGCCGCATCGAGATGGTTTGCAGCGCCTGCCAGCGGTTGAACGGATCGCTGTCGTGCGCGGCCAGGAAAGAGAGATCGTCGGCGTCGAGATCGGAGTTGAGCTTGATCGGCGCCGAGAAGCCGCGATTGATCGACAACACCGGGTGCTCAGCCATGCCGGTGAATTCGAAAGTGCGCACCGGTTCGCTCAGCACCAGTATGCCGCGCTCAATTTTTTCGCCGTTTGCTAGCGCAAGCGGCAGGTCGCGGCCATGCTTGCCGACCAAGCCAAGCGCAAGCGGAATGACCATCGGTTCTTTGGTCGGCTGGCCGGGCGTGGGCGGCACGCTTTGCTTTGCTTCGAGCGTGTAGGTCTTGCGCGCCGGATCGTAGCGGCCGGCGACCGTCACCTCCGGCGTGCCGGCCTGGTTGTACCAGCGCATGAATTGCGTCATGTCGCGCCCCGATGCATCGGCAAAGCACGCGATGAATTGTTCGACGGTCGCGGCGTGGCCGTCGTGGCGCGCGAAATAAAGATCCATGCCGGCGCGGAATTTTTCGCGACCCAGCAGCGTTTGCACCATGCGCACCACTTCCGAGCCCTTCTCGTACACGGTACTGGTGTAAAAGTTGTTGATTTCTTTATAGGTTTCCGGCCGGACCGGATGCGCCAGGGGGCCTGAGTCCTCGATGAATTGCGCCGCGCGCAACCCGCGCACGTCGGAAATGCGCTTCACGGGGCGCGAGCGCATGTCGGAGGAAAATTCCTGGTCGCGGAAAACCGTGAGGCCTTCCTTCAGGCAGAGCTGGAACCAGTCGCGGCAGGTGATGCGGTTGCCGGTCCAGTTGTGGAAATATTCGTGCGCGATTACCGCCTCGATCTGCGCGAAATCGGCATCGGTCGCGGTGGCGCCGCTGGCCAGCACGTATTTGTCGTTGAAGACGTTGAGGCCTTTATTCTCCATGGCGCCCATGTTGAAGTCGGATACTGCGACGATCATGAAAATATCGAGATCGTATTCGCGGCCGAACTTTTCCTCGTCCCAGCGCATCGAGCGCTTGAGCGAATCCATGGCGTAGCCGCTGCGGTCCTCCTTGCCCGGCTCCACATAGATGCGCAGCGTGACGTTGCGCCCCGATAGAGTGACGAAGCGATCCTCGACAGCGCTGAGATTTCCGCCGACCAACGCGAAAAGATAGGACGGCTTGGGATGCGGATCGTGCCAGACCGCGAAATGCCGGCCGCCCGCAAGATCGCCGCGCTCGATCAGATTGCCGTTCGACAGCAGCACGGGCGCTTGCGCTTTGTCGGCTTCGATGCGCGTGGTGTAGACCGCCATCACGTCGGGCCGGTCGGGAAAGTAGGTGATACGGCGGAAGCCTTCGGCTTCGCATTGCGTGCAGTAGGTGCCGCTCGAGCGGTACAGCCCGGAGAGCTGGGTGTTGGCGGTCGGATCGACCAGCGTCTCGATCTCCAGCGTGAACGGGGCGTTCGGCACCTGCGGAATGGTCAGGCTGTCGGGCGTCGCGACATAGCTTTCCGGCGGCAGCGCGGATCCGTCGAGCTTGAGCGAGACGAGCGACAGCCCGTCGCCATCGAGCACCAGCGGCGTGGCCGCCGATTGCGGGTTGGGCTTGAGCGCGAGCGTGGCGCGGACATTCGTTTGGGTGGGATGCAGGAAAACGTCGAGCGCAACGGTCTCCACCAGCCAATCGGGCGGGCGGTAATCCTTCAGGCGGATGGGCTGGGCGGTATCGGTGCGCATGGGCTTTGATCTAGGATGTCTGCCGCGGAATTGGAAGGAAGAATGATGGCGAGCATGCACGCCATGGTGCTGGACGCGCCGCGCAAGCCGCTCGTCATGCGCGAGCGGCCGGTGCCGGTGCCGGCGCCAGGCGAAATCCTGGTCGCGGTTGCCGCCTGCGGGGTCTGCCGCACCGATTTGCATGTGGTCGACGGCGAGCTGGAACACCCCAAGCTGCCGATCGTGCCAGGCCACGAGATCGTCGGCCGCGTCGCCGCTACGGGTGCGGGCGTCAGCGGATTTGCGCTTGGTGAGCGCGTCGGCGTGCCGTGGCTGGGCGCGACCTGCGGGATATGCCCCTATTGCCGTAGCGGCGCAGAAAACTTGTGCGATACGCCGGTGTTCACCGGCTACACAAGCGATGGCGGCTATGCGACCCATGCGCTCGCCGACGCGCGGTTTTGTTTTCTGCTTCGAGATGGCGGCGACGACGCCGAAATCGCACCTTGGCTGTGCGCCGGCCTGATCGGCTGGCGCAGCTACCGAATGGCTGGCGAAGGCAAGACGCTCGGCCTCTACGGCTTCGGCGCCGCCGCCCATATTCTGGCGCAGGTGGCGGTCTGGCAGGGGCGGCGCGTGTTCGCCTTCACGCGCAAGGGCGACACTGCCGCGCAGGATTTCGCGCGTGCGCTCGGCGCGGTGTGGGCGGGCGGCTCGGAACAGGCGCCGCCGGAGCCGCTCGATGCCGCCATCATCTTCGCGCCGGTGGGCGCGCTGGTGCCGGCCGCGCTGAAAGCGGTGCGCAAGGGCGGGCGCGTAGTCTGCGGCGGCATCCATATGTCGGATATTCCGAGCTTTCCCTATTCGTTGCTGTGGGAGGAGCGGCACGTAATGTCGGTGGCGAATCTCACGCGCACCGACGCGCATGAATTTCTGAGCATTGCGCCGAAAGCGGGCGTGCACTGCGAGGTCACGCGCTACCCGCTGGCGCGCGCCAACGAAGCGCTCGCGGATTTACGCGAAGGCCGGCTGCAAGGCGCGGCGGTGCTGATTCCTTAGACGAAAGTCAGCGCATCGGCTCGGCGTGGCCGATCACGCGCTTGATCGTCGGCGAGCGCTCGCGCAAGGCGCGTTCCAGCGCATCGACCTTCTCGTGCACGGTCTGCACGCCCAACTGCGGATCGACGCGGCAGTGGAAATTGACGATCTCGCCCTCGTCGGTCTCGCGCACGCGCACATCGTGCACGTCGCGCAGAGTGCGGCCGTCGGCGGCTAGCTCGGCCAGCGCGATCTCGACCGCCTTCACGCGCTCGCTCGGTGCCTCGCGGCCGGAGGCGCGGTGCGGCTGCAACGGCTCGATGTGGGTATCGATTTCCACGCTGGCACCGAGCTCGGCGGCGATCGCGCTTTCCAGCCCGTCCGCCAAGGCGTGGGCGTCGCGCAGCGAGAGCTTGCCGTCCACTTCCAGGTCGAGCGAGATCGCCAGCCGGTCCTTCAGGTCGTGCACCGTCACGTGATGCACGGCGAGCGCGCGATTGCGCGCGATCACCATGACGCTGTCGAGCACGGTCTCATTGTCGAGCGCCACTGGATCGGTGGTGACGGTCGGCTCGGCACCCGGTATCTGCTGGCTGATGGCGGCGGCGACCGCGCCCTTGAGCGCACTCACGCGGTCGAGCGGCATGGTGCGGCTCACCGCGACGGCGAGATCGATGAATGTTTTCTCGCCGACGGCGCGCGCGCGCACCTGCTCGACGCGGACCACGCCTGGCACTTTCGCGGCGAGCGCCGTGATCTGGGCGGCGGCGCCGACCGGCGCCGTGTCGGTGAGGGTGTCGATGGTGCGGCGGCCGAGCCGCCAGCCGGCGACGCAGATCAGGATCGCGACCGCCAGGGCGGCCGTCGAATCCGCCCACCACAGGCCAAACCGCACCCCGCCCAAACCGATCAGCACGGCCAGCGAGGCCCACAGATCGGACGAAAAATGTAGCGCGTCGGCTTCCAGCGCCTGGCTCTGGGTCTGCTTGGCAGTGCGTGAGAGCGCGCGCGAGCGGAAAAAATCGACCACGATGGACACCGCGATCACCCCGAACGCCCAGGCATTCGCGATCACCATGTGCTCTTCGTGCTCGGTCAGACGCTTGACCGCTTCCCAGATCACCACGCCCGAGAGCAGGAACAGCAGCGCGGTTTCCGCCAGCGCCGAAACACTTTCGATCTTGCCGTGGCCGTAATGGTGTTCCTTGTCGGCCGGCCTGCCCGAGACGCGCACGGCGGCATAGGTCATCACCGTGGCGCCGAGATCGATCAGCGAGTGGCCGGCTTCCGACAAGATCGCCAGCGAGCCGGTGGCGACACCCACCAGGCCCTTGGCGATCGTCAGCGCGGCGGACGCGGCGATCGAGGTGAGTGCGACCTGTTCTTTTTCGTGCTGCATACGGCGCCTTTGGCCCGATACTACAGCATGATCGGCTTGCCGTCCGCCGCCGCCGAGCGGACCACCGCGTCGAGAATGCGGATATTGCCGAGCAATTGCTCGGTGGAGAAACGGTAGGGCGCACGGCCCTCGACCGCGTCGGCCCAGGCTTCGAAATTCAGCCGCACGGTATTGACGGGGTCGTAGCTGCGCGTCTGCCGGCTGCCGTCCGGCCCGCAATGCACGAAGCTCGACGGGATGCCTTTGTCGACATTGCCGCCTTCCTGCACCTCGACCCAGCCCTGATCGCCAACCAGCGTGAAACGCCCGTAAAACGGCGGGGTCGACAGACACGTGATGCGCCCGCGCGCGCCGTTGGCGAAGTCGATTTCGGCGGACACAAAATCCTCCGACGGGGCCGGGAAAATCTGCGAGGCCGTGCGCGCGGCGACGCGGGTCGGCTGACCGGCGAGCGACACGAACATGTCACCGAGATGGATGCCGAGCGCGGTCCAGGCGCCGGCCGGCGCATGCTTGGGATCGCGCCGCCAGTTGGCGGGATCCATTTTGCGGAAATTGCTGTGGCTGACATTGGCGTCCATGTGCAGCAGGCGGCCGAGCGCGCCGCTTTCGAACAGGCGGCGCATTTCTTCCATCGCCGGCTCGTAGCGGCGTTCATGCCCGATGCCGAGCACGCCTTTGGCTTTGGCGCAGGCCGCCAGGATTCGCTCGGCGCTGGCGGTGGTGAGCGCCAGGGGTTTTTCGCAGAACACTTGCCTGCCGGCGGTGAAGGCCGCGATGGCCATCTCCTCGTGCAGCGCGTGCGGCGTCACCACCGCGACGGCATCGACGTCAGGCCGCGTGAGCAGCGCCTTGTAGTCGCCGGTGAGGTCGAATTGATGGACCGCCGCGAACGGCGCCGCCATTTTCATGTCGATGTCGCAGCCGGCCACCACCTTGAAACGCGGGCTGTCGGCCAGGCACATGACGATCTGCTTGCCCCACCAGCCGAGTCCGATTATGCCGATCCGTATCATTCCGCGTCATTCTCTTGCTTTGTCGGTCTCGACAATGCGGGGCCATCCGCGATTGCGCAATGGTCTAGCCCTTTCGGCTGGAGACGACCAATTTTGGATATTCCGCGCATGGGCGAACGGACCTTGACGATGGTCAAGGTCATTTCGGGTAGCCCCGAATATTCAATTCAATGAAATTAGTTGATCGGCGCCGTCACGCGGCCCGAGAAAGCCAGCCGGCAAATGCTGCAAGGATGCACAGCTTGGCCCGAGGAGGCTGCTCGCCGCTACCGACGGCAGGGTTATTGGGCTGACATAACGCTCTACGGCATGTTGCTCCGCTCGGTCGCCGCCGCGCCCGACCGTATCGCGTTGGTGCAAGGCACGCGGCGCCTGACCTATGCGCAACTCGCCAGCGCGATCGACCGGCTGGCCGGCCGTCTGATCGATCTTGGATTTCGGCCGCTTGATCGCGTGGTGTTCCAACTGCCAAACTCCATCGAGTTTGTCATCGCGTTTTTCGCATTGCTGCGCATTGGCGTGATCCCGGTGCTGGCACTGCCGGCACATCGACGCGAAGAAATCTCGCACATTTTTGCCCACGCCAATGCGGTCGGTTATGTGGTGCCCGACTGCTGGCGCGGCTATGACTATCGGCTGCTCGCCGCCGAAATGTCCGGCCTGGCGCCGTCGCTGCGTAACGTCCTCGTGCTGGGAGAGCCCGGTCCCCATCAGATATCGTTGCGCGACCTGCTTGCGCATGAAGGCGGCAGCGGCGACAACGCCAGCGTCCTCGACTCCTTCGCCCCGGCGCCCGATGAAGTCGCGCTGATGCTGCTGTCGGGTGGAACGACCGGCCTGCCGAAGCTCATCCCGCGCACGCACAACGATTACGTCTATAATTGCCGGCAATGCGGGACGGTCGCTGGCTTTGATGCCGGCACCGTGTTGCTTGCCCTGCTGCCGATGGCGCACAATTACACGCTCGGTTGTCCGGGCGTGCTCGGTGCGCTGGCGCACGGCGGCACGGCCGTGATCGCAGCGGACGCCAGCATCGAAACCGTCGCGCGATTGATCGAAACCGAGCGCGTGACGGTCATCTCCGCCGCCGTTCCGCTGATCGTCAACTGGCTGAACGCCGATCTCCCTCGGCAGCGCGATTTTTCCAGCCTGCGCGTGGTGATGAACGGTGGCGCCAAGCTCGTGCCGGAACTGCGCCGCCGGGTCGAGCGGCAGTTTGGCTGTACGTTTCAGGAGAGCTTCGGGACCGGCGAGGGGCTGCTGAACATGACCCGGCTCGACGATCCGGCCGAAATTCGCTTCACCAGTTCCGGGCGGCCGATGTCGCCGGCGGATGAAATCCGCATTGTCGACGAGCGCGGCAACGACGTGCCCGATGGCGCGGTCGGCGAGCTGATCTGCCGCGGCCCCTATACCGTGCGCGGATACTATAATGCTCCGGAAAAAGACCGCGCTGCGTTCACCGACGACGGCTACTACCGCATGGGCGACATAGTGCGGCGGATCGACGGCAATCTGTTCGTCGAGGGCCGCCTGAAGGACATCATCAATCGCGGCGGCGAAAAGATCAGTTGCGAGGAAATCGAAAATTACATCTTGGGCCATCCCAAGATCAAGAACGTCTGCGTGGTGGCGATGCCCGATGCGACCTTCGGCGAAAAGGCCTGCGCCTTCGTGATCCCCGTGGATGGCGAGACGGTCGATTTGGACGAGATCAAAAGCTTTTTATTGGGCCGCAACATCGCAAAATTCAAATTGCCCGAGCGGCTCACGGTCGTGAATGAGTTTCCAATCAGTCCGGCCGGGAAGGTTCTTCGCCGCGAACTGCGCCAAGCCGCTGCCGGCAACGTTGCAAGCGTGCATGCTTGAGGCATCCGCACCATGAAATTGTTCGAACCCTTGAATGTCGGCGGGATGATCATCCCCAATCGCGTGATGGTGCCGGCGATGGTGACGCGATTGTCCGGCGAAGACGGCCTGGTCAATAAGGACATCAGCGATCGTTACGTCCGTTATGCGCAGGGCGGCGCCGGTCTCATCGTGATCGAGGCCATGGCGGTCCATGCCGCCAAATCCGGCCCGCTGCTGCGCATCAGCGACGATCAGTTCGTGCCGGGCCTCGCCGATCTGGCCCGACGCATCCATGACGCATCGGATTCGAAGGTGGTCCCGCAGATCATCCACTTCATGAAAGTGGCCAAATCTGGCTGGCGACAGACGATCGATATGCTGTCGGTGCCTGAGATCGACCGTATCGTCGAGGAATTCGGTGACGCGGTGGTACGCGCGCGCGCTGCCGGATTCGACGGCGCCGAGCTGCATTCGGCGCACGCCTACACGCTGGCGTCGTTTCTATCGCGCGCAAACCCGCGTCTGGACGACTACGGTGGCGACACGCTGGAAGGCCGCCTGCATTTGATCGAAAGGATTTTCGGAAACATTCGCCGCAAAGTCGGCGACGACTTTCCGGTCGGGGTCCGCTTCCTGGCCGACGAATTCATCAAGGACGGTTACACGGTCAAAGACGCAAAACTCATCGGCTTACGGCTGGCTCAGCTCGGCGCGTCGTATTTGTCATTGTCCGTCGGGGGTAAGTTCGAGGACGCCATCCACGCTCCCGGGCAGGTGCCCTATCCCTACACCGGCTATTCGGGCGATCGCTGCATGCCGGGCGACTGGTATCCGGCGGTGCCGCACGCGCATTTTTCGGCGGAGATCAAAGCCTTTATTCGGGCGCATGGTTTCAACACGCCGGTCGCGACCGCCGGAAAAATTTCCAATCCCGACGATGCCGAGCGGCTGGTGGCGACCGGCGCGGTCGATATCGTCGGCATCGCACGTGGCCTGCTGGCCGATCCCGACTGGCCGAACAAGGTCCGCCGTGGTGAGTTCGATCGCATCGTGAAGTGCGATTATTGCAACGTCTGCAAACATCTCGACGGCACGCACACCCGCGTCATATGCGCGCTTTGGCCGCAAGGCTCGCTGCAGGCGCCACCGGACGACCGCTCGAGCGAAGCGCCGCGCTGGAGCGAGCAAGGCGCCAACCTGACGGCGACTATGGGCGCGGGCAAGGCCACGCTGAAATGGAACAAGGCGGCCGGCGCCGCGCGCTACGATGTTTGCCGGACCGATCCGCTCGGTAAGGTCGAGATCGCAGACGCCGTCAAGGTGACGCGATGGGAGGATCATGGCCTGCTGGCGGGCATGCCGTATCGTTATCACGTGTGCGCCTACGGTGCCGCCGGGCAGGGCGGCGCCAGCTCGAACACGGTCACGGTGTCATTGCCGATGCCCGATGTCGCAACCCACGCGTAATGGCTTGCGCGCGTCCGCGTCCCTCGCAATTATTGCGGTTTAATGCCGACGGCCTTCACCAGCACCGCGTTTTGCTCAAGCTCCTTGCGGACATAGGCATCGAACTGAGCCGGCGTCATGGGCATCGGCTGAACGCCGAGATTCGACAACTTTTCCTGCACGCCCGGATCTTGCAGGGCCTTGGTAATCTCCTCATAAAGCCGCTGGATGATGGCGGGCGGAGTTTTGGCGGGCGCGAACACACCGAACCAGAAATTATACTCGGAGTTCGGGAACCCGGCTTGGGTGGTGGTTGGCACGTCGGGCAATTTAGGTGAGCGATCCAAGCTGCTCACCGCCAGTGCCGTGAGCTTGCCGTCGCGAATGAGCGAAAGCGCAGGCAACAGCGGACAGAAATAAAAGTCGACGCGCCCGGTCATGACGTCGGTCAGCCCGGCCGGCGACCCTTTATAGGGTATCGGCTGTGCTTCGAAGCCCGCGGCAAGAAGAAACCGCACGGAATTGAGATGCGCCGCGCTTCCTTCTCCGATGGTGACATAATTCATCGACCCATGCCGCGCGCGAGCCGCTGTGACGAATTCGCCGAGGGTCTTGACTGCTTTATCCGGAGAGACAACCAGCACATTGGCCATATTGGCCAACGGGGTTATCGCCGCGAGGTCGCGCAACGGATCGTAGGGCATGTTCGCAACTGTCGATGGCACGATGGTATAGGCCGAGGAGGCGACCAGGATCGTGTAGCCGTCGGGCTCGGCCTTAGCCACCGCTGCGGTGCCAAGCGTGCTCGATGCCCCGGGACGATTTTCGACAATAATCGGCTGGCCCAGTTGTTCTTGGACCTTGGCAAAAATCGTGCGCGGAATGATGTCGGTCGCGCTGCCGGGACTGTAGGGGACGATCACCCGGATCGGCTTGGTCGGCCAGCTCTGCGCCCATGCTTGGGTGCCGAAGCTCATCAACAACAGTGCAATCGCGCAAAACCGCCGTTTCGACATGCTAGCCTCCCTTTAGGGCCGAGCGTCAGATTTTATTGTTATTCCAATTACCGCAGGTTCAACGTTCGCCCAACAGCTTCGATCCAAAGAACATCGGGGACAAGGCGCGAACCAGCGGGAGAGAGCTTTCAGCGGCAAAATCTTCGAGCCGGAGCTGCGGATTGTGCGGGCGGATGCGCTCGAACATGGCGCGGGCTTCCGGGTCGCAGGGCGGCGGAATCGTTGCGTCGATCAGCATCTTCGAGCCGAACCGCTGCCAGAGACCTGTCCCGGGCGCGCCGAGTTCTTCCAAACTCGCATCCATGGCGTGATTATGCGTGCCTGAAATAATCGTCACATCCTTTTGCGGATCGACCCGCGTCGACAGCGCCCACATCAGCTCCGACGGATTGAAGATGTCGACGTCCGCGTCAACGGCGATGGCGATTTTTGGATGCTGGTATTCGGAGGATAGCGCCGCCAATAGGAGATTCTTGGCTTCGCCATAAGCCCGCGGCGTCATCTGCACGACCACCCCGAAGACGCCGGGCATCACATTTACATTGTGCAGATTGGGACCGCCGCCGACATCCTTGAGCCGCCGGAAGATGGCCGCGCTCATCGGGATCTTGTGGAAGACGCAGCCCTCCATCTCCGAGCCGTTCTGGAGATTCTTGAATATGGCGTCGTGCCGGTGCGTCATGCACTGGTACTCGACGATCGGATTCTTGCCGGTCCCGGTCACGTAGTAGTCCTGGAATTCGGAAAACGGTCCTTCTTCCTCGCGATAATGCGGCGGGATGTGGCCTTCGAGGACAATCTCCGCATCGGCCGGAACCTCGAGATCCACCGTCTCGCATTTGACCAGGCGCACCGGCTCGCCGAGATAGCCACCGGCGATCTCGAATTCATCGAGCCCATAGGCGCCCGTCGTTGCCGCAGCGGCGTAATAGAGCGGATAGTGACCGATGAAGATCGCGACCGGCATGGGTTCATTGCGCGCCTGGTATTTGAGGTAGTTTTTCCAGGTGTGGCGCGGGTAGAGCAATATGCCGGATTTATTCGGCCCCTTGATTTGCAGGCGGTGGAAGCTCACGTTGCGCCGCCCGGTATCCGGGTCTTTCGTGACCACCAGGCCGGAGCCGCAGACCGGGCCACCGTCGCGCTGGCCGGCGACGTGAACCGGAAGATGCGTGAGGTCGAACTCACCTTTTTTGAACTTGAGCTCCTTGACCGGCCCATCCTCGACCATTACCGGCGGAATGCATTTGCCCATGCGCTCGGCGATCAATGGCACCATCGTTTCCTGCGTGGCGCCGAAGGCGAGCGCGGCATGGCGGATATTCGCCGGCGCTTGGCCGAGCGAGCGCCAGCCGTGCGGCAAATTTTCGAAGAAAAGCGCTTTCTCCCGCGATTGATAGAGCAGCGAGCCCATCTGCGTGAGCGGGTCGACCGGTTTAGCGATGCGGATAAGCTCGCCGGCTTCGTCCAATTCTTCGATCCAGGTCCGCATGTCTTTCGGACGCGTATTGGAAGCCATGGTCGAGGTTCTCCACATAAATGAGATAGTGAGCGACAGTATGCCGGGAGCTCTTTAATATTGAAGGCACCGTCGCAATCCTCCATTGACTTTGGTCAAGCGCAGAGGATTGCCGGCGATATTTTATCGCCGGTCAACAAGTCAGAGTTTTGCTCTTTGACTGCAATCTGGCGATGAGCAACGAGCTGGCGTGGTAAGTGTTCAGTCTTTAAAATTATCAAATCAATTTCCAGGGCGAACCGTTTTTGAACGGGTCACTTTTTTGTCGCATGATTTTTAGTTTCGTTGCCATCGGAGGCAGTCTTGCTTGAGGTGGCGATATGTCCATCCCAGCGTTTGGCAAAAGGCGCGGAGATTCCGAACTGATCAAGGACGCGCGCCACAATATGGTCGACGATATCGTTGATGGTTTTGGGATGGTTGTAAAAGGCCGGCATCGGCGGAATTATTGTCACCCCCATGCGCGCCAGCTTCAGCATGTTTTCCAGGTGCAGTTCGGATAACGGAGACTCGCGCGCGACGAGCACCAGTCGTCGCCGTTCTTTGAGAACGACATCGGCCGCCCGATGGACCAGATGTTCGCCATAACCATTGGCAATGCATCCCAGTGTGCGCATCGAGCACGGTATCACCACCATACCGTCAGTAATAAATGAGCCCGAAGAGATCTCCGCCGCCATGTTCGTCGAATTGTGGTAGACTGTGGCCAGCGCACACACCTGTTTAAGCGTGTACGACGTTTCATGCTCAATCGTTCGGCGCGCCCAGTTGCTGATGACAAGGTGGGATTCTACGTCGCATTCTTTAAGGGCCTCAAGCAGTCGCACGCCGAGGATGGCGCCGGTTGCGCCGGTTAGGCCAACGATCAGGCGTCGCATTTGTCTTCCCTCCTTGGCCTAACTGCCGCCGCTTCACACTTGTCATTGTCACAAGCGCACTTACTCATCCGTGCGTCACTTGCCGTCTACGGAGAAATTTCGAGCGTCTCCTTATGGCCAAAGCCCTTGGTATTGTCGATAAGAACGATGCGAGCCGGCTGCAGCCGATAGACGGCCGTTCGCGCATAAGCTTGACGCAGTTCCAACGGCCCCGCCGCCAATTGCCCGAGGAAAGGGTAACGCGCCTCAAGTTGGGCAAGGTGCCGCATTCGTTCATCCGCCGCCACGATCCGGCGGGCCGCACCGGCGATCTGCACGCCCCGAATGTCCGTAAAATCCGAGTAATCGGGCGCCACCGTGGCTGCGACACGAGGATCAGCCTCGATTTCCAGGGAATGCTGCGTATCGGGTTCCGATACCCAGACGAGCGCCAATCCGTCGCATGCGTAGAACAGGCTTGTTGCGTGCGGTCCGCTCGAACCGAATGTAGCGAGCGACACCACATGGTGCGCTGCGAGAAAAGAGCCAATCCGCTGGCTGAGGTTTATATTCATAATCGTCCATCACTTGACCGCGGCGCCGATCGACTGCGCGAGCCTAGACAAAATGATAGCGATTCAATCGATCCGCGGTCATCTCGAAATTGTCGTTTGTCCAGGCGTGAGCGGTCATGTCCGTCCGATTCTCTCATGGGGGATCGCATAGATCACTGCGCCCGTGCCGCACCAGGAATGCAAGCGGAAAAGGAAACTGTAGCGGGGAAGCGTTTCCATGAGCCAGAGCGCCGTCCGCCAGATGCCATCGTCATTGTGGTAGACGGTCGCTGCGACGATCGGCCGGTAATCGATCAGCGTCTGCCTCGCACCGCGCAACGCTGCAAGCTCCGCTCCCTCAAGATGCAGTTTGATGAGGGTGGGAGAGAGCCCCAGCGAATCGAGCCGACGTGTGGTGACGGTCTTCCCACCGGTCGGCGAAAGCTGGGAGGCGTAACCGATCCCCTCGTGAAAGCGCGCTGCGTCGTCACGATCCGCGAGCGCGCAGTCGTAAACCGCGACTCGTGCATCGTGCTGCAGAAGAGCGTGCAGCTTATCCTTCAGGACCGCTTGGTTGCCTGGGTCCGGCTCGACCGCGGCGATCTGTCCGAATGAGCCTTTCGTATGCGTGAGGAAGGCTTCCACCACGCTGCCGTGATGAGCGCCGGCATCGAGCAGAAATTCCTGGCCGTGGAGCGCCGCTGCCACTTCGGGAATGAAGAACCGGTCCCCCCTTGAAACCGGCGCTCCCGCAAAGGTCCATTCCTCGCGCAGCCGTCGCCAAGCGAGAAACTGCAGGTGATGTGCGCGGGACGCAGGATCGTCCCAGCGCGCCAGCACCTCTGCGGTCTTCGCCCGGTCAAGCGACGTCAGCGGAGCTGCGAACCAGCCGTTCGACAGCGGATGCACAGCGCGGAAGCTCTCCGCCAGGTCATAGAACGGCATGACATCCGCAAAGCCCTGCTCCCGCAGCACCCGCTCCAGCGGCACGTAGGGTGCGGTCACGATGCTGATGGCGAGGCGCAGCCCGCGTTTGTCGCGCTCTGGCACCTCGTCGGGATGGACCAGCCGCACGCCGGACCAGCACGGCTGCTGCGCGAGCTGCTGGGCATTGCGGTCGATCACAACCGCGAAGTCGTGGCCCACGGCCGTGAGGAATTCGCGCGCCAGGCGACCCAGATTGCCGGCGCCATAGAGCGCCAGCGGCCGGTCCGCCGCCACCGGCGAAAAAGCGCAAGGAACGGTTGCCAATTCCGCTAGCAGCGATGCAGCAGAGCCAGGACTTGGCGGATAGCCGAATGATCTGGCCTTGTGCGGCAACGGCGTCTCGCTGCAGGAGAACGAATCGATTGGCGTCATTTTTGCCACTACCGGCACTCATTGCCCAGGGCCGTCTTTTCTTGCTCGCCGACAGTTGCCGCTGATAGCCGTTGCACAGAGCGACGTGAGCCCGGCTGTTTGCCGACTAGCATCATAATGCGGGCCCAGCGCAAAAGTATGGTTAACGCAACGTTAAGATTGGTCGTCTATCTGACAGCCTGGGGCCGATCGACATTGGCGTCTCAGGAACGTCGGAAATGGAATCCGAATACAGCCCGTCCGAGTCAGGCTTCGTGCAGAAAGGTCACAGTATGCCCGCCTATAAAATTCTTTTTGCCATTCCTCCGTATCTTGGCGACAAGATTGAGGCGATACGACCAGGAAAACTGCGAAGCTTTTTTGCTTTCCCCTACGGGGTGCTTTGCCTCGCTTCCTACATAAAGAAGGCGACCACCGGCGCACATGAAATAAAAATCATCGATCTCAATCAGTACGGCGTCGCCGAAGGTCTTGCGCAATTTGCGGACGTCCTGAACGAGTTCAAGCCCGATATCGTGGGGATATCCGTCATGTTCGACGTATCCTACAAGCACGTTGCGGGACTGGCGGCTGCGGCCAAGGCCGCAAATCCGGAAACCAAAGTTATTTTGGGCGGCGCTGCCGTCACAACGGCTTGGGATGTCATCTTAAACGATCAGCCGTTCGTCGATGCGCTTTGTTATTCGGAAGGGGAGCTTGCGCTCGTCAAACTTCTGGACTCAGACGACCTGCAAAGAGAGCTGCTTACGGACCCTTGGGTCACCCGGCAGTCGATCGACGCAGGGAAAAAGCCAAAAACAAAGACATTGGAAAACCTGAACGACGTCATCGCCATCGACTATAGTTTTATCGATACCGACGAATATGGCATGATCGAAGCGTTTTCTCCCTTTCGCAAAGCGAAAGAGGTGGAGGTCAAACAATTCTTCATTGTGACCTCGCGCGGATGCCCATTCAAATGCGTTTTTTGCGCGGAACCCACCTTGCATGGCGGCACCATGCGCTACGCCAGTCTGGATGTTATCGAAGATCACATCAAATATCTGGTCGACTTCTATGGAATGAACGTACTCACTATCTATGACGACCAGCTGCTCTTAAACCACAAGAGAGCAAAAGAATTTTTCAGAATCCTGGCGAAATACAATCTGCGGGTCGAGACGCCGAATGGGCTGACCGCTGCCTATATCGATGACGAAATGGCTGCGCTCATGAAGGCCGCGGGCATGGACACCGTGCAGCTGGCGATCGAGTCCGGCACCGAACATATGCTGCGCAATGTGATCAAAAAACCGCTGCGCCTGAACAAGGTCGCGCCGGTCGTCGAGTCTCTGCACAGGAATGGCTTGTTCGTTCAGGGCTTCTTTGTGATGGGTATTCCGGGCGAGCGGGAACAGGATCGAATCGAGACCACCCAATTCATCAAGGATGTCGGATTGGACTGGGGCAGCTTCAGCCTTGCTTCGCCCATTCGCGGTTCCGAGCTTTACGATATTTGTGTCAAGAACAAGTATATCCCTGAAAAAATGGGAATCGGGGAATACGAACTCGGCACCTACATCATCCGCGCTCCGGGTCTTGACCCCGAAACTCTTCCCCAGAAGTCATATCGGATGAATTTGGACGTCAACTTCGTCAACAATCGGCGGATGCGGATTGGCGACTATCAGGTGGCCGCGCGCTGCTTCGAGGACGTTATCGAACGCTACCGCGAGCACGCTTTCGCGCATTATTTCTTGGCTACGGCTTATGAAAAAATTGGCGGCAACGATCAGAAGGTACAAGAAAATATGCGACTCTATGACGCCATCATTGCAAAGAACGACACCTGGAGAAGCCATGCCGATCATTTTGGATTGATCGGGCATCCACGCTTCGCTGCCCCGGCCATTGCGGGCCCTGCAAATGCGGAATTGATGAGCGCGTAACGTTAGCGCGCGGCGATCGGGCCCACAGACCGGCGGCAAGTTCATGCAACTTTCAATATTACTAGCGACGAACCGGACGGGCCTGCTGGCTTGTTCCAGAATCGCCCAGGCCTGTTCCTGGGCATCTCCGGATATCGAAGTCATCGTCCGCGACAATTCAGGCGACGCGCAAAAACGCGAATTTCTCGCTCTTTGCAGGGGCGATTACTGCAAAATCGTCATCGCCGAACCGTGCGACATTCTTACGAATTTTACCGAAACATTCCGGCTGGCGAAAAGCGAGTTCGTTTTCGTTCTCGCCGACGACGATTTCTGCTTCGATCACGCCATCGCCGCGTTGCCGAGCATGCTCGGCCAGTATCGCAATGATCCCTCGGTCGCGGGCGTGACCGGAGCCTATGCCGTCGAAAGCTCGAAAGGCACGTCGATCATGAGCTATCCGAATGCAGAATCGGACGACGTCGTGGCTCGTGTGAGCGGATATTTGAGCTGTTCCGGCCCGAACATCTTCCATTATGCGCCGATGCGACGAGACCTCGTCGGACGCGTCTTCGATTTCATCAATGCGATGCCCGCTTTGTTTTCGTTTCACGATCAGATTCTTTCCTTGCTCTATTTGCTCAATGGAAAATTCGTCCGGCTTAACCGGCTCCTCTACCTTTACGATGTCGGTGTCTGGGAGGTGGGTAACTCCGCGCAACAGCGCGACGTCGACTTTTACAAGGATGCTGGCTTGGACCCGGCCACCAACAAGCTGCATTGGTTTCTGTGCGGCTTTGAGGGCGCGGTGCTAGCGCGCAACTCGGACATGTTTCCCGACTATCCGATCGCCCAGCGACAAGTCATTGCAGATCGCTGGTTTTCAGAGATGTTCATACGCTTCAAAGGTCATGCGCGGCTCACTTTCGGATCCCGTTTCACAGGTGAAGCCGACAAGCTGTGCGAGAAATTGCTGACATCGACGGGACAAATGTCATTTCAAAACATGCTGACGGAAATTTGCAGCCTGATTGCCCTGTTTTCTAAGGACAAAGCGCAACGCTATTACGATTTCTGGGATGCAACAATCAACCGGCGCAAGGCGGCTCAGCGCCCGACCAGCGTCCCGGCCGAGCATTCCGCAGCATGAGTTGAGAAGAGTGCGGTCCCGTTCACTTGGGAAATGAAGGCCAACTAAACCAGTGCACCAAGACGTGACATGAAAGTCGTCATCCTTGCCGGGGGGCTTGGCACCCGCATTTCCGAGGAGAGCTACCTCAAGCCTAAGCCGATGATCGAGATCGGCGGCAAACCCATTCTCTGGCACATCATGAAGATCTATTCGGCGCATGGCGCCAATGATTTCGTGATCTGCTGCGGCTACAAGGGCTATGTCATCAAGGAGTATTTCGCCAATTATTTCCTGCATATGTCCGACATCACCTTCGACATGGCGGACAACAGCATGGTCGTACACCAGAGAAAGGCCGAGCCATGGCGCGTGACGCTGGTTGATACTGGTGAACACACCTTGACGGGCGGGCGGCTCAAGCGTGTCGCGCAGTACATCGAGAATGAAGAGGCCTTCTGCTTTACCTATGGTGACGGCGTCAGCAACGTGGACATTCGTGCATCCGTCGACTTCCACCGCCATCACGGCAAAATGGCCACCGTCACCGCGGTGCGCCCGCCCGGGCGCTACGGCGCCTTGGAGCGGGCGGGGGATCAGGTGACCTCCTTCATTGAGAAGCCGCGTGGCGATGGCGGCATGATCAATGGCGGCTTTTTTGTTCTATCGCCGCGTTGTCTCGATCTCCTCGAAGGCGATGACAGCAGCTGGGAAGGATCGCCCATCATCCGTCTTGCAGCCATGGGCCAAATGATGGCGTTCGAACATCGTGGGTTTTGGCAACCGATGGATACCTTGCGAGACAAGACGATGTTGGAAGAGCTTTGGGCATCCGGCAAGGCGCCATGGAAAATCTGGCATTGACGCACACGGCGCGCGCTGCGTTCTGGCGCGACAGGCGCGTCCTGCTCACGGGCCATACCGGTTTCAAGGGCGCATGGCTGACGCTCTGGCTGCATCGGCTCGGCGCCAAGGTGACGGGCATCGCTCTGCCGCCGGCGACGACGCCGAACCTTTACACCGAAGCCAAGATTGAAGCGCATTGCGAAAGCCATTTTTGCGATATCCGCGATCCCTTGGAACTGGCGGACTTGATTCTAGCGGCGCAGCCGGAGGTCGTTTTTCATATGGCGGCGCAGCCGCTGGTGCGCGCGAGCTACCGGGAACCGCTGGCAACGTTCGAAACCAATGTGATGGGCACGACTTACGTGCTGAACGCGCTGCGCGGGCTCGAGAGCGCTCGCGTGGCGGTGATGATCACGACCGACAAGGTCTATCGTGACGCCGATTCGCCGCGGCACTACCGGGAAGACGATCCGCTCGGCGGACAAGACCCTTACAGCGCCAGCAAGGCGGCCAGTGAAATCGTCATCGCCAGTTACCGGGATGCCTTCCTGCGCGCCCAAGGCGTCGCGGTGGCGAGTGCCCGCGCCGGCAATGTGATCGGCGGCGGCGACTGGTCGGAGGATCGTCTCATCCCCGACGCGGTTCGCGCTTGGCAGGCCGGACAGCTTCTTCAGGTTCGCCGTCCGCTCGCCGTGCGGCCATGGCAACACGTGCTGGAGCCGCTTTTCGGTTACCTGACCTTGGCGCAACGGCTATGGGAGCAATCGGCGCCGGCCGAGGCCTATAATTTCGGGCCGGACGCCGGTGCGGCCGTGTCGGTCGGCGAAGTGATCGAATTGGCCCGCCGCGCGTTTGGGCGGGGCCAAGTGCAATATGGCGACGGCACGGATGGCCCTTACGAATCCGCATGGCTCGCCCTCGACGCCTCAAAGGCGCAAGCCGTGCTCGGCGTCGCGTCGATCCTGTCGTTGGCGCAAGCGGTCGACCAGACGATGGCGTGGTACCGCGCCCAGGAGCAAAGTGCGGATGCGCGGCAATTATGCCTTGCCGATATTTCCGAATTCGAGGGGCTTGCGCTGAAGCAGCCCGCCATGTCTCAGCCTCGATCACATGCGATTTGAGCCGATACCGCTTACCGGCGGATACCTGATCCATCTTGATCCTCGCACGGATCAACGCGGCACGTTCGCGCGTACCTATTGCGCGCAGGATTTCGCCGCCAATGGGCTCGAGAGCGTGTTCGTGCAAGCCAATGTCAGTACAAACACCCGCGCCGGCACGGTGCGCGGGATGCATTTTCAGCGCGAACCGCACGCCGAGGTCAAGCTCGTGCGTTGCACCAAAGGCGCGATCTACGACGTGATCGTCGATCTGCGCGGCGGTTCTCCGATGCAGTATCGCTGGTTCGGTGCCGAGCTTTCGGAAGAAAACGGACTTGCGATGTACGTGCCGAAAGGCTTCGCGCACGGCTACCAGGCGCTCACCAACGGCGCGATCGCCTTCTATATGGTGAGCGCATTTTATGCGCCGCAGTCCGAGGGCGGTTTGCGCTTTGACGACCCAAGACTAGCCATTGAGTGGCCGCGCGCCGTTTCCGAATTGTCTGACAAGGATGCCCGATGGCCGCTGCTGGCTTGATCCTGCTGACGGGAGCGACCGGCTTCGTGGGCCGGCAGGTGCTGCGCGAGCTGAACAATCGAAATTGCCGCGTACGGCTCGTGGTTCGGGACGGAAAGCAAATCCCGCCCACGGCCGCGATCGAAAAAATCATCGCGACCCAAGATCTGTGGTCCGAAAGCGCGGCCTGGTGGTCCGAAAATTGCCGCGGCGTCGAGACCGTGATCCATGTCGCCTGGTATGCCGAGCCGGGCCGCTATCTTCATTCGCCGATCAATCGGGAATGCCTGGAGGGAACGCTGCGGCTCGCGCAAGGCGCGATCGATGCCAAGGTCCGGCGCTTTGTCGGGATCGGCACCTGCTTTGAATACGATCTCGGCGCCGGGCTGCTGAGTATCGCGACGCCGCTGCGGCCATCGACGCCTTATGCCGCGGCGAAAGTTGCCGCCTTCCAGGCACTCTCGCAGTCGCTTCCGCAACACGGCGTCGAGTTTGCCTGGTGCCGGTTGTTTTACCTCTACGGGGAGGGTGAGGATGAGCGGCGGCTGGTGCCTCACCTGCGCGCCAAGCTCAAAGCTGGCGAACCAGCCGAATTGAGCAGTGGCGAACAAATCCGCGACTATCTGGATGTGCGCGACGCCGCGCGGATGATCGTGGAGGCCGCGCTCGGTGCCGTGCAAGGCCCGATCAATATCTGCTCCGGGATCCCCGTCACGATCCGGCAGATCGCCGAGCGGATCGCCGACGAATACGGGCGCCGCGATCTGCTGCGTTTCGGCGCTCGCCCGGAAAACCCGGCCGATCCGCCTTCCGTCATCGGCGTGCGCGGCGCGCATTAGCGCATTCGGCTAGCCGCCGAGCCGGCATCCGCTTGGTTAATCCCTATTAACCATTCTCCTGTACGACAGGGGCCGACGCCGCCCGTTGCAGGAAAACACCATGAAAGCTCGGCTGGAACCGCGAATCAATCTCGCAGGGCGGACGCCGCTGGAAACGGTCATCCCGTTGGCGACGCCCTTCATCATATTCGCCGATCCGGCCAGTTCCTGCAATTTCAAATGCACGTTCTGCCCCACCGGTCACCGCGACATGATCGCCGAGACCGGGCGCTTCCAAGGCGTAATGAAATTCGAGGTCTTCCAGAAGATCGTCGATGACCTGGCGGAGTTCGACAAGCCCATCAAGGTGCTGCGCATGTACAAGGATGGCGAGCCGTTTCTCAACAAGCGGCTGGCCGAGATGGTCGCTTACGCCAAGAAATCGAAACGTATCGACTATATCGATACCACCACGAACGGCACGTTCCTCTCGCCCGACCGGGTCGGGCCTGTGCTTGAGGCCGGCATCGACAAGATCAATATTTCGGTCGATGGCATGACCGAGGAGACCTACGCGCGATTTACCGGCTTCAAATTCGACTTCAGGAAATTCGTCGAGAACGTCAAATGGATCTACGAGAACAGGGGCGCTTGCGAAATCGTCGTCAAGATTCCCGGCGAGCTCATTACCGACGCAGAGCGCCAGCTATTCTTTGATACCTTCGGCGATCATTGCGACCGCATCTTCGTCGAGAATTTCGCCCCATGCTGGCCGGAATTCGACATCGAAGAACACACCGGCGTCAAGATCAGCAAAGGCATCTACCAGCAGGACATCGGCGACACGGATACCTGCCCGTATATTTTCTACGGCTATTCGGTGAATGCCGACGGCCTTGTCAGCTCCTGTTTCCTGGATTGGGGCCGCAAGCTGGTGATCGGCGACGTTCGCCGCCAATCGATGAAGGAGATCTGGCTTTCCGAGCGCATGAATGCGCTGCGTCTGCAACATCTCGAGGGACGCCGGCGGCAGAATGGCGTGTGCGGCAATTGCGGGCAACTGAGCCACTGCCTGCCGGACAACATTGACGCTCACCGCCTGCCGCTGTTGGAGAAATTCAAGAAGCTAGTTCCCCTCGATCCAAACATCGAGCCTCCGGGCGGCGTCAATCGCACATTCTCCGCGGTGGCGGCCGAATGAAAATCCTGCACGTCACGCCGCATCTGGGCGGCGGCGTCGGCAAGGCGCATGCGGCCCTTCGTGGCGTCTTGCCCGGAGAGGTGGAGCAGACCTTTGTCTTGCTCGAACAGCCGCGCGACCGACGCTATCTCGAATCGATCGAAAGCGGCGGAGCGCGCGTCGTCACCGCGGCAAGTCTCGATCAGGTGGCCGATCTGGCCAGCAAAGCCGACATCGTTCAGTTCGAATTCTGGAATCACCCCCGGCTGTTCGAATGTCTTGCCCGCTGCGATTTTCCGGCGATGCGCACGGTCTTCTGGTCGCATATTTCGGGTGTCAGCAAGCCGCTCATCCCGCCCGGGCTGATGGAAGAGGCGATGCGCTTCGTCTTCACGACGCAGGCCTCGCTCGACATTTCCTCGTTGGCTCTTCTTTCCGAAGCGGAACGAAGCAAGCTCGCGGTTATCAATAGCGGTTTTGGTTTCCCGCGCGCCGACCGACGCGTGCCCGTGCGCAATAGAAATCCCGCTATCGCGTATCTCGGAACCGTCGACTTCGTGAAAATGCATCCGGGATTTTTCGACACTATAGATGCGCTGACCGGCGCCGATGTCCGCGTTGCAGTCTGGGGCGCCGTCGATCCGTCCGGTCCCGTTGCCGCACGCGCGCGGGCGATGCTCCATCCGGAACGCATCACGTTTCATGGGGAGACGGCGGAGCCGGCGGTCGCGCTTGCCGATGCGGATATCTTTTTCTATCCCCTGCAGCCCGATCATTACGGCACGGCCGAAAATGCGCTCATCGAGGCGATGTCGCTTGGACTAACCCCCGTTGTCTTGAACAATCCGGCGGAAATGGCGATCGTGCGCGATTGCAATACCGGATTTGTCGCGCAGTCCGTCGAGGAATGCGTTTCAATATTGCAAATGTTGCTTTTGCTGCCGGAGTTGCGGGAAAAAATCTCGCGCAATGCCATCCGTCACGTCGCGGAAAATCGAACACCGACACAGACCGCATTCGATTTTATGGTTTTATGGCTGGGATTGCTCAGTAAGTCGCCGCAGCCTTGCGATTTCCGACGTGCGATCGGGGCCAGTCCGGCGGATTGGTTTGTCGCGACCCAGTGCCCGCCTGGTGTGAAATGGAGCCCACCAATGTGGCAACAAGCGCAACAGCGATCGAAAGGTACTCTTGCGCATTTCGAAAGCGTCTTTGCGAGTGATGCCTCGCTCGCCCGGTTGCGGCTGTAAGCCCCCGGATGACCCGAAGCGGCGGCGCTGGCATGTCCGCATTGATGGTGGCTATAAACGGGTAGGGCAGAAGCACCTCAAAGGTGCAAAAATCGACGCCGATCTGGACGTCCACTGGGCCTTGGCGACGCAAAAAATAACATCCGCGGTTCTATGGCAGGAAACCGCTCTCGTTGGCGAGCTTGCGTGGCAGGTATTCGTCAATAACGTAATTAAGGCCCCATTTGGCAAGCGCCTGCTGCTCGGCGCGAACCCCCATTTGAAGCAATTGCTTGATGGCGGCGATCCACTCGGGATGGGCCATAATGAATGGATCGTTTTGCAGCGCGTCTTGAGCGCGCTTGATGTCGGTCGCTTCCAGCGGGTGGGTCGCGTCCTCAAGACCAAAATCGATTATGTCCTGTGGCGTGACGCCTAAGAAGCGCGCCCGCGGCACGCATAAGAAGCGGTTTATATGAGCCGCATTGCCCGAACCCACCTTGAGCGTGCGGTAGATGTTTGCAAAGCCGTAGGGATCGCAATCGACAAAGCAGTAGACCGGCAAATTCTGGTTATCGGAAAGAAGGCGAATAAAGCGCCGGGTTGCGCGCGTCGGCACCCCGCCCATCTCGACGATAATGCACCGTGCCGTTTCCCAAAACCGATGATTATTGAGGCGCTGAAACATGCCACCGGTTTCAATGGCGAGCACGAAACGTGCATCGGTCCGGAAGCTCAGATGTTCGACCGAGCGCGGAATGCTATAGGCCCCACTCCCCAGGTTGGCGCAGTCGATCTCGATGGCCTCTTTCGTCGCGGGATTTCTGTCGACCACGGTGAGCCGACCCGCGACCGAGCCGCCGTGGGATTCCGGGTAGAAGCGCAGTTGCTCGCGCGACAGCCCGTGCATCGACGCCATAGCCTCGATGTCGTCCATAATGGCGTCCGACTCGGCCTGTTCGTCGAAGCGGCAATCACCCCAGTTCTTGCTGATGTAATAAACCTCACGCTTGGTGGCAAAATCGTCATGCTCGACCATCGTTCGTGAGGTTGCCATCAAACGAAGGGTTTGCGCGAAAGACCGCGCGGTGTTTACAGTCAGTGTGCGCACTTTGCGCGCGGCGCCAAGCTCGAAGTAACCCTTCGCTTCGTCATACGTCACATTGTCAAGACTGCGAACCGGGAGCTTGATGTTTGGCAGCGTTCCGCCGTTGATGTTTGTGCGAACTTGCTTCGCAATCGTTTCAATCAGCGCGATGGTCTTCTGATCCAGGTCGCTGTGCACGGCATCGGAACTGTCTTTCTTCATGGTTCTGGCTTTCGGGTCGTACGGCTCTTGTGGAGCACATTATCGAGCTTTTTCACTGTGGAATCGCGTTCATCATTGCTGAGCGTAAGGATCTCCTGCAGGGCGATGCCGATGTGCGGCAGATACTTCTCGATATAGGTACGCCTGTCATATTCCTGGCGAAGATGCATCTCGTGGTGCAAGTAGTGCGCAAGATTGCGCGCACATTGTTGCAGCCCCAATCTAATCTCCTTGAGGATTTCCGGATAAGGTTCGATCGCCTCCTTGGACTCAGACGTGTAGGGAACCCAAACCGATGCGACATGGACCAAGATTGCCATCGGCGCGATCGGCAATGCGCCCTTCGACTGATGCAGGCCATAGGCCCGCCAGTTCGTTTGGATGACGGCCTTGGTGATGGCGCAACTGGACTGTTGGTAGAGCAGCGGCACACGGTTCGCAAAACGCAGAAGACGAACGGGCTCGTCCTTCTGCGCGATAAGGTTTTCAGCAGCGCCCTTTTCATGCGCCTCCTTTTTACGCATATGGCCGCTCGTGTCGATTTCAACGGCCGCCTCGCCTGGAAGGCCATAGGCGATGCCGACTTCCACCTGGAAGGGGTTGCCACGGTAGGCTGCGGCCGGCCGCGTGGTGACGGTGTAAAAATCCGCCTCCAATTCCTTGTGCAACCCTTCCAAGAGCGACTTCTCGCCGATCGGGACGATGCAGTCGGTCCGCGGCGCCAAGATGCGCGTTTTTTTTAATAGCCCGGTGCAGCGCGGTCGCCTGTGCGTGAGCGATATGTTTTGGATAGGAGCGATCGCTTAGTCGCCTGTCAGATTGCTTACGGGCGAGCTCAATGATCTTGAGCGCTGTCTTGCCTTGGCCGGCGTATCAAACCCGAGCAGGTGACGGTTCTTGAGAAAGAACTCCGAAACGGAAATTTCGCGCTGCCGACCAGCCATTTCAAAGGCGGTAGCGGGTGCGGACTGCCTATCAGGCATGATTCAAAAGGTGCATCTCGTAAGGTGCATCCCATCCATCGTTGCCGACGTCATTCCATAAGTTAGTTTGATGATATCTGTTCTTTCCTGATGCCCCTTGACCAAGATCAATATCGTAATCTCGAGGCTGGCTGACTGCGGTCGATGTGATCAACACGCGTTCACTGGTCGACTTGCGAAAGCTTTTGAAACGATGAACGGCCTCAGTTAGTGACCGGCTTGGCTTCGATCGCGCTTCCAGAAATGCAACGGATACCCAAGGCCCTGAACAGCTCGCGCGTGGCCGCCACAGAGCCATCGACGTCAATACCGCGGCAAGCATCCTCGATCACGATCGCCTGGAAACCTTCGCGGCGCGCATCTTCCGCCGAATAACGTACACAGAAATCGAAGGCGAGGCCGGCGAGAAACACCCGTCTGAAGTCGCGTTCGCGCAGGTATCCGGCGAGCCCGGTATGCGTCTTGCGATCGTTTTCGTAGAACGCCGAATAAGAATCAATCTCGCGCTGATAGCCCTTGCGCAGTACCAGCTCCGCGTGAGGAACCGCCAAGTCTTCGCGCAACGCGGCGCCAGACGTGCCTTGTACGCAATGGTCCGGCCACAGCACTTGGACGCCATAGGCGACCTCGATTGTCTGATACGGCGTCTTGCCGGGATGCGAGGAGGCGAAGGAGAGATGGCCGCGCGGATGCCAATCCTGTGTCAGCACCACATGCGCGAACTTGCCTGCCAAGCCATTGATCAATGGCACGACCTCGTCGCCACGCGGCACCGCCAGGCTGCCGCCGGGGCAGAAGTCGTTCTGGATATCGACGATCAACAGGACATCCCGACCGCCGATCGTGACTTTGTCGGTCATGGGACCAAACTTTCGCGCTCCGCCAGACGATTGTCTACTTCGGCGGCGAGCTGCACCAGTGCATCCGCGATTTCCACCGGGCAGGTTGCCCCTGGTGCGAGGTCGCGCAAGGGTTCAGGCAGGCGTTCGAGATCATGCGCGGCCCGCGTCCGGATCTCAGCCAGCGTGGGCGTTGGTCCGACTCGCTGGCCATCTTTCATGACCGGCTCGATCAGAGGTTCGCCGGCTTGGGGATCGGATTCGAGCGACAAAACATCGCCGGCCATTCGGCCGTCCTGTCCATAGCGGCGCCAGACCTGTTTGCGGCCAGGCCAGGTCGCCTTGCCGGCCGAGCGTTTGCGGCGCGCCAGCCCGACATATTCCTGCAGCTTATAGGCGCAATCGAGCGCCGGCACATCGGATGACGTCGTCAGGCTGGTGCCGACGCCGAAGCCGTCGATCGGCGCACCGGCTTGTACGATTTCGGCGATGTAATCCTCGTCCAGTCCGCCGCTTGCAAAGATCGTCACGTCGGCAAGTCCGCCGTCATCCAAGATACGGCGCACGCTTCTCGACAAGCCGATAAGATCGCCGCTGTCCAACCGCACCGCGCCGATCTTGATGCCGCGGGCAGCGAGCTTGGCGCCAGCGCGACCCACTTTTCTCGCCGCCGCCTCAGTGTCGTAGGTGTCGATGAGTAACGTGAGATTCTGCGGCCGCGAGCGCGCGAAGCATTCGAAGGCGGCGCTCTCGCTGTCGAAAGCTTCGACGAAGGAATGCGCCATGGTGCCGAAGGTCGGAATGTCGAATTCCTCCTCGGCCAGCATCGTCGCGGTGCCCGCAAAGCCGGCGATGTAGCTGGCGCGGGCGGCCATCAGTCCGGCTTCGGCGCCGTGTGCACGGCGTAGGCCGAAATCGACCAAGAGCTTGCCGGGCGCCGCCAGCACCATGCGCGCGGCCTTGGCCGCGATCAGCGTTTGAAAATGCACGATATTAATCAGCCTGGTCTCGACCAGCTGGGCCTGCGGCATCGGCGCGGTGACGCGCACGATCGGCTCATTGGCGAAAAAGACGCGGCCTTCCGGCATGGCGTGGACGTCGCCGGTGAAGCGAAAACTAGCAAGGTGGTCGAGCAATGCTTTGTCGAACCGGCGCGTGCGAGCAAGCCAGTCGATCTCTTCGGACGAGAAGCGAAGATTCTCGAGAAAGTCGAGCGCCTGTTCGAGGCCGGCGGCGACCAGAAACTCACGGCGTGGCGGGAATTTGCGGACAAAAAATTCGAAGACCGCCGTCTTGGTTTCGCCATGGTCCAGATAGGCCTGGATCATGTTGAGTTGATAGAGGTCGGTGAGCAGGGGGCTCGTCAGTGTGTTCATCTGGCTACTCGGCCCCGCTCAGCCGGGAACGGCCTGCGACTTGACCGGATGGCGAGCCAATATCTCAATTACTTCCGTGTCGGAAACTTGGCGGAAGTCGGAATAGAATAGCCCGATTGCGCCGAAATCTTCGTAGTCTTCCAGGCAGATGATCTCATCGGCTTCGCCGCGCAATTCCTTTAGAGATTCAGTCGGAGCAACCGGAACCGCCAGCACAAGCTTGCTCGGCTTGCGCATGCGGATCGCCTGCAAGGCCGCTCGGGTTGTTGCGCCGGTTGCAATGCCATCGTCGACAACAATCACGGTCCGACCCGCGATTTGCGGATGCGGGCGATTGCCGAGGTAGAGTTTGCGGCGCCGTTCGATCTCGGCGAGCTGCTGGTCGCAAGTAGCGTTAAATTCCCGCTCGCTCACGCCAGTGAGACTGATCACATCTTCATTACGCACGATCACCGGCTTCCCACCATCGACAACCGCGCCCATGGCGAGCTCTGGCTGAAAAGGCACGCCGATCTTGCGCACCAGGATCAGGTCGAGAGGCGCGTCGAGTACGGTCGCCACCTCCGCCGCGACCGGCACACCGCCGCGCGGCAAGGCCAGCACGACCGGCCGTTGAGCCTTGTAACGTGCGAGAGCCTTTGCGAGTTGTCGGCCGGCATCCATGCGATCGATGAATGGCATCATAGGCTCCGTATACTACCTGGCATTGACGCGCACATGCGAGCGGAGATGCGTTTTGAACCATCGCGCGGCATGCTCAATCACAATATTAAGAGTGCCCGGTTCCGGAAATAGATGGGTCGCGTCCGGCACGATCTCGAGCGCCTTCTGCGCCTTCAGGCGCGCAAAGGCCTGCTCGTTGAGTTCGATCACACCGTAGTCGAGCCCACCGACAATCAGCAGCGTCGGTGCGGTTACATCGTCAAGCGCCGCATTCGCGAGATCAGGGCGGCCGCCACGTGACACCACGGCGCCAACGCGGGAGCCCAGCTGTGCCGCAGCGACCAGCGCGGCCGCCGCTCCGGTGCTGGCTCCGAAAAGGCCGAGTGGCAGGTGGGCAAGCTCCCCCTGAGTGTCGACCCAATGGACGACCTCAATCAGGCGTTCGGCGAGCAGCGCGATATCGAAGACATTGGTGCGCTCTTGCTCTTCATCCGGCGTGAGCAGGTCGAACAAAAGGGTCGCGATGCCTTGCGCGTTCAGCGCGTCGGCGACCGCCATATTGCGCGGGCTGAACCGGCTGGAGCCGCTGCCATGTGCGAACACCACGAGCGCGTTCGCTGAGGCGGGCAGATGAAGGGTGCCGGCGAGGCCAAGCGGGCCAATCACCACCTCACGCGTGGCCAATGCGTTGGTTCGGCGTGTATAGGGGCGGGTGGCGACAGAGGCGCACATGAACTGGCTCCCCCTAAAAGCGGGAAATATATAGCCGCAAACGAGGGGCGATGCTTTGATCAGTATCAACCGGGGCGGTCCGCGCCGCATTAAATTATCGGCCAAGGTGGAGTGGCCCGTGCACGGACTTTCGACCAACGGCGCCGGGCCAACGCTCGACGCTAAAGTCAGCTTCCTGAGCCGGCCGGATGCGTACCGGCCTGCGCCGGGCGAGGTCGGTTGCCGAGAAACCCATATGTCATGGGTTTTTCTGGCCGGCGACCGGGTCTACAAGCTCAAAAAGCCGGTCCGCTTTTCCTATCTCGACTTTTCGACGCTTGCGCGGCGCGAGGCCGCCTGCCGCGCCGAACTGCGGCTCAATCGCGCGCTCGCGCCTGACATCTATCTCGACGTCTTGCCGCTGGTGGATACCGGCGATGGTCTCTCGATCGGCGGAGCCGGAGCCCCGGTCGATTGGCTCGTGCTTATGAAGCGACTCGACGAGCACGATATGCTCGATCGCCGCATCGCCGAGTCGCATGTTGAAATTGCTCAGCTTGATCGGCTTGTGGCTGTTCTCGCGCAATTTTATCATACGGCGTCCCCGGTCTTTCTCTCTGCGGCGGTCCATCTTGCCGACTGGAAGCGAAGCGTTGCCTATAACCGGCGCGTGCTGCTCGATCCTCGTTTCGGTATTTCCGCCGGCTTGGTGCAGCGTATCGATCATGCGCAGCGCCGATTTTTGGACCGGCGCAGCGGCCTCATCGTCGCCCGCCTTCGCCATCGCCGGATCGTCTCGGGCCATGGCGACCTGCGCCCCGAACATATTTGGCTGGGGGACAAGGTCAGGATCATCGACTGTCTTGAATTCAATCCGCGGCTTCGGGTGGTCGACCCATTTGATGAGGTCGCCTATCTCAGTCTCGAGTGCGAGCGGCTTGGTGCGGCTTGGGTCGGCGCCTTTATCGAACGCCGGATGAAACGGATGTTGCGTGACGGTCCTGCCGAGGAACTGTTCACGTTTTATCGCTGCCATCGCGCCACGCTGCGCGCGCGGCTCGCCATTGCGCATCTTCTGGAAGAGCAGCCGCGCACGCCCGAAAAGTGGCCGCGGCTTGCTGCTACTTACCTTAAGCTGGCCGAAAAAAGCGCAAGAAGGCTTGAGGTGTTTCTCAGAAAACCAGGAGATCGCTAAGGCTGCGTTCCTCGTGCAGACGCCGGATCGTTTCCGCGAGTAGGGCGGCCGCGGGCAAGATCACGAGCTTCTTGTTTTTCGCGGGGCTATCGAGACGGAAGGCTGGGACCGCATCGGTGACGACCACTTGGTCGATCGCCGGATCGGCAATCACTTCCGCTGCGCCTGGCATGAACAGCCCGTGCGTGACGAGGGCAACCACGCGTTTGGCCCTGACTTTGCGCGCCGAGCGGGCCGCGCGCAGCAGCGTGTTGCCGGTGCTGATCAGGTCATCGACGATCAGCGCGGTGGTTCCCGCAACGTCGCCGACGAAAAGATCGCCCGATACCACGCCGGCACTGCGGTGCTTTTCGGCCAGTCCTTTGCCGACGGGGCGGCCTAAGGCCGCTTCCAGCGCCTCGCGCAGCAATTCGGCGCGTTTCATGCCGCCGGCATCCGGCGAGACCACGGCAAGTTTATCGCCGGCAAAGGCTTTCTTGACGTAGTCGACGAACAGCGGCGTGCCGGTTAGCGCGACGGTGCGGCAGCGAAACGCGTTTTCGAATGCAACCGGGTTGTGAACTTCGAGCGTGACGACACAGTCGGTGCCGACGCTCTCGAACATGCCCGCGATGTAGCGGGTGGTCACCGGATCGTTCGGCTTGGTGCGGCGATCTTTTCTTGCGTAGCAAAGGTAAGGCGTCACCGCAGTGACACGCGCGGCGCCGGCATCCTTGAGTGCGCCAATAAAGAACAGCAGCCGGCATAGCTTGTCGTTAGTGCTCTGCTGTGGCCCGCCGTGTAGGCTCTGAACGACATAGACATCGGCGCCGTTCACCGCATCGAGGGGGCGCGCTTTGTGTTCGCCGTCCTCGAATTCGCGTTCTTCATGAGCCGCCAGCGGTTGAGCCAATGCCACCGAAATCCCGGCTCCCAATTCGGCGCTTGCAGCCAGACAAAACAGCCGGAGGGGTGTGCTTTCCATTACCCGGTTTCCACTAACGGAATAGGTGGTCAAGCTGCCTTACCGGCGATCGCCGCGGCGGCTTGGCTCATGCGCGCAGACTGTGTTTCCCCATCAGCTTCACAGTACTCGCCTGCGGCCCCTTCTCGCCCATTTCCTCGGCATAAGTCACGCGAGTGCCCACGGCTAAGCGCGAATAGTCGTCGTCGAGCACGCTGTTGCGATGGAAATAGATCTCCTGGCCGTCGCTGGATTCGAGGAGACCAAATTCGCCTAATGGGTCGAGTTGCACCACTGTCCCGATCGGCGGGCCTTCATGATGTTTCACCTGCCCCTGCAGGTGGCGAACCTGATCCTGCAGTTGCCGGCGCGCCCTTTTGAACGCATCGTTGATGGCGAAATCCAGGTCGGAATGGCGCTCATCGGCCTGCGCGGTGCGGTCGACATTGACTTCCCGTCCGTTGGGAAGCGCCAGACGGATGTTGACCTCATAAAACCCGCCGGTGCGGTGATGACCGCCGGGCGCTTTCAGCACCACCCGGCATGCGGTCACGCGACCGAAACGCTGCTCAAGGTCAGCGACGTGCTTGGTGAGGATGGCCTGGATTTGCGGCCTCGCTTCCATGCCTTGATATTCGATCTCGACCGGCGTCTGCATGGTGTCACTCCGACATGTTTCGCGGCAATGCGCGCAGCGAGTTACATTGCCATTTCTGGTTCTGGGTTACGTTCCTTGTTGCCCTCGGTGATTTCCGTCATCGTGGCTTGGCAGTCTGCATAAGGTCATGGACGACTCATGCGTGATCGTCACTCAGTGAATTAGTCGAAAAAAGAATTTGCGGGACGCCCTCGGGCAATGTGCGGGGAGATTAGGGGGCAATACCGAGAGCGCCCGCAAATCGCGCACTGAAGAAGCCGAAGCTCCTCAGCCAATAAGCTTCTCCAATGCGCAGACAAAACAGAACTGAAGTCGCGAAAAAAGTCATTGACCTAGATCAGTAAACGCTCTTGCCCTTTTTTGAGGTCGCTAGTGTTTAGCGCGCGGTGTTTGTGAACTGTGACAGCTTTTGATCCTGATCAATGCGATATTTCGCAATTTGTGTGTGATTTTAAAAATTGCTTACCGTCCAGAGAGCCGGCGGCGTGCATCGCCAAGCCAGCATGCATAGCGGTTATGGCTATACGATCGAGGAAGGGGCAGATCTTTGGGTTCGCCGCGATCTGGGCGGGGTCCTCGTCAACATGGTCATCGACCCTGCGTCGGTCGGCCCGGATACCGCCGATTTCGTCAAGAACCGCGTGGCCATGCAGCAGGAACACATGAAGACGATCTGGCGCGAGTTCGACGACAGCGTCCGCGCCATCGTGCCTTTGTTCGAGACCGAGGTCCGCGGCGTGGCGATGCTCCAGCGCCTGTGCGACGCTATCTACGCAACCGACGGCGCGAAGCCCGTGGCCGGCGATGTCGCCGCCCGGCCGCAGGAAGCTGGAATGCGAACGTGATCACTGGGAACGCGACGACGAGCCCGCACGCCTGAGGCTCGATGCCTCCAGCCGTTGCGTCACGGAATTGACCCACGTCAAAGCTGTCCCGATATGCATCATTTAGCGTTACGTGAAATTAGCCCAAGGCCAGCCATGGAATTGGAGCGAATCCGAAAACGTCCTGAAGAGTCCGTCGGCGCCAACCTCGCCGATTATGACGAGTGCGCCCGGACGTTCTCCTGGACGCAGGCGCGTGCGTTGCTTGACGGCCTTCCAGGCGGCGGCCTCAACATTGCCCACGAGGCGGTCGACCGGCATGTAAACGCCGGGCGCGGCGGCAAACTCGCCCTGCGCTGGATTGGCCGCGACGACAGCATCCGCGATTTCACCTATGCAGCGCTTGGCGCGGCCGTAAATCGCTTTGCCAATGTTCTGACCCAGCACGAGATTGCGAAAGGCGACCGGGTTTCCTCGCTGCTCGGCCGCGTGCCAGAGCTCTACATCGGTGCGCTCGGCACGCTGAAGAACGGCAGCGTCTTCTCGCCGATGTTTTCCGCGTTCGGACCTGAGCCGATCAAAGCGCGTATGACGATCGGCAACGCCAGCGCGCTTATCACCACCGAAGCGTTCTACCGCCGCAAGGTCGAACCCTGGCGCAAGGAGCTCGCGAGCCTGAAACATGTCTTCTTGACTGAATGTTCAGCCAGTCGCCCGCCGGACACGATCGATCTTGCCGCGGCCTTGGCGCAAGCTTCGGATTCGTTCGAGACCATGCGGACGGACCCCGAAGATATGGCTCTGCTGCACTTCACCAGCGGCACGACCGGAAAGCCGAAAGGCGCCGTGCACGTGCACGAAGCCGTCGTCGCTCACCATATCACCGGCAAGCTCGCGCTCGACCTGCATGCCGACGACATCTTCTGGTGCACTGCCGATCCGGGATGGGTGACCGGGACTTCGTACGGGATCATATCGCCGCTGACGAACGGCGTGACAATGGTTATCGACCAGGCCGAGTTCGACGCCGAGCGCTGGTACCGCATTCTGCAAGATCAGAAAGTGACAGTCTGGTACACGGCGCCGACGGCCATCCGGATGCTGATGAAGGCAGGAGCCGAATTTGGCAAGCGGTTCGACCTGTCGAAATTGCGTCTCATGGCGAGCGTCGGCGAGCCGCTCAATCCGGAGGCCGTGGTGTGGGGCGTCGAAGCCTTCGGCAAACCCTTCCACGACAACTGGTGGCAGACCGAAACCGGCGGGATCATGATCTCGAATTTCCGGTCGATGGATGTGAAGCCGGGGTCGATGGGCCGCCCCTTGCCCGGCATTGCGGCCGGCATCGTCGAGCACCTTGAAGGTGGCGCGGTGCGAGAGATCACCAAGCCGATGGCCATGGGCGAGCTCGCATTGCGGCCGGGCTGGCCGTCGATGATGCGTGCCTATCTCAACGAGGAGCAACGGTATCGCAAAAGCTTCGTGGACGGCTGGTATCTCACCGGCGACCTCGCGATGCGCGACAGTGAGGGCTATTATTGGTTTGTCGGCCGTGCCGATGACGTCATCAAGAGCTCCGGCCATCTCATCGGTCCGTTCGAAGTGGAAAGCGCGCTGATGGAGCATCCGGCCGTCGCGGAGGCAGGCGTGATCGGCGTTCCCGAACCGACCGCCGGCGAGATGGTCAAAGCGTATGTTGCGCTCAAAAACGGCTTTGAGCCGAGCGAGGCGTTGCGCAAGGAATTGCTTGGCCACGCGCGCCAGCGTCTCGGGCCGGCGGTGGCGCCGAAGGACATTGCGTTCCGGCAGAATTTGCCGAAGACGCGCAGCGGCAAGATCATGCGCCGCTTGCTCAAGGCCCGTGAACTCGGCCTGCCCGAGGGCGACATTTCGACACTCGAAAGCGAGGAGCGATGACCGCACCAGCCGACAAGCCGCATTTGTCGCGCGAGCACATGCTGGATCTGTTGAAGCAAATGATCCGCATCCGCCGCTTCGAGGAGAAATGCGCCGAGTTGTACACGCAGGAGAAGATTCGCGGCTTCATGCATCTTTACGATGGCGAGGAGGCGATCGCGGTCGGCATCATCCCGACGTTAGAAAAGCGTGATCGGATCGTCACGACCTATCGCGAGCACGGGCATGCGCTGGTGCGCGGTGTGCCGATGACAACGGTCATGGCCGAAATGTATGGCAAGCAGGAAGGCTGCAGCCGCGGACGTGGCGGCTCAATGCACTTGTTCGACCGGGCCACCAATTTCTATGGCGGCAACGCCATCGTCGGCGGTGGTTTGCCGCTAGCGGTTGGTCTCGCGCTTGCCGACCATATGCAGGGCAACGACCTCGTCATTGCTTGCTTTTTTGGCGAAGGCGCTGTTGCCGAAGGCGAATTTCACGAGAGCCTGAATTTGGCGGCGTTGTGGGGACTGCCGGTGCTGTTCGTGTGCGAGAATAATCTCTACGCCATGGGAACCGCATTGGCGTTTTCCGAATCCGAAACGAATATCCAACGCAAGGCTGCGTGCTACGGGATCGCCTCCGAGGCTGTCGATGGCCTGGATGTGGTTGCCGTCGAGGCGGCCGCCCGTCGGGCCGTTCACGCGGTGCGCGAGAGCCACAAGCCCTATTTTCTGGAATGCCGAACCTACCGACTGCGCGCGCATTCGATGTTCGATCCGCAGCTCTATCGCGACAAGGCGGAGGTCGAGGCTAGGCGCCAGGGCGAGCCGATCGCGCGCTTCCAAGGATGGCTGCAGACTAATCACATAATTCATCCGGAAGACGTGTCCCGCATCGAATCCGACATCGATGCCGAGATCGCCGAGGCTGTCGCCTTCGCCGAAGCAGGGACTTGGGAACCCGTCGAGCAACTCACCCGCTTCACATATGCAGAAAGTCCCATACCCGCGATGGGTGAAACGCCATGAAACAAGAGCCGATCAAAGCCGAAATTGTTGAGATGAGCTACCGCGAGGCGGTGCGTGCTGCGCTTCGCGATGCGATCAAGCGCGACGAGCGCGTTTTTCTGATGGGTGAGGACGTCGGCCGCTACGGCGGTTGCTACGCAGTGAGCCACGGGCTGTTCGCCGAATTTGGCCCTGAGCGAATTCGCGATACGCCGCTTTCGGAATCCGGATTTACCGGCGCCGGCATCGGGGCGGCGATGGCCGGCATGCGTCCGATCGTCGAAGTGATGACGGTAAATTTCAGCCTGCTTGCACTCGATCAAATCCTCAATACTGCGGCGAGCGTGCGTCACATGTCGGGAAATCAGTTCGGCGTCCCGCTGGTGATCCGCATGGCGACCGGTGCCGGCCGCCAGCTTGCCGCCCAGCATTCGCACAGCCTCGAAGGCTGGTACGCGCATATTCCCGGCATCAAAGTGTTGGCACCGGCGACCCTTGAGGATGCCCGCGGTATGCTTTGGACCGCTTTGCAGGATCCCGATCCGGTTCTGATTTTCGAGAATGTCATGCTGTACAATATGACGGGCAAGCTTGCCTCGGATGCTGGTGCGGTCGATATCGACAAAGCCGCTATTCGCCGGCCCGGCCGCGACATTTCGCTCATCACCTATGGCGGTTCCCTGTGGAAGGCCATCGAAGCCGCCACCGTACTCGCCGGCGAGAACATTGATGCCGAGGTGATCGACCTGCGCAGCCTGCGGCCGCTCGACGATGCCACCATTATGACGTCGGTTGCCAAGACCCGACACGCGGTCATCATCGATGAAGGTTGGCGCAGCGGCAGCTTGGCGGCGGAAGTTGGCCTGCGCATCGTCGAACAGGCATTCTGGGCGCTCGACGCGCCGATCGGCCGCGTCTGCAGCGAGGAGGTGCCGATTCCCTATCCGCGTCACCTCGAAAACGCCGCGATCCCGCAAGCGCCCAAGATTGTCGCGGCCGCCAAGGCCGCACTGGGACGAAAATAAGAGGGCGCTGTGGTTGACTTCCTCATGCCCTCCCTTGGCGCCGACATGGAAGCCGGCACGCTGGTGGAATGGCTGGTCAAGCCCGGCGATCGGGTCAAGCGCGGCGATGTGGTGGCGGTGGTCGAGACCCAGAAAGGCGCGATCGAGATCGAAACCTTCCAGTCCGGCCAGATCGAAAAGTTTCTGGTCGAGCTCAATAGCAAGGTACCGGTCGGGACTCCGCTAGCACAGATTCGAACCGAGGGCGAAGCCAAGCCCGCCGCGGTTGCGCCCGCGCCGCCGCCTGCACCGCCTGTCGCGCCGCAGCGCGCCGCGCCGGCCGCTCCGCCTGTCACTCCCCCGGCGGTGACGCCTGTTCGCGCGCCATTGCCGCCGCCTGTTGCCCCGACTGCAGTGGCCGGAGCTCGCGCTTCGCCGGCTGCGCGAAAGCTTGCCGGAGAGTGCGGCATCGATCTTTCGAAAGTCACCGGCAGCGGCCCCGGTGGGGCGATCACCTATGCCGACGTCGAGCAGCATCTCGGCGCGGTCGTCGCTCCGCCGGAAAAGAAGCGGGCGCCCGGGCTAGATCTTGATGCCATGCGAACGGCCATCGCCGCGGCCATGGCGCGATCGAAGCGGGAAATCCCGCACTATTATCTCGAGCATCAAGTCGACGTCACGGCCTGCGAGCATTGGCTGGCGCAGAAGAACGCGACGCTGTCGCCCGATACCCGCCTGCTGTTCGGGGCGCTCCCCATCAAGGCGGTGGCCTTGGCCGCGCGCCGCTATCCCGCTTTCAACGGATTCTATCGCGACAATACATTCGAACCGGCGCAGGCCGTGCATGTCGGCGTGGCGATTGCCATTCGCGGCGGCGGGCTGACGGCGCCGGCATTGCTCGATGCGGATCAGCTATCGCTTGACGATCTTATGAGCCGCATGCGCGACCTGATACAACGTACGCGCGCCGGCCGCATCCGCAGTTCGGAGATGTCCGATCCGACCATCACTGTTTCGAGCCTCGGCGAACGCGGAGTCGAAGCGCTGTACGGAATCATCTATCCGCCGCAAGTGGCAATCGTCGGTATTGGCAAGGCGGTGACGCGGCCGTGGGTTATTGACGGCGCCATTGGACCGCGGTCGGTGATCACCATGACGCTATCCGGCGACCATCGGGTCACCGACGGGCACGCGGGCGCATTGTTCTTGGCCGAGATCGGCAAACTCTTGCAGGAGCCGGAAAAGCTATGAGTGACATCGACATTCGCAAAGTGGTGCAGGAAGAGCTCAATAACATCGCGCCTGAAGTCGATATGGCGAGCGTCGATCCGGCCGCGGATCTGCGCGAAGCGCTCGACATCGACTCGATGGATTTTCTGAATTTTATTACAGCTATCCACCATCAGCTCAACGTCGATATCCCGGAGATCGACTATCCGAAGCTCATCACGCTTGATGGGGCGGTTGCCTACATCGTAGCCCATCTCGGATCGAGCAAGAGTTGAAGGATTAGCTTGACTCGGCGGACTTGGCTTTAGGGCAGTCGACGGCCCGAAGCGGTGGTCTGGCATCTCCGCCTTAACGGTGGCTAGGGGACAGAGTAGAAGAGAGCCAGACCGGTAAAATCTGCGCCGATCAGGGTATTTACGGGCGCTCAGCGACACGATATATAGTATAAATAATTGATATTGTTAGAAAATTTTCTATTGCGCCGATGATGGAGAGGGTCGACTGAGCGAGAATCTCTATTAGATTCTATGCACTTAGATGGGGGTCCAAAACTCCATGTTGTACCGCTCGTTGTACTTTTTGATCGATTATTTGCCGCTTAATCACGACAACAATTTGCGCGTTTCGTTTCTCTGTCGGCGCACAAAGTCCGAGCCTAGTGCGGGCAGGGGACTTGGATTCTCAGAATGGCAGATTACGGAATGTCACCGGTTGTCAATGTCCGCTTCTCTAATCGGCCGTTTGGGGTCAAGCACTTTCAGACTATCCACCACTGCAGTGTCGATGTCGCTCACGGGCTCGTGCTCGTGCTTCTCTTCGGAATCGGCACCAAGGCCCTTCCATTATGGGATTCGAGGACGAGGCGGAACAATCTGTT